>Ga0173483_10000218_pt1 | contig 15314 bp, 12 predicted proteins | sample NitcycUS178409R2_FD_122621 | JGI IMG/M metagenome (GOLD analysis project Ga0173483, IMG submission 122621) | Soil microbial communities from Arlington Agricultural Research Station in Wisconsin, USA - Nitrogen cycling UWRJ-S178-409R-2 (version... | ecosystem: Environmental > Terrestrial > Soil...
GATCATCAGCGAGGCCATCACGAGCGTGTAGGCGGTGATCGCGCCCTGGATTCCGGTCACGGTGGTGCCGACGTCCTTGGCCACGGTCGCGATCGAGACGTTCATCACCGAGGTGTCGAGCGTCATCAGGAACTGTCCCATCGCGAGGGTCAGCAGGACGACCGAGGCCGCCTTCGTCTGGGTAGGTGTCGCCGCGGCGGCCGTCGTCAAGCGCGCGCTTCCACCGGCTCCGCGACCGGCGTTTCCTGGGGATCGCCCTGGAGGTCTCGGCGCCAGCCGCGCAAGATCTCGTTGACCGACGCGGCGCCCATGATCGGCTCCGTTGGCGCCGCCAGCCCGACCGGGTAGAGCAGGAACGGCCGCGTCTGCGGCCCGCCGAGGCCGCCGTGGAACGAGATCAGCTCCTCGAACGCGCACCCTTCTTCGAGCGTCGGGTCGTAGAAGCTGCCGACGAAGATGTCGGCCGCGTGCGTGAACCCGTCGCTCCGCGCGAGGTGGCTCGCCGCGTTCGGCGAGAACTCAGCCAATGGGTCCTCCCCCTCGACCTCGCCGGTGGCGAGAAACCGCGTGCCGCGCGGGCCGAGGACCAGCGCCCCCTGCTGCTCGGAGCGGATCAGGAGCCAGCCGACGTGCGGATGCTCGCGCAGCGCCGGGACGAGCCGTGGATGCTGCGCGTCGATCTCCTCGAGCGTGAGCCGGCGCCGCTCCTCCCCGAGCAGGTAGATCAAGCCGAGGTTCCCGGACCCGAGCACGACGAGGTCCTGGCCGCTGACGTCCTTCTTCGACGGCTTCTTCCGCTTGTGGCCTGACGCCTCGTCGACCGCGCGGCCGACCGTCGCCTGGTTCTCGTCGCCGGCTCCCACGTCGGCGACCTCGGCCTGTTCGACCGAGCGCTGCACGAGCTCGTCGAGCCCGTAGCCGTTGCGCTGCTTGAAGGTCGCGCCCTGCGTCTGGCCGTGGTCGGAGAGCACGACGATCTCGTAGGGCCGCGCCGCGTAGCGACGCGCGCGCTCGATGCGGCCGAACTGCTCGTCGAGTTTGCGCAGCGCCTCCATCGTGTCGGAGCGCTCGAGCCCGGAGTGGTGCGCGACCTCGTCGTAGCTCGAGAAAGTCGCGTAGATCGCGGGCCGGCCTTTCATCATGTCGCTGAGGACGCCGTACACGATCAGATCGCGGACGACGACACAGAGGGCCGCACGCAGGAGAGGGTAGTAGCCGCCTCGGTGGCCGCGGGGCCGCACGTCGCGGCGGCTCGCGCGCAGCGCCGCCGAGACCTCGAGGACGACCTCCCAGAAGAACAGCACGAGCGAGCGCAGGACGTTGAAGCCGTTAGCGTAGAAGGCGCGGTAGCCCGGGTTCGCACGGCGCTCCGCCTCGCTTCGGCTGGCGGTCAGGATCACGTGATCGGCCTCGCCCGACAGGAGGTTGCCGCGGCTCGCGCCATCGTTCGTCAGCAGCCCTCGGCCGACCTTGTGGCGGCGCTCGATCTCCTCGCAGTCGGCGGGGGCCGAGCAGACCATCAGCGTCGCGGTCTCCTTCTCGACCCAGCGGAAGGCGGGGATGTCGTCGTTCGACCCGAGCAGGATCCCCGCCTGGCTGGCGCCGGTCTGCGACGAGAGGTCGGTCTCCCACTCCACGAGGTCGTGCGACCCTTCCTCGAGCCAGCGGCCCATGTTCGGCGCGCTGCCGTTCCGGATCGCGCGCTGCAACACCGGCAGCGCAAGACCGTCGATCTCCAGGAACACGATCCCGGGGACGCTTGTCTCCTCGCGCTCACCCGAGCGGCGGGCGATGCGCCCGATCACCCTGAACGTGTAGGTGTCGTCGTCGTTGGTGCCGACGACGATGTGGAGCACGACGCCGATCGCCGCGGCGACGAGGGCGACGCCAAGCGCAGACCAGAAGGAGTCGATGGTCAGGTCGCCGTCGGTGATCGCGTCGGCCGCCAGCAGCATCAGCGCGTCGACAACGAGCAACACGAGGAAGCCGAGCGCAGCGATGAACGGCAGGCGGAGGGCGGCGATGGCCGGCGGCAGGATCGCGTTCAGCGCGGCGATCACGGCCGCGGCGAGGAGCGCGGAGCCGAAGTTCTTGACGTCCGCGCCGGGGACGATCCAGGCGGCCCCGAGCAGGGCCAAGGCCGACAGCAGCCACGCGAGGAGCACGGGGCCCACCCGGTAGCGCGGCCGCACGACCTGCCAGGCGGGCCGCTCGCCGTATGTGCCCGTGCTTGCCATCATGGGAGATCCTGACTCGTCGCCATGGCCGCGGCTAGTGTCGGAACCCCGAACCCGTGGAGTCGTCGTGCACAGGCTCAGGCTGGGCCTCGAGCCTCGGCAACTGCCGCTTCAGGTCCGCGAGCAGCATGTCGCCCATGTCGTGGGTGAAGCCGCGCCTCACGACCACGCGCAGGGCGGCGAGGTCCTCACGGTTCTTCGGGAAGGTGTACGCAGGTACCTGCCAGCCCCGCTCGCGGAGCGCGTTCGAAACGTCGAAGGCGGTGAAGTTGTCGATCTCGTCCTTCACCTTGAACGCGAAGACCGGCAGCTCGTCGCCGCGCGTGAGCAGCTCGAACGGCCCGAGCTGCTCGATCTCCCCTGAGAGCCGCGTCGCGACATCACGCGCATAGGCCTGGACGCTGCGGTAGCCCTCGAAGCCAAGCCGGAGAAAGTTGTAGTACTGGGCGACCACTTGCGCGCCCGGCCGCGAGAAGTTGAGCGCGAACGTGGGCATGTTGTCGCCCAGGTAGTTGACCCAGAAGATGAGACCGTCCGGGAGCGCCGCGCTGTCGCGCCATACGATCCAGCCCACACCGGGGTAGACGAGCCCGTACTTGTGCCCGGACGCGTTGATCGAGGCGACGCGCGGCAGGCGGAAGTCCCACTCGAGGTCCTGGTCGACGAACGGGGCGATGAACGCGCCAGAAGCGCCGTCCACGTGGACAGGCACGTCGATCCCGGTCTCGGCCTGGAAGGCGTCGAGCGCTTCACAGATCTCCTGAATCGGCTCGTAGGAGCCGTCGAACGTCGAGCCGAGGATCGCGATGACGCCGATCGTGTTCTCGTCGCAGCGCTTGACGGCCTCCTCGGCCGAGAGGGTGAACCGGTCCCCCTCCATCGGCACGAGGCGCATCTCGACGTCCCAGTAGTTGGCGAACTTCTCCCAGCAGATCTGGACGTTGATGCCCATCACGAGGTTCGGCCGGTCGGCCGGCTTGCCCTCGGCCTCGCGCCGCTGCTGCCAAAGGCGCTTGAGCGCGAGCGCGCCGAGCATCGCCGCCTCGCTCGACCCGGTAGTCGAGCAGCCGGTCGCCTGATCGGCCTCCGGCGCGTGCCAGAGCCGGCTGAGCATGTTCACGCAGCGCGCCTCGATCTCCGCGGTCTGCGGGTACTCGTCCTTGTCGATCATGTTCTTGTCGAAGCACTCCGTCATCAGCGTCTGCGCCTGCGGCTCCATCCACGTCGTCACGAACGTGGCGACGTTGAGCCGCGCATTTCCATCGAGCATCAGCTCGTCGTGGATGATCTGGTAGGCGACGTCGGGGGGCATCTCGTCGTCCGGGAACGCGTGCCGCGGGATCGTCGTGCCCTCGAGCCCGAACAGCGGTCGTACGGCGAGCTCGTCACGGCGCGCCTTGTTCGCCTGTGGGTGTGTAAGCGTCATCGGGGGTTCCTTTTCGTCGGGGTCCCCGAAAGGCTCTCTGCCTGGATTCGGCGGCACATCACCCCGATCGCATCATCCTCGCCCGAATCACCCCCGCCGGGCGATGCGCCCGGCGGGCGGGCCGAGATCCTTGCTCGACAGTGCCCGAGAGCTCCAACATCGAGATCGCCCACCGCGTCCATGAGGGCGGTGAGCACGAGCCGGCGCACCGCCGCAGGCACGAGGCCGCGATCGAGATCGGCGAGGCGTGCCTGCTGGCGCTAGTGGCGATCGCGACCGCGTGGAGCGGCTACCAGTCGGCGCTCTGGGACGGCCAGTCGGCGCGGCTCTACGGCCAGTCGTCGCGGATCCGGATCGAGGCGACGCAGAACACGACGCGCGGCGGCCAGGAACAGCTCTACGACGCGACGACGTTCAACTTTTGGCTCCAGGCGAGACTCACGAACCAGGCCCAGCTCGCCCGTGGCTACGAGAAGCGCTTCCGCCCCGAATACCGCCCGGCCTTCCGGGCCTGGCTCGCGCTGCATCCCTTCGTCAACCCGCGGGCGCCGGCGGGGCCGATCCTCATGCCGCAGTACCACAACAGCCACAACGAGCGCGGCGCCGAGTTGAACACGCACGCCTCCGAGGTCTTCGACGAGGGCACGCACGCGCGAGAGACCGGTGAGAAGTACGTGCGGACCACCGTGCTGCTGGCGACGGTGCTGTTCCTGATCGTGCTCAGCCAGCGCTTCGGCCTCTTCAGGCTCCGGGTCGGACTGCTGTGCGTCGCGCTCGTGCTGCTCACCATCTCGTTAGTTTCGATCGTCAGGTATCCGCGGCTCTGACCCGCGCGTCGGAGCCCGTTCAGCCGAGCGAAGGCTGGGCGGGCGCCGGCTCGACTTCAGAAACTCTCTGGTCGGCCTCGTCCAGGGTCACCCGCGCCGACGAGATCACGACCGCGCCGAGGAGCGCCAGGCAGAGCGCACCGACCGCGACCACCGCGTGCCAGGGCGGAGTCTTGTCGAGCCGCTCCTGGAGGACGAGGGCGCCGAGCAGGACGCTGACGACCGGGTTCGCCACCGACACCGTCGCCACCGATGGCACGAGCCGGCCGGTCGCGAGCGAGAGCTGCTGCACGAAGAAACCGACGATGCCGGCGACGGCCCAGACCCAGAACTCCCAGCCGGCGATCACGTCGACGAGCCCGTCGGCGTGCAGTCCCTCCACGACCGGCTTCATTAGCGTCGCCGAGAGGCCGTAGAGCAGGCCGGCGATCGTCCCCAGCAGCGCCGCCCGCGCCGACAGGGAGCCGCGGTTCGCGAACAGGAGCAGGGCCGCACAGGCCGTCCCGATGACGAGGATCGAGGCGGCCCAGTCCGATGCGGGCGCGTTGTCCACGCCCGCCGCCGGATCACCGAACGAGGCGAAGAGCGCGAGGCCGACGACGATGATCGCCGCGCCCATCGTCTCGCGCGTGCCGATCGCCTGGTTGGTCAGGAAGTAGCCCAGCGGCAGTGCCCAGATCACCGTTGTCACGAGCAGCGGCTGGATGATCGAGACGCGGCCCCGATCGAGGGCGGCTGCCTGCAAGCAGACGCCGACGATCTGCGCGACGAGGCCGAGGAGCCAGACCCACCTCGTAAGCAGGAACAGAAACGACTTGGGGTGGCGGACGGACACGCCGGTGAGGCTCAGCGCAGCCTTCTGCCAGAGCGTCGCGGCGAGCGCGAACAACACGGCGGCGAGGAGGGCGAGAACTGCGGCTAGCTCATCCACGGAACCCCATCCTGCGCCGAGACGATACGACGCCTGCGGGACGGACCGGCGACGATGGTCTGTGCGACCATGCGGGCGTGACCGCTCCGGGCGAGGCCGCACGGGCTGTTCCCGCGGCCGAGGCGTCGATCGGCGAGCCACGCTGGCCTCCCGCCGTCGCGCTGTTCGTCTACATGGCGCTCAACATCACGCTCCGCCTGTGGCTGCCGCACGACTCGGCGGTGCGCGTGTCATGGTTGCTCCCGTCGCTCGAGGCGGCGCTGATCCTGCTACTGCTCCTGGGCAACCCGAGCCGGCTCGCCAAGCACGCGCAGCGTGTGCACCAGGTGGCGGTCGCGTTCGTGGTCTTGCTCGTAGTGGCGGCCCTGTGGGCGACGGTGCTATTGATCTACGACCTGATCCAGGGCACAGGAGTGACGAACTCGCCGAGCGAGCTCCTTGCCTCTGGTGGTTTGGTCTGGCTCGGCAACAACCTCGCCTTCGCCCTGCTCTACTGGCTGATCGACAGCGGCGGGCCGATCGCGCGGTCCCGTCAGTCGATGCCGGTCGACTTCGCGTTCGTCCAGCACATGAGCCCGGAGCTCGCACCGCCCGGTTGGCGACCGGTCTTCCTCGACTACCTCCACCTCGGCTTTACGAACGCGACCGCGTTCAGCCCGACCGACGTCATGCCCCTGACCCACCGCGCGAAGTACACGATGATCGTTCAGTCGACGGTCGCGCTCGCGCTCTTCGGGCTGATCGTGGCGAGAGCCGTGAACGCCTTCACGTGACCTGGGCGATTTACGGGCGAGCCGGCCCCTGCGCGGCGGGAGGTAGCGCCATCGATGCTCGGACCGCCACCAGTGGCGCGGACGGGACCTTGATCAACCCCCGCGTCGGACGGTCGAGGTCGAAGATCACGAGCAGCAAGAGCGTCATGAGCGCCGCGGCGGCGAGCATCGCGACCAGGCCGCGGCCGAGGATCGAGATGTGCAGGGCCAGCAGGCCGACGGCCGCGGCGGCGCCGAATACCTCGAGCGCGAGCACTGCGCCGGGAACACGGTTGTTGAGCGCCGAGAGGCGTGCCTCCTGGGAGTCGATCGTCTCGTTGAGGGTCTCGACGTAGAGCCGCGGCGCAGTGTCGATCGGAGCGGCATTCGTGGCCTCCCCGGCGAGGCGCCAAAGGCGTCGTTGGAGGACGCCTTCGGCTGCTGTCGTGCGTCGCATGCCGTCGCTGCCCGGCACCTCCCTGGAGACCTGCAGCGCGAGGTCGGTGTAGCGGCGGAGCAGCTCGAGCGACCTGCTGCGGACCGGCTCGGCGAGGAGCTGGCCGCGGAGGTAGGTCGTCCCGATCGCGTTCGCCTCGGTGACCAGCGCGGCACGACGGGCCTCGTAGCGGCCGACCGCGAGCGTCAGTCCGAAGGCGAGGATCAGGCCGACGACGCCGAGCAGCGCCGCCTGGAGGACGCCGAACGGCTCGCGCAACGTCGCCTGGTGCTCGCGCAGGTAGTGACCGGTCGCGTAACCGGCTGCCGTTGCCGCTCCGATCACCGCGAACACGATCAGCGCGACGGCCCAGCTCGGAAGCGAGAAGAACATGTGCGATCAGGCGGGCAGCCGGACGACCTCGTCCATCCGGTCGAGCCCTTCGGGCCGATGAGTGATGAGCAGCAACGTCCGGTCGGCGGCCGCGTCGAGGACGTCGTCGATCAGGCGCTCGGCCGTCGGGGCGTCGAGGTGGGCCGTCGGTTCGTCGAGCACGAGCACCGGCGCGTTCGCGAGCAGTGCGCGGGCGACGACGAGGCGCTGGCGCTGACCACCGGAGAGCTCGCGGCCCTCCTCGCCGACGAGGGTATTCCAGCCGTCGGGAAGGCCGCGGACCCAGTCGAGGATCCGCGCCCGACGGAGTGCGCCCTCGATCTCCTCGTCGGTGGCCTCGGGGCGCGCGAGACGGACGTTCTCGCGGATGGTGGTCGAGAAGAGGTGCGAGTCCTGTCCGGCGACGGCGATCGCCCGGCGGATGTCCTCCTGCCGGTACGCGCGTAGGTCGCGCCCGGCGAGCGTCACTCGGCCCGCCTCGGGGTCGATGAAGCGGAGGAGCAGGTTCGCCACGGTGGTCTTACCGCTTCCGCTCGGCCCGAGCAGCGCAACCCGGCGGCCGGGCTCGAGCCTGAGGCTGACGTCGTCGAGCGCCGGCCGTTCCCCGGGGGCGTAGCGGACGCGAACGTCCTCGAGCCCCAGTGTGAACGGGCCAGGCGGGAACGGCAGCGGATCGGCCCCGTCCGCGACGGCTGGCTCACGGCCGGTCAGGTCGAGAATCCGCTCGCCCGCGGCGACGGTAGTCCTCAGCTCCCGGAGCGCCTCGGGCAGCGGCTGTACCGCCTCGAAAGCAGCGAGCGAGGCGAGAGCGAGCAGCCCGATCAGCACGCGGTCAAGTGTGTCGACGGCGTGGGCGGAGACGGCAAGCGCCAGCACTCCGGCCACCGTCGCGCCCGTGACGAGCACCCGCAGCCCCTCTCCTGTGCCGTCGGCGAGCGCGGCCCGCCGTGCGGCCCGCATCAGCCTGCTGTCGGCAGCGCCGACCCGCTCCAGGCGGTCTTCCAGCCGACCGTACGCAACCAGCTCGGCCCCGCCGGCGAGCGTCTCGACCAGCTCGGCCGACAGGGCTCCGCGCGCCGGAGCCTGGAGCGCGGCCGACCTCCGCGCCAGAGCGGCAGCGGTGAAGGGCACCACGATCCCGGCGGCGACCAAGCCTGCCGCGAGAACCAGCGCGGCCGACGGCAGGATCGCCGCGACCAACCCGACCGCACCCGCACCGGCGACGAGCGCGACGACCGGCGGCAGCAGCCCGCGCAGGTAGAGGTTCTGGAGCGAGTCGACGTCCCCCACGAAGCTGGCGAGCAGGTCGCCGTGACGGTGCTCTCGCAGCTGTGTCGGCGACAGGTCCTCGAGGCGCCCGTAGACGCGGGCGCGCGCAGTGCCGAGGCTCCGGAGCGCGACGTCGTGTGACGCGAGGCGCTCGAAATAGCGGGCGATCGGCCTCGCCAGGCCGAAGAACCGGACGCCGACGATGGCGACCGTCAGCGAGAGCACCGCCGGCTGCTCCGCCGCACGCGAGATCAGGTAGCCGGCCGCCGCCATCAGGCCGACTCCGAATAGGATCGTGAGCGCGCCGAGCAGCGCGGCGAGCGCCAACCTCGCGCGAGGCACGCCCGCGAGCAGCGTCAGCCGGCGCACCGCGGCGGTCATGCCGCCTCCTCGCGCACGACGGTCCCGTCACCGAGGACGACGACGCGGTCGGCGTGCTCGACGAGCTCGGGACGGTGAGCGATGAGCAGAACCGTTCGCCCCGCGCGCAGTCGCTCGACCGCCTCCGCGACGACGTCGGCGCTCCTGCGGTCGAGATCGGCGGTGGGCTCGTCGAGAATCACGAGCGCCGCGTCGCGAACGAAGGCCCTCGCAAGCGCGATCCTGCGCCGTTCGCCGGCCGACAGCGCCCGGCCTCCGTCGCCGACAAGGGTCTCGTAGCCGGACGGCAGCGACTGGATGAAGCGGTCGGCGCCGGCCAGCATGGCTGCGTCCCGCACTGCGCGGTCGCTCGCGCCTTCATCGCCGAGCCGGATGTTCTCCAGCACGGTTCCGCGGAAGAGCGTCGGTCGCTGCGGCACCCACGCGATCAGGCGCCGCCAGAGCTCGGCCCGGCAGTCGGCGAGGTCGGTCCCACCCACCGTCACTCGCCCGGAGCTCGGCTCGGCAAACCGCAACAGCAGACTCGCCACGGTCGTCTTGCCGGCGCCACTCGGGCCGACCAGCGCGACCGTCTCGCCGGGCAGCAGTTGGAGGTCGAACTCGTCGAGGACGAGCCCGGGGCGGGAGGGGTAGGCGAACGAGACCGCCTCGAATCGCACCGGAGCCTTCCGTGGATTCGGCGGCACCAGCCGCCCGCCGGCGGCGACCGCGGGAGGCGCTTCGAGGAGCTCGAGCATCCGCTCCGCGACCGCCAATCCGTCGGCGCTCGCGTGGAACTGCGCGCCGAGTTGGCGCAGCGGCAGATAGAGCTCGGGCGCGAGCACGAGCACCGTCAGCCCGGACTGGAGCCCGAGGCTCCCTCCGGCGAGCCGCACGCCGACCGTGACCGCGACGAGCGCGACACCGAGGGTCGCCGCCAGCTCGAGGACTGACCCCGAGAGGAACCCGACTCGCAGGGTCCCCATCGTGGTACGCCGGTAGCGCTCGCCGACCTCCGCGAGCACCCGCGCCTGTGCGCGGCTGCGGTTGAAGGCCTGTAGCGTCGGCAGGCCGCGAACGACGTCGAGAAAGTGCCCAGACAGGAGCCGAAGCGCCTGCCACCGCTCCCGCGTTCGCTCCTCCGTGTAGCGGCCGATCAGCCACATGAAGACCGGCACGAGGGGCAGCGTCAGGAGCATGACCCCGGCCGAGGTGAGGTCGAGGGTCGCCACCCACGCGAGCACTGCGAGGGGCACAACCGAAGCGAGGACGATCTGCGGTAGGTACCGGGCGAAGTACGCCTCGAGGCCCTCGACGCCCTGCACCGCGGACGCGGCCACCTCACCCGCCTCGACCCCGTCCAGGGCGAGCGGCTGGTCGCGGAGCCTGCGCCGAACGAGGGCGAGTCGGAGCTCTGAGAGGACCGAGGACGCTGCGCGCCGGCCCGCCACCTCGAAGCCCCAGGCCAGCGCGCCGCGACCGGCGAACGCCAGTCCCAGCAGAACCAGGTCGCGAGAGACGTCACGGAAGGACGCGCCCGCGAAGGCCTGAGCCACGATGCGGGCGAGCAGCGTCGCCTGCAGCAGCACGAGCACCGCGGCGGCCAGACCAAGCGCGACGTCGAGGGCAAGCAGGCGGCGCACGGGCCGCGCCCGCTGCAGGAGCCGGCGGTCGAGCGCGCGCATGCTCAGCCCGCGCCGCCGGCCGTAGGCGCCAGCGGCGGGGCCTCCACCTCGTCCCCCCGGACCCGGGCGCGGAAAACGTGGTACGTCCAACCCTGGTAGAGCAGCACGAGCGGCAGGAAGATTGCAGCGACCACGCTCATCACCGCGAGCGCGTAGTGCGCCGACGAGGCGCTGTCGACGGTGAGACTGTTCGCGAAATCGGTGCTGGAGACCATCACCCGCGGGTACAGGCTGGTGAAGATCGCGGCGACCCAGAGCACCGTCGCCAGCGCGGTCATCACGAAGGCCCACCCGCTTCGTCGCCCGAGAACGAAGAGCACGGCGAGCGCCACGGCGGCGATCCCCAGCGCGGCCGGCAGGATCGGCGGGAAGACGTCCTTGTCGTTCCGGTCGACTGCGACGGCGACCGTCCACGAGAGGAAGGCCGCGACGATGAGCGCCGCGACGACCGAGAGCCGGCGAGCGGTGGCGGCCGCCCGCTCGCAGAGGTCGCCGGTGGTCCGGAGCGTAAGGAACGTCGAGCCGTGGAAGGCGAAGAGAGCCACGATCGTCACGCCACCCAGCACGGTGTAGCCGCTGAAGAGGTCCCAGAAGGTGCCCGAGAAGTCGCCGCTCGAGTTGATCGGCACGCCGTAGAGCAGATTCGACAGGCCGACGCCCCAGATCAGCGACGCGCCGAAGCTCCCGACGGCATTCGCCCACATCCAGGCTGTCCGCCAGCGCGGGCTCTCGCTCTTGTCCCGCCACTCGAACGAGACCACGCGGATGATCAGGAAGAAGAGCACGAGCAGCAGTGCGAGGTAGAAGCCCGAGAACATCGTCCCGTACCACGCCGGGAACGCGGCGAAGGTCGCGCCGCCGGCGATGACGAGCCAGACTTCGTTGCCGTCCCAGACCGGTCCGATCGTCTGGAACATCTGGCCGCGCTCGCGCTCGTCCTTCGGCAGGAACGGGAGCAGCATCCCGACCCCGAAGTCGAAGCCCTCGAGCAGGAAGTAGGCGCTCCAGAGAACCGCGATCAGGACGAACCAGAGGATCTGGAGGTCCATCAGTAGGTCACCGCCGGTTCGGGCAGCTCCTCTTTTGGCGTCGGCCGGTCCGGCCGCGCGTAGCGGCGCATCAGGACGAAGTCGACTACGCCGAGCGTGATGTAGAGCGCGATGAAGACGCCGAGGCTGATGCCGAGCCAGGTCGTGCTCACATTCGGCGAGTTCGCCTCGCTGGTCTTCAGCAGCCCCTGCACGATCCACGGCTGGCGCCCCATCTCGGTGAGGATCCAGCCGGCGGTCGCGGCGATGTAGGGCAGGGCGATCGCAACAAGCGCGGTCCAGTGGAACCAACGCGCCCGCTCGAGCTTCTTCTTCCAGTACAGCCACGCACCGAGCGCGGCGACCAGGAACATCAGCACACCGGCGAAGGCCATCACGCGCATCGACCAGTAGATCACCCTGATGTTCGGCATGTAGTTGTCGCGGCCGTACTTGCGTTGCTCCTGTTTCTGGAGCGGCGTGAGGCCCTGGACCTGGCCGTCGAACGAGCCGGTGGCCATGTACGAGAGCAGCCTCGGAATCGTGATCGAGAAGCTCGGAGTCTGGTCATCCTTGGTGAAGCCGCCGATCTGGAAGAGTGAGAAGCCGCACGGCTGGCAGGTGTTCCACTGCGCCTCGGAGGCGGCGATCTTCATACTCTGCGCGCTCGTGACGGCCTCACCGAAGCGGTTGCCGACGACAAGCTGGAGCGCCGTCACCGGCACCGCGACGATGAGCGCTACCTTCGCCGCCTTACGGAAGAGGTCGACCTCGTCGCCGCGGAGGAAGTGCCAGCAGCAGACGCCCAGCACCACGATCGACCCGAAGATCAGTCCTGCGAGCATCGTGTGGAGGTACGCGCGGAGTGCGAAATCGTTCGAGAGGAGCGCCCAGACGCTCGTCAGCTGCGCCTCGCCGTCGACGATCTTGTAGCCGACCGGGTGCTGCATCCACGAGTTGGCGACGAGGATGAAGTAGCCCGACAGCCAGGTACCGAGCACCGCGATCCAGAGGGTGGCCAGGTGGAGGCGAGGTGAGAGCCGGTTCCAGCCGAAGATCCAGAGGCCGAAAAAGGTGGATTCCAGGGCGAAGGCGGCGAGGCCCTCGACCGCGAGCGGCGCCCCGAACACGTTCCCGACGAACCTCGAGTAGACCGACCAGTTCATCCCGAACTCGAACTCCTGCACCAGGCCGGTCGCGACGCCGATTGCGAAGTTGATCAGGAGGAGCGTTCCGAAGAACCTCGTCAGGCGGAGCCACTGCTCCTGCCCCGTGCGGTGCCAAAGCGTCTGGAAGATCGCCACGATTGGCCCGAGGCCGAGCGTTAGCGGCACGAACAGGAAGTGGTAAATCGAGGTCGTGGCGAACTGCAGCCGCGCGAGGTCGACGACCGTGGATGCGAAGGTCAGCGTGAGCTCCTTGTCACTCGCTCCCTCTGGTGATGCGGCCGGCGCGCTGGTCGCTCACCCCTGGAGCCCCCATTCGGCGGTCGTCGACTCCCCGGGTTCGAGCACCAGCAGGCCCGCGCCGGTCCGGAAGGCATTCGGCGCGCACGTCATCGGCTCGACGGCGAGGCTGCGGCGACCGACGCTCGGGAGCGGGTCGCCGGTGAACAGCTGGAGGTACCCGTAGGTCTCGCCGAGCCAGAACGAGAGCGCACTCCCGCCATCCGGATCCCGGAGCTCCACCCGGGCACGCCCGTCGTCGTCTCGCTCGAGATCGGCGAAAGCGTTGTCGAGCTTCGTCTCGCCGATCGCCCTCGGCTGCCGGAAGTCGTACTCGGTCCCCTCGACCGATTCGGCCCTTGCCGGTAGGCCCCGGTCGTCTGCGTACAGGACAATCTGTCCCGGCGCGCGCAGCAGCAAGGTGTCCACGCTCTCGGCGCCGAGCGTCACGTACGGGTGCTGGCCGCTCCCGTACGGGCAAGCCCGATCGCCGATGTTCGTCGCGCTCGACGTCACGCGCAGGCCTTCGTCGGTGAGGGCATACTCGATGCCGAGCGCGAGCGAGAACGGGTAGCCCGGCTGGGGGTGCGAGGTGTGCTCCAACACGACTCGGTCGCCGTCGCGCTCTGCGACCGACCAGGCGAGCCAACGAACGAGGCCGTGGATCGCGTTTCGCGCCTCGGGCTCGCTGAGCGGCAGGTGGTGCCAGGTGCCTCCGAACTCGTAAGCGCCGTCCTCGATCCGGTTCGGCCACGGGATGAGCACCTGGCCGCGCCCGGCGCTGGCCATCTCGTCGGCCCCGTAGCCGTCGATGACGTCCCGGCCGCCCACGGTGTAGGACCGGAGGCCGGCGCCGACCTCGACGACCACGGCCTGCTGGTCTCCTGCGGCGATCTCGATCTGCTCGCCGGACGGCAGGCCATTCCGCATCAGGCCGCCAGCCGCTCGAGCAGGTGGTCACCTACGCGGAGCGAATTCGCCATCGCGGTCAGCGCCGGGTTGACGGCGCCGATGCTCGGGAAGACGCTGGTGTCGACGACGTACAGGTTGTCGACTTCGTGTGCCCGGCAGTCGACGTTCAGCGCCGAGGTCGCCGGGTCGTCGCCGAAGCGGCAGGTGCCGGCCTGGTGGGCGCAGCCGGCGACCGGGATCTCGTTCTTCATGTAGGCGAAGCGGTGGAAGAGGTGGCCGGGGTTGAGGTCCAGTTTCCCGAGCAGCGACTGCAGCTTGTCGTAGAGCTGCTTTTTCGCTTCTGCGTTCGTCTCCGAGTAGCTCAGCGTGAGCTTGCCGTCGCTGTCGATGCTGACGCGGTTGTCTGGACGCGGCAGGTCCTCCGTCGAGAGCCAGAAGTCGATCGCGTGCCGGGCGACGCGTTCGAGCGTCCACTCGGGCGCGAGCTTCGTCTCGCCCGGCTTCTCGCCGCGGAACATCGGCGACTGCGACTTGCCGACCATCTGGATGTTTCCGAGCGGGAAGTCGAAGTCGTCGCTGCCGAAGTAGAAGTCGTTCAGCCCGAGCGTCTTCTGGTAGACGGTCGGGTTCTCTTCGCGCGAGAGCGCAAGCACGGCCACGCTGTCGTGGAACATGAAGTTGCGCCCGACCTGGTCGGAGCCGTTGGCGAGCCCGTTCGGATGCTTGTCGCTCCCCGAGGCAAGCAGCAGCCTGGCCGTGTTCGCAGCACCGCACGCGACGACGACGAGCTCGCCGGCGAAGGTTTCCGTCTCGCCGTCGCGCTCGACCACGACGCCCGTTACGGCCGTCCCCGCCGGGTTCGTCTCGAGCTTGGTCGCCTTTGCGTTGGTGAGCAGCGTCACGTTCTCGTGCTCGAGCGCCGGCCGCACGCCGAGCACCTCGGCGTCGGCCTTGGCATGCAGCGGACAGGGAAAGCCGTCGCAGTTGGCGCAGCGCACACAGGTGCTGTAGGGCGGGTTCTGCTCGTCGAGCAGGATCCCGCAGGGGGCGTGGAAGGGGTGGTAGCCGGCGGCTTCGAGCTGATCGGCGAGCTGCTGGATCCTCGGCTCGTGAGACACGGCCGGGTGAGGGTAAGGCGAGCTGGCAGGAGGCTCCGTTGGATCCTCGCCCCGTGCTCCGTGCACCTGGTAGAGCTGCTCGGCCTGCGTGTAGTAGGGCTCCAGCTCGTCGTACGAGATCGGCCAGGCCGGCGAGATGCCGTCGTGGTGACGGAGCTCGCCGAAGTCCTCCGCGCGCAACCGGTAGAGCGCGGCGCCGTAGAGCTTCGTCGCCCCGCCGACGAAGTAGTGGATCTGCGGCTGGAACGGCTTGCCGTGCTCGTCGTACCACGTGTCCTCGGAGACATAGCGGTTGTCGACGAACACGTCCTGGGCGAGCCAGTTCTGCGGCTCGCGCGGCAGCCAGTCGCCGCGCTCGAGCAGCAGGATCCGCTTGCCGGACGGCGCCAGATGCCGTGCGAGCGTGCCGCCGCCGGCTCCGGTGCCGACGATGATCACGTCGTAGTCGGCCATCGCTCAGTACTCCTCCAGCAGCTCGGGGACGATCAGCCGCGC
>Ga0173483_10000220_pt1 | contig 15293 bp, 16 predicted proteins | sample NitcycUS178409R2_FD_122621 | JGI IMG/M metagenome (GOLD analysis project Ga0173483, IMG submission 122621) | Soil microbial communities from Arlington Agricultural Research Station in Wisconsin, USA - Nitrogen cycling UWRJ-S178-409R-2 (version... | ecosystem: Environmental > Terrestrial > Soil...
AAAACACAGAAATCAGGTAACAATGAGCTTGCGTTTGTCTCCACACAAGCTCCTGCAGGGACTGTCACAGCGACAGGATCATTTCCATTACAAGTATTACTTGTTTTCGGAGGAATGATGGGTGCAGTAGCAGTTTTTGTACTAGTTAAATCAAGGAAATAAAATTTTCGGCAGACTGCTTTACAAGATCTATATGATATCTTTCTAGGCGGCGATACGTAAGCCATGTTTATTATTTCTCTCGATCTCATATGAATTTGGTAACTGTATGCGTTCAGACCTTCGTATTCGTCCTAACAGCCATAAAAATTATTCACTGACCTTCACTTCGGAGATAATGACCGGCATCGACCAGGGTAGTAACTGTATCTGTATCGATTTGGAACAAATATTTGCCGGAGTATTTCGTCCGTCCAATACCAATAGGCTCCCTGTTGTCATTCAAAAGAAGTATGACCTCGTTTTCATTAAGATTTTCAGTGCCTCCAATTATTGATTGTCCAAAAACGCTTCTACCATATAGAATGAGCCTTTCTGCGATTTCATCCACTATGATATGAGGAAATTTTTTACTGACTCTCGCAATAAGGTCCGCTCCCTCCATCGATGGCAAAAAGTTTTTTTTCAATTCGCCAATCTTTAAGCCTGCATAATTTGGTTGTCTACTTAAAATAATTACTTCCAATTCACTAGATAAGAGGTAGACTTTTCTAGTTTTATGAGGCTCCTCTTTTATTAGTATACTCTTTTCTATAAAAAAATCAAAAATACCCCATTTATTAAAAGCCCTTCTTAAGATAGTTAGCTCTTGTCTGCCAGCCTTTCTAAACATGCGCTAATTGTTCACTCGTATTTTTGCTATATAGAAACCCAAGGTATTATGAATATGTGGATAGAATCGTTTTGTGTTCTTCAAATCTCGTTTAAAGTGAAGATCTCCAAAACTAACTAGGCCATCGTTCCCATATTGGAATGGCTCTATTTGTATGTCGAACCTATCTAAGAGGTAATTTACTATATTTTCATTCTCTTCGGGAGCGAAAGAACAAGTTGAGTAAACTAGCAATCCGCCGGGTTTGACAACCTTGATTGCAGCTTCAATTAATCCTCTCTGAATTAGGGCACAGTATTCCACATCTTCTGGTGTGTGATTTGTTTTTCTATCATTATCCTTCGCAATTACTCCCTCACCACTACAAGGCGCATCTAGCAACACACGATCGAATTTGAGGTTAAGATCGGACACTTGACGGCCATCCATTGTGAAAACACAGGTGTTCATTACACCACATCTAGCAATATTATATAAAATTGATCTTATTCTTCTAGGATTAGGTTCTAAAGCTATAATACAACCAGTATTTTCCATTTTTTGTGCGATAAAAGTAGTTTTACCACCTGGAGCAGAGGCCATATCTAAAACGGTTTGATCCTTTCCTATATCTAATGCCTCTACTGCAAAGCAAGAGCTAAGATCCTGGATATAGTAGTATCCAAGTAAATATTCTGTAGTTGCGCCAATCGAGTACAGTGACTTTTCTACTGCAATTACATCTTTTAGGGCTGTCTCTTTGAGCTTAAATCCCTTCGAAACGAGTTTGCTTTTAAGATTTTTGCTGTTAATTTTTAACGTATTTGTTCTAATATATCGTGGAGGATGTCTCTCTAATCTTTCTAAGAAGGTGTGCACATCTGGGACATACTGCATAAATCTATTCAATATCCACTCATCATATCTATACAGCCTTGCAAGTCCTGCAGATTCAGCTGTACTCGGGAAAACTAGTGTTTTCAAATGTAATGCTTGTTCTTGATCAAATGTTTATCATACGTGGAATTTAACTTTTTATCATAGGATCATGGAAGCATTTTATGTACATCATTGATACTAATATCGCAGCACAAGAAAATGATATTAACCCTAGGATTCAGGTTAACTTTTGTAATAAAGTAAACACTGCTTAATATCGAGTATAATCTCGTAGCAAATACTCATTGCATACGAGACTATACGGTCATGTGCTAGTAGTAACCCTCCTTTTGTTTTAAGCGGGATTCCGCTGAGCAGCCAACCTGAGCAAGTGCAGGGCATTATGCTCTGTTTGGCCTTGCTCCACTCGGGTCGGCAGTTTCATTCCAATACAAGGGATCTCAGGCTATTGACCATCATTGTTTCACTGCTGACTTGTACGGATATCTTTTCTGTTCCGTAGCCAATTGTCTCCAACTAATTATCGCTAATTCGAGTGCCTGCAATGAGGGAGGAGTTTCCTCTCGCTTGAGTAGCCCGCGCGCTAGCTCATGATCAAAGAAAAATATAGGTCATATTTTAATATAAGTGTGGAAAATATTCTTGCTCAAGTTCAGCAATTTGCTTTGGGTTTTCAACATTAGCATAATCTTCTAATACATGATGATTCAATTCTAGAAAGGTATGACCCCATTTGAATTTATTCATAAATTCTTCGGCCAATTTTCTATCCCCTAAAATATAGAGTGCACTAGCCAAAGCTTCTGCGGTTGACAATAAACCTGCTTTTGCATAATTGATTGGATTTGCTGCAAGTAGTAAAGGCAGACGTCTATCGATGCCTCGAAAGGTAAAAGATCTGTATCCTAGTACACTTCTCGCTTGTTTCCACGAGCAATCAATAGCACAAATTGAAGATGAAATTTTTAGATCTTTTCTTGAGAGTAATATCTCAGCCAACGGATTTAGTATTAAAGTATCTTTGGGAACATTTCGTACTTGGTGGATCAGCCTAAATTTGACCAATTTAGCTGCCGTACACTTTAATGGATCATCCTGCCTCAGCATGAATACCAGAGCTTTCATGACTAACTATGTTAAATGCAATGACTTTTAGATAATAAATATTCTAGCATGAAGATTCTAAGTATATACATGAGAGTCCCAATATGGAAAAAATAAACGCCATCAATAGTAATTATTTAGTCAGTGGTGTAGGTTGCCAAATATCATCACCTGGGTTCCAACGAATTTATTGCATTTAGAATTCACGGATTTCCAACAATGGTGTTAGATATAGATATCATATTGCTAATAGCTTCAAAATAAGATTCTACGTCCATCTCGACTACTTTTCCATCATCAATGTTTATAATATATATAATGTGTAATCGTCCGGTTAGAATCTGGTTTAGACTCACCGGAGGATTCCTATAATATCTATCGCAAAGTAGCTTAACCTGCTGAATCTCCGCATGTCTTCTATCCCTAGGAGGACGTCCAAATATTCTAGGGATAGGAAGGATGCTAACAGGAGGTGTAGCTAAGACAAATTGGTTAGCAAATTTACTATATCGTGCTATTTTACTTGCAATTCTTGCAGAATAGTAAGACAGAGGGTCTAGCGCGTGTTCTGGAGGGATGAACCCAGTTTCTATTTCGACTATCGCAACTCCATCACCCTTTGTTGCATGGAGGTCACAAACAAGAATATCTGTAAGCTGTTTTTCAACATCAACAGTATACCCGTAATGAATTAAATGCCTGGCGCATACAAGCTCAAGAGCGGAGTGGTTAATTTTCACTATGTTCTTTTTATATAATTCTATTAAGCGCTGCTTGACAAAGTTCATACGTTCAATAATTTCTTCAGATTCTCCCAGTATCATTTTATTTGAAAGCGTATTTACGTCGGCGCTAAATCGTTCCAAGTCCAATTGTGATATAATAAATTATAATGGCTTTATTTGTGCTATATGGTGCATAGTAAGCTTAAAAATCCCCATTAATATTATTAATCAAAATGTCTTCAATTAACAAACTGACAGTTCTTGGTTCTGGTGTAATGGGTCATGGGATAGCGCAGATCGCCGCTATTGCAGGTTATGATGTCGCTTTACGAGACATCGAAAAATCTTTCTTGGACAGGGCAATGGATAAAATCAAGTGGTCGCTTGCCAAGATGGTTGAAAAAAAAAAATTAACACAGACTGATGCTGATAGAGTATTTAGTCGAATTATTCCAATGACAGATCTTCAGCAGGCCCTGAAGGATACTGATCTTCTTATTGAAGCGGTACCAGAAGAGATGGATCTAAAGAAAAAAGTATATCATGAATTAAATAAATATGCTGAATCGAAAACAGTTTATGCTTCCAATACTAGTACGTTACCAATTACAGAGATGGCAGCATTAACAGATAGACCAGAAAGGTTTGTAGGAGTACATTTTTTTAACCCACCCCAACTAATGCAGCTAGTTGAGGTTATTCCTGGAGGAAAGACAGATCAGAGTATCATTGATCTAGCAATTAATTTCATTTTGCATATTGGAAAACAGCCTGTATTGTGTCGTAAGGATGTAGCGGGTTTTATTGTGAATCGGATCTTTATCCCTCTTGTCCATGAAGCAATTTATTGCAAAGATAGAGACGGTGCTTCGATGACGCAGATCGATTCTGCAGTAAAATTCAAGATGGCTTTTCCTATGGGTATTTTTGAGCTTGCTGATTTTACCGGTATCGACATCATTCATAAAGCAACAACAGAGATGTATTTACGAGACAAAAAGGTTGTAAATCCTCATCCAATGATAAAAAAACTATTTGAGGAAGGTAATCTAGGACAGAAATCCGGAAGAGGATTTTACGAATACAAAGGCAACGACTATGAACGAATTACTCTTACGGAGGCCCAGGCACAAACATATGATCCGATAAAATTAATAGCAATAGCAGCCAATCATGCTGCTTGGATTATTTCTAACGGAGTTTGTGACATGCAAGATCTTGAATTATCACTTAAACTTGGCATGGGCTTAAAATTAGGACTCTTCAAAACCATAGACAATTTCGGAATTGAAAATATCGTAAAGAGCTTAGAGGATCTACAACAGAGTTATGGCTCTTTCTATGAGCCTGAGAAATACTTGCTTAGGTACAAGTCTCAATAATCTTTTATCTGCTACTGTGGCATCATTGATTTACCTATGTAAATCGGCAGTAATCTGGTCGCACGTGGATTTCCAGCTCGAGGTCAGCCTTTTAATCTATTTATACCTCTGCAATAATGAGCAACCGGATATGTATTATGAGAGTAAGTGGTAAAAGAATATTGGTTGTCGTAATTATGGGTATACTCGTATCATCTGTAATAGCTGGTGCCGTATCATATTTTAACAGGTCATCTACAACAACAGCTCCAACCAATCAAACATTACTTAATTCAAGAATAAATAATGTAGTTGATTTTTGCTTGAACTCTTTACCAATGGGAACATCAGCTTGCGACAGTCAATTAGGACCAATACTTGAGAAAATATGTGGTGGAGAAAACAAAAATATACAACAATCGCTAGATGCATGCCATAACAGAAAAGTTATCCAATATTATAAAGTTAGGAATAACGAAGTTCCAAAAAGAAAAACATTGGTCAGCAATAGTAGCAATAACATCTCAAAATAATCGGAATTGAATCATGAGTCTAGTAATACAATAACCCTGAGGTCATGGATGGCCAAGGAACACTTTAAGAATGCTGATCGAACTGCTAAAATGTTTTTTTTATGGAGATGATAAAGAGAAGATATTTCTACATTATCCCTTTCAACATTACAATCAAGAGCCTCCACATTTACATACATACAAAATAAATAGATCAGGTCTATGATAATGGATGAATCACTACTTGCAAAAGGCAGTAGACGATAAAAACATTTTGATAGGAGGCGTCGATGAAGCAGGACGAGGCTCAATTATTGGTCCCTTGGTAGTTGCAGGAATAAGCATTAGACAAGACAGAATTGCAGATTTACGCGACATAGGTGTTAGAGATTCTAAAATGCTGACTCCTAAGATACGTGCCGGTTTATTTGCAATCCTCCTGAGAATGGCCGATTCTCTTTGCATTTACAAAATTGACTGCAATGTAATAGATGAAAATGTCTTTTTCAAAAATTTGAACAAATTAGAAGCAGAGACTATGGCTTATGTGATTGACTACATAAACGCCGATAAGGTTTATATTGATTCTTGTGACACAAATCCTCATCGATACAAGTGTTATATTGAATCTCTTATAACATCCAAATCAGACTTATGTTGCATACATCATGCTGATAGCTTGAATATAGTTGCGTCTGCAGCGTCGATCATAGCCAAAATTGTAAGAGATGGAGAAATCCAAGAAATCCGCAAGACCTATTGCAATATAGGTAGCGGATATCCATCGGATGACAAAACAATGCAATTTATTAGAAATTGGGTATCCGAACACAAATGTGCTCCACACTTTGCGAGGAGATCGTGGAGGCCATTAAAGCACATGCTTGCACAACTGCAAAATTATAATACAACTCAATTAGGATAATATATAGCATATATCAGACCATGGTCTTTATCAAACGGGTCCAATTTAATTATTTGATCAATATGGAATCCTTGGGACTCTAGTTTTTTTGCCTCGTGGGCTATAACTGCCTTAGGCTCCATAGTAACGTCAATGCTCCTTGATTTAATTATTATCAGGATTGCACCTTTTCGCTTCAGATAAGCATGGCAATTACCTATTGCAATGTCAGTTTGATCCGGTTGTGCTATATCACAATATAACACATCTACCTTACCAAAAACTGAAATATATGATTGAGGCTTTCTTGCATCCTCAATAATAGGCACTACATTTCTTCTCTTGGATGCGACGTTTTCAATAAGTTCTCTTGCTACCCTTATTGCAGGTTCTACTGCAAAAACGATCCCATTGAAACCAATTATATCAGAAATATGGCTAACAGTTGTACCAGTGGATGCGCCAAGATACAAAACCTTTGTTCCACCGGATATGGGCAAATTTCTAAGTCCTTTTTTCAGAGCCCCGGCTAGTTTACTTCTAAATGGGTCCCAAATCCGATATTCATTTTTTTTATATTTGATTAGCTTTTCCCCGTAAACATTGCTGCCTGCAACCAGATTCAAAGTTGCGAGTTGCTTTTCCCCGTTTACTGCAATGCATCTTATAACTTCATAACGGGAATTATCGTCATCATCTGAAACGTATTGGTTATTGTTACGAGACACTCGGACTACACAATGGCTGTAATGCTAAGACGTTATAATACTGTTCATATTCCTAGCTAAAATTGGATATTGTTATTACCTAATACCGTCTCTTCCCAAACTTTTTTCTATTCTTTCTGTTGCTTTTTTCCCTTTTTTCTCTTTGATAGGACGTGAATAGCGGGCGCCTGCGGTCAGCATTGGTTCCATAGGTTCTATTTTTCTGTTTTTCTGGCCGGGGTTCCTTATATTTTTCTTGAATTTCTTTAATTCGCCTTTCCAAGCTATCTAAAATAGAAGAATCCTTTCCCGAGTGGCGATAAAGATCAATTCTGCCAGCAATTGCAACTTTCGATGCTATAGCCCTTGCAATCTTACCGCGCTGCCATTTAGGAGCAGAATGAATTAATGGGTGCTGAAAAATAAGGCCATGCTTTGGGGGCCTCGTTCCAGTTTTGAGAGCTCTAAAAAGCGCCTTCTCTGCGCCTAGGACCTGAATAGTACTTGCTGGCAAGATAGCTAATCTGCTTAAACTTCCTGCTTTGGCAATAATCCTTGCTCCAACTGAAGCTGTCAACAGGTTCTTTATATTAGGAGCTACAAGTTCCATCGCGGCCTCGATGTGATCAGCTAAAATTCTACGTAACTCAGAATATGATATAACCTCTTGTGCAATTTTTTTTACAATTACAAGGTTTTCTTGTGTCATGTCTCCTCCCTTACTCCTTTTTGCAGCATCAATTATGATCTCAATTTTTCTATCATGCATACCTGCATTTTCTATTATCTGCTTAGTAATATTTTCTCTAGAGCCAGCCTTGGCTACAATCTCTGCATACGCCAGGAGACTTTGGATCAAGTTGTCGAGTTCTGGGAAGTGTAAACCGTACCATTCTCGCATTCTTGCTCCTATAACATTAATTATTTTATCTAGCTCGTCCAATGCATTAATAGATTGTATAATATGAAGATCAAGTTTTTCCGAAGCTTCTTTTACTCTAATTGATGAATACTGGATAGCAAAATTCCGTAGTGCTTGCATAGCATCAACTTCATCATTTGCCAGTTCAGACCGTACAATGTATGTGGGTTTTGAATTCTGAATATTGTTTTGTTCTTCTTCTGGCATTACATGGCTATTCAGACCGGATTTTTGAAGAAGAGATACTAAGTTTGCGTCATTTACTGATACGTAATCAAAGGAACGTAATGTTTCAATAATTTCATTGAGCTCGAGAGAACTCTCGCCCTTTCTTAGTCGGCTATAAGTTTGTACTGGATTATCAAATTTCTTTGAAGCGATTAAATTATTACTCTCATCGAATGCTGCAAGTCCCAACTCGAGAAGCACAACAGAACAATTCTTAACCATTATCAAGGTAATCCTTGTATAAAGCTATTAAAAAAGATAGCATAAGATAGGATTAGCAGAATAAAGATGGATTTTCTTTTTTTACTTCTATTATAGAAGCGTTTTTGGCTGTAATAGCATTTCCAAAAGCGACTTTACCTTCGATTCATCAGTATTGGGTATGAATAACGTCGTCAAGAACCTGCTGAGACGTCGTCCCATTGCGCATCATCCATAACAACACCGCTGTATCATTCGCCCGATATCCTTCTCGTCTATCATTGATGAGTGGTGTCGTATCATTATCGTTTGCAACTAGTCCTCTCCGAAAGATCAAAGCTGTTATCAGCGATTTCCTTCTTCTGCCCAAGATAATTCGTTCGCCTATCTATTATTATCTCTTCTCGTTTTTCTAGGTGCGACTTGATCATTTTGCACAGTTAAACAACCATGATTCACAAATCAATATTAAAATAAAACATTCACAATACTCTAGTATTGTTATTTAGACGCAAAAGTAAAGCAGACACACAAAATAAAAGAAATAGGCAAGTTGTCATGACGCGACAGGCTGCTGATGGAATTATCACGTATGCTAGGACTTGGCACCCAAACGAAGGCATTCTAATCTTGCAAGGAAAAAGCAACAAACACCAAATTATAGTACATGGCTTAATAATTCCTCCTTTCTCTTCGCATGGTCCTTACTACTCGGGGTTTCCGACTTATGATTTACCTTTTGATCTTTCATACATTGGTACCGCTCATTCACACCCAGGCGGTTCGAATAGACCATCTCTCGAAGATTTAAATAATTATTACGGATTAGTTTCAGTAATTATTAGCCATCCTTACACCGATGAGACTATAGGTGCATTTGATAGAAATGGTAACGAGATGCAGTTAGAGATTTTACCCACAGCTAATTCTAGAAGTCCAGAAAAAAAACTTAATAAAAGAACATCAGCTAATGATTTGTGAAGAATAATAATATTGACATTAGAAGAACTACGTAGCAAAGCCTTCTTCCAAAACACAATTGACGTCTGGATTGCATTCTGTGAAGAGAAGGGAATAGATTGGTACGAGCTCAATGGTTATAGATCATTCATTCAACACTTAAATAATAACGGCGCCAAGATGCAAAAGTTTCCCCTTTGCATAAAGGAGTCCGGAGGTCTATACGAACGAGGAAGAGATAAAACCAAGTTTCTGGAAGAACTTTCAAAACTTTCATCTGACGATGCTTGTGCATATACGATAAAGCTTTCTGATCCTGTACTTGAAAAAATAAGATTATTTCGTGTGGGTAGCATATAATAATTATCAGATTTAGATCTTTTTCATTTTTGGATTTACTATAGTTTCTAAAGCGCGAGAAATTAAAACGAACGCAACGGTTGTGATTCCTATCATCACGCCAGGAGGCATTATCCACCACCACATTCCTCTAGCAGCAGCATCTGACGACTGCGCGTCGTGAAGTATCTGGCCCCATGTAGGAATTGTTGGATCACCAAGTCCAATAAAGCTTAGCCCGGACTCCGCTAAAATAGCAGCAGGGACAGATAATGCTATACTAGCGAATGCAAAAGGTAGCAGCTGCGGTACTATATGTCTAAAGATAATTTTTGTGTCTGATTCTCCCAACAACTTTGCTGCTTCGACATACGCATAAGACTTTATTTGTAGCCCCATGGTACGGCTGATTAATGCCATGCCCACCCATCCGAACAAAGTAAAAAATCCAACTATCAGAAAGATGCTTCTTCCTATTGTTATGGCGAGAATAATTAATATAAAGAGAACTGGAATGTTGATGACAATTTGGACTATGATCATTAGTATTGGTTCCGTTTTTTTGCCTTTGTAAGCAGCAGTTAGGCCATAAAATAATCCTATGAATGTAGATGCTATTGCAACAGAGAGCCCAATGAATAAGGCTACTGGAGTTCCCCACAGAATTCCTATTGACAGGTCATGACGCAGTTCGTCTGTACCTAATAAACCAAACACTCTGCCGCCCAGTATGAATTCAGAGTATAAGACTTTGTCATCATTATTGTTTTCATCAAAAAACGAGAAGGTTATCCTCAATGTATATATTCCTTTCAATACTGTTGGGCTGTCCTTTTCAGAAAATAGCATTACTTCTGGACTTGTCAGGTCTACGTTGTAAGAGTACTTGTCAAGGTAATTTCGAAGACTCTCGTGTATCTGACTGTCTGTTGAAAAAAGGGTGTCTTTGAAAACATAATGAGTGCCCTCCGGAGACGGTAACGAGGATGAAATCAGGTCGAAGGATTCACCATCAGGCCTTGTTAACTGAACATCGAATATTGGAGGTGTAGAGCTATATTCTAACGCATAGGTTAACATGAAATCGTTGGGAAAGAAGTCGTAATTATAGGCAAATCTATAGGTATATGTTATATTTTTTACGCCTTGATCGAATCCATTTGTCACTACAGCATGGTCCATAATCAAATGTTCTGGCTGCTTTTTCGAAGCGAAAATATTTGTCCATGCTGGCATGGCGGATTTAGGATATCTTATCCAATAGTTTGGATTGTTCCATTGTCTAAATGAGTCTAATGGTACAGCCGTAATGGCATATATTGATACAGCTATCAGTAAGAAAAGTATTGCAATACCGGCTAAGCCACTTTTTGACGCTATAAACCTGCTAAATAAATCAGTTTTTAATATTAATTTGATATTCATCCTATTTTGACTCGAGGGTCCAAGTATTGGGACGTCAAATCTACAATCAGCATGGTGATAACAAAGATAAGTGTTGTAACATATGTTAGACCTATTATTACAGGTATATCCATTACGCTAATGGCACGGAAGGCTAGCAAACCCATTCCCGGCCAATTAAAAACTATCTCTACAAGCAGTGATCCTGTAATTGAGGCTGACAGGGCCAATGCAACTGATAGAAAGGTCGGCGGGGCCGCGTTTTTTAATGCGTGTGAAAAAGTTATCCTTCTTTCTGAGATTCCTTGTGCCCTCTTGGCGGCGATGAAATCTTCATTGAATATATTGATAACATAGTAACGGACTGTATACGCCCAGGCTCCAAAGCCAACGAGAACTAACGTGAATAGTGGTAATATCATATGATATAACAGATCGAGGATATAATAAGGATCGCTAGGATTTGTTAAAGGTATCGATCGTGATGGGAATATGTGAAGAACAAATGCAAAGACGACGATCATTAACATTCCTATAAAAAAAGTTGGGACACTTATACTGAATATCGCTGACGCGGAAGTAAACTTATCTATCAATGATCCAATCTTGCTTGCCGAAAATGATCCAAGGTACAGACCTATAACTACAATTATAATTGTAGACGTCGTAAATAACAATACTGTGTTAGGCAATTTTTCCATTATTATGTTACTGACCTTTGCGGAGCCAGAATCACTAGTTAAGAAGAGTGCATTGCCAAGATCCAATGTCATTGTTTTGAATAACTTTAAGCCTAGGGATTTTGGTGAGTACCACGGCTCATCAAGTCCCTGTGCATGAATTCTTGCATTTATCTGGTTCTTGACATAGTCTTGTTGTTGCTGCTGATTTTTAAAACTGCTGTTTAATTTTGCATTTTGGCTAACTTGTTCTACAACGCCTAGCATGACGTTACGTTTAAGAATATCATCCATAGTGGCTCCCAATAAGGCGATGGTTATCAGAAGGACAGCACTTAAAGTAATAAACATCCTAAATACTCGAAGAAGCAAAAACCTCTTAAATCCCATAATAATGCTGACAATTGGTTTTCCCTGCTATAATAACCAACTGAAAGTTGTTTTGGCCGTTGAAAATTAGTAATACAATTGTTCTTGGATAGGTTTAATAAATAATCATTGTTTTGCAGGACCCATAGTTCTTAAGGCTATAATAAGCTTAGTTATGATATCCGGCTTGTAGGCCTCAAAACTATTCGCAAAAATTTTCAAAGTGTTTGGACCAGGCGATAGTTTAGCAGTATCTTTACCGTCAAGGTTAATGGAAAAACTTCCCACTGCATTAGTGACAGGTTTAGCCAATCCAGCTATGACAACATTTCCGTCGCTGTTAGAAAGATAATAATTTATTGTGGAATTATTGCTTGGTTTTCCATCTACATTGACTTTTATCATCATGTTTGTGGGTTTACCAATGCGTACGAATCTAGGAAGATCGTTAACGTTTTCAATTGAAGCTAATTTCGGATGTTCATATTTATTCCAATAGCCTACACCAAATGGATACGAATTATCGCGAAATGCCTTAATTGTAATAACTCCTCCAGCAGAATTATAATTATCAAGGTAAAACGGGCCATTGCCTATTATTGCGTTGTTATGCTGAGTTATCCAGTTAATACTTGCATCATATCTCTTCCTTGCTTGATCAACACTAACAGTCTCTCTCAATGCAGGCGGCACATAACCCTCTGCTTTCATCTTTTGAAGTTCATCTTTTATAGCATTTGCATGAGGTGGAACTATCAGCGAAAGCCAGTCTACGCCTTTTGAGGTTGAATCTGTTTTTGAAAAAGCGAACTTACCATCTTCTACCAGTCGTTCAGAAGCTGCAGTGATTTCCCAGGGTTCAGCAGCCCAAACAGTTCCAGCTCCGGCGATCTCTTTTTTATCGAAATGCCAAAAATCGATGTACGATTCTACTTTTCTATCAGAAAGAAACCTGATGCCTTTATCATATTTGATGGCCTGAGAAGCTTGACTAGTATATTCGGAATCTTTTGTTTTGTCGGAGGGGCCGGTATTTGTGCCCCATTGATGTCCGAAGTAGGAAGAATATAGCAAATCATTTTTGTCCATCATCACTCCATTATGCCATCGACTGTATATCAAATCGTAGGTAACTTTGCTAATTGCTGTGCTATTTCCTCCTACCTTCTTCCAATGCTGATTTATTGGATCCCAAATCATACTATCAGGAGCGACGGCAACTCTACCATGAGGTCCATTTGTTTCTATATCGGTCCACGGTGTCCTGACTGGTATTACTTCACCATTGTAGGGATCGACAAAGACAGCAGGATCTGTTATATCCGATGCCTCTATTACACCATATCTGTCACTAAATCCAGCGATATTATTCCAGGCTCCTACGTATATCTCTTTCATTCCTATATTAAGCGCCGTGCTATTGTTTACAAGCCTACTATTGATTGGAGATAATCTGCTTGTAATTCCTGCACCAAAGTCATTTATCAGCCCTTTGACATTCTTAGTAGAAACATAGGGATCAATATTGGTAGCAACGAAAACTCTTACAGATTCTTGAATTCCATCTTTTATAGACTCTCTCAAAAGATTATTGCGCTCGCTCTCAGAACTAAAGTTTCCAAAGACAATTTTTTGTGTGATCTTGTCCAACGTAGAATTTTTATAATTCCAGAAGGCCGGATTTTGGTTTCCTGGCATTCGGGAGTACCAAGGAGCATACATCTGGGCGGGGGTTGCAGGACTATACTTTGCGAATGCCGATGATGCAAACCCCTCTGGATAGATATTCCATTTAAAATCCTGGGGGTCAGAACCATAGACAATAGCGTTTGCCTTGTTCAAATCCCCATAGTCCCTTATGATGTTGAATCCTATACTTTCTAAATTTGAGGCAATAGCTTCTCCAATTGACTTTCTATAAGGAACATCGCTACGAATCAGAACTTTAACCGTAACCGGCTTCCCATTATAAATCCACTTACCGTTACTGTCCCTCGTGGCCCCCGCGTGTGATAGAGCATCAGATATCATTTTCTGTGCTATTTCCGGGCTGTGTCTAAATCCAAATGATTGTACTACATTTATTATATTAAGATACTCTGGAGAATATATTCCAAATGGGTCGATCCTTGGGCTCCCGTAGCCTTTCAAAATCTCATTGATCACAAAATCTCTGTCAATTAAATAATTCATTGCAAATCGGACTTGCCTTATAGAAAATGGGTTTAAGTCATTTGTAGATGCCTTTGCTGGCGCAGGATTTAATAAAAGATCTGAAAATTCTCCTGTTGTTTGATAGACAATAAGGTTTGGATCGCTCTTTGCATCTGACACTACTTCTAGGGGTATATTGGCAAAATACGTATCTATTTTACCAGCCTTTAAATCTTGAAGAGCCAAGTTTTCGTCGAGATAATGAATAAAATTTACCTGATCAACAAATGGACCCTTCTTTTCAATCTGGGTCTGAGCGTGTATAGATAAATTTGGAACTATAAAAAATAAGAACAAAGAACAAATCATAAATAACAAAACAAACAATCTTGGCATTGGAGAACCCTATATTCTAGATCAATATATGCATTTTCAATTGCATCATGGAAGAATAAGTTGGTTGATATTAAAACGAATATGGTTTGGTATATCTTACATTATTTATATTCCATATGATGGCTAACCATATAATGCGCAACCAGCATAATCCAACTGAGTGACTTTGATCAAAATTTGTGAGACTTTATGAAATTGCTCCTAGTGATATCAAACCTATTTGGATCACTGATGCCAGGGTTTAAATATGTACTTGACAGGTACTTGATAAGATTTCCGCCTGAGAGTACATCATTTTTGTAATGTTTTATGAAACTGTGCAAAGGGTTTGACAATATGCCTGCATGAGTTGTTTCGCCTATTATTTCACAAGAAATGCTGGTAGGACCACAAACTGCTTGGATATTAGTTCCTTTTTTAGTCCATTTTTGAATTTCAGGATTAGAATCAATTGATTTCTGCCAACTTGGATCGCTTTCTACTATCCATCGTGGAATACTTCCCAAACCTTCCATTAGTCTTCTTTTTCATTGACCTTTAATTAACATTTTGAAACTAAATGTTAATAGTATAGGCAACAAGGGAACTCTGTCTGTGCAGGTTACGACATTATTGA
>Ga0173483_10000223_pt1 | contig 15258 bp, 17 predicted proteins | sample NitcycUS178409R2_FD_122621 | JGI IMG/M metagenome (GOLD analysis project Ga0173483, IMG submission 122621) | Soil microbial communities from Arlington Agricultural Research Station in Wisconsin, USA - Nitrogen cycling UWRJ-S178-409R-2 (version... | ecosystem: Environmental > Terrestrial > Soil...
CGACGCCTGCGTGATCGGCGCGCCTGCGGCGTTCAGCACCTGCAGGACCTGCAGCTTGCCGTTGGCGAGGTCACCGGGATGCCTGGGCACGTAGCGGAAGAGGAAGCTGTTCGGGATCCTCGCCGTCGTGCCGGGCTTGCTGGAACCGCCGATGTCCTCGACGATCCAGATGTTGCCGTCCTCGTCGTTCTGGATGCCCTCGTAGCCCCCGCGGCCGAGCGCTCCGGAAACGTCCTGAACGACGGACGGGTAACCCGGCGTGGCCGAGTAGGTCGGTGCGGCGGGGCTCTCCGTCGTGAGCAGCAGCCGCTTTGCCCACGGGTCCCAGGTCGAGCCGTCGATGGTCGCGAGCGGCGCGCCCGTCGCGTCCGCGGTCGCGAGCAGCGTGACGCGGTGCGCCGCGTCCGCGTCGAGGTTGATCCGCGTGATGTTGCCCGGGGTCCCGGCCTCGTGGCCCTGGAAGAGGAAGTGCGTGCCGTACCAGTAGTTCGGGTCGGCGCCGGAGAGGCTCCTCTTGAAGACGAGATAGGTGTTCTTGTCCGGCTCGGTCTTGTGGGCCTCGTTCGACACAGCCGGGGTCGGCACCATCTGCGGCTCGCCCGAGGCCGTGACGACGTCATTGTCGTAGCCGTAGTACGAGACCTGCGCCGTCGGGTTCTCGACCTTCGTCGAGCCCTGTGCGACGGCGATCTGGGCCAGCTCCGGCGAGAGCTTGCTCGCCGGTGCGAATCCCACCGACCTCGTGTTCGCGGTCGGGACGTTGGTGAGTCCAACGCCGCCTCCGAACGGCGTCGCGCCGGTGGCGAGCGCGCTGATCGCGACCGCCCCAACGGCAGTGAGCACGGCAACGACCGCAGTCCGCTTGCTGCGTCTCATGAACTTCTCCTCCCCTGTCGACGCGCCGGCGGACGTGCCGGCGCTCCGGCGGCGACGTTACGAGAGCGTGTGGCGACGGTGGGTTACGGCTCGGTTCGCGCGCGGTGTCGATCCTGTGCGTGAGGCCGCCGCGTGTTACCACTTAGCAGCACGTTCGTAACCCACCCCTGCTCTCGAATGGAGAGGATGAGCCCTCAATGACTACGGCGACCGCTGAAGTACGCCCTCGCTTTCTCAACCGGGAGCTCTCGCACCTGGACTTCAACGGCCGCGTGCTCGAGCTCGCAAGCGACGAGTCGGTGCCGCTCCTGGACCGCGTCAACTTCTGCTCGATCTTCTCCGGGAACATGGACGAGTTCTTCATGGTCCGCGTCGCGGGCCTGATGGACCAGGTCGCGGCCGGCGTCGTGCGCCGTTCCCCCGACGGGCTCACGCCCCAGGAGACGCTGGCGCAGATCCGGGAACGCGCCATCGGGCTGGCCGCGGAGCAGGCGAAGCTCTGGAAGCGCCAGATCAAGCCGCAGCTCGCCCAGGCGGGCGTCGTGGTCGCCGAGATCGAGGAGCTCGAGGCCGAGGAACTGCAGGAGCTCGAGCGCGTCTTCGAGAGCGAGATCTTCCCGATCCTGACGCCGCTCGCCGTCGGGCCCGGCCAGCCGTTCCCGTACATCTCGGGGCTCTCGCTCAGCCTCGGCCTGTTCGTGCGCGACGCCGAGACCGGCGAGGAGCGGTTTGCGCGCGTGAAGGTGCCCGAGCTGCTGCCGCGCTTCCTCTCGATCGGCTCACGCGGCTTGTTCGTGCCGCTCGAGCGCGTGATCCGCCACTTCCTGGCCTGGCTCTTCCCGATGATGGAGATCGTCGAGTGCACGTTCTTCCGCGTCACCCGCGACGCCGACTTCGCGGTCTCCGACGAGGCCGACGACCTGCTCGAGGCCGTCGAGCTCGAGCTGCGGCGCCGCCGCTTCGGCGACGCGGTTCGCGTCGAGGTCTCCGGATCGTGCTCGGCGCGAATGCTCGAACAGCTGAAGAGCGGCCTCGATGTCATGGACGACCAGATCTACCTCGTACCGGCGCTGCTCGACCTCTCGGAACTGGACGAGCTCGTCGCCCTCGACCGCGCCGAGCTCAAGGAGGAGCCGTGGGTGCCGGTCGTGCCGACGCGCTTTGCCGCCGATGACGGCGAGGCGCTGTTCGCGGAGCTGCGCAAGAGCCAGGTACTCGTCCACCACCCGTACGACTCGTTTGCCCGCACGTTCGAGGCGTTCGTCCGCACCTCGGCGAGCGACCCGCATGTCGCCGCCGTGAAGACGACGGTTTACCGCACCAGCGACGACTCGCCTCACGTGCCCGCGCTGATGGAGGCGACCGAGGAGGGGAAGCAGACCGTCTGCCTCGTCGAGCTCAAGGCGCGCTTCGACGAGCGGCGCAACATCGAGTGGTCCCGGGCGCTGGAAGCGGCAGGCGTCCACGTGGTTTACGGCTTCCCTTCGCTCAAGATCCACGCGAAGGGGACACTGGTCGTGCGCCACGAGTCGGACGGACTGCGCCGTTACGCGCACATCGGTACCGGCAACTACAACGCGGTCACGGCTCGGTTGTACGAGGACTTCAGCCTCTTCACCGCGGACGAGGAGATCACCGCCGACCTCGCCGACCTGTTCAACCACCTGACGGGCTTCGGGCGGCCGCAGGCGTTTCGGAAGCTGCTGGTCGCGCCCTTTACAATGCGGCCCGGCCTGATCGAGCACATCCGCCGCTGCGCCGCTGCCGCCGACGCCGGCAAGGAGTCGCGCATCAGGATCAAGGTCAACCATCTCGCCGATGAGGAGATCGTCACGGAGCTCTACGCGGCGGCGGACGCGGGTGTCGAGGTCGAGATCTTCGCCCGAACGACCTGCACCCTCTGGCCGCGCCGGCGCGGCGGCAAGGAGGACATCCGCGTCCGGACGCTGCTCGGCCGCTTCTTCGAGCACAGCCGCTTCTTCATCTTCGAGGCCGACGGCGAGAGCACGTTCCTGCTCGGGAGCGCCGACCTGATGCAGCGCAACCTCGACCACCGGATCGAGATTCTCGTCCCGGTCGAGGACGGGCGGGCGCAGCGCGAGCTCACCAGGACGTTCGACTCGATCATGGAGGACAGCCGCTGGTCGTGGACGCTGCGCGCCGACGGCAGCTGGGAGCGCGTACGTGGCAAGAAGGGAAAGGCGTCACAAAGTCTCCACGGCGCGCTCATGAGGAGAGCGCGCGCACGGGGAAGGCGTGCAAGCACCGTCTCACGCGGCCGCTGATTATCCAGCCGACGCGCTGGGGACAATCGCCGGAGTGCGTGTCGGAATCGTCGACGTGGGAGCGAACACGCTCCGCCTGTTGGTGGCCGTCCCCGACGGGCGCTCGGTCCTCGCCGTGCACGAGGAGCGCCAGCAGCTCGGCCTGGGAGAGGAGGTCGAGCGGTTCGGCTATATCTCGGCGCGGAAGTGCGCGGATGCGGTGGCAGTCGCCCGCGAGCAGACGCGCAAGGCGAGGAAGCTCGGCTGCGAGCGAATCGAGATCGTCGTCACGTCGCCCGGCCGACAGAGCGGGAACAGCGGCGAGTTCGCCGACGCACTCCTGCGCGGGACCGGCGTTCCGGTTCGCATCCTGAGCGGCGAGCAGGAAGCCGCGCTTGCCTGGGACGGCGCGGTGGCGGCGCTCGACGATCCGCCGGAGAGCGTCGCCGTCTGCGACGTCGGAGGCGGCTCCGCCCAGCTCGTGGTGGGGACGCTGAGCGGGGGACCGGCCTGGTTGCGTTCAGTCGACCTCGGCTCGCTGCGGCTGACGACGCGTCTGTTGGGCGGCGATCCGCCTTCCCCCGACGCGGTCGAGGCGGCGCGCGTGGCGGCCGAGAAGGCGTTCGCGCAGGTTGTGCCGCCCTTCGCGCAACTCGGGCTCGCCGCAGGCGGGACCGCCCGCGCGCTACGGCGGGTGGTCGGAACCATCGACGCGGCCCGGATCGAGGAGGCGATCGGCGAGCTGGTCGGCCTGAAGCGGGCGAAGATCGCGAAGCGCTACGGCATTCCGCCCCAGCGGGCAGCGACGCTGCTCGCGGGGACGATTCTCCTCGGCGAGGCACAGCGACGGCTCGGCCTGCCGCTCGGCGTCGCGCGGGGAGGAGTCCGCGAAGGTTCCGCGCTCGCGCTGTTCCGCGAGAGCGCGACCGCCTACGCCTGACGCGGAAGCCGCTCGAGGACTTCGACGCGGTCCTCGTCGACCTCGAGCACTGTCGTCGAGCCCTTCTTCGCGCTCCCGCCGGTCAGCTCGTCGACCATGTCTCCGTGGACGGAGGCGACGAGCGGCGCTGCGGCCGCCCGGAAGAGCTCAAGCGCTGCTTCACGGCCGGCTCCCTCGGCCAGCGCCTCGGACGGCTCGACAGTCAGCCCACGGCTGTCCGCGAGCGGGACGACGGTGTCGACGCAGCGGATGGCGGGACTGGAGACGATCCGCTCGAACTCGCGGCGGCCGAGCAGCTCGATCAGGCCCTCGGCCTGACGGCGGCCTCGATCGTCGAGCGGGCGCAGCTCGTCGTCGTCGCCCTCCCAGCTCGCGCGGTGGCCGGCGGTCGCGTGGCGGACGAGATAGACGATCACCCGAACGCTGCCTGCGCCGCCCGGTCGAGCCTGCGCCAGGCCTTCGGCAGCTCCGCGCGGGCTTCGAGGCGGCGGGCCTGCTCGCGTTCTACGAGCCGGCCCGCGGCAAAGGCAGCGCCCGAGCCCGGCGCGTCGGCGAGCAGTCCCCGCAGCCGGGCCTCGGCGACGATCGCATCCTGGTGGGCGCCGAGGACGTCCTGTAGCTCCTTCGCCCGCTCGATGAACCGGCGCGCGGGCTTGCCGATCTCGGCCTCGGCCAGCTCGGCCGTGTAGCGGGCGCGCTTGCCCGCGATCCGCGCCCGGTGCAGGTCGTCGTCACTCGAGCTCGGCCCGAGCCGCTCCGCGATCCTGCTCAGGCGCCGGAACTCCGTCTTCGCGAGCTTCCGCAGCGAGACTTGCCCTCTGCGGACATGCGGGCCGCGCGCCGCCGCCTCCAGCGAGTCGAGCAGACGGTAGTAGCGCTCGCTGCGCAACGTGTCGACCGCCACGGCCTGGGCGGTCACGCGCTCCTCACCGAGCCGTTCCACGAGCGATGCGGCCGCGTCGCGCTCGGGCTGCTCGAGCTGCTCGATCTCCCGCTCCAGGTGCGCGATCAGCACGTCGACGTCGCGGCGGCGCCCGAGCGAGCCGCCCAGCCACTTGAGCTCGTCGCGTAGCGGCTCCGACCACTCGGAATCGAGCAGCGGGCGCGCGGCGCGGAGCACAGCGCGGGCCCGCCGCACCGCTACCCGCAGTCGGTGAACGTCCTCGGGATCGAGGTCCAGCCGCACCCCCGGATCGTGCAAGAGGATCTGGGCGTACTGCCGCTCGAGCATCGCCCTCAGGCGCTCGATCGCATCGGTCGGCTCAATGGTGGCCGGCTCGGCTCCTGGCTGGACCTGCTCGACGCTCGAGCCGCGCAGGAAGGCGGGCAGGACCGCCGTGACGTCGCGCGGCGGGGTCACAGGCCCGCCCGCCTGCTCGACGACGAGCGGCTCCTCGCCCTGGAGTCTCGGCGCCTCGAGCCGCCAGACGCCCTTGCCGTTCTCCATCCGGCGCGAGAGCGTCACCCCTGCCAACTCAAGGCGCCGTTGGGGCACGTCGTACCCCACGGCGCCGTTCACGGCATCACCGTCCATGGCTCTGATCCTAAGGATCGCGAGGCGGTGAAAGGACGCGCACGGCCGTGGGCCGTGCGCGTCCTTTCCCTCGCGGCGCTACGTGGTGAGCGCCTTTGCCTTCAGCGAGTCGTACTCCGCCTGCGAGATCGCCCCGCTGTCGAGCAGCTGCTTCGCCTTCTCGATCTCCCCCGCGGGGCCGCTGCTGGCGGCCACGCCCTTGACGTAGTCGTCGAACTGCGACTGGGCGGCCTGCGCCTGCTCCACTTGCCGGTCGGCCATGCCCTGATGCTGGGCGATCAGGTACACGAGGACGCCGAGGTAGGGGAGGACGATCACGAAGATGATCCACGCGGCCTTGCCCCAGCCCGAGATGTCGCGGCGGCGAAAGAGGTCGCTGAATACCACGATCAGGAGCCAGAACCAGATCACCCACGCGAAGATCACGAAGAGCGTCCAGAGAACGTCGAGGAACGGATAGTCCGCTCCGATCACTCAATCACCTCCGTACTCGCCCGGGCGACACCGCGTCGGCCCGGCTTGGTCTCGATAGAGCCGAGCGTACGCAGGGGAGCGGTCGGCTTCCATCGTCCCGATGGGACGAAAGGTCTAGCGCCGGGGCTTCGGCTGCTGGGCCTGCGGATGAGGCGGCGGCTCGCCGGTCAGGATGTCCCAGGCCCGCATTGCGACCTTTCGCGCGCCGATCGCCGCAATCGCGCCGAAGATCCCGGCGAAGATCGTCCATGCGCGCTCCTTGCGCGCCTCTTTCTTCGGGTCGTGCGTGAGCGCGACCCAGAGCGCATCGAGATCGGTCCTGAGCTCCTCGAGCTGGTCGGTGACGACCTCGCGTCGGTTCGGCATCAGGGCTGGGCGTCGGTCGCCGGGACCGGTGCAGGCGCGACCGGCTCCGGCTTCGGCGTCGTCTCGCCGGCCTCGCGCTGCACGGGCAGCTTCGAGCGGAACTTGACGAGCGCGACCACGCCGGCGCTTCCGGCCAGGATCAGCAGCGTGGTGCGCATCGTGTGCGACCGCTTCTTGTCGACGCGCTGTCGCGCCGCCTGGATCGCCTCGACGGCCGCGGTGAGTTCGCTGCGCAGCTCCTCGTCGGCGGCGAGCCGCGCGGCGGCGGCCATCAGGCCGATGCGCGAAGCGGCCCTGCGCCTTGCAGCCACGCCGTGCGCGATCGCCGCGCCCAGCTGTTCGCGGAACTTCTGGTCGCGTGCGAGGGCGAGTGCGAGCCCCCCACTGCTGACGGCGTTGTCCTTGATCGCCTGACTCCTGCTTCGTCTGAGCATTCGGGTCCTTTCGTCGACGTCCGCAGGGTTGTTCCGCGGCGGCCCCAAACGTACACCAGCCACCGAGGCGGACTTGACTCGTATCGCAAACGTGGTATATAGCAGACTAGAGATAGAGAGCGTCTGGAGGTCGACCGATGAGCACCACCGAGGAACGACTCACCCGTCTCGAGCAGCGGTTCTGGCAGCTAGAGGAACGGCTGGCGCGGATCGAAGGAACAAGGCCAACTCTGCAGGCGACGCTCGTCCGCCCGCAGCCGCCGGCACGGCCGGCGCCGCCGCAGCCTCAGCGCCCAGCAGCGCAGGCACCTCCGCGGCGCGAGCTCGACCTCGAAGACCTGCTCGGCGGCCGCCTGCTTGCGCTCGCCGGTGGCATCGCCGTGATCGTCGGCCTCGCGTTCCTGGTCGCGCTCGCCGTCGAGCGAGGGTGGCTGGGGGAGGCTGCGCGGACATCGCTCGCGTTCGCCGGCTCGGCAGCCCTGCTCGGGCTCGGTGCCTGGCTCCACGAACGGCGCGGACGCACGCAGGCGTCGCTCGCCGCCTGCGGCACGGGGCTCGCCGGCCTCTTCATGTCGCTGACCGCGGCGACGGTGCTCTACCACCTGGTGCCGATCGAGCTCGCGCTCGTAGGCGCCTTCGTCTTCGGCGCGGTCGGGGCGGCGCTCGCGGTTCGGTGGGATGCGACGCCGATCGGCGGCCTCGGCATCCTGGGCGCGCTCGCTGCTCCCCTGCTGACGGGCGCAGTCGACGACGCGGCATCGCTGCTCTTCCTCGCGGTCGCGGAGGCGGCCGCTGTCGCGGTGCTGGTGTGGCGGCGCTGGAACTGGCTGCGCGTCGCGGGGGTCGCGCTCGTGCTCGCCCAGCTCGCCGGCTGGGTGCTCTCGGCGGAGCCCTCCACCGCGCGCGGGTTCACGGTGCTCGCCCTCTTCGGGCTCCTGAACCTCGCGGCTGGAACCGGCTACGAGCTGCGGCGCGGTGCCGGAGGAGCGTCAGCCTCGGCCCTGATCGTGGTGGGGAACGCCGCAATCATCGGGCTGCTCGGTATGGTCGTGCTCGACCAGAGCGCCGCGGGCTACTCCGAAGTCGCATCGGGCTGGTGGCTTGCCGGCCTCGGCCTCGCGCACGTGATTGCGGGCCTGGCGCTGCTGCGCCTCCAGCCGCGAAACCGCGTGATCGCGACATGCCTGTTCGGCATCGGGCTCGTCGCGCTGAACCTGGCCTTCGTCACGCTCGTCAGCGGCGTCGCGATCCCGATCGGCTGGGCAGCGGCGGCGGCGGCGCTGGCGGTGCCTGCGCGCGCGGTCACGCGCAACCGCCCGCTCGTGTACGCGGTAGTCGGTGGGCAGCTGCTGCTGGCCGTCGGCCACGTGCTCGTCTACGACGCGCCGCTCGACACGCTGTCGCAGGGCCACCTCTCGGACCTCTGGCCGATCCTCGCGATCGCGGCCAGCGCGTTCATCGTCGCGCGGATCACGCCGGCCGAGGAGGTCGACTGGAAGGCCGTGACCGATGCCACCGCGCTCGCGGCCGTCGCCTACGGCACCGTCGTCCTGCTCGACGGCGTGTGGCTCGCGGTTGCGTGGGCGGCCGAGGCCGCGCTGCTCGCCGAGGCGGGGAAGCGCTTCGCGCACCGCGTCTCCGCGGCCGGCGCGTTCGGCTTCCTGCTGCTCGCGGCGCTGCACGCGCTCTCCTTCGAGGCGCGGCCCGACGCGCTCGTCGAGGGCGCGGATCCGTTCTGGCAGGCGCTCGTCGCGCTCGGCGCGATCGCGGTCGCTTCGGCGTTCGCGGCCACCCGTACGATCGGGCTCTTCCCGAACGACCGGATGCTGCTCTGCTTCGTCTCCGGGACCTCGCTCGTGTACCTCGCCTCCATCGGGATCGTCAGCGCGTTCCAGCCCGGGTCGGTGGAGCTCGACACGGGGAAGCTCACGGTGCGCGAGCAGGGTCAGGCGCTGCTGAGCGCGTTCTGGAGCGTCCTCGGCGTCGGTCTCCTGTGGGCGGGGCTGCGGCGGAACCTGCGGGCGCTGCGGCTGGCCGGGTTCTCGCTGCTGGCGGTCGCGGTCGGGAAGGTCTTCCTCTACGACATGGCCGCGCTCGACCAGGGGTACCGGGTGCTGTCGTTCGTGGTGCTCGGACTGCTGCTGCTCGCGGGCGCGTACGCGTACCAGCGCATGCGCCGGAGCAACGGTCCGAGGCTGACCTAGCAGGCTCTGGCTCCTCGCGCCCCGCGGAGGAGGGGCGCCCGGAACCAGGGGGAGCGAATGAAACACGTCAAGCTGTTCCTCGCGTTCGCGCTGGCGATCGCGGTCTACACGGGCGTGACCGTCTCGGCCGCGTCGGGAGCACGGTCGCAGGCACGGTCGACGCCGTGCGTGCCCGCGATGGCAGGCGGCGACCTGTTCGCGGTCTACGCGAAGCTGACGCCTGCCCAGTACGGCCGCGGGTTCCAGCAGCGTGAGCCGCTCGACCAGACGGCCGCCGATCTGCCTGCCTCCGCGAGAGGCAACGCGGGCCCCAACTTCCGCGCCAGTGTGCCCGTTTACTTCCACGTCGTCACCGACGGGTCGATCGGGAGCCTGACCGCGAAGCAGATCTCCGATCAGGTGGCGGTGCTCAACCAGAACTTCGGCGGCTCGAGGACCGGCTTCAGCTTCACGCTGGCCGGCGTCACCCGCACCGACAATGCCGCGTGGTTCTACGCGGGGCCGGGCGGAACCGACGAGCACTCGATGAAGCACGCGCTCCACCAGGGCGGCGACAACGCCCTGAACCTGTACTCGACGACCGCCGGCCCGTATCTCGGCTGGGCGTACCTGCCGGACGTCACAACGAAGCCGGGGCAGGCCTACCTCGACGGCATCGTCTTCAACTGGGAGACCGTGCCCGGCGCGTCCACGACCTTTGCGGGCGCTACGACCTCGGAAAGACCGTCACCCACGAGGCCGGACACTGGCTGAACCTCGAGCACACCTTTTACGGCGGCTGCAACGCGAAGGGCGACTTCGCCGACACGCCGGCGGAGAAGACACCGACCTCCGGCTGTCCTGCTGGGAAGGACACCTGCTCTGCGCCCGGGTTCGACCCGATCCACAACTACATGGACTACTCCTACGACAGCTGCTACACGGAATTCACGCCCGGGCAGACCCAGCGCATGCGCGACGCCTGGCTCTTCTACCGCGCGTCCTAGCTGATCACAGGGCGGGGCCGCTTAGGCGGCCCCGCCCAGTACGCTCGCGCGGCCGTGTTCAACCACTTCACGCAGCTCGTCTCGGACGCCTCCGGCTGGGCGTACGCGATCCTCTTCGTGCTCGCGCTCCTCGACGCGGTCGTTCCGATCGTCCCGAGCGAGACCTCGGTGATCACTGCCGGAGTCGTCGCGTCGCAAGGCGACCTCAGCCTGCCGCTCGTGATCCTCTTCGCCGCGGGCGGCGCTATCGCCGGCGACAACATCGCGTACTTCCTCGGGTGGCGTTTCGGCAGGCAGATCAACGATCGCTTCTTCAATTCGGAGAAGGCGAAGAAACGGGTCGCGTGGGCACACCGCCAGGTCGAGGAACGCGGCGGGGAGCTGATCGTGATCGCACGCTTCATCCCGGGGGGGCGAACCGTTGTCACGCTCAGCGCGGGGACGCTCGAATACCCCTGGCGGAAGTTCATCCTGTTCGACGCGATCGCCGGTTTCGTATGGGCCACGTATGCAGCCTCGCTCGGCTACTTCGGCGGGCACGCCTTCGAGGATGCGCCCTGGAAGGGATTGCTGCTCGCCTTCGCGATCGCCTTCGCCGTCACGGGCGCGATCGAGCTCGTGCGCTGGTATGTGAAGCGCCGGCGTCAGTCGACGACGACGACGTAGCCCTCGGCGCCTCCGACGACCTGGCCGGGATGAACGTGTCCGGCAGAGACGACGTGAAGGCCATCGGTGTTTCGTAGCTCGGCGAACTTCGCAGCCGGGATGGAGACCCGCTCCGTGCAGGACGGGTCATCGCACTCGCAGATGAGCTCGAGCAGCTCCTCCCGGTATCCGAATCGCTCGTCCAGCTCGACGATCCGGTCGTTCACCTCGCGGAAGAAGTCCGCGCCTTCTCGGCGCGGCTCCTGCGGGAGCCATTGCTCCTCGGTGACATGACGGCGCTCCGTTTTCCCTGCCCTCTTCCGGTATGTCGAACGTAACCCGCGCAGCTGCCTGAATTCAACACCGCAATCGGTCAGGGTTTGCCTACGCCGTTGCTTAGACGTCGACGAGCTCGACGCGCTCGATCACGACCGCTTCGCGCGGCTTGTCGTTCGCGTCGGTGTCCACCTGCGAGATCGCGTCCACGACATCCATGCCGCTCGTGACCCGGCCGAAGACCGTGTGCTTGCCGTCGAGCCACGGCGTCGCCTCGGCCGTGACGACGAAAAACTGACTGCCGTTCGTGTTCGGCCCGGCGTTCGCCATCGCGAGGGCGCCGCGCTCGACCTTGTGGTCGTTGAACTCGTCCTCGAAGGTGTAGCCGGGGCCGCCCATTCCCGTTCCGGTCGGGTCGCCGCCCTGGATCATGAAGTCCGGGATCACGCGGTGGAAGATGACGCCGTCGTAGAAGCCGTCGCCGGCGAGCTTGCGGAAGTTCTCGACCGTCGTCGGCGCGTCGTCGTCGTGCAGCTCGAGCTCGATCGGCCCGTGATTGGTGTGCAGCGTGGCGGCGCTCATGGGCGGGACCCTACTAGCTCTTAGGAGGTCCTCACGCCGTTCACAGGGGCGGTTCAGCTTCCGTTGCGACCTTGACCTCGTAATCGACGCCTACGAGGCCCACATGGTCAGGGCCGACGGCACGCCGGTGACGGTCTACGTGAACAAGGAGTTCGACGTCGTGAGCGTCGAGTCGGGCATGCCCGGACGGCCCGGCCGCGCCCCACAGTCGTCGAGCGGCGCAAGCGCATAGCTCGCGCGAAGACGGGCTCGCCTGGCGCCGGGCGAGCCCGGCCTGGGCGGGTGTTTCGGAGGACACTCCGAGCAGAGCGCGGGATTGACGTCGTTCCTGACCGTGCTAGTCCTGCTTGGAGACGCGAGTGAAGCCCCCGAGGTGCTCGGTGTGGAGGGCGATCTCGACACCCTCGCCTGCCTGCTGCCTCAGAGCCGCGAGCATCTCCTCGCTCGGTTGCCCGAAGACTTGGATCCTGACCGTCGCGTCGAGCGTCTCGGCATACGCTGCTCGTGCTCTCTCGGCAACAATCGCAATGTGCGCCTCCATCGAGGCGGCGTCCGGGTGAACCTGGACAACCGAAACCTCATCCCCAGCTTCGTTCACGTACTCGTTGAAGGCGATCAAACGCGGCTCGTTGGCCTCGACGAACTCGACGAGACCCGGCACGCGTGCCCGCTCGCTGTCAAGTCGCCCAGGCTTGAGGCGATTCGTTGCGATGAAGATCAACGGTTCCTGCATTCCGCCTCCTTGCCCGGCGGCGTCAGGACACAAGGCTGGCCCAGTGTGCGGGAATGTCCCCCGAGAAGGCGGTCAGTGCCGCGGGCGGCCGTCGTCCGTCTTGACGTAGCCCGGCGGATAGCCCGCGTGTTGCACGACGCCGCTCGCCTCGCCCTCTCTGCCGGCGGTTGCCGCGAGCGCGTCGGTGTTCTCGACTGAACGCTCCGAGTTGATCGCATGATCGCCGCGGTCAAACGAAGGAACTCGCAGCTGCTTCAGTCTCCGAAGGATCCGGCCCATAGAAGGATCCTACCGGCGCTAGTCGCGTGAACCCTCGCCGCGGCCTGGGCCGGTGTGCGGGAATCTCACCCGACGGACCTCACGCTCGGCGGCACTAGTTCCCGATCTTGCTGGCAGGTTGATGTCGTTCCCTAGGCTTCCGCGCGCGTTGGACTTCTTCGTCTACAGCCGCGACGCGTCCGGAACGGAAGCGCTTCGAGATGATGACGAGCTGCTCGAGGAGTACTGGTCGTATATGGATCGGTTCGCGGCGTCGATGATTGCCCGCGGGCCGACGTTCGGCCCTGATCGCGAGACGGTGACCGGCAGCCTGCACGTCGTGGGACTGCCGAGCGTGGATGCGGTGCGTGAGTTTGTCGCATGCGAACCGAACAACCGCGCCGCCGTCTACGCGGAGCACTCGGTCTGGCGCTTCGAGAATCTGCTCGGGCGGACGATGTGGGAGTTCCCGGCCGCAGCCGACGAGCCGAAGTTCCTGATCATCGCCCACTCGCACGGCAGTCGGGAGACCGCAGCGAGGGGCCGGCCGTTGCCACGGGGGAGTCTCTCGACAGAGTTGCGCAAGCAACTGATCGTCCATGGTGCGCTGAGGACTCTGGACGACGCCGCATTGGTCGGCTTTGCGCTGGCTGTCCAGGCCCGGGACAGGCAAGCGGTCGACACACTCCTCGATCAGGGGCGAGCGGGACTCACGGCCTTCCCGAGTATCGAGATCCACGACTGGGAGTTCGGCGGCCGACGCTGACCCTGCCACCCGGCGGCCAGACGAGATGACGCACCGCTGGGCCAGTGTTCGGGAATGACCCCTGAGCGGCAAGTGCAGGCATTGGGCCAAGGCAGCGGCGAGCCGCGAAATCATCCGGTGGGGATGAGGACAGCAAGCCGGGAGCAGCCCAGCATGTGGGAACGTCCGACCGAAGGTGTCGTGCGGGAGTGAGTGGAGCGTTGGGGAGCCCTGCGCCCGTTGACGCAGGCGAAGTCAGCGACAAACCCTCGGGAGCGCGTCGTTTGCTGCACGTTCTCGGCGCGTTGCTTGTGGCTGTCGTTCTGCCAGCTCTGCTAATGGACGCACTCGTGGGGCGACTGGGCGTCTCGGCACTGTTCATCGGGCTGATACTCGGCGTTGTCGGATCAAAGATCGGCGGCACCCATCGGATGCTGTTCGTCGCGCCGATGTTGGGAGTCGCTGCAGGACTTGGCGCGTTCACTGCTTATGACTGGTGGTGGGCGGCGCTGCTGACGAGCGTGGGAGTCATCGCTGGCGCCGGGATCGGGTTCGGGTGGTTCTTACCACTGTTGATGGTCCCGTTCGCCGCGACCTTCGTGACTCCGGTGTCCTCGGGGACGGACGCAGTGATCTACGGTGCCATCGTCGCTATCGCGACTCTCTACGGCATCGTCATCGCCCGCCGGTTCGGCGCACCCGCGGTCGTCGAGGGATACCGCCTGTCCCCGCCAGAGGCCGCGAGCGTGGCGATCGTGTTCGGCGTCGGCTTGGGTGGCGCCGCGGCGATCGGTGTGGCACTGGGATGGACCGAGCCGTACTGGGTTCCGGAACCGATTCTCGTACTGGCGCTCTACGTCCTGATCGGAAAGCGAGATCGGATCAGGGGAAAGGCCATCGGTACGGCGCTCGGGGTTGCCGCCGCGATACCCGTGGCGATCATCGATCCGCCAGCAGGAGTTCTCGCCGCGGTCGCCGCCATCGCGTTCGTGCTCGCGCTCACCCAGGCCAAGAAGTACTGGCTCATGTACGGCCTGTACACGTTCTCGCTCGTGCTCCTTCTCGCCTCCCCCGGCCAAGTTGGCTACGAGGCAGAGGAACGCGGCGTCCAGATCCTCGTGGGCATTGGGCTCCTCGTCGTTGGGCTGTTCATCATTCATGCGCTCGGCGCATGGCTCGCGGACCGCGACCCACAGCCCGAGCTCGCGCCAACAGCCTGATCCACGTGGCCGTTCGCCTGGGCCAGCGTGCGGGAATGTCACCCGAGCGCTATCTGCGGCCACCTACGTCTCACGTCCGGCTTGAGCCTCGTCGAGCGCGAGCGACGACGACAGGTCGCGGTAGGCATCGACCTGCGCGAGCAGGTCGTTGGCCTTCTGCTCGACGGTCTCGACCGCGTCCGCGCCTGCAACCCAGCGCAGCGGCGGCTGCTCCTGTTCGACGACGGTGACCAGCGCCTTCGCGAGCTTCGCGGGGTCGCCGCCCTGTTTGCCGCTCATTGCCTCCCAGGCGGGCCGGGTCTGGGCGGTGCGCTCGGCGTAGTCGTCGATCGACGCGTCGGCGTAGGCCGTTGACTCCTTTTCGAGCAGCTCGGTGCGGAAGAAGCCCGGCTCCACGATCGTGGTGTGGATGCCGAAGGGCTCGACCTCGAAGCGCAGTGACTCCATCCAACCCTCAACCCCGAACTTCGCGGAGGCGTAGGCCGAGCAGAACTCCTGCCCGACGATGCCGGCGGTCGACGTGATCGTGACGACGTTCCCCGACCGCTGCTTGCGCATCACGGGCAAAACAGCGCGGGTGACGTTCATCGGCCCGACGAGGCGCGTGATGTCGAGCTCGACGACAAGCAGGTCGTCAGCCTCGCCGACGGCGTCGGCGACGGCTTCGGTGTTTCGGCCGGTGGCGACGACTGCGTGGCCGGCGGCGAGCGCGGCGTGTGCG
>Ga0173483_10000226_pt1 | contig 15128 bp, 13 predicted proteins | sample NitcycUS178409R2_FD_122621 | JGI IMG/M metagenome (GOLD analysis project Ga0173483, IMG submission 122621) | Soil microbial communities from Arlington Agricultural Research Station in Wisconsin, USA - Nitrogen cycling UWRJ-S178-409R-2 (version... | ecosystem: Environmental > Terrestrial > Soil...
CACGCTGCCCATCTGGATCCTCGGGAAGATCCGACTCGGCCAGCAGCTGCCCGAGGTGAATGCGGTCGTCTTCGTCGTGGTCGTCCTGACCATCATCCCCGTGGTGATCTCACAGCGCCTGACCCAGGAGTCCGGCATCCTGCGCCGTGAGTAGTAGGCTGAGCCGCGGATTCGACCGGGAGGGTTTGTGATGAGCGTGACCGTTTCTCAGCACAAGAATTTCGTCGGCGGCGAATGGGTGGACGCGATCGAGGGCGGCACGATGGAGGTGCTGAATCCCGCGACCGGCGAGGTGATCGCCGAGGTCCCGAGCGGGACGCAGGCCGACGTCGACCGGGCCGTCGAGGCGGCGAAGAAGGCGCTGCCCGAGTGGCTCGAGACGACGCCGCAGGAGCGCTCCGAGGCGCTGTTGAAGCTCGCGGCAGCAATCGACGACAACACCGAGGAGCTCGCCGAGCTCGAGTCGCAGAACGTCGGCAAGCCGCTCGGCTACGCACGCGACGAGATGCCGGTCTCGGCGGACAACATCCGCTTCTTCGCCGGCGCGGCACGGGTGCTCGAGGGCAAGTCGGCCGGCGAGTACATGAAGGGCTACACGTCGATGATCCGGCGCGAGCCGCTCGGGATCGTCGGCGGGATCGCGCCCTGGAACTACCCGCTGATGATGGCGGTGTGGAAGATCGGGCCGGCGCTGGCGGCGGGGAACGTGCAGATCGTCAAGCCGTCGGAGCAGACGCCGCTGACGACGCTGCGCTTCGCCGAGCTCGCCGGTGAGATCCTGCCGCCGGGTGTGCTGAACGTGATCACCGGCGACGGCGTCCCCGTCGGCGAGGGGATCGTGAAGCACCCGGACGTGCGGATGGTCTCGCTGACCGGCGACGTCGCGACCGGCAAGGAGATCGCGCGCACCGCGGCGGAGACCCTGAAGCGGGTGCACCTCGAGCTGGGCGGGAAGGCGCCGGTGCTCGTCTTTGACGACGCCGACCCGGCCGCAGTCGCCGAGGGAATCAAGATCGCGGGCTACTGGAACTCCGGTCAGGACTGCACCGCCGCCTCGCGCGTGGTCGCCGGGCCGAAGATCTACGACAAGCTGCTCGACGAGCTCGTGCCGATGGTCGAGTCGCTGCACGTCGGCGACCCGGCTGAGGGCGACGAGATCGAGATGGGCCCGGTCATCTCGAAGGACCAGCAGGAGCGCGTGCTGGGGTTCCTCGACCGCGCGAAGGGCGCGAAGGTGCTTACCGGAGGCGGGACGAACGGTGACCGGGGCTTCTTCGTCAAGCCGACGGTCGTGACCGAGGTCGGGCAAGAGGACGAGCTCGTCCAGCGCGAGGTCTTCGGGCCGGTCGTCACCGTGCAGCGGTTCGCCGACGACGACCAGGCGATTGCCTGGGCCAACGATGTGAACTACGGCCTCGCCGCCTCGGTCTGGACGCGGGACATCGGCCGTGCGCTGAACGCGGCGCGCAAGCTCCAGTTCGGGACGGTCTGGATCAACGACCACATCCCGCTCGTCTCGGAGATGCCGCACGGCGGCTACAAGCAGTCCGGCTACGGCAAGGACCTGAGCGCCTACTCGCTCGAGGACTACACGCAGATCAAGCACGTGATGGCGAAGATCGACTAAGGAGCATGGGGGAACCCCTGGTTCCCCCATGAGCCCCCTCCTTGCCACCGCTTACGGATTCCACCGTGGCTGGGGCCGGTCACTGTGTGCGCGTTACAACTGGCCCTACCTCGAGCCGCTGTGACCGAGCCGGGGAAAGCCCGCCTCGGTGCGAGAGGAGCTCGAGCGTAGGTCAGCCTTTACGTGCCCGGTCGTCTCGGCTGGACGGTGAAACCGAGCTCGCCGAGCACCCTGACGGCGCCGGTCTTTCCGCCCTCGAAATCACCGGAGGCAAGGCGCTCGCCCGTGGCCAGCTCATAAGCGGTGCCCAGGATCGCTTTCGGTGGGTAAGGGCGTTTTTCCCAGACCAGGTCGTACGTAGTGGTAGGAGCGAATCCATGCGTAGAGAAGAACCGCTCCGGCCCTAGTCGGTCGTACTCCTGTATCGCATGCACCACGTCGGCGTCGGTCACCTTGTCCCACGCGATCGAACGTGTCATCTCGTCCCCCCGGTTCGTCTATGTGGAGGCTCCGTTTGATCAGAGTGTATGCGGGGTCGATCTCGTTGCTGTCAGGCTCGAGGATCGCCTTGCGGAGAACCCGCATCTCCACGTGATTTGGGGCTCCGTGACGGTTCCCTCTTGCGCGATGCGAGGCGCAAGTGGTAGTAAAGCCTCGCATTGCGCAGACCTGAGCTACGCGAGCGGCGGCGGGGCGCAGTCAGCGCTGCTCCGAACCTCGACCGCATCGACCAGCGGCTGATCGAGGCGCTGCAGCAAAACGGGCGAGAGCCGTTCCGGCGCATCGCGGCGGAAGTCGGCGTCTCCGAGGCGACGATCCGCGCGCGCTACCAGAAGCTCTGCGAGGACAACATCCTCCAGGTCACCGGTGTCACCAACCCGCTCGGCCTCGGCTTCGATGCCCAGGCCATGGTCGGGATCCGGACGAGCGGCTCGCCGGAGCCGGTGGCGGAGGCGATCGCGCAGTGGGACGAGGCGGACTACGTCGTGATCACGGCGGGGCAGTTCGATGTCCTGGTCGAGCTAATCTGCGCCGATCGGCGGCAGCTGCTCGATGTGACGAACCGAATCCGAAGCCTGGACGGCGTTGCCACCACCGAGAGCTTCCTCTACCTCGAGCTTCGGAAGCAACTCTACGACTGGGGCGCGCACGTGGAGAACGGCGACCGCGCGGAGGCCCGCTGATGGCGGTGACCGAGAAGCCGGAGACGACGACGGCACCGGCGGTCGCCGACGTCCGGCTCGAAAACGTCACTAAGCGCTTCGACGACGTCGTCGCCGTCGACGACCTCTCGCTCGAGATCGAGCGCGGCAGCTTCTTCGCCCTGCTCGGCCCGTCGGGCTGCGGCAAGACGACGACGCTGCGGATGATCGGTGGCTTCGAGGAGCCGACCGCGGGAACGATCTACCTCGGCGACGAGCCGGTCAGCGGCAAGCCGCCGTACAAGCGCGACGTGAATACCGTCTTCCAGTCGTACGCGCTCTTCCCGCACCTGACCATCTTCGAGAACGTCGCCTTCGGCCTCCGCCGCAGGGGCGTGAGCAAGAGCGACGTGCGCGGCCGCGTGTTCTCGATCCTCGAACTCGTCGGCCTCTCGGGGTACGAGAAGCGCAAGCCAAGGCAGCTCTCCGGCGGCCAGCAGCAGCGCGTCGCACTCGCTCGCGCGCTCGTGAACAAGCCACGGGTGCTCCTCCTCGACGAGCCGCTCGGCGCGCTCGACCTGAAGCTGCGCAAGCAGATGCAGCTCGAGCTGAAGGCGATCCAGAACGACGTCGGCATCACCTTCGTCCACGTCACGCACGACCAGGAGGAAGCGATGACGATGGCGGACGGAATCGCGATCATGAACGCCGGCAAGATCGAACAGCTCGGCGCGCCGGCCGACCTCTACGAGTGGCCGCAGACTGCGTTCGTGGCGAGCTTCCTCGGCATCTCGAACCTCCTTCCCGGGACCGTCACCGGCCCCGGGACCGTCCGGCTCGCCGACGGCACCGAGGTTCGCGTGCCGCCCGAGGCGCTGAACGGCCGCACCGGCAAGGTCGCCGTCGGCGTCCGCCCGGAAAAGATCCGCGTCGGCCACGGCGAGGAGAACCGCCTGACCGGCCGGCTGCTCGAGACCGCGTACGTGGGCGTGGCGACGCAATACGTCCTCGAGACGAGGGCCGGCAACGTCAGCGTGTATGTGCAGAACAGCGAGCCCGGCGCCCGCGACCAGGCGCCGGCCGAGATCTCGTGGAGCCCCGACTCCACGTTCGTCGTCGACTCAACGGAGGAAGCCGAATGACCCAGGAGCTCACCAGGCGGCAGCTGCTCGAGCGGGCAGCCATGGGAGGGGCCGCGATCACGTTCCCAGGAATCCTCGCCGCCTGCGGCAGCAGCGGCTCGAAGGCGAGCGGCGGCACGACGAGCGTCGAGCAGAAGCTCGCCAAGACGCTCAACTTCTCGAACTGGACGCTGTACATCGACACGAAGGGGTCGGCGCACCCCTCGCTCGACGCGTTCCAGAAGAAGACCGGCGTTCACGTCAACTACGTCGAGGACATCAACGACAACGCCTCGTTCTTCGGGAAGATCCAGGGCCCGCTCTCGCGCGGCCAGTCCATCGACCGCGACATCATCGTCCTCACCGACAACGACCGCTACCTGTCGCTGATGATCAAGAAGGGCTGGGCCGAAAAGCTCGACAAGTCGGCGATCCCGAACTTCAAGAACCTCGTCGACGTCCAGAAGCACCCGAACTTCGACCCCGATCGCGAGTACTCGCTGCCGTGGCAGTCGGGGATGTCGGGCATCGCCTACAACGACACGCTCACCGATCCGGTCCTCTCCGTGGACGACCTGCTCGAGAACCCGAAGCTGAAGGGGAAGATCACGGTCCTGAACTCGATGGGCGACGCGATGACGATCGTGATGCTCGCCAACGGCGACGATCCGACGAACGTCACCGACAAGAGCTGGAACGCCGCCTTCAAGCGAATCCAGACGGCGGTGAACAACAAGCAGATCCGCCAGTTCACCGGCAACGACTACGCGCCGATCCTCGCCCGGGGCGACCTTTCCGCGGCGATGTCCTGGTCAGGCGACATCGCGCAGCTCGGGAACAAGAACATCCACTGGAACGTGCCTGAGGCGGGCGGCGCCCTCTGGACGGACAACATGCTGATCCCGAAGGGCGGCAACATCTACACGGCCTCCGTGTACATGAACTACGTCTACGACCCGAAGGTGCAGGGCCTGATGACGGCCGGCGACCCGAAGCGGAAGATCGTGGGCATCTACTACATCCCGCCGGTGAAGGGCGCGGGCGAGGCGGCGAAGCAGTTCAATCCCTCGGCGGCGAACAACCCGCTCATCTTCCCGACCGCGAAGACGCTGAGCAAAGTCAAGATCTTCGACAGCAAGGCGCTCAACAACCAGAAGTACCTCGAGCAGTGGCAGAACCTGATCTCGGGGTGAGCAAGTGAGCTTGTTCCACCGCCACCGGGGGCTGACGCCCTACCTGCTGTTGGCCCCCGGTGTGCTCTTCCTGACGGTGTTCTTCCTCGTGCCGCTCGGGTTCCTCGCCTACCAGTCGCTGGAGTCGGGCAACATCGACTTCGGCTACACGTTCACGTGGGCCTGGAGCAACTACTCGGACGCGCTCCACAACTACCGGGCGCAGTTCATCCGTTCGATCACGTACGCCGGGATCGCAACGCTGCTCGCCCTGGTGATCAGCTACCCGGTCGCCTACTGGATCGCCTTCCGCGGCGGGCGTTGGAAGAACCTGCTGCTGCTCTTCATCGTCGCGCCGTTCTTCGTGACCTACCTGATCCGCACGCTCGCCTGGGAGACGATCCTCTCGGACAACGGCTTCGTGGTGAACACGCTCCAGACCCTTCACGTGCTCGGGCCGAGCGGGCGGCTCCTCGCGACCTCGACCGCCGTCGTGACGGGGATCACCTACAACTTCCTCCCCTTCATGGCGCTGCCGCTCTACGTCTCGCTCGAGCAGATCGACGGGCGGATGATCGAGGCGGCGGAGGATCTCTACGCGAGCAAGCTGCAGGCGTTCCTGCGCGTCACGTTCCCGCTCTCGCTCCCGGGAGTGGTCGCCGGGACGTTGCTGACGTTCATTCCGGCGGCCGGCGACTTCATCAACGCCCAGCTGCTGGGCTCGCCCGACAACCACATGATCGGGAACGTGATCCAGTCGAAGTTCCTCGAGCTGACGGACTACCCGGCGGCCGCGGCGATGTCGTTCATCCTGATGGCCGGGATCCTGATCGCCGTCTTCCTGTACGCCCGTCTGGTCGGGACGGAGCAGCTGACGGGGACGGCTGGATGAGCACAGTTGCCGTCGAGCGGGCTACACGCACGAACGTCCTCTCCAAGGTCTGGACGTTCGTCAAGCACCACATCCTCACGGTCTACTCGATCCTCTTCTTCGTCTACCTGCTGCTCCCGATCGCGGTCGTAGTCGTCTTCTCGTTCAACAACCCTCCGGGCAAGTTCAACTACACCTGGAATGAGTTCACCTGGGACAACTGGCTCCACTGGGACGCGGTGCCGGGGATCAGGAGCTCGATCGTCCTCTCGCTGCAGATCGCGCTCATCGCGAGCATCGTCGCCACGGCGCTCGGCACGCTCATCGCTCTCGCGCTCGTCCGCTACGGGTTCCGCGGGCGTGCGACGACCAACATCCTGATCTTCCTGCCGCTCTCGACGCCGGAGATCGTCCTCGGTGCGTCGCTGCTCACACTGTTCTTGAACATCTCCTTCATCAGAGTCCAGTTCGGCTTCTGGACGATCCTGATCGCGCACATCATGTTCTGCATCAGCTTCGCGGTCGTAACCGTGAAGGCGCGCCTCGTCGGCTTCGACCGCCACCTCGAGGAAGCGGCGATGGACCTCGGCGCGAACGAGTGGACGACGTTCCAGAAAGTGACGCTGCCGCTGATCGCGCCGGCGATCCTGGCCGCGCTGCTGCTCTGCTTCGCGATCTCGATCGACGATTTCGTCGTCACCTACTTCAACTCGGGCTCGGAGGTCACGTTCCCGTTGTTCGTCTGGGGAGCCGCGCGGATCGGCGCGCCGCCGCAGGTGAACGTGATCGGCACTGCGATCTTCCTCATCGCCGTGACGCTGATGCTCATCAACGTCCTCGTCCAGATGCGCCGCGAGAAGCGCGGACTCGCGTGACCACCGTCTCGCCCGGCCTCTCGCCCGAGCAGCTACAGCAGGCGGCCCGCGACCACCTCTGGTTGCACTTCACGCGCATGGGCGGCTACCGCGACGGCGACGTGCCGATCATCGTCCGCGGCGAGGGGTGCTACCTCGAGGACGCGAACGGCAAGCGCTATCTCGACGCGCTCGCCGGTCTCTTCGCGGTGCAGATCGGTTACTCGTACGGCGACGAGATCGGGGAGGCGGCCGCCGCGCAGATGCGGGAGCTGCCCTTCTACACGAACTGGTCGTACGCGCACCCGCGCGCGATCGAGCTCGCCGCGGAGGTGGCGAAGCTCGCGCCCGGCGATCTGAACCGCGTCTTCTTCGTCTCCGGTGGCTCGGAGGCGGTCGAGGCGGCGTGGAAGCTCGCGCGGCAGTACTACTCGGCCCGGGGCGAGCACCGGGCGGTGGCCGCGTCCATCCCGTCGCACCCTCACGCGCCCGGGCACGACTTCGACGCCGAGCGGGCCGCGAAGCTCGCCGGCGAGCGGCGCTGGAAGGCGGTCTCACGGCACGTCGCCTACCACGGCACGACCATGGGCGCGCTCTCGATCAACGGCATCCCGGCGCTGCGCGCGCCCTTCGAGCCCCTCGTGCCCGAGGTGCTGCATGTGCGGAACACGAACCGCTACCACCGGCCGCTTGACGAGAGCGAGGAGCAGTTCACCCGCTTCCTGCTCGACGACCTCGAGCAGACGATCGAGGCGACCGGTCCCGACACCGTCGCGATGGTGCTCATGGAGCCGGTCCAGAACGCCGGCGGCGCGTTCACGCCTCCGGAGGGCTACTGGCGGGGTGTCCGCGAGATCTGCGACCGCTACGAGATCCTCCTCTGCGCCGACGAGGTGATCACCGGCTTCGGCCGGCTCGGCACGTGGTTCGGCTCGGAGCGCTATGACATCCGGCCCGACCTCGTCACCTGCGCCAAGGGCCTGTCGTCGGCGTACGCGTCGATCGGCGCGGTGATCGCGACCGACAAGGTGATGGAGCCGTTCCTCGACGGCGAGCGGATGTACTCGCACGGGATGACGTTCGGAGGCCACCCCGTACAGGCGGCGATCGCGCTCAAGAACCTCGAGATCATGCGCCGCGAGAAGATCGTGGAGCACGTCGCCGAGGAGCAGGGCTGGGTGCGCGACAAGCTGGCCGAGCTGCTCGAGCTGCCGATCGTCGGCGACCTGCGCGGCACCGGCTTCTTCTACGCCCTCGAGCTGGTCAAGGACAAGGAGACGCGCACGACGTTCAGCGACGAGGAGTGCGAGCGGCTGCTGCGCGGGTTCCTGACCCCGCGCATGTTCGAGGCGGGCCTGATCTGCCGCGCAGACGACCGCGGCGATCCCGTGATCCAGATCTCACCGCCGCTCATCGCCGGCCATGAGGAAATCGAGGAGCTGGTCGGCATTCTCGGCGACGTCTTGGCGGAGGCCTGGCAGCGAATCTAGGCGACGTCTGGTGGCTCGAGGAGGCACTCGCCGCGGGCTTCGGCGGCGAGCCTGCGCCGCCGCTCGAGGGTGAGGCCGAGGCCGACGTCGCGATCGTCGGCGGGGGGTACACGGGTCTCTGGACCGCGCTCGCGTTGAAGGAACGCGAGCCCGGGCTCGAGGTCGTCGTCCTCGAGGCCGACGAGTGCGGCCGCGGCCCGAGCGGGCGCAACGGTGGCTTCTGCCACGGCTACTGGAGCCATCTCCCGCGGCTGCGCGCACGGTTTGGCGACGACGGCGCCCTCGACGTCGCGCGCGCCTCCGAGGGGATTCTCCCGGGCGTGCGCGCCTTCGCCGAGCGCGAGGGTGTCGACGTCTGGTTGCGGGAAGCCGGGATGCTGAGGGTCTCGGCCGCACCGGCGCAGGACGGCGGTGTCGACGAGGAGGTCGAGGGGGCGCGCGAGCTCGGCGTGCCCGACGAGGCGGTGCTCCTCCCGGCCGAAGAGCTCGCGAAGCGCATCAGCTCGCCGCGCTTCCGCAAGGGCGTCTTCCTCCGCGACGGCGCGACCATCCAGCCGGCCCGGCTCGCCCAGTCACTGCGCCGGGCGGTCGCGCGCGACGCGCGGCTCCACGAGCACTCGCGCGTGACGGACGTCTCCGACGGTGTCGTCACGACGGAGCGGGGGAGGGTGCGCGCCAGGGAGATCGTCGTCGGCGTGAACGCCGCGGCGGCCGGGTGGAAGCCGCTCCGGCGACAGGTGACCGTCTTCGGGAGCTACGTCGTGCTGACCGAGCCGGTCCCGGAGCTGCTGGAGCAGATCAACTGGACGGGTGGCGAGGCGGTGTTCGACGGCCGGATGTTCCTGCACTACTTCCGCACGACGAACGACGGCCGCGTGCTGATGGGCAGCGGCTCCGGCCCGATCGGGTTCGGCGGCAAGATCGACGAGCGCTTCTGGTCGGACCGGCCGACGGTCGCGCGCGCCGAGCGCGGGCTGCGGCGGCTGCTCCCCGATCTCGCGGCGGCGAAGATCACGCACGCCTGGGGCGGGCCGATCGACGTCTCGTCCGACCACCTGCCGTTCTTCGGCACAGTGCCGGGAACGCGGATCCACTACGGCGCCGGGTACTCGGGCAACGGCGCCGGGCCGAGCTGGCTCGGCGGCCAGATCCTCGCGCGGCTCGCCCTCGGCGTCGACGACGAGCTGACGCGCCTGCCGCTCGTGACCCGGAAGGTGCCGAAGCTCCCGCCGGAGCCGTTCCGCCGCCTCGGCGGCGGCCTCGTCCGCGCGTCGATCATGGCGTGCGAGGAGGCCGAGGAGGAAGGCCGCCGCGGCCCACTCCCCGCCAGGGCCGGCGCCGCGCTCCCGCGTCTCCTGGGCATGTCGGTCGGAACCCGATAACGGCGCAAACCGTTCGAGTTCCCTCAACTGAGGGATGACCGATCTGCGAGTTACCCCGATGGAGGGTTCGAGACATACGGACGAACCCCGAGCTCAGCGGCCGAGCTCGTTCCTCTCGTCTCACCCGACTCCATGGCCGCTGACCGCAGACTTCTCGCCGCCGCCTTCGCCGCCATCGCCTTCTTGACGGCGGGGCCCGCCCGAGGCGCCGTTGGCCGCCCGGCCCAGACCGCCCCGGCCTCTGGCGCGACCGTTCAGTTCCTTCCGGCCTTCGCGTGGACGCCCGTCGCGGGCGCCGACAAGTACGAGTTCCAGATCAGCGCGGACGCCGGGATGAACTCGCCTGTGCTCGGCACCGGCAAGGACGACTTCTTCACGCGCAACACGCGCGCCACGCTGAAGCAGACGATCCCCAACGGGACGTATTACTGGCGCGTCCGCGCGTCGAACGCCGCCGGTGAGGTCTCGCAGTGGACGCAGCCGCGCTCGTTCCGCAAGCTCTGGAACCTGCGGCCCACGCTGCAGACGCCCCTCTCGGGCTCAGCGCTCAGCTTCCCGAACAACCCCGTGGTGCTCAAGTGGGCAGGCGTCCCGGGAGCCGCGCACTACCTCGTCTCCGTCGCGAGCGACCCATCTCTTGGCTCGCTCGTCCTCCACTACGCGAACCAGGACGACCCGAAAGGCCCGCCGAACGTCGCCGCCTCCTCGGCCGCGATCACCTCGGCGCTCGCCCCGGGCCCGTACTACTGGAACGTGATGCCGGTCGACGCCGAGGGGAACCGCGGCGTCTCGACGACGATCTCGTCGTTCTCGTGGCAGTGGAACTCCGTCACCGCCGTCCACATGGACGACCTCAACGCAGCGCCCGAAGCGTTCGACCCGCGCTTCTCGTGGAACCCCGTCCCGGGAGCTGCCCGCTACGAGGTCGAGATCAACTCGTCGGTCGACTTCGCGCCCGGCTCGAAGGTGTGCTGCAACGGCAACACGATCGCGACCTCGCTGTCGCCCACGCAGGTCATGAAGGACAACGTCTACTACTGGCGCGTGCGAGCGCTCGACCCGGACGGAAACGCAGGCGTCTGGAACTACGGCGGCTCGTTCACCAAGACGTTCGACAAGGTCGCGCCCGCCGGCCCGGTGGTCGGGACCAGCATCAAGAACCTCCGGATGCGCGACAACCTGGCCGACCCCGGCACCGACATCGACGTTGCCGCCGGCTACCAGACCCAAGTGCCCGTCGTCCGCTGGGACCCCGTGCCTGGCGCCGCGAGCTACGAGGTCCAGGTCGCCGACTGGAACGGCACCGCCTGCCTGTGGGGCACCGCCGACTACCTGAAGAACACCGCGGTCCCCGAGTGGGCCCCGCTGGCGAGCACGAGCGCCGACCCCGCCCCCTGGCAGGGCACGCTCGCCGAGGACGTGCTCCCCATCATCACCCCGGGCGACTATTGCTTCCGCGTCCGTGCGCGCGCCGACCGCGCCCCTGGGAACCAGGAGGTCTGGGGCGACTACACGTACCTCCAGAACGGCAACGTGGACTCCAAGGACCCCGTCGGCCCCGCGTTCACCTGGACGGCCTACCCGGCCGGCTCTTCCCCGACGTGCCCGGGGGGCTACCCATGCTCGGGGGACTACCTCGAACCGGTCACCGGGAGCACCAGCGTGCGCACGCCGCTGTTCACGTGGCATGCGATGTCCGGCGCCAACAGCTACTTCGTCGTCGTGGCGAAGGACGCGAACTTCAGCAACATCATCGACGAGGCGTTCACCCGGATCCCGGCGTATGCCCCGCGGAACCAGCTCAAGCCGACGACCTACCCGGACGAGACGACGACGTTCTACTGGCTCGTGCTGCCCGCGACGCTGGCAAACGGCAACGATGCCCTGACGGTCTCGCTCAGCGCGGCCAACGGATCGTTCCAGAAGCAGTCGACCCCACCCTCGCTCGTCTCGCCGGTCGGCGTGCAGGCGTTCGTCGACCAGCCGACCTTCCGCTGGTCGCCGACGCTCGGCGCGCGCCGCTACCGGCTGCAGGTCTCCGCCGACCCCACCTTCGGCTCGCCGCTCGACGACGTCGTCACCGACGCGACCTCGTACTCGAGCGACACGACCTACCCGGCCGACACCGTCCTCTACTGGCGGGTCCGCGCGGACGACGAGAACCTGACCGGCCTGACCTGGTCTGCCATCGGGACCTTCCAGAAGAAGCTGGCGACCCCGGTGCCGAGCGCCGCGAACGCGAAGAGCGGCGACGCGCTCCCGGTCTGGGCGTGGAGCCCGGTGCAGGGCGCGGCCTCGTACGACATCTCGGTCGACAAGCCCGACGGCACGCACTCCACCTTCGAGGGCTTCCGCACCCCCGTGGCCTCGTTCATCAAGATGACCGGCACCGGCGTCTTCCACTGGCGGGTGCGGGCCGAGTTCCCGAAGGACACGACGGGAACCGTCCCCGGCCCGTACTCGGCGACGCAGTCGTTCACGCGCACCATCGGCGAGCCTGTGAACGCGCGCACCGACAGCGACAAGACGCACGTCATGCTCAGCTGGGACCCGCGCCTGGGCGTCGACCATTACAAGCTGCAGATCTCCTCGACGCCCGACTTCAGCCGCGTGGTCGAGTCGGTCGACACCGAGAACCCGAGCTACGCGCCGACGATGACCTCGTACGGCTACCAGTCGGGCGGCAACCTCTACTGGCGCGTCGCGGGAGTGGACGAGGATCGCAACCAGGGCGACTGGACGCAGGTTCAGCAGATCAGGCTCCAGCCCCGGCTGAAGCTGTCCCTCCTCGGCGGTGCTCGCCGGAAGTTCAAGACCCGCGTGACGGCTCGCGTGCTGAACGGCCAGGGCCGGCCCGTCGCGGGTGTCCGGGTGAGCGTGCGCGGCGTCGGCGTCCGAGCGGTCGCCAAGCGGACGAACAACAAGGGGCAGGTCGTCTTCACGCTGAAGCCGAGGAAGCGCGGCAAGCTGGTCTTCAGCGCGACGAAGTCCGGCTACCAGCCCGCGTACCGGTCGATGCAGGTCCGATGAAGCCGCGGCAGGCCGTCACGACGGTGCGTCGCGAGCAGCCCGCTCGACCAGCCCTCGCGGGCCGGATCTGGCGCGTCTTCGAGTACCGCCGGCCGCCGCGGCCCGCGCGGCCCCGCTTCACGACCTAGGTAGCCGGTGCGCGGCTACGGGACGCCTGGCTCAGTCCCAGGTCCAATTCGGATCGGGCGCATCGCCGTCGCCGGGCCCGGTGTTGGGCGCACCGACCGCGATCACCTCGGCGCCCTCCGGCCCGCCCTTGAGCCCGCGCATCACGTGCGGCGGGACGCGGACGGCGCTGAACGGCCGTAGCTCGAGCAGGTCGTCGCCGACCTTCATCTCCGCCGAGCCGCTGACAAGGACATAGATCTCCTCCTGTCGCTTGTGCCTGTGCCCGTGGGCCTTGGCACCGGGAGCGAGGCGCAGGTAGCTGACGCCGCAGTGCTCGCACCCGAGCGGGACGCGACCGAAGCGAAGGTTGAACTGCTTCGGGTCGAGCCCGAGGTTGACCGCCTGGTCGTCGACTTCGGTCAGGTTGACGTGGCTGTACTCCATGGGCGCATCCTCCGTTGATGGTTCGCGAGGGGTCCGCGTATGCTCGTCGATCCTCGACGACCACGCGACCGGGAGGCAAGCATGTGGTGGGGCATCGGGTTCGGCGCGATCCTGTATTGCACGCTCTTGTTGACGCTCGGGATCGCGTGCGCGAACAGGGGCCGTTGGTGGCTGTTCGGGTTCGGGATGCTCTTCCCGATCCTGTGGCTGATCGGCGTCCTGCTCCCGTCGAAGGAAACGCAGGCCGCGTAGCGACTCGACGAACGACCCGTCTGGGTTAGGCCTCGAAGCCCGGCCCCGCGTACGGTGGAACGGAATCGCGCGTGGTACGAGCGCGCGGCGACAGTCGGGGGAACAGGTGCATCTCGGACCGAGGCAGAAGTGGTTGTGCGTGCTGGGGCTCGCGCTCGTCGCAGTCTCCGCGTTCGTGTCACCGGCGCTGGCCGGGAGGAGCCTCGTGGTCGGCGTCAACGAGGACGCGGTCAAGTCACGGCCGGGAATCTCCTCGACCGCGAACGACCTCGGGCTCGGCTACTACCGGGTAACCCAGCGCTGGGAGGCCGGACGCTCCCAGCCCAGCGCGGCCGACGCCGCTTCGGTCGCCGCCGCGCTGCGGAATGCCGGCTCGCAGAAGGTTCTCCTGAGCGTCTTCGGCACCGCGAACGCGGCACCGGTCAGCCTCTCTTCGCGCAGGGCGTACTGCAGCTTCGTGTCCTCGCTGCTCGACCGCTACCCGCAGGTCGCGGCCGTGAACATCTGGAACGAGGCCAACCTCAGCTACTTCTGGAAGCCTCAGTTCAGCCGCGGGAAGAGCGCCGCCCCCGCCGCTTACGCGGCGCTGATGGCGCGCTGTTACGACACCATCAAGAACCGGCACGCGGCCGTCCGGGTGCTCACCTCCGTCTCGCCGCGCGGCAACGACAACCCGCGCGCCCGCTCGAACGTCTCCCACTCGCCCGGAACCTTCATCAAGAAGATGGGGCAGGCATTTCGACACTCCCATCGCCGGGCGCGGATCTTCGACGCCTGGGGGCAGAACGTCTACGGCGCCAGCTCCAAGGAGCGCCCGTGGGCGCGACACCGTGTGGACATCGGCCAGGGCGATTATTCGCGGCTGCTCTCGTACTTGAGGACAGCCTTCGGTGCCACGCGTCAGCCGGTTCCCGGCCAGAAGGACGTTCGCATCTGGTACCTCGAGGGCGGCTTCCAGACGAGCGTCGCCGCCAAGCGCTCCTTCTACGGCAGCAGCGAGACCGACCGCTCCGTCGTCCCGTCTCTCGGCAGCCCCTCGAAACCCGACCAGGCGTCCCAGCTGACCGACGCGGTTCGACTCGCCTACTGCCAGCCGGCTGTCGGAGCGTTCTTCAACTTCCTGCTCGCCGACGAGCCCAGCCTGCGCGGCTGGCAGTCCGGCGTCCTGTTCAGCGACTGGACGCCGAAGCCTTCGTACCAGGCCTTCAAGCGGGTGATCGCGGAGGTCAAGTCGCACCGCGTCAACTGCGCGAAGCTCAAGGTACGAATCAAGAAGCTCGGCGGCTGAGTCGCAGCTACCCTCGGGCCGGTGCTCCCGAGGCTCTTGGCGATCGCGCTCGCCCTCCTGCTTCCGGGCGCCGCCGCAAGCCGTGGCGCGGCGCGTGAGCTTCTCCCCGACCTCGTCACCCGGACGCCCGGGAAGGTCTACCTCCAGATCACGCCGCGCGGGAGGCACTTCGTGCGCTTCTCGAACGAGGTCGTGAACGTCGGCGCCGGCCCGCTCGAGCTGCGGCCCCGCGTGGGCGACTGCAACCACAACGGTGACCCCGCCGACGACCGCGCCTCGTGGCAGCGGATCTACCGCGACGGGAATGGAGACGGTCGGTTCACCCGCGGCGTCGACGCGCTCTTCCG
>Ga0173483_10000228_pt1 | contig 15081 bp, 14 predicted proteins | sample NitcycUS178409R2_FD_122621 | JGI IMG/M metagenome (GOLD analysis project Ga0173483, IMG submission 122621) | Soil microbial communities from Arlington Agricultural Research Station in Wisconsin, USA - Nitrogen cycling UWRJ-S178-409R-2 (version... | ecosystem: Environmental > Terrestrial > Soil...
CGTCCAGCGTCACCAGCAAACTGTCCGACCGAGATCGTCGGGGCGGGGCGCCAGACAAGACCGGCTTGGACCTCCCGGGTGAGCGGGTGGATGAGCATGGCGCCGGATGCCGCCATGCCACCACCGATGAGGATCATTTCGGGATCCATGAGGAGTACGTAATCCACGAGGGCACGACTCAGGGCAGTGACGGCATCGTCCAAGATTCGGCCGGCTATGGGGTCGCCGGCTGCAGCTCGGCTCAGCACCTCTTCGGCGGGAACGTCTCTGCTGCCGCTGGCAGCGGAATATCGGCGAGACACCGAGGCCGCGCTGGCATAGGTCTCAGTACACCCGCGTTGCCCGCAGGCGCACCATTCTCCTTCCGGAAATACCGGGAGATGGCCAAGCTCACCTGCCCTGCCGGTCGCACCGGTCAGCACCTGACCTTCGGTGATCACGGCCGCTGCTACTCCGGTGCCTAACGCAACATAGAGGACCTCGTGCAAGCCTCGGCCGGCACCCGACTCGAGCTCGGCCAGGCCAGCGGCGCGTACATCGTGGTCGAGGGCCACCGGGAGGCCAACTGCCTCTGCGACGATGTGGCGTAAGGGCAGCTGATCCCAGCCAATGTTCGCGGCGTAGCAGGCGACCCCCTGCTCCGCGTCCACAATCCCCGGAACTACCAGACCCACCGCCCGCAACCGGGCGGCCTCCGGTACTTGCGCTCGCAATTCAACGATGGCCTCAATCGTTGTTGCAACAACGGCGTCGGGGCCGAGATGTCTAGGCGTTGGGCGCTTGCTTACTGCGTACTCGACGCCGTCAGAGTCGAAGAGAGCGGCCTTAATGGTGGTGCCGCCGACGTCGACTCCGGCGACAAGATCGCGACGCGCGGCATGCTGACCGTTGCTCCAGCGCAAGGCGGCCATCCTCAGGAAAGTACGACTGATCGGGTCAGGTGCCGCGGCTCATCGGGGTTGAGCCCCTTGGTCTCCGCAAGCGCGACGGCGAGTCGCTGCGCCCTGATCAAATCGGCCATCGGGTCAAGATCACTGTTCTCCACGTGTGCACCGGTCACCTGGAGATCTCCTAACAGCCCCGCGGGAGGCGGGCCGAAGACCCAGACCGTCGAGGTTGCACCGACCACGCTGATGGGACCATGACGAAATTCCATGGCGGGGTAGGACTCCGTCCACGACTGGGACGCCTCCCGCAGTTTCAACGCGGCCTCGTTCGCGATGCCGACGGACATGCCGCTACCCAGGAAAGCGAACTGGGCAGAGTCGAGCGCGCGTGGTAACAACGGATCGGTCAACGCCGAGCGCCCCTGCCTGACAACAGCAGTCAGGTCCTCACCCAGCCAGGCCCGCCACAAGGCCAAGGACGTGGTTGCAAAGCGTGTCTGAACAACTGACTTCTCGTCCGCGAAGTCCAAAAGCACGTGATCATGGGCCAGCTTGATCACCGGAGCATCGGGGTCGGCGGTGATCACGACCGTACGGGGCCCGGTCCCGTTCCGCAGCATCCCCAGCAGCCTCAGCACCTCAGTCGTCGTACCGCTGCGGGTCAGCGCGACGACGGTGTGATAGGAGCGGCGGGTCGGGAATTCTGACGCGGGAAAAGCATCGGTTTCCCCATGCCCTGACCGTTCACGCAGATCGGCGAAGCTCTGTGCCATGAAAAATGAGGTGCCGCATCCAATGATCGCCACCCGCTGACCCCGCTCCGGAAGGGCGTGATGAATAGCTTCGGTAGGCCCGAGCTTCGCGGCTCGTGTCCACGCCGATGGCTGGTCGGCAATCTCAGTTGACACGTACCTCGATGGTCCACCAGGCTCGTCTGCTCCTGACACACCATCAGCGTATTGTCCAGGGCCATGGGCCACACGAGCACGGGAGATGAGGCCCGGGTGACCAGCGCCGCCTCCGCCGTCATCCACTCCGTCCGCTTGATCACCTCAGGTCTCGACAGCGCCGACGCCTTCGTCGCATTCGAAGGTGATCACGTCCTGGCCACCGGAATCGGCAGCGGCTGGCGCGAGCTCGTCGAAAACGAGACCGATGTCGTCGACGGCGCGGGCCACGTCCTTGCCCCAGGGCTGATCGACATCCACAACCACGGCGGTGCCGGCGTCTCGTACAGCGAAGGCGCCGAGGCCATTCGTACGGCGCGGCGGCTGCACCGCCAGCACGGCATTACTCGTCAGCTGCTCTCTCTGGTCACGGCTTCGCCAGGCATTCTCATTTCCCAAGTTCGTGTCGCGGCGGCTGAGAGCCGGCGCGACCCCACGATTCTGGGAATCCACCTCGAGGGCCCGTTCCTCTCCCGCGAGTACTGCGGAGCCCACGATCCCAACCTTCTTCGCGACCCCGATCCCGACCTCGTCGAACGACTGCTGGACGCTGCCGCCGCCACGGTGCGTCAGGTCACGATGGCTCCGGAGCTGACGCAGTTCGCCGAGTCGGCGCAGATCCTGCGGGAGGCAGGTGTCGTCGTAGCGCTCGGTCATACCGCGGCGAGTTTTGAACAAACTAAGGCTGCGATTGAGGGAGGGGCGACCCTACTCACTCACGCCTTCAATGGGATGCCTGGCGTGCACCATCGTGCGCCCGGGCCAGTGTTGGCATTCGTTGAGGACCGCGCTACTTGGCTGGAGGTCGTCAACGACGGTGTCCACGTGCGGCCGGAGATTATTCGGATGCTCTGCCGGCTGGCTTCCGGACGCGTTGCCCTGGTCAGCGATGCCATGGCGGCCGCTGGCGCCGGCGACGGAAAATACCGTATTGGCGACCTGGACGTTCATGTGGCCGATGGCGTCGCACGGCTAACCGCAGGAAACGCGATCGCCGGCTCGACACTCACATTGGACGCCGCGGTCGCCCGCGCTGTACAAGATGTAGGCCTGACCCCCCTCGCGGCGGTTGAAGCCGCCACAGTCGTCCCGGCACAGATCCTCGGCGTGGACGACCGGTTTGGCCACCTGGAGCCGGGATACGTGGCGGATGCTGTCCTCTTCGACAGGGACTGGCACGTGCGCGACATCTGGATTGATGGCCTACCTATCGGGGAGTGGGAGCATGAGCTTCTCTCCGCTCCCGGCTCCGCACCACAGCATGGTCAGATGGACTGACGTCCAAGTGGGGAGAGCACACCATGGAAGTTGTCATCAGCGCGACCCCGGACGAAGCCGGAAAGTTGGCAGCCGATGCCATCGAGGAACTCCTACAACGCCGGCCAGACGCCGTCCTGGGCGTTGCGACGGGATCAAGCCCGCTGATCATCTACGACGAACTGGGCCGCCGAGTGGCGCAGGGTTCCCTGTCGCTAGCGGAGGTCCGAGCGTTCATGCTTGACGAGTACGTCGGGCTGCCGGCAGATCATCCGCAGCGCTACCGGAACGTCATCCGAGACGAGTTCGTCGAGAAGGTCGATATCAATGCGGCTCACGTCTTTGGCCCGGACGGGCTGGCCGACGACCTCGCGGGCGCTTGCGAGGCATACGAGCGAGCCATAGCTGAAGCCGGCGGTATCGATCTACAGATTGTTGGAATCGGCACCGACGGGCATATCGCGTTCAATGAACCCGGCTCCTCGCTTGCCTCCCGAACCCGGATCAAGACGTTAACCAGCCAGACCCGCAGGGACAATGCTCGATTCTTCGGCGGAGACGTGGAGGCGGTCCCTCAGCACTGCCTGACCCAGGGCATCGGCACCATCCTCGAGGCGCACCACGTCGTACTCGTGGCCGCTGGGCGCGGAAAGGCTGAGGCTGTTCACCAGCTCGTCGAAGGGCCTGTGTCAGCGATGTGGCCGGCTACAGCCTTGCAGCTGCACCCGCACGTCACCGTCTTTCTGGACACCGCTGCAGCTTCCCGCCTCCAGCTCGCCTCCTACTACATCGAGACCTATCAAGCCAAGCCAAGCTGGCAGGGGTTCTAGGTGTGCTGACCGTCCTGCTGCCGGGGTTCGCCGGAACCGAACTGCCAACGTGGCTTCGGGACCGGCTCCAGGCAGGTCTTGGAGGTGTCTGCCTTTACGCGCAAAACATCTCCTCGGCCGAACAGCTGCGGATGCTGGCCGACACAATTTTGGCCGAGAACCCGTACGCGATCATCGCTGTCGATGAGGAAGGCGGTGACGTCACGCGGCTCTTCGCGGCTACCGGCGCGCCGTTCCCTGGCAATGCTGTGCTGGGCCGGCTCGACGACCTCGACACAACGCGCGACACCGCGGCCGCGATCGGCTGGTCGCTGCGTCAGGCCGAATGCACTGTGAACTTCGCTCCCTGCGTCGACGTCAACATCCGATCCGACAATCCAGTGATCGGCGTGCGCAGCTTTGGAAGTGACGCCGAATTGGTGGCGCGTCACAGTCGCGCCTGGGTGGCGGGCCTGCAATCGACGGGCGTAGCCGCAGCCGCCAAGCATTTCCCGGGGCATGGCGATACGGCGCTGGACTCGCACGTTTCGCTACCTGTTGTCGATCGTTCCCTCAACGAGCTGCGCCACCGGGAGCTGGTGCCCTTTGTTGCAGCGATTGATGCCGGGTGCCGGGTGATCATGACGTCACACATCATGCTGCCCCAGCTGGACTCGAACCATCCCGCGACAATGAGTCGATTTGTTTTGCACGATCTGTTGCGCGGGGATCTGGGCTTCTCAGGAGTGATCGTCAGTGACGCCCTGGACATGGTGGGTGCCTCTGGCTCGCTCGGGATGGCGGGGGCAGCCGTCGCTGCGTTACGAGCCGGCTGCGACCTGCTCTGTCTTGGGACTGAAAACACCGATGCTCAACTGGATCACATCGAGGAAGCAGTGAACGGCGCGGTTGCGGATGGCACCCTTGCATTCAGCAGCGTGTCGGAAGCAGTCAGCCGGGTGCGTGGGCTGGCAGAGGACCTGAAAGCCGCGCGTGAGGCAGCCGGGCCGCCTCCCGGTTTCGAGCCAGGTTGGCCCAAGGACGAGGCGGAGCTCATTCACATCATGGATGTCCAATCTGGAGCATCCGAGTGGCGGGGGAGGGCAGCGGGCCACTACACCGTCGTACGGCTTGAGGCCGATCCCAATATCGCCGTAGGGACTACACCATGGGGGCCGTTCGCCGCCCTGCGCCCTGAGCATTCAGCCTTCGCGGCGCAGCCGGCTTTCTTGATCGCTCCTGAGAGATCGGGGCTGCCACCCTTACAGCCCGGCCAATCCGTACTCGTCATCGGGCGCGATATCCACCGTCATCCATTTGCGAGAGATGTCGTTGACCGGCTGCGCTCCCAGCATGCTGATGTGCTGGTTGTCGACATGGGCTGGCCGTCGGATGACCGCCAGTATGCCGACGTAGCGACGTTTGGTGCATCTCGCCTTATGGGTGATGTGCTGCTGAAGTGGCTCGCGTTTGGAGACAACGCTCGAGTGCGCGCTAATCTCACACCCCGGGCGAGGCGCAGAGGCGGTTAGCGCGCGATGATCATGGCCTCCGCCTGAATCGCACGAAAGAGGGGCTCGTCAATGTCGACTCCTGCATGCCGCAAGGCCAGAACTGCTGCACCTACCAAGCCGTCGGAAACAGGAATCACGTGCTCGCCGCCCGCGGGGGGAACGAGCTCGGCCTGGAGGCCTGGTGGCGCAGCCAGCATGCCGCGGACGATGACGCTGCCACCTACTACGACCGGACCCGGCAGATCGGGCGCCCGCACGGCAGCAAGCAGGTCCGCGAGCGCGGCTGACGCACCAACGAGAATGGGGCGAGCCACACGATCCTCATGAGCGGCGAAGGCGAGCGGCGCGAACTCGGCCAACGATATGGGCGGTCGGACATACAAGGCCGAGACCAACTGCCGCAGGGCCGCTGCCCGTCCGCCAGCTGTGGCGGTGTCGGCCTCGATGCCGATCGCGTCCAGAACGAGTTCAGTCAGCGCAGTGGGCTGGCCCTGGCCGTCCAGTGATGCGACCACTGCTCGAGCCACCGCGTGTCCAATCCAGAAGCCGCCGCCTGCGTCGCCGAGAAGCCAACCTTTGCCGCCCACCACCCGATCCAGCTGGCCTCCCCGGATCCTGGCTGCCACAGTTCCCGTACCTGCGATCAGGGCGTACCCGTCCAGCGCAGCAGTTCCAGAGTGGAAGATGCCGAGTAGGTCGGGTCCGAGGACGACCTCGCGAATGCCCAGCGCTGCCAGCCGGCTCACCACATGCTCTCTAAAGGATTGGGTTTTCTCGCCAGCCATGGCAATCAGGGCCAAGGTCGGTCGCCCTGGGCCAGTCAAGGCCGCCACGGCCTGCTCGGCTGCTGAGCCAATGCCAGTCACTGCCTGGCCGATGCCCACGGCCGTCGGATTCCCGCCACCGGCGCGACCGTACCCGTACGCGCGCCCAGAAGCGTCGACTACGACCGCGCGGGTGCTGGTGCCACCGGCGTCAACAGCCAAGAACACATGGGCAATATTGCAGTTCGGTTTCATCGGTTGTGCGGAACAGAGCCACACATTAGTGTAAGAGCGAATTTCAGCATCCTTGAATCCGAGTGAGAGTGATTCTTACACCCGCGCGCGCTGCTCGTACTCGCGAGCAGAATCCTGCAGTGCAGGACCGCATCCGGTCTCTGATGCCGGACATGCCTTCCGCGGTGGCGCGAGTGGCTTCGTACTTGCTCGAGCATCCGCAGGCGCCGCTGACGCTGTCTATTGGGGAGCTTGCCGAACAGGCCGGAGCTTCGCCGGCAACCGTTACGCGTTTCTGCCGGACCATCGGCTACCCCGGTTACGTGGAGCTTCGAGTCGGCATCGCAACCGATGTCGGACGCAGCGCCTCACTCGATTCATGGACGGCAGAGATCGGAGGCGAGTTCGGCCCGGAAGACTCTCCAGAAGACATGCTGCGGATGCTGATCAGCAGCCATACGAAGGCGTTGCGCGAAGCCACGTCGGCCATCGATCTGGCCGTCATAACGGAGGTGTCACGGCGAATTGCGCTGACTGCGCACGTCGACATCTACGGTGTAGTCGGCAGCGCGATGCTTGCCGAGGAGTTGCAGGGCCGGCTCTATCGCATTGGGGTTCCGGCGTACGCCTGGTCAGAGGTTCACAGCGGCCTGACGAGCGCGGCTATCCAGGACGCCGACACGGTCGCCATTGGCATTTCGACCACTGGACGAACTGAAGAGACGATCGAAATGCTCGCCGAAGCCGGTCGAGCTGGTGCATTCACAGTGGCTATTACCAACGACCCAATGTCTCCACTGGCCGAGCTTGCCGATCGCAGCATTGTGACGTCGATCTATGAGCAATTCCGGCAGCCCGATGACCTGTCGGCCAAGCATGGCCAGCTCCTCGTGCTTGATCTGCTCTACCTGCTCGTTGCCCAGGAAAACTTCGATCGGTCGAGCGCCAAGCTGGCTGCGTCTGCTCTTGCCGTGTCCTCGCACCGCCGGCCCCGCCGTACCCCGCCGCGGGCAACCGTGTCCGGCGTCTTGCGCGATGGAAGCAGCTCCTCGGAACAAGACGAGGCCGACCGATGACGAAGAGCGCAGTTGCCCCTGTCGTGAAAGACTTCGCCAGCGAGGTGAGGGAGAGACTTGCGCGCCTGGCCACGCTGGCCAGCAACGGAGGCCTGGATGCCGCGATCGGCCTGATGACCCGGGCCATCGAGGCCGGTGCGGTGATTCAGGCCTTCGGGACGGGCCATTCGGAAGCATTTGCCATGGAGATCGCGGGTCGGGCCGGCGGCCTTATTCCGACGAACAAGATCGCTCTCCGAGACCTTGTCTTGCACGGCGCCCTGCCGGTGGACGCCCTCGCCGGATCCAGCCTCGAGCGCAACCCGGACGTCGTTTCTGAATTATGGAAAGTCTCGCCCATCCGACCAGGCGATGTCTTTGTCATCGCCTCGAACTCCGGTGTCAACGGGTCAGTGGTCGGCATGGCACTGCTGGCCAAAGAGAGGGGCCACGACGTTATCGCGGTGACCTCACTCCAGCACACCGCGCGCGTACGGCCAAAGCATCCCAGCGGCCTGCGGCTATCGGAGGTCGCCGACGTGGTGATCGACAACCTGGCACCGTTTGGCGATGCGACTCTGACCCTGCCCGGCGGGGTTGCCGTGGGCTCGGTTTCCTCGATCACGAGCGCGTTCATCGCCCAGCTGCTCACTATCGGCGTCGCCGAGCGGATGAACGGCGACGGCCAAGTGCCTCCGCTGTACCTGTCGGCCAACATTCCCGGCGGAGATGAGCACAACCATGCGCTTGAGAAGAAGTACCAAGGCCGGATCCGGCGCGTCACCTGAGACGAACCGGCCGCGCGGAGTAAGCAATTCATAGAACCAACAGGGATCAATCGGAAGGGACATCACATGGGCATCTACGGCAAGCCGCTTGGGCGACGCGATTTCCTCCGCGGCTCACTAGCCGCGGCAGCGTTGGCGGCCACTGGGTCGCTCGCGGCCTGCGCCACCTCGGGGACGGGCAGCAGCACTACGTCAAGCTCGGCCCCAGCGGGTCAGGTCAGCGACACCAACCCGTTCGGAGTGCAGTCCGGCTCGACGGTTGACGCCGTCATCTTTAACGGCGGATACGGCATCGACTACGCGGAATTCGCCGCCAAGCAGGTGCAGGCGAAACAGTCCGGTGTGACAGTCAAGGTGACGCCTACCACCAAGGTGGCACAGACACTGCAGCCTCGGTTTGTCGCGGGCAATCCGCCGGACGTTATCGACAACAGTGGCGCGGGCCTGATCGGGATAAATACGATCCGCGACCAGCTGGCCGAACTGAACGACGTCATTGAGGCAAAGAATTACGAGGGCACGGTGATCAAGGACACGCTCTACCCGGGCGTCATGAACCCAGGCACCTTTGATGGCAAGTTCATTGTGCTGAACTATGCCCTCACCGTGTATGCGCTCTGGTACTCGGCCTCACTCTTCGAGCAAATGGGCTGGACCGTTCCGAAGACGTACGACGAGATGCTGTCCCTCGGCGCCGAGGCCAAGGGCAAGGGCAAGTATCTGCTCGGCTGGGGCAAGGAGGCCGCGACCTATTACCAGACGATGGCCATCGGCTCCGCGATCAAGGAGGGAGGCGACGAGGTACGGCTGGCGCTGGAGAACCTCAAGCCCGGCTGCTGGTCGCTCCCGCCGATTCAGGACGTGTTCAATGGGCTGAAGAAAATCATCGACGCTGGCTACGTCAAGCCGGGCGGCTCAGGGACCCAGTTCACCGCCGCCCAGGCCCAGTGGAGTAACGCCGAGCAGTTCATCCTCTACCCATCGGGGGGCTGGATCGAGAACGAGATGAAGTCCCAGACCAAGTCCGGGTTCAAGATGACCGGTGCGCCTGAGCCGGTCGTGTCGAGCAACTCGAAGATGCCGTGGGAGGCGCTGCACTCCACTGCTGGCGAGGGCTACATCGTCCCGTCGCAGGGCAAAAATGTGGCCGGTGGCAAGGAGTTCATGCGCGCGATGCTTTCCCACGATGCCGCGGTGAACTTCGCGAAGACCAAACTCTCCTCGACCATCGTCAAGGGCACTGTGCCCGCGGACGGGTTCGGGTCGACGGCACTGCAATCCCAGATCAAGATGCTCGAGTCGGCAGGATCGAACATCTTCTCGTGGAACTTCGTCGACCTCTACGGCATGAACACTGATCAGCTCGTGGTGTGGAACAGCTTCCTCTCGGGCGACTCAGACGTGGCCAAACTCACCAAGGGTCTGCAGGACATCACCGACAAGGTCGCCAAGGATGATTCGATCAAGAAGGTGCAAGTGTCGTGACCACATTGACCAGCGGGGGCCTCACCAGCGGGGTTAGCGCCCCGCCTGGTGGTTTGCGGCGGTTCGGCTCTGCCCGCTGGCGCCGGCGTAACCTGACGTTCGACAAGATCAGCTTCTTTCTGGTCTTCTTGATCATTCCGGTCGCGTTCTACATCGCATTTGTGGTCTCCCCGTTTGTGCAGGCGGCCTACTTCTCCTTGACCGACTGGACCGGCTTCACACCCGCGATGAACTTCATCGGGCTCTCCAACTACGCGAAGCTGTTTACCGATAGCACCTTCCTGCAAGCCGTCGGCAACAACGTTCTGATGGCAATCGTGGTGCCGCTCGTGACGCTGGCTCTGGCGATGTTCTTTGCCACCCTCGTCACGGTCGGCGGCTCGACCCGCGGCAATGTCAAAGGCTTGCGAAACTCGAGCTTTTACCGGGTGGTCTCCTTCTTTCCCTATGTGGTTCCCGCAATCGTTATCGGGCTCATCTGGTCCCAGATCTATGACCCCAACAGCGGTCTCCTGAACGGCATCCTCACCCGCATCGGTCTGGAGCAGTTCACCTCGTTTCCTTGGTTGGGCGACGCGCGTACGGCGCGATGGGCTGTCATGTTCGTGATCATCTGGGGCCTGGTCGGCTTCTACATGGTGTTGTTCATCGCCGCCATTAAGGGCGTCCCCGCCGAGGTCTTCGAGGCTGCCCGGATCGACGGCGCCGGACGTTTCCGAACGGCGGTTTCGATCACCATCCCGCTGATCCGCGAGAATGTGCAGACGGCTTTCATCTACATCGGGATTCTTGCGCTGGATGCCTTCGTCTACATGGCTGCTCTGGAGCCAGGTGGCGGGCCCAACAACACGACCTTGGTCATGGCCCAAGAGCTCTTCAACACCGCATTCACTAAGGGCCAGTTCGGGTATGCCTGCGCAATGGGCGTGGTACTCGCGATCATCACATTGGCGTACGCGGGCCTCGTGTTTCTCGTGAACCGGATCTTTGGTGGCAAAAGTGAGGTTGGCGAATGACCCAGATTTCCGACGGCGTTGGAGCCGTTTCGACGGCACCGCCGGGGGAGCGAGTGCCATTCGAGCCGGCCGAGGCCGGTGAGGCTCCCGGTACTGCTGGCGATAAGGCGGTCACTGGTTTTTCGCATGCGGTCTTGATCATCTGGTCGGTGCTGGTGATCTTGCCGTTGATCTGGGTCCTGATGTCCTCGTTCAAGACCAGCTCAGAGATCTTCGCCTCGCCTTTTGCACTGCCGGCGCACTGGAGCTTCGTCAACTACGTCCATGCCTGGACAGATGCCGGGATCGGAAGTTTCTTCTTCAACTCGGTGACCGTTGTTGTCGGTGCGCTGATTCTGACCATGTTGTTCGGCTCGATGTCGGCCTACGTGCTTGCTCGCTTTACCTTTCCTGGCAGCCGGTTGCTGTACTATCTCATGCTGGCTGGGCTGACGTTCCCGATCTTTCTGGCGATCGTGCCGTTGTTCTTTGTGCTGCGCGGGATAGGTCTGCTCAATACGCTGCCCGGCCTGATCTTGACCTACGCGGCGTTCGCATTCCCGTTCACCGTCTTCTTCCTCTACGCCTTCTTCCGATCGCTGTCAAAGTCGATCGCCGAAGCAGCAGCGGTGGACGGTGCGGGGGAGTGGCGGACCTTCTTCCAGATCATGCTACCGATGGCAAGGCCGGGTCTGGCTACCGTCGCGATCTTGAACTTCGTTGGCTTGTGGAACCAGTTCCTACTGCCAATCGCCCTGAACACCAACCCGGACAACTACGTGCTTACTCAGGCGATGGCATCCTTCGCCTCCCAGGCGGGCTACTCGGTGGACTTCGGTGCACTCTTTGCGGCCGTGGTGATCACTGTTGTACCAGTGCTGATCATCTACTTGATCTTCCAGCGGCAGCTGCAGGGCTCGGTCTCCCAAGGCACCAACAAGTAGTAGCTAGATCCTTCATCCGGCTGGCGCGTCCCTAGCAGCGGAGCCCGCTGAGGGCGAAGACTCAGGGAGCGGCGAGCCCGCGAGGCTGGCGACAGCAGCAAAGCTGGCCCAGTCTGGTTCGGCGGCTTTGACATCGTCGGGCCAGCTCTCGATCGCGGCGGTGGCCCACTCCGCCCAGCGACGTGTCATGTCTGCCAGCTCTGCAAGATAGCGGCCAGTGAGGATGACGACCGCCAGACGCTCCGGGAACTGTCCGAGACCGGCGAGATAACTGCGGGCAATGGCGGCGTGCATCGACACGTCTTGCTCAGCCCACTCGCGTAGCGTCGCAATGGTGCTCTGCAGGTTCTCCTTTGTGCCCTGTTCGGCGAAAAACACCTTTAAGAGATGTTCTGATTCCAGCAGTGGAGGCTGGCTTTCGCTGGCCAGCCATTCAGCGAGCGCTTGGCGTCCATCGGCGGTGATCGCGTACTGGGTACGCGGTCGCTTGCCCACACTCCCTGGGGAAGCTTCGGCTAAGCCATGGGCAACCAGTTTCTTCGGTTCTTCAAAGAGCTTGCTGCGGGAACGGGGCCAGAGCCGATCAACGCCACGACCAATCTGCTGAATGAGCTCGTAGGTAGCCCAAGGCTTAATCGCAAGCAGACCGAGGACCGCGTACGAGGTCGTCGTGAGTCTTCCATAATCCCTTGACATATCGTCCCTTCTGGACTGAACATAATCCCAACTGGACTATAGCCGGCGGCTCAGGCGCCAGGCCAAGAAGAAGGTTGACATGGCTGATATTGCGATTGCCGGCGGGGGACCGGTAGGGCTGTTCAGTGCGTTGCTACTAGCTCGTTCCGGACATCAGGTGGTTCTCCTCGAGTCGGATAAGGATCCCGCACGCTATAGCGCCGATGAGGTCTTCTTCGGTTGGCGTCGGCCCGGTGTGCCGCAAAGTATGCACGGCCATGTCTTCCGCGGCCGAGTGGGGCGCGTGCTCCGTGAGGAGGCGCCCGATGTCTCGACAGGCTGCTGGACAGTGGGATCGAAAACGCCGGGTATGACTTCGGCGCCGGATTTGAACACGATGTTTCTCCCATGTCGCGGCGCCCAGTTTTCGAGGCCACACTTCGTCAGATCGTTCACCAGGAGCCTGGTGTGGAGTTCCGCACAGGTGTTCGAGTGGCCGGCTTGGACTCAGCCCACCGAACCGGAGTGCCGCGCGTCATGGGTCTCTGGACACGCTGGGGCAACCGCATTCCCGCGGACCTCGTGATCGACTGCTGCGGGCGCCGATCGGCCAGTCCGCGCTGGCTCGAAGGGATCGGGACCCGGCTGGCCGTTAACCATTACCAGTCATGCGACTTGTACTACTTCGCCCGGCATTACCGGCTCAAGCCCGGAACTCGTTTCCCAAGCACCACCTTTCCCGACGTGAACCTGACTCCGTACGGGATCTTCCTCGCCATGGGCCAAGACAACGGCACCTTTTGCCTTGCTGGCGGGGTGTCAAAGACTGACCCTTACCGGACGGCGCTGCGTGATGGAACGAAATTTGAGCGGGTCATGGCTGGACTTCCCAATATCGCGCCATGGCTGGAGGCGGGCACGCCGATCACCGACGTGCAGCTGATGGCCGGGATTGCCAACCGCCGGCGCTCACTGCTGGACGGCAACGATCCAGTTGTGGAGGGCTACATGCTGCTCGGCGATGCCAGCCTCTACACCAACGCGACCTTTGGGCAGGGCGTCGCGCTGGGCTTTTGGCAAGCTCAGGCCATTGCACACCGCGCGGACATGATTGGCCGCGACAACCGTCAGCTGGTATGCGAACTGGAGATCTGGACCAACCAAACCCTGGGGCCGCGCTATGCCCAACAGGTCCAAAGAGACGAGGCAATGGTGCAGAGCCTGCGCGCCGGCATTGCGGGTGCCCCGATGAACAACCCCAATGACGAGATGTCCGCACTCATGGCGCTAAGAGCGCAGGGTGACAAGGAAGCAGCGGCGGCCTTTCACCGCATTGACAACATGCTCACCGACCCATCCGAAGAATTCGCCGACGCAGATCTCAACAGACGTATCAAGGAATTCCTCCGTGACGTGCCCGAAGGCAGCGCGGGACCAGGACCGCTGCCGCGAGCCACCTTCGAGGCGCTGCTGCGCGACTAATCGCTCGGCGGCGACCGAGCTGAGTTAGGAGTCGAACACCTCATGATTCGCAACGTGGAGCGGCCGTTCTTGGCGCTCGAGACGAAGTAGATCATCGACGATCTGGCGCGAGTGGTGGCGCACGACGTCTGTGCTGGCTCCCGCCAGGTGGGGTGACAGAACCACGTTGTCGAGCGTCCGGAGCGGCGAGTCAGCCGGAAGTGGCTCGACTGGATAGACGTCCAGCGCAGCGCCGGCGATGGCTCCAGCCTTCAGGATGTCGATAAGAGCGTCGTAGTCGACGATCACGGCGCGTGCGATGTTGACGAAGTAGGCAGTCGGCTGCATCGTGCGCAGCACTGAAGCCGAGATCAGTCCTCGGGTCTCCGGACTGACTTTCGCTGCTACCGCCACGATGTCACTATGAGCCGCAAGATCGAATAGATCGACTGGCCGCGCATCGTAAGCATTCAGGACGGACCGGGAAACGTACGGGTCGTGAGCGAGGACTGCCATGCCGAATCCGCGGCCGAGCCCGGCGATCTCCTGGCCGATCAAGCCGAAGCGAACGATGCCGATCGTCCGCCCGAAAAGTTCTGGACCCTGGAAGCTGTCGAATGGGGCGCCGGGATTAGCGACCACTGCGCATGCGTCGTGGGCCCGGCGGTGTACTGGTCGGTGTAGCGCAGGGCGTGGTGGGCTGCGGCGATGCGGCGGGTCGCCGAAAGAATGAGACCGAAGGTGTACTCGGCAACGGCGACCGCGTTGCGTCCGGGAGTGAATAGCACGGGGATGTGACGTTCGGTGGCGGCCCGGATGTCGACGCTAGCGGCCGGCTCGTTGCGGCAGCAAGCGATGACCTTGAGGTGTTCTGCTGCCGACAGGACCGCTTCATCTACCTGCTCGAACTCCAGAACAAGCCGTTCGACGATGCGTATTCGGCTTCGTAATTCGGCGCCCGGCATGATCATCCCGTTGGAGCCGAAACCGGCGATCTCGACCGGGCCTACGGCCTGCTCGAGTCGGCGGGTTCCTGCTCGTCGAATCGTGCAGTGACAAGTGTCGCTGATGTCATCTGACCCTTTCGCGATCGACATGCGCGAGGACGTAGAAGTCAACCTATGGATCCGTCGCCGGAACGGCTCGCAATTCTGGGTCTCTGAGAGATCACATCGATGCGGATCTGGTACGGATGCGAAGCTTGGCACCGATGTTGGGCAGTTCAACAAAGGTCTGCCCAGGTGCCATCTTGAGCGGACTTCCGTC
>Ga0173483_10000229_pt1 | contig 15077 bp, 12 predicted proteins | sample NitcycUS178409R2_FD_122621 | JGI IMG/M metagenome (GOLD analysis project Ga0173483, IMG submission 122621) | Soil microbial communities from Arlington Agricultural Research Station in Wisconsin, USA - Nitrogen cycling UWRJ-S178-409R-2 (version... | ecosystem: Environmental > Terrestrial > Soil...
AGGTAGTCGGCGTAGCGGTGCAGGTCACGACGATAGGCGGCGATCGTATGCCGAGACACGCCACGCTCGACGGTCAAGTGGTCGAGATAGGTCTGGATGAGCCCCAGAATCTGTGGGGCATCAACCGAGGACGTCGGCCAGCTCCTGATGCTCGAGCCCATGCGCTTGGGCGACCGGTGCGTTGGTGATCATGCCATCGTGGGTGTTCAATCCCAGCGCTAGTGCCGGATCGGCTTTGAGCGCATCTCGCCAGCCGTGATTGGCCAGGCTCAACGCGTACGGCAGGGTGACATTGGTCAGTGCGTACGTGGACGTGTTCGGCACCGCGCCCGGCATGTTGGCCACGCAGTAGAACACCGAGTTGTGCACTCGGAAGGTCGGCTCCGCGTGAGTGGTGGGCCGACTGTCCTCGAAACAGCCGCCTTGGTCGATGGCGATGTCGACCAGCACACTGCCAGGCCTCATCCGTGCGACCAGTTGGTTGCTGATCAAGGTCGGCGCCTTTGCGCCAGGGACCAGTACCGCACCGATGACTAAATCAGCGTCGAGAACTGCGCGCTCGATCTCATACGCGTTGGACGCCACCGTCTGCAGATGGCCTTGGTAGATCCGGTCCGCCTCGCGAAGCTTGTCGATGTTGCGGTCCAGTAGCAGCACCTCGGCCTGCATGCCAAGCGAGATCGCCGCCGCGTTCATGCCCGAAACGCCGGCGCCGATGACCACCACCTTGGCGGCATAGACGCCCGAGACACCACCCATCAGGGTGCCGCGGCCACCGCCTTGTCGCATCAGGTGATAGGCCCCGACCTGCGGCGCCAGCCTGCCGGCTACCTCGCTCATCGGGGCGAGCAAGGGCAGAGTGCCATTAGGCAACTGCACTGTCTCGTACGCGATACCGGTGACCTTCCGGTCCAACAAAGCCCGGGTGCATTCTCGGCTGGCTGCTAGATGAAGATAGGTAAACAACACCTGGCCGGGTTGCATGCACTCGTACTCGATCGGAATCGGCTCCTTGACCTTCAAAATCAGCTCCGAGTCCTGCCATACGTCGTCCCGACTGGCGACGATCTTGGCACCGGCCGCTGCGAACTCCTCGTCGGTTATTGAGGAACCGGTTCCAGCGCCGGTCTGGACCAGTACGTCATGGCCATGCCCGGTGAGTTCATGGACCCCGGATGGCGTAATGGCGACCCGATACTCATGGTTCTTGACCTCAGTGGGCACGCCGACTCTCATGGATCCTCCTAATCGAATCTGGGCGTCCTGCTGACCGAACCTGGGCGCTCACCTTGATCATGCCACGCGGCGAGCAGCGAGGAGCGGAGCAAATGGCTGGGCGCCAATCGCCTCCGGCGGTTAGGCTCGGCCTCGGACGGGATGCGGCATGGAAACAGATCTAGCCACTGTGCGACGACCTGCCCGGGACTGGGCGCGGGAGTATGCGGAACTGTCCGCAGCTGATGCCGACCTAGGCCCCCAGGATCTGGAGCGCTTTGCCGTCGCAGCCCACGTGCTCGGTGACGACGAGCAAGCGGTCAGCCTGCTGGACCGTGCTCATCGCGGCTATCTCGAACAGGGCCGCCCGGATAAGGCGGTCCGCTGTGTCTGGTGGCTGATCTTTCACTTGCGAAATGCTGGTCAAACTTCTCGCGCGGCAGGTTGGATAGCCCGCTTGCGCCGCATCCTCGACGATGACGATCCAGACGGCCAGCTCGCCTATCTCACTCTGCTCGGCGAAGGCGTTTCGTTAATGCAGGCCGGAGCGGTGAATGAGGCCATGCCCATGGTGGATCGGGCAGCCGCAGGTGCCCGGGCCGCCGGAGACGATGATCTCTTCGTACTGGCTGGCCTGGCTCGCGGACGTTGCCTTGATGTCCAAGGACACAAGACAGAATCGCTCGCGGCTCTGGACGAGATCATGGTCTACGTCGTCTCCGATCGCGTGGCGCCCCAAGTCGTCGGACTGGCCTACTGCTCGGTGATCTCGCTGTGCATGGATCGATTCGACGTGCAGAGGGCTGCGGAGTGGACCCAAGCACTTACTCGCTGGTGTGACGCACAATCCGGAATCATGCCGTACCGCGGAGAGTGTCAAGTGCATCGAGCTGAGATTCTCCAGCTGCACGGCTCGTGGGCCGAGGCGACCGAGCAGGCAGTCCAAGTTAGCCAGCGGATGCCAGCAGCGGGCTTCGTTGCAGGCGCGGCGCACTACCGGTTGGCCGAACTGTACAGGCTCCGCGGCCAGTTCGACTTGGCCGAGCGCTCGTATGCCGCCGCCGCCAGTTGCGGGCGCGAGGTGCAGCCCGGCCTGGCTCTTGTCAGGTTGGCCCAAGGAAACCCGACGGCCGGCCTTGCGGGATTGGACCGTGCGCTGGCAGAGAGTCGCAGCCTGGCACGGCGGTCGCTGCTGCTCGCGGCCAAGGTCGAGATTGCGTTGGCCGCCAAAGCCATCGACGCCGCTCGGACGGCATTGGCCGAGCTTGAGAAGAACGCGGCGACGATTGAAACGCCCTATATGACGGCGCTCATCGCCCACGCGGCAGGTCAGGTACGGCTTGCCGAGGATGATGCGCGGGTGGCGTTGCCGCTGCTCCGGCGGGCATGGGCGCTGTGGCAGCAGGTCGATGCGCCGTATGAGGCGGCACGCACTCGTGTTCAGGTCAGCGCGGCCTGTCGGGCGCTGGGTGACGACGATGCGGCACGGATGGAGCTCGATGCGGCGCGTACCGTCTTTTCGCAGCTCGGCGCACAAACTGATCTTGCATCGCTGGCTCCAGCCGAGGGCGCCGCCCCGGGCAACCCGCTGACCCCGCGGGAGCGAGAGGTGTTGGCCCTGGTGGCCCAGGGCCACACCAACCGAGGCATTGCGACGACCTTGTTCTTGAGTGAGAAGACTGTCGCTCGGCACCTCAGCAACATCTTCACCAAGATCGGCGTCAGCAGCCGGGCCGCGGCCACCGCCTATGCGTACGAACAACGACTGGTTTGACGTGACGTGGCGTGGGCATTTCTACCCATGCCTGGCTCGCGGAAATGCATAATCTTCTCGATGTAGCGCCCTGGGACGCGCTTCTAGCGTCGAGTCATGTCAACCCAACGGATGCATCTCGTTCAGGTCTCGGCTAACGCCGACGGCACCGAATCGATCCCGACCGTCATCATCGGCGGCAGCCAAGCCGGCCTGGTGATGGGATACCACCTGCAGCAAGCCGGCGAGCGGTTCGTCATCCTGGATGCCCAACCACGGATCGGCGATACCTGGCGCAACCGCTGGGACTCGCTGCGGCTCTTCACGCCACCGAAGTATTCAAGCCTCGCGGGATGGCCGATTCAGGTGAGCTCCTTCCCCACCCATACCGAAATGGCCGACTACCTCGAGGCATATGCGAGGCACTTCGATCTTCCGGTACGAAGTGGGGTCCGGGTCATCCGGCTAGCTAGGAGCGGCAGCGGCTTCCGGCTCGAGACATCAGCGGGTGAGTTGTTGACGAACCGAGTCGTCATTGCCACGGGCGGCTACCAGATCCCCATGGTTCCGGAGTTTGCGGCTGACCTAGGTCCTGAAATCCTGCAGCTGCACTCGTCTGCTTACTACAATCCGGCTCAGCTGGACGGGACGGTCCTCGTGGTAGGCGCGGGAAACTCAGGCGCCGAGATTGCCCTCGAGGCGGCAAGATCTGGTCACCCCACGTGGCTCGCCGGCCGACACCCTGGCCAAGTCCCGTTCCACATCGAGACGCGCTTGGCAAAGGTTTTGCTCCCGCTCGTGATGTTCATGTTCCGACGCGTCTTGACGCTCGATACTCCCATGGGTCGAAAGATGCGGACGAAGACACTCGGGCACGGTAAACCGCTCGTTCGCACCAAACTGAGCGACCTGGAGGCCGCCGGTGTACAGCGAGTCGGTCGAATTGCCGGCGTGCGCGACGGTTTGCCCGTGACCGCGGACGGTGAGGTGCTCGAGCCGCAGACGATCGTCTGGTGTACCGGATTCCGGCCTGACTACGGCTGGATCGACCTCCCAGTGACCGATGAGAACGGCCGGCCGCTCACCGAACGTGGAGTATCGCCGCAGGCTGGCCTCTACTTCCTCGGAGTGGATTTCCAGTACGCGGTCGCATCGGGATTTATTCAGGGTTTGAATCAGGATGCCCGCTATCTGCTACGGGCAATGGCCAAGCAGCCCAGCGCTCACGCACCGGCGGCACCGGACCGTGCGGCAGCCTAGAAGGCCCTGATTTCGCATCGCCAATGCCCGCGAAACCGGCAAATGGGCGGTTCTCAGACGCGCTCGAGATGTGTTTTCAAGGCCGGGGCCCACTAATGCTCACTGGCTGGTTCTTGGTCTCTTACAGACTCGAAAGCGGACCAGCCGGCATCCGCAGGGCGAAGACTCCTGCAACCGTCTCGCTCACGCGCGGTCCAGGCGGCCAGTACGCCCGACACAAGGGTCGGGTTATGCAAGCGCCCATCCAGAACTGCCTCCACTAGGTCGTCAAGCAATGCCCACACGATGTCCATGTGGGCCTCCTCGCCCTCGCGGACATAACCAGCCGGATCGTCCACCGTCTCCAGATCTCGCGCCAGGTAGATGCGGAGGGACTCGCCGAGGATCCCGGGCGTAGTGAAGAGATCGACCAGCACTGCCCAGCTTCCGGCTGCGAGTCCCACCTCCTCTGCCAGCTCACGCTTGACGGTTGCCAGATAGCCCTCGCCTTTCACATCCAGCAGTCCTGCCGGCGGCTCGATGAGCCGGTGCCGTACCGGATGCCGATACTGCCGAACCAGAGCAACCCGATCATGATCATCGAGTGCAATCACTCCAACAGCACCTGGGTGCTTCAAATATTCTCGCGTGATCAGTTGGCCGTCCGGCGTCCGAACTTGATCTTCTATATAGCTCGTGATCTTGCCCTGGGCCCGCACGGTCGAGGATTCGACCGGCCAAGCGAGCGGCACATCGACCAGTTGGTCCGAACCGAGAACGATCATCGATGGTCGTTCTCGACCGGGAGCCGGGTAGCCAGCTTGCGATCGAGCGCGGCCTCGACGAGTCCAACGAAAAGTGGGTGAGGCCGGGTCGGCCGTGATTTGAGCTCTGGATGCGCTTGGGTAGCGACAAAGTAAGGATGAACCTCGCTCGGCAATTCAATGAACTCCACCAGCTTGGAGTCAGGTGAGGTGCCGCTGATCACCAGACCGGCATTCTCGAGTCGCTCCCGATATGCGTTGTTCACCTCATAGCGATGCCGATGCCGCTCTGCGACATGGGCTTGTCCGTAACGCTTGGCAACGATCGAGCCGGGCAGCAGTTCGGCTGGATAAGAACCCAGCCGCATGGATCCACCAAGATGGCCGCCGCCGTTCACAATCGCGACCTGCTCAGCCATGGTGGCGATCACCGGATGCGGCGTTTCGGGCGCGAATTCACTGCTGTCGGCTCCCTCCAGGTCTGCCATATGGCGTGCGACCTCGATCACCATGCACTGCAGACCCAAGCAAAGCCCCAAGATCGGGATCTGGTTTTCACGGGCGTACTGGATGGCGCCAACCTTGCCTTCCACGCCACGGATGCCGAAGCCACCTGGGATGACGACGCCATCCACCTCGCTCAGTACCCGGGCCGCGCCCTCCCGAGTCTGGCAGTCGTCTGAGGGTATCCAGCGAATCACGACTCTGGCATGGTTCGCGAAGCCGCCAGCGCGTAACGCTTCGCATACCGAAAGGTAGGCGTCATGAAGATCGAGATACTTGCCGACGAGTGCGACCGTCACCTCTTCCTTGGGGTGATGCACGCGATCAAGCAGGTCGTTCCACCGCGTCCAGTCCACGTCGCGGAACCGTAGGTCGAGCCGGCGCACCACGTACGCGTCCAAACCCTCAGAGTGCAGCACCTTCGGAATGTCATAGATGCTGGGCGCGTCGATCGCAGCCACTACAGCGGATTCGTCAACGTCGCACATCAACGAGATCTTGCGTTTCACCGAATCGGGGATGTCGCGATCAGAGCGACACACCACGGCATCGGGCTGAATGCCGACCTGGCGTAGCGCGGCAACTGAGTGCTGGGTCGGCTTGGTTTTCAGTTCGCCGCTAGGGCCGATGTAGGGCACCAATGAGACGTGCAGAAAGAACACGTTCTCCCGACCGACGTCATGTCTTACCTGCCGAGCAGCCTCCAAGAATGGCAAGGATTCAATGTCACCGACGGTCCCTCCGATCTCATGGATTACGACGTCGATGTCCGGCCCACCCATGGCCATCATCGATTCCTTGATTTCGTTGGTGATGTGGGGAATCACCTGCACCGTGTCACCGAGATAGTCGCCGCGCCGCTCTTTGGCGATCACCGAGGAGTACACCTTGCCGGTAGTGATATTGGCCTCGCCAGACAGGTTGACGTTCAAAAAACGCTCGTAATGACCGACGTCAAGATCAGTTTCCGCGCCATCCTCGGTGACAAACACCTCCCCGTGTTGAAACGGGTTCATCGTTCCGGGATCGACATTGAGATATGGATCCAGCTTCTGCATGGAGACGCTGAGCCCCCGAGCGACAAGCAGGTTGCCAAGGCTGGAAGCCGTGAGCCCCTTACCGAGTGAGGAGGCGACGCCCCCGGTCACAAACAGGTGCTTAGTGAATTTCTCGCGGTATCCCACGGGCCTCCAGCTTACGTCGCGGAGTGCTATCTCACGGTGAACCCGCCGGACTCGTCCCAAAAGCCCTTATACCGCCGGCCACGGGTGAGCTCGTTGTAGACCTGAGCGAGGTCATCGGCCACATCGTCCTCATTGGGCCAGGTAGCGGCCTGTCGCAGGCCCGCTTCCCTTCGGCGCCGTTTTTCAGCGGAGTTGTCGGCGAGGGCAATGATCTGTCGAGCTGCCTCCGCGACATCGCCAGGACGGATCAGCACTGCTGCCGATCCGACGAGCTCCTCAATCCCACCAACCCGCGTACTGACCAATGGCAACCCAGCCAGCAGCGCCTCCTGCGCCACGAGCGCTCGCGCCTCCCATGTTGAGGTCAGCAACGCGAGATCCGCCGCCGCGAGCAATGCACCGATGTCATCGCTGCGGCCTAGCAAGCGCACTTGCAGCCACTCATTGGTGATCCGGCGTTGCAACTTATCTCGTTCCGGCCCATCTCCGACGAGAACAAAGCGCAGATCGCGCCTGTCGCGCACAGCAGCGGCTATGTCGAGCACCATGCCAAGGTTCTTCTGCGGAGCTAGCCGGCTGACCGTGAGAATCACGGTGTCCTCATTGGCAGCGCCCAGCACCCATCGTTCATCTTCACGACTCGTGCCTGCCGGCGGCACCACTGGTGCTGCGATCGGGGACAAGCGCGCGTTCCTGGCCCCTAGCCGTCTGGCGAGGGCCACGAGATCGCGGCTCGCACCAAGCGTCAGATCGGCCCCCATTGCCACCGCTCGTTGCATCTGTCGCGCGGCTGATGGCGCAAGCCCATCACCAAGCACAGCGTTGTGCCAGGTGACAACGAGCGGTACGCGGTACATCCAGGCGATTGGCAGCCCCACCGAGCCTGCTTTCAGCCCGTGTGCGTGCACCAGATCGGCGCCGATGAACCGCCGCGGGCTATTCAGCGGCCAGACATCAAGACCAAGCTCTTTGAAATGCTGGGCATCGGCTGTGGCCTTCGGGCAGAACACCCTTATCTGATGGCCACGCTGCTCGAGCCGCGGGGCAATGCTCGCCACGTGACGCCCAATGCCGCCAGTACTAGCAGTCAGCAGCTGCGCGATCTTCACGATGAGCCCACCTCCGCCGAGGACGTACGCCGCCGCAGCGCCCATATTTGGGCCAGTACCGAAGGTGCAAGAAGTCGCAGCATCGCAGTGAACACTAAGACGCAGAGCAGAGCAAGGGCACAGGCGCCCAGCACCGCCACCGCGATGCCGACCTCCGTCAGCAACAGCGAACCAGCGGCCCCTACCCCGCCTGCCACTACGCCAGCCGCCAGCCCGACCAACATCGGTCTTCCCAACCCGATGCCGGCCAGCCCCAACCGCCGCAACAACAACCAGCCCACCACCGCACCCACGACCATCCCCAGCGACACGCTTCCAGCCATCACCGGGACCAGCCATGGACCCGGAACCACCAGGCGCATTACCGCAACGCTGATGATCACAACAGCCCATGCCGTCGCATTGGCAACGCCTGATGCCTTGCCGTGATGCTGGGCGAGCAAGGTGCGAGAGGCCAGTCCGAGCAATGTGAAACCGACGACAGCCGGCGCAAACGCAACAATCGGCCACGCCAACGCCTGGGTACGCTCCGAGCCGGGGCCCAACACGAAGACCCGCGCCACCGGAACAGCAGTCGCCACTAGCACGGCAGCCCCCAGCCACGCCATCACCACAGTCGCCGGGCCGGTTTCGGAAAGCACTCGTGCGACGTCGGCCCGTCCCTGTTCAGCCGCAGCGGCCAGCCGCGGAAAAGTCAGCTGCAGCAGCGGGGCCGCTAAAACCGCGTACGGGAGGAGGTAAATAGCGTTGGCCCAGGTAAACCGGGTCAAAGCACCTTGATCACCAGTTTGCTGAGCCGACCAGTTGATCAACAACACGCTAAGTTGTTGCAGCACCAGCCCAGCGATACCGGCAGCGGCAATCGTGATGATCACAGACCGATCGCCTTCGGCGAACCGCAGTCGAGGCCGTAGCCCAAGCCCGAGCCGGCCCAGCGGGACCAGTGTGCAGGCGGCCAGTGCCAATACGCCCAGCGTCGTACCCCATCCCAGAGCAGCAAGCGCTTGGACTGTCAGCTGGGTCGGATTTTCGTTGGCCAATGGAGGGCTGAGAGCTGCGTAGCTGAGGTAGGCGATGATCACCACCACGCTCGACAGCAACGGCGCCGCCGCAGCCGCAAGAAACCGATGGTGAGCCTGCAGTACGCCGGCGCTGAGGACCGCCAGGCCGTACAACCACACCTGCGGAGCGAACATGATCACAAGCGCCGCCAAAGTATCGGCGCTACCCGCACAATCTGCCTTGGCAAAGGCCGCAGCGAACACCCGTGCGCCTAAGAGCACCGCAAGTCCGGCCGGCGTCAACACCAGCAATGTCCAGGTGATCAGCGCCGATGCCGTGCGGGAAGCATGCTCTGTCCGGCCGGCTCCGAGATGCCGCGCAACGACTGGAACTACTACGCCGGCGAGGACACCGCCAGCCACAATCTCGAACAACACATTGGGCAGCGCATTCGCGGCGTTATAAGTGTCACCCAAACAGGTGTCCCCGACCGTCTTGGAGAAGACCACCGACCTGCCGAAGCCTAAGAGCCGTGACGCGAGCGTGAGGCCTGCGACACCTGCCGCGACAGAAGCCAGACCTGCTTTCACGTCTGATCGTTAGTCGAGGTGGATAGCACGGAGTCCGTACGCCCGAGTTGATCAAGGCGGCGCAATAGCGGGGTGCGCTCGATGACAGCGGTAAAACTCACCCGTTCGCTGGCCAGGTTGAGCGCTGCGACCGCGGAAAAGGCAGCCAACCGAAATCCCCAGGGCAACGCCTGTGCTGCAACCGTCGCGGCGGCAGCACCCAGTGCGTTGGCACCGCAGTCACCGAGCATGGATCGGCCCGCCAGGTCGGTGGGCAAGCTCCCTGCGGCAGCCCCGACCGCAGGCGCCGCGCCGTGGCCAAACAGGCCGGAGCCGATCAGGATGATCACCTTGGCCGCCCGGCCGGGCCGCAAATCGAGCAGATTGATGAGATTTGCGGTCAAGGCAATAAGCGCTGTGTCGAGCAGTCCGTTGAGAACTGTGGAGGTCGGTTGGAATCGACCCGGTCGGGAGCGCTCGACGAGGGTCGCCGCCACAACCGCACTGGCCCCCACCCCAAGAACTTTGATCATGCCGCTGGTCAGCTCACCGGACCGCAGCGCTTGCAGATGCCCGCGAAAACCCTTGGCGTGGGTCGATCCGAAAAGGTCGTCGTACGCCCCAACCAATCCAGATCCGACGCTGGCCACAACCACTGGCAAACTGCGCCGCCCGGAAGGATCAAGCACCCGGGCTATGGTCGCGCCGGCAAGCAATGCGCATACCGCGATCGGACCCTCCGCGAGCGTTACGCTCCCCCCGGAGTAGTTAGTTCGGATCCACCGCGAAGGGGCCTGCGATCGGGTCGCCCTCTGATTGGCGACGGCCGCCAGCAAAGCGGCAGCTGCACCCGAGGCCGCGCAGGCCAGGAGTCGGCGCACCGCTATCGCACCGGCAGCTCAGGCAGTGGTGCATCAGCCTTCGCAAGCGCACCGTAGTGCTGACTTGGCCGGCCAAGCAGTCGCTCCTTGCCCGCCAGTACGACGGTGGTCACGCCACTGCTGAGATCGGCCACATCCACAGTGCTGAGGCTATCCGCCGCAGTCGGGTCCGATCGCGCCGCCAGCACATCAGTGCCCTGGATCTCCTCACTGTTCGGACCTGCCAGCACTACACCGGCGCGGATCGTCAGGCCGACATCAAATTGAACGTGCGCGGTGAGCTCCTCGGTGGGCGGCGGGGGGTCTGATGCTCGGGTCGTTACTACGATGATCAACTGCGCCTGAGCTGCCGCTTCCTTGCTGATGGTGACCAAGCCCCGTTTTTCAAGCGACTCCCCAACCGCGATTGCGAGGGCGTCGCGATCCGCCATCTCCTTGGATCCGATGGACCTGCCGAGGGCGACGCCAAGCCTGGTTGCCGGCGACATGGTGTCGTTCAGGCCGAGCGGGCCGGAGTAATCCGCCAGTGCGCCTGTGACATCCTCGGCTCGTGCTGGGTCGAACGCTTCGGCATTGACCTTGACTTCGCGTACGACGGTGCCGCCCGCGCCGACGACTGCATTCGAAACGGTGCGTAGCACGTCGGTAGGAGCATCCGGCATCGCAACCATGGCGACCCGCTGCCCGTTCAGCACGCCGGCAGTGACGGCCTCGCCAACCTGCTCGTCATAGGCATTGCGGTAGTCGTCGAGCGCCTTGCGCCGATCGAGCTCGGCACGCAGATCGGTCACCTGCTTGCGATCCTGCGCCGCCTGCTGCAGCAGCCCTTGGTCAACCGACGGACTGAGCGACACACCGACCGCAATACCTACGGATAAAGCAATGAAGACCGCCATCAACGACACGATGTGGTATCGGAAGTTGATCAAGTGAAGAGTTCCTTTATCCAGTAGATCAGGTCACGAATCCGGGCAGCAATGACATTTCCAAACGCCCAGCCCACGTCGGTGAACAACAGCGCGGTGAGGAGCGCAATGATGCCGGACAGTACGAACAGGATCAGGTGCCAGGTTTTGATCTGGCTGCGGTAGATCCGCGAAACGCCCTTGGCGTCGACAAGCTTGGGCCCAACCCGCAGCCTGGTCAGGAATGTGGACGCCATCCCCGCCCGTCCTTTATCCAAGAACTCAACCAGCGAGGCGTGCGTTCCCACAGCGACGATCAAGCTCGCCCCCTTCGAGTCGGCGAGCAGCATGGCCGCGTCCTCGCTGGTGCCCAGGGCAGGAAAGACCACCGCGCGCATCCCGAGCTTCTCGATTCGCTCCAGCCCAGGCGCCCGACCGTCGTGGTAGGCGTGTACAACGAGTTCCGCGCCGGACCGTAGAGTTTCGTCAGAGCAGGAATCCATATCGCCGATGATCATGTCCGGCTTGTAACCGGCCTCGATCAGCGCATCGGCGCCGCCATCTACTCCCATCAATAGCGGCCGATACTCTGAGATGTACGGCCGCAGGGCCGCCAGGTCGCCGCGATAGTCGTATCCACGTACCACGATCAAGACATGGCGGCCCGCTATTTCGGTCGCCACGTCGGGCACGCCGACACCCTCGAGTAGCAGCTCCTTCTCCACCCGCAGGTACGTCATAGTGTTATCGGCGAACGCCTCAATCTGATCGGCAAGGCCGCTGCGCGCATATTCGAGGTGATCCTCGAGGATCTCGGTCGTATAGACGGTTCCTTCGGCGACCACATGCCCCGAGGAGTCCAGCAGTTTGCCGCCGTCCAGCGTCAGCCGGTCGCCCTCGTGGATGCGATTGAAGACGTGGTCGCCGACGTTGTCGATCAGCGGAATCCCAGCCTCAAGCAGTATTCCCGGGCCGAGGTTGGGATAGCGGCCCGAGACCGATGACACAGCATTCACCACCGCCGCAGCACCGGCCTCTACCAACGCTTCCGCGCTGACCCGATCCAGATCGCTGTGGTGAATGATCGCAATCTCGCCCGGGGCCAGTCGCTTGGTGAGGCTCTTGGTACGCCGATCTAGGCGCACGACACCACCGATTTCGGTGGATGTTCCGCGCTTGCGCAGCAGTGTGGGAAGTCGCATCTCGGCGTCCATCCTTCCACCCCTGCAGCGTGGGCTCAGCCGCGAGCGTCGGATGCGCGGCTCAAAACACCAGCAAAAGAGAGATAGATCCAGCTGCCTCATCCGCCGCCGTTAGGTCGGAGGCGGTAACCGAGACCGCGTACGGTCTCCAGCGACCGTACGCCGAACGGACGGTCAATCTTCTCCCGGAGGTATCGGATGTACACCTCGATCACATTGGAGCGATACTCGTGGCCGATGTCCCAAGCCGCATCCAGCAGCTGGTGGTGACCGAGAACCTGGCCGGGGCTGCGCATGAAGGCCTCGAGGAGTGCGAACTCGCGAGTGGATAGCCGAATCTCATGCTCACCTCGCCAAACCTGCCCCGATGCGGGGTCGAGACGCAGCGAGCCGACCGTAATGATCGCGGACCGGGGGGCATCACCACGGGTGAGGGCGCGCAGTCGGGTCAGCAAGTCGCCGAAGGCGAATGGTTTGGTGAGGTAGTCGTCGGCGCCGGCGTCCAGCCCGCGAATTAAGTCATCGTTTCCGGCGCGGCCTGTGAGCATGATGATCGGTGTCCAGTTGCCAGCGTTGCGAAGTCGTCGACAGGTCGTGAAACCATCTGCATCCGGCAACATCACGTCGAGAACAATGACGTCGTAAAGCCCATCGGCGAGCATCGTGCAGGCACCATTTGATGTGGTGGCGACGTCTCCGACGGCGTTCACATTGCGCAGTCCGCGTCTGATCGCGGCCGCCATCCGCACGTCATCCTCAACGACGAGCACCCGCATGCAGCGAAGCTACGCAGCCACGGATGAGAGCTTTATGAGACTGAACCCACGATTCCCCACGCTCGCGCGATTCTTACGGCACTCGTGCATCGCGCTTGAACCCGATGATGTCGTCGCTCTTTGCAGACCACCCAACTCAACCAAGACCGAAGGAGCTCGCCAGCTGGGTCTGCTCATCGCTCCTCCATTCATCGGGGCGCGATTACCGACGCTCGCGCCCCTCGTTTGGACGGCGCTCGCGCATCGCGCCTTGAGTCCGATGATGTCGTCCCTCTTCGCGGACCCTACGCTAAAGCCCCGGACTGACTGAGCTCGCGTACCGGGTCCGCTCATCGATCCTCCATTCATCGGGGCGCGATTACCGACGCTCGCGCCGAAGCGGCGAGTTCCACGAGTTCACCGGCATGAGCCAGGGCGGACTCTGTGGTATCGAGCCCAGCCATCATGCGGGCCAGCTCGATTGCCCGATCCGCATCGGCAACCTGGACCACTCCGCTGGTCGTGACTTGCCCGTCGTCGGCCTTGACCACCACGTAATGCCGGTCCGCGAAAGCTGCGACTTGCGCAAGATGGGTCACCACAACGACTTGGGTGTGTTGAGAGAGCCGCGCTAAACGCCGACCGACCTCGACCGCAACCTTGCCGCCCACACCAGCATCAACTTCATCGAAGACCAGCGTGGCGGCCTCATGATCGGCTGCCAGTACGACCTCCAATGCGAGTCGGACACGCGAAAGCTCCCCGCCGGATGCCACGCGGCCTAGACTGCGAAGCTCGCTGCCGGGATTGGCGGCAAATACCAGGTCAACCCGGTCAGCACCCGAGGACCCGAGATCGGCGCTGGTCACCTCGAAGATCAGCCGGGCATGTGGCATTGCGAGAGCAGCGAGCTCAGGGACGACTAGCTCGGTGAATTTGGTTGCCGCCACACGGCGCGCCGCTCCGATGTCAGCAGCTAGGGAGATGAGCTCGGTTTTGAGCTCCTCGATCCGCGTCCCCAGAATGGTGATGCGCTCGTCGCTTTGCTCCAGGTGGGTGAGTCGAACTGCCGACTCGGCAGCCCATTGCAACACCTCATCACATGTCGTCCCGTACTTCCGGGTAAGCGTGCTTAGCTGGGCTCGACGTTCGGCGATCTGCTCCAGCCGTCCCGGTTGACTCTCCAGACTCTCCAGATAGCGCGCCAGGTCGGCTGTTAGATCGGTCAGCTGATAGCTCGCGTCCGCCAATCGATCACCCAACTCACCGGCCGCCGGATCCTGCGAGACTGCTGATTCAAAGGCCTTCCGCGCCGCGTACAGCATCGCCAATGCGCCGCCTGCCTCATCCTCAGGGCCCGCGAGTGCAGAAACGGCCGACTGCGCCGAGTCGCGAAGATCGTCGGCCGACTGCAGCCGAATAGCCTCTGCGGCAAGCGCAATGTCTTCACCCGGGGCGGGTCCGATCCGCTCGATTTCCTCCAGGCCGAACTTCAGCAGGTCAATCTCGCGAGCCCGACTCTGGGCCTGTTTACGCAGTTGTGTGAGTTCAGCCTGTGCGGCGCGCTGCTCTGCCCACAGAACCGAGTACTTGGCAAGCGGTTCTAGTACCGGGGCCCCGGCAAAACGATCCAGCAGTTCGCGCTGTCGATCGGCCTCAGTGAGACGTTCCTGCTCGGCCTGCCCGTGGATCTTCACCAGCGTCGCAGTCAACTCGGCACAGACATTGGCCGGTACCTGAGCACCACCTAGATAGGCCCGAGAGCGGCCCGCTGCTGTCACATGACGCGCCACGATCAGCTCGTCATCGTCCAGCTCTCCGCCGGCGGCATTCACCTGTTGCAGCAGCTCGGCATTTTCGATCTTGAACCGGCCCTCCACCCGAGCCCGCTCTGAGCCTCGACGAACTGAGCGCGGATCCGCACGCCCGCCGAGCAGCAAGCCAAGCCCAGTAACGATCATGGTCTTGCCCGCGCCGGTCTCCCCCGTGACCACC
>Ga0173483_10000230_pt1 | contig 15045 bp, 13 predicted proteins | sample NitcycUS178409R2_FD_122621 | JGI IMG/M metagenome (GOLD analysis project Ga0173483, IMG submission 122621) | Soil microbial communities from Arlington Agricultural Research Station in Wisconsin, USA - Nitrogen cycling UWRJ-S178-409R-2 (version... | ecosystem: Environmental > Terrestrial > Soil...
GCCGAGGACGTCGTGCGCGATCTCTCCAACGTCAAGCAGGAGATCATCTCCTACCGCAAGATCATCAAGCCGGAGCGCTCGACGCTGCGGCTGCTCGAGCGGCAGATCGAGCGCTTCCTGCCCGAGGACCTCGAGCTCTACTTCGACGACATCGTCGATGCCTCCGAGCGCATCTGGGACCTGCTCGACAACTACAAGGAGGTCGTCGAGGCGCTCGAGGACACGAACGAGTCGGTCATCTCGCACCGCCAGAACGACGTCCTGCGCGTGCTGACGGTCGTGACTGTGATCCTCCTGCCGCTGACGCTGATCACCGGCATCTTCGGCATGAACGTCCACTTCCCGGGCTTCGAGGGGGCGACTGCGTTCTGGGTGATCGTCGCGTTCATGCTCGGCCTCGCCCTCGGCCTGACGGCCTTCTTCCGCCTCAAGCGCTGGCTTTAGGTCTCGCGCGGGGGCGGCCGGAAGAACCGAAGAGCAAGGGACGTCAGGTAATCGGAGCCATCGCGCTCTTTTGGGGCCAGGACTCGGAGGACTTACACTCGGGGGCAGCTTGGACGACGAGCACAACGCACTGATCCGTACCTTCCTGATCGCGGACATCCGCGGCTACACGCGCTTCACGGAGCGGCACGGCGATGAGGCCTCCGCCAGGCTGGCCGCCAGGTTTAGCGAAATCGTCCGTGAGGGCGTGGATCTCCGCGGAGGGTCGCTGATCGAGATCCGCGGCGACGAGGCGCTGGCCGTCTTCGACTCGGCGCGACAGGCGATGCGGGCGGCGGTCGACCTCCAGAACCAGTTCGCCGAGGAGACCGACGAGGACTCGAACTGCCCGATGCGGGTCGGCATCGGGATCGACTCCGGGGAGGCGATCAAGCTCGACGACGGATCGTTTCGCGGCGCCGCCCTCAACGTGGCTGCGCGGCTCTGCGGCCTGGCGCAGGGCGGCGAGATCATCGTCAGCGAGGGGACGAGCCACCTCGCGGGCCGCCTTCCCGGCCTGCGCTACGTCGACCGCGGGCGAGCCCACCTGAAGGGGATCGCCGACACCGTGCGCCTCATCCGGATTGCGAAGGAGGAGGAGGAGCCGAGCCAGACATCGATCATGATGTTCTTCGGGCGGCCGGGCATCTTCGGCTGGCGCGTCGTCCTCGGCATCGTGCTGATCGCCGCCGCGACGGCCGCGGCGGTGGTCTTCCTCACGAGCGAGAACAAGGGCGAGACCAGCGCCGGTGCGACGGGCGGCGGAAACGCGGGCACGACCACGACCGAGGTGGTGGCGTCGGCGAACGACGTCAAGGCGCTGATCCCGGCGTCGCTACGCAAGACCTGCGTAAAGCAGTCGGTGGCGGACATCGGCGCGGTCGCCACTGCGGTTTGCCTTCCCCCGGCGGGCGCGACGGGCTTCTACCCCGACCGCTGGCAGATCTCGATCTATCCGAGCGGCAAGGCTGTACGGGCGGCATACGCGGCCGAGCAGCGCAGGCAAGGACTGAGGAGCAACAGCGGCAAGTGCACCTCACTGAGCTGGACCGGCGAGGGACCGTGGGCGCACGGGCCCGGCAGGCCCGGCGGGCGCAGGCTCTGCTACTTCGACGGCACCAACGCGGTCATCGTCTGGACGCACGAGCGCCTGGGGCAGCCGAATCACCGCGACATCCTGGCGATCGCGCGCGAGGGCGGAACTGACCACGTGCGGCTGATCGGCTGGTGGACGTACGCGCACCACCTGATCGGCAAGGCCAGCTAGCGACTGGGCGCTTACGCGCTGACGATGAAGACCGGGGTCCCGATGTGGACGTGGCCGAAGAGCCACTCCGCGTCTGGGATCCGCATGCGGATGCAGCCGTGTGAGGCCGAGTAGCCGATCGAGGCCGCGTCCGGTGTGCCGTGCATGCCGACGCCCGCGGCGTCCAGGCCCATCCAGCGCGTCCCGAGCGGGTTCCCCGGTCCCGGCGGGATCGGCTTGAGCCCCTGCGCCCACGGCGAGTCCGGCGGCCGCCACCACGGGTTGCGCTGCATGTCCACGACGTGCCAGGACCCGAGGGGCGTCGGGTAGATCGCCTGGCCGGTCGCGACCTGGATGGTGCGCCACGGCCGCGAGCCGTTGTAGAGATGGAGCTCGTTCGAGCCGCGGTAGATGACGATGACCGAGCCGAAGTTGCTCGAGGTCACCGACGGCGCGACCGTGCGCGAAGCCGGCTTCAGCACCGGCCGCCGGGCAACCGCCAGTGCAGCCTGGATCAAAGCCACGGTGTTCTGCTGGTTCAGCTCGAGCCCCGTCTTCCCGGGCTGCACCACCGGCCGCAGGCCGCTGAGCGCCACGGTCGCGTCCTGTGGCTCGATCGACAGCTGCCCGTTGAGCGCGCGCACGTAGCGCTGAACCTTCGCCGGGTCGACGCTCACCCGCAGCGACGGGTGGTCGGTCGGCCGCGCCTTGAGCACCTGGGCAACGGCCTCGTCGGCGTCGACGGATGCACCGAGCGCGGCGGGCCTGACGGTCCAGTGCTTCTCGAGGAAGGAGAAGCGGAGCGGGCGGTTGTACCACCACGTGACCGCATTCCTGGCCTCCTCGGAGGTCAGCCCGCCCAGGCGGATGCCGCCGATCCCGACCCCCGCCGGTACCACCGCCGTTCGCTGGGCGCTAGGGGCGGCGGCTCCGGAAGCGATCGCAGCCAATGCGACGAACAGCACGAACCGCTTCACGTGCAGGATTTTAAGGACCCAGAGCGCCGAGCGATAGGCTCGCCCGCGTGACCAAGCAGCTCTGGGCGCCGTGGCGGCTCGAATACATCAAGCAGGCGGACGAGCAGCTCGGGTGCGTGTTCTGCGAAGCGGCGGCCGGCGCCGACGAAGAGAAGCTCGTCGTGCACCGTGGCGAGCTCGCATTCGTCCTGCTGAACAGGTTTCCGTATGCCTCGGGACACCTGATGGCGGCCCCCTACCGGCACGTGGGCGAGTTCGGCGAGCTGACGGACGACGAGGCGCTGGAAATCCACCGGCTCGCGCAGAGCGGAATCGGCGCGCTCGCCCAGGTCTACGGGCCGCAGGGCTACAACCTCGGCTGGAACCTGGGCCGGATCGCAGGCGCTGGAGTGGTCGACCACGTCCACCTCCACGTCGTCCCCCGCTGGGCCGGCGACACGAACTTCATGCCCGTCCTCGCGGACGTGAAGGTCCTCCCGGAACACCTGGCCGAGACCCGTCGCCGCGTCGCGGAGGCGTGGCCGCGCGGCTAGCGGACCTTGAACGTGCTGAGTCCGAGGAGCGGACCGTAGCGGTCCTCTGTCGGCGACCCGAACCCGGGCCACACGAACCACGAATACGGGCCCCTGCGCAGGACGAACTGCCGCCCCGAGTAGCTCCAGCGGCGCTTGAGCGCCTGCCGGGCGCGCGCCGGCCAGGCGCTGAGCACCTTGTGACCGCGGTAGTACAGCTGGACGTTGTAGTAGGTCGCCTTGCGGACAGGCGTCCAGCGCAGCAGGGGCGCCGAGCGCACGACCTGCCCCTCGTGCGGCGTCCGTAGGAGCGCGCTCGGCGGCACGCGTGCCGTGGCACCTCCGGAAGCGTTGTCCGACTTGTCGTAGCTGACGACGAGGTAGCGGTAGTCGAGCCCGTTCTGGAAGCGGCGGTTGACGTACGACTGCCTCCTCCCTCTGTAGACCAGCGAGCGCGGCGGTACGCCCGGCTTCGTCGTGACGAAGACGGCAACATGATCGAAGTCGGAGTCGGCCGGGCGCCTCCAGCTCAGCTTCATCACGCCGTACCCGACGCTGCGCCTGAGGCGGGCCACGTTGGCGGGAGGCCTGAGGTCTCCCGCGGGCGGGCCGACACCGCTGATCCGCCAGGAGTAGCCCGCCGGCGTTCGGTCGCTGTTTCCGGCCCGGTCGACCGCTTGGACGCTGAAGGTGTGCCTCCCGTCGCCGAGACCCGTGTACGTCTTCGGCGACGTGCACGGCGACGGCCCGCCCCGGTCGAGACGGCAGGCGAATGCCGCCGGCTCGCTTGCCGTGAACGTGAACGTGACGGTCGCGCTCGTGCTCGCGGCCGGCGGCGCCGAGCCGATCGTCGTCTGCGGTGCGATGAGGTCGACCGTCCAGGAGTACTGGGAGGGAGGACCAATGAGGCCGAGCCAGATCGCGTGCACCGCCAATCCGTGCGGGCCGTTGCCGAGTCCCGTGTAGACCTTGGGGCTCGAGCACGCCGTGAAGGCCGCTCCGTCGAGCGAGCACTCGAAGCTGCTCCCGACCTTGTCAGCGGAGAAGGCGAAGGTCGCCCTTCTCTGGTTCGTCAGCACGGGGGGCTTCGCGGTGAAGGTCACGTTCGGCGACACGGTGTCAACCGTCCAGGTCCAGTTGGCCGGGGCTGGATCGACGTGCCCGACATTGTCGATCGCGCGCACCGAGAACGTGTGGGCGCCTGCTGAGAGGCCGGTGTAGTTCCTCGGGTTGGAGCACGCAGTAAACCCACCCGCGTCGAGCTGGCACTCGAAGCCGGCGACGCCCGACCCTGCGTCGGAGCCGCTGAACGAGAACGATGTGTCCGGCCCCGTCACCGGCGGCGCGGGAGCCAGCGACGTCGTCGGTGCCGTCGAGTCTTCCAGGTACGGGAAGGGAGCCGAGCACGGGGACGTGTCCGGCGGGATCGTCGCGGTCGCGAAGAAGTTGGTCGTGGTGTCGTCCGCGACTGACGCCTGCAGTTGGAAGCTGCCGGAAGCATCGGCGGTCGTCGTTCCCACGGGTGTGCCGCCCAGACAGCTGCCGCTGACGACGTCGACAGTGGCGCCGGCGTCCGCGGTCCCTCTCAAGACCGGGTTGTTGTTGTCCGCCGGTGAGGTCGGCGTGCTTCCCGTGATCGTCGGGGTATTGACCACCGCCACTGCGGAAGGAATGCCCACCGCGAAGGCGGCCAACGCGACCGCAATCGCCCACGTCGCGATTCGGATACGCGTCGCGCGACGGGACGAGACTCTGAGCCCTGGCGGCTGACTCAGTCGCACCTTTCCCCCCGGAATGGATGACGACCTGACCGAGGCTAGCACTCAAATTGCGACCTCGCGGGGGGCGCGCTCGGGTTACGTCAAGAGGAGCTCTGCCACAGCGTCGATAGTGAGTTGGATCTCTTCGTCCTGGTGCGCGGTCGAGAGGAAAATCGCCTCGTTCTGCGACGGCGCGACGTAGATACCGTGCTCCAGCAGGTGGCGGAACAGCGCCGGATAGTCGTCGACGAACAGCGTCGCCATCGCGCCGACGCGCTCGAAGCGGCCGTACTGCGCGAGCGCGTCGAGCCGCTTCCCCTTCTGTTCGAGTTGCTCGTACACCTGCGGCGTCAAGCGCCGCAGGACCGAGAGGCCGGCGGCGGTCGCGAGCGGGTTCCCCGACAGCGTCCCCGCCTGGTAGACGTCCCCGGCCGGCGCGAGGCGCTCCATCAGCTCCGCACGGCCACCGAAGGCCGCGAGCGGGAGACCGCCGCCGACGATCTTCCCGAGCACGGTCAGGTCGGGAAGCACGCCGAACCGCTCCTGGGCGCCGCCGCGCGCCACCCGGAACCCCGTGATCACCTCGTCGAAGACGAGCAGCGCGCCGCTCTGGTCGCAGAGCCGCCGCAGTCCCTGGAGGAAGCCGTCCGCAGGCGGAACGACGCCCATGTTCCCCGCGACCGGCTCGACGAAGACGCACGCCGCGCCGTCGATCGCGACCTCGACCGCGTCGAGGTCGTTGTAATCCACCACGCGCCCCTGGCCCCGCGCGTCGATCCCCAGCGTCCGCACCCCTGAGCCTGCCTCCGAGAGAAACGGGTCGGCGTGCCCGTGGTAGCCGCCGCGGAAGCGCACGAACGGCTCGCGGCCGGTCACGGCCCGTGCCAGCCGCAGCGCGGTCATCGCCGCCTCGGTCCCCGACGAGACGAGCCGCACCAGCTCGACCGACGGCACCGCCTCGACGATCTCCTCCGCCAGCTCGACCTCCCGCTCGGTCGCGGTACCGAAGGTGGTGCCGTCGCGCGCGGCCGCGACCACGGCCTCGACCGTCTCCGGGTCGGCGTGGCCGAAGATCAGCGGGCCCCACGAGAGGACCCAGTCGACGTACCGGCGCCCGTCGACGTCCGTGAGGTAGGCGCCCTCACCCCGCGCAGCGAACAGCGGTTCCTCGAGCCCGACCGCCTTCATCGCGCGGACGGGCGAGTTGACCCCGCCCGGGATGACCTTCAGCGCCCGGGCGTAGAGCTCGCCGGAGCTCACTCCGGCTCGTCGCGGAGCGCGAAGAGATCGCGCAACGGCTCCGAGCCCGCCTCCTTGGCGCGAACCGTGGGCGTGTGCAGGAGCTTGTTCACGATCTGTGTCGTCAACGTCTCGACCGTCTCGCGCTCCCGCGGCGAGAGGTCGGCGAGCCGGGAGCCGGCGCGCGCCAGCTCCTCCGAGCGGATCTCCTCGGCCCGTTGCCGCAGGTCGCGGATCGCCCCGGCCGCGTCGCGGGCACGCCGCCACTCGGCGAAGCGAGCTGCCTCTTCGGCGACGATCAGCTCGGCCTCGCGCACCTCCTCCTCGCGTCCGACGAGACCCTCGCCGAGCGCGTCGATGTCGAAGAGGGTGCACCCTTCGAGCTCGCCGATCGCCGGGTCGAGGTCGCGCGGCACGGCGACGTCCACGAGCACGAGCGGCTTGTCGCGTGGCCGCACCGCCTCCGCATGGAGGATCGGGTACGGACAGCGGGTGGCCGAGATGACGAGGTCGGCGTCGGGGAGCTCCACGGCGACCGCGTCGAACGCCGCAGCGCGCCCGCCGACCCGGTCGACGAGGTCCTGGGCGCTCTCGAGCGTTCGGCTCGAGACGACGACTTCCGCCCCGCGTGCGCGCAGGTCGCGCGCGGCGAGCTCGCTCATGCGACCCGCACCGAACAGGAGCGCGCGCCTGCCCTCCGCCCCACCGAGCTGGCGCACCGCGAGCTCGACCGCGGAGGCGGCCACCGACTCCGGGAGCTCGTGCAGCTTTGCTTCGGTCCGTACGCGCTTTCCGGCGTGCAGCGCCTCCTCGAACAGCCGGTTCAGCAGCGGGCCTGTCGCACCGGCCGTCCGCGCGGCGTCGTACGCCTCGCGCACCTGGCCGAGGATCTGCGGCTCGCCCGGCACGAGCGAATCGAGCCCGGCCGCGACCCGGAAGAGATGCGAGACGGCCTCGCCGTCGTCCCAGCGTGCGAGTACGCCGCCGAGCTCGAGCCCGGAGCGGCGCTCGAGCTCCGCCCTCGCGGCGTCCGGGCTTCCACCGGCGAGGTAGATCTCGGTGCGGTTGCACGTCGAGACCACCACAGCCTCACCGAGGCCGGCTGCGAGCTCGGCCGCGTGGCCGTCCTGGAGGTAGAGGCGCTCGCGCACCTCGAGTGGCGCGTGGTGGTGCGAAACGCCCACCGCGAGAAGGCGCGCCGGCTGCTGCGAAGAGGCCTCGTCCACCGAACTGCGCTCGATGCTACCGGCCGGGCACTAGGCGCCCCACCAGAAGCTCGACGCGATCACGACGTAGAGGCCGATCAGGATCGCGCCCTCTTCGCGGTTGCTCTCCCCGTCGTAGACGACGAGCGCCATCACCGTCGCCGAGATGAGCAGCGCGATTGCGAGCAGCGTCGGGAAGACGAGGCTCAGCTCGTTCGCGAACGCGAGGCTCACGAACACGAGCACGGGCGTCAGCAGCAGCGCCACCTGCAGCGCCGAGCTGACGATCACCGAGATCGCGAAGTCGACGCGGTTCCTGATCGCGAGTTGGACCCCGACGACGTTCTCGACGGCATTCCCGGCGATCGCGACGACCACCAGCCCGGCGAAGTCCTGACTCATCCCGAGCGCTTCCGTCGCGGGGGTCAGCGCCGTGACGAACCAGTCGCTCGTGACAGCAGCCGCCGTCGCCGCTCCCGCGAGGACCACGATGGTCGTCCGGAGCGACCAGCGCGGCGCCTCGCCAAGGGCGTCGTCGCCCGCGAGGAAGGTCGGCAGGGTGACGAAGAAGAGCACGATAAGCACTCCGGCACAGATGAAGCTCAGCGTGCGCTCGTGCGACGCGGCCGGGGTATGGAAGGTGTGTGTCAGCGTCGGCATCGAGAGGATCACTGCCGCGAGCACGGTGAGCGTCGCGATGATCCGGGCGCGTGAGTAGTCGAAGCGCTGTGGCCCGTTCCTGATCCCGCCTGCGAGGAACGCCACCCCGAGCACGAGTACGGCGTTCGCGATCACCGAGCCCACGAGCGCCGACTGCACGACCCGCACGAGCCCGTCGTGCAACGCGAACAACGCGATGAAGAGCTCGGGCAGGTTTCCCAGCGCCGACTGGACGACGCCCGCCGCGGAGGAGCCGACCCGGCCTCCGAGCTGGTCCGTCGCGCTGCCGACGAGCTGCGCGAGCATCGCAATCGCGGCAGCGGCGAGGAGGAAGGTAAGCACCGGTTCGGCGTCGAGGTAGTGGGCCAGCCCCGCGCCGAGCACAAGCGCGGCCGCGATACCGATCCGGACCAGCTCCCCGCGCTGCACCCGCGGATGATCGCCGATTCACTTCTCGGAGTCGCTAAAGCCGTCCCGTCGTGAAGACGGGACTACGCGCCGCGAGGCCTCGGCCTCACCAGCCGACGTCGGGGCGCCGGACCGAGACGAGTGTCGCCTCGTCGAGCGTCTCCGGCGGGCGGGCACGCGAGCCGCGTGCCTCCTGCGCTGCGTGACGGAGGTTCCCGAGCACCTCGCGCAGGTTCCGCTGCAGGGTGCGGCGCTCGGCCTCGACCCGCTCGACCTCGTGGGCCAGCACCTCGTTGCGCTGCTGCTCCTGCTCGAGCTGCTCGCGCAACTCGCGCTCGGTCGACCTGGCACGGTGCTCAGTCGCGCCGACCCCCGCGGACAGCCTCGCGAGCTCGCGCTCGGCCGCCTTCGCGCGACGGCGCGCTTGGCGCAGCTCCTGCCGAAGCTTCTCGGCCTGCGCGTCAGCTCGCTTCCTGCGCTCGGACGCGTGCGCCTGCTCGGTCTGGGCCTGCACGAGCCGCTTCTCGAGCGAGTCGACCTCAGTCGCCAGGAGCGTGAGGTCGCGGGCGATGGTCTGTTCGGACATACGTCGCGTCTTCGACCTTCGGGGCGATCTCCCTCCCAGGAGGCTAGCGAAGCTGCTCGAGCTCTGCGTCGGCCTGCGAAACGCGCTCGCCCGCGTCCTTCACCGCGGCCTGTGCCTTGTCCGCCTCCTGCCGCAGCTTCGCGGCCTCGGCCTCGGCACGATCGGCGTCGCGAGCCGCGGCACGGGCAGCCGACGCCAGCTCCCGCTCCTCGGCTTTGAGCCGGCGGACCGTCTCACTTGCCTCCGTCAGTGCGCGACGCCGCTCGGTCTTCTGGTCCGTCTTGCCCTTCGCCTGCTTCGCTCGAGGCTTCGGTGTCTCGAGCGTGACCCCGGTCAGCGCCTCGAAGCCGGGCGGCTGCAGCTCCTCGGTCAGGCGCCCCTGCTTCAGGAGACGCCTTCCTTCGTCGGTCAGCGAGGCGGCGCGCAAGGTCTGGGTCGCGCGGTCGACCGCTGCGGCGCCGGCGCCCTCGCGCTCGGCGATCTCGTGCGCCGCCTGGGAGAGGCGCTCGAGTGCCTGCTGCTCGTCGTCGCGGGCCGCCGCGAACGCGCCCGACCCACCGCCGCTCTTCGCAAGCGCCTGGCCGGCCTTCACCAGGCGCTGCACGTCCAGTTCACGCTCGCGCGCCAGCCGGTTTACGAGCCACACCGCGACCGGTGGCTTGCGCAGCTTCTTGACCTCCGCCGACTGGTCGCGCTTACCCTCGTCCCGCAAGCGCTTGGCCAGCTCGTCGCGCGCCGCCGTGAACTCGCCCAGAGGCAGCTGGTAGAGACGGTCGAGCTCCGGCTCCAGATCCACCTTCGAGGCGGAGGATACGGCTCAGGCGGCCTTGCGCTTCGAGGTCTTGCTCGAACGGCGCGGCCGCCGCTCGCGGCGCTTCGACGACTCGACGCTCGCGCGCAGCGCTTCCAGCAGATCGGCCGGGCCCTCTTCCTCCGGCTCGGCCGCGACCTGCACCTCCTGGCCTTTTTGCTTGGCCTTGATCACCTTGGAGAGGGCGTCGCGGTAGGTGTCCCGGTACTTCTCCGGTTTCCAGTCGCCCGCGAACGCATCGATCAGCCGCCGCGCCATGTCCAGCTCGCCCTTCGCGACCCGCTGGCGCTTCGGCCGGATGTCCTCCACCGGTCGGATCTCGTCCGCGAAGTGGAGCTGTTCGAGCGCAATCGTCCCCTCGCGGACGCGTAGCGCGCCGAGGTACTGGCGGTCGCGCATCACGTACTTCGCGATCCCGGCGAGCTCGGAGTCCTCCATCGCCTTGACGAGCAGCGAGTAGACCTTCTCCGAGCCGTCCTGCGGCGCGACGTAGTACGTGTGCGCAAAGTAGATCGGGTCGATCTGCTCGTATGGCACGAAGTCGGTGATGTCGATCGTCTTGTAGCCCTCGACGCGCGCCGCTTCGAAGTCCTCGTCCTCCATGTAGACGTACTCACCCTTGGGGTGCTCGAAGGCCTTCGCGATCTCCTTGTCGGGGACCGGTTTCTCCTCGAGCTTGCAGATCTTCTGGTAGCCGATCGGGCCGTCGTCCTTGCGGTGGACGAAGTGGAACTGCAGCTTGTGCTCCGAGACGGCGCTGAACAGGCGCACCGGCACATTGACGAGGCCGAACGAGATCGAGCCGCTCCAGAGGGCTCGCGGAGGCATGGTGGGCTTCTAGCCGGGCTCTGCCACCGGCAAACCCGCCTCCGGCGCCTGCCCGGCGGCCATGCGACGGTCAAGCGCTTGCGCCGTCATCCAGGCGGCGCAGGCGGCGAGCACGGCGGCGGGAACGGCATCCAGCCCGGCGGTGCCGACGAGCAGGAGCGAACAGCGTCGAGGTGATGAGGAGGCGCGTGCCGGCGGCCATCCCCGCGGCGGCGCCCACGGCGACGGCGAGGGTCGGGGAGACGTCGAACCACACATGGGTGAGCTCGGCGAGCGCGATGCCGAGGTCGTAGACGTGCCGTCCCGTTGTACGGCGGCAGGCCGGGGACGGCCAGGCTCTGCGCGTGGAGGCCGCCCCAGGTCCCGAACCCGACGAAGGTCACGTAGCCGATCGCGGCGACGAAGCCCGGGATCACCACCGGGAGGAGCGCCGAGCCCATCGCGACGCCGCTCTCGACCATCATCATCCCGCCCACGATCGGGCCGCCGAAGAGCGCCGAGATCGCGGAGAAACGAGCCGGCGGTGGCGAGAACGGTTTGCTCCCGCTGGCCGAACGCGCCGGAAAGAGCCACCACCATCCCGACGACCGAGCCGAGCGCGATCAGCGGCGCCTCCGGGCCGAGCACGGCGCCGAAGGAGAGCGTCCCGATCGCCGCGAGCGCGATCCCCGGTGCATGCGACTCCGGCGTCGCGCCGCCGCCGATGCCCTCGAGCGGCGGGCGGCCGCCGTCCCCCGGGAGCAGTCGCCGCGCGAGGAGGACCACGCACGCGCCGGCGGGCGGCAGCAGGAGCACGAGGTACCACGGCGGGGCCGTGGCCGAGTGCGCTGGGCAGGCTGTCCCACAGCCAGTGCTCGAGGTCGTGCACCACCGCGAGGAAGAGCGCGGCGAGAAACGCCGCCGGGATCCCGATCACCGCTCCGAGCGCGACAAGCCTCAGCTACGCGCTGCCGCTGAGGGGCTCCGGCTGGGACACGGGAGGAGTGACGCTAGTGGTAGGCGTGGACGGCCGCGTGGCCGCGCTGTTTGGCCTGCGCTAGCGTGGGAAGCCGAAACACCATGACCAACGATGTGGAAGTCGCAGTCGTCGGAGCCGGCCAGGCCGGGCTGGCGATGGGCTCCTTCCTCGAGCGCCAGGGCCATCGCTTCGTGATCCTGGAGCGAGCCGGGGGGATCGCCCCCGCCTGGCGCGAGCGGTGGGACTCGTTGACCCTGTTCACGCCGCGCCGCTACAGCGCGCTTCCCTGGGTGCCGTTTCCGGGCAATCCCGACAGCTACCCCACCCGGGACGAGGTGATCGAGTACCTCGAGGGCTACGCGGAGGCGTTCGAGCTGCCGGTCGAGCTGAGCTCCGACGTAAAGAAGCTCGACTGCGGCGACGACGGCCGCTTCCGCCTCGAGCTCGGCGACGCGTCGATCACCGCCGACCAGGTCGTCGTGGCGACCGGCCCGTTCCAGACGCCGTACGTGCCGGAGCTCGCCGAGCGGCTCGGACCCGAGGTCTTCCAGCTGCACGCCGTCCGCTACCGCCGGCCGGAGGACCTGCCGTGGACGGTCCTCGTCGTGGGCGGCGGGAACACGGGCTTTCAGATCGCGAAGGAGCTCTCGGTCACCCACCGCGTCGTGCTCTCGATCGGCTCACGCCAGAAGCCGCTGCCGCAGCGCGTGCTCGGCCGTGATCTTTTCTGGTGGCTGACGAAGGCGCGCATCCTCGACCTGACAGTCGAGTCGCGTCTTGGCCGCAGGCTCAGCACGCGCGACACGCTGATCGGCTCAAGCCCCAGCGAGCTCGAGCAGCGCTACGGCGTCGAGCTGAAGCCGCGCGCCGTCGACGCGGAAGGCCGAACGGTGCGTTTCGAGGACGACAGCAAGCTCGAGCCGGACGCAGTCATCTGGGCTACCGGTTACCGCCCCGACTACTCCTGGATCGACCTGCCCGTGTTCGGCGAGGACGGCCGGCTGCGCCACCGGCGCGGCGTCACCGCCGTTCCGGGCATCTACTTCCTCGGCCTCACCTGGCAGCACACGCGCGGCTCGGCGCTGATCGGATGGGTCAAGGACGACGCCGAGTTCCTCGCCGACCGGATCGGGGACCGGCTGAAGCGCGCAGCAGCGGGCGAGCACGTCGAGGCCGCGTAGCAATGGCCGAGATCGAGGCACTCGCGGAGGCGCGCGACACGGAGCTGGTCGAGCTCGCCGACGGGGACGAGTTTCGGCTCGAGATCGCCCCCGTCAAGAAGCAGATCGGCGACGCAACGGTGCAGATGCTGGCCTACAACGGTTCCGTTCCCGGGCCGACGCTGAAGATCCCGCAGGGCGACACCGTCACCGTCCACGTCACGAACCGGGGCGCCATCGACACGACCGTCCACTGGCACGGGCTACGCCTCGAGAACCGCTACGACGGCACGCACGACACGCAGGCGCCGATCCCCGTCGGCGAGACCTTCACCTACCAGGTACAGGTGCCCGACCCGGGCGCCTACTGGTACCACCCGCACATCCGCGAGGACTACGGCCAGGAGCTCGGGCTGTACGGGAACATCCTGGTCACGCCGAGCGACCCCGACTACTGGCCGCCGGCGAACCGCGAGCGGCTGCTGACGCTCGACGACATCCTGATCGAGGAGGGCCGCATCGCTCCGTTCGGCGAGGAGACCACGCACGTCGCGATGGGCCGCTTCGGCAATGTCATGCTCGTCTCGGGCGAGCCCGACCTGAGGCTCGACGCCAGGCAGGGCGAGGTCGTGCGCCTTTACCTCACCAACACCGCCAACACGCGCGTCTTCAACGTCGCGCTGCCGGGGGCGCAGCTGAAGCTCGTCGGCGCCGACGCGGGGCACTACGAGCACGAAGAGCTCGTCGACGAGGTGCTGCTCGCGCCGTCGGAGCGCGTGGTGGTCGACGTTCTGTTCCCGGAGGCCGGGGAGCTTCAGCTCGAGCACCGCACGCCCGAGCGGACCTACCGCCTTGCCTCGATCTCGGTGAGCGACGAGCCGCCGGAACCGTCTCACGCAGACGAGTTCTCGCGCCCGCGCAGCAACCGCGACATGTCCGAGCTACGCGAGCGGCTCGAGCCGTTCCTGCAGGCCGCGCCCGACAAGACGTTGGCGTTCGTGGCGGAGATGAACCTGGGCGGCGCGGCGCGGGACACGACCTACGTCTGCCCAATGCACCCGGAGGTGACGAGCGAGCGGCCCGAACGGTGCCCGAAGTGCGGCATGCGGCTCGTGCCCGAGAGCCTGGTCCCGGCCTCCGGCGGCCACGAGCACCACGGCCACGGGCACCACGACCACGGCCATCACGGTCACGGCCGTCACGGCCACCACCACGGCGAGCCCGACCACGCCCACGACAGCGCGCAGGGCATCGAATGGGAAGACGACATGGTCGAGGTCAACCGGATGACGACGCCTTCGAATATGCGCTGGAAGCTCGTCGACCGCGAAACGGGAGCGGAGAACGCGGAAATCGACTGGACGTTCCGAGTCGGCGACCAGGTCAAGCTGCGCCTGGTCAACGAGCTGGACTCCGACCACCCGATGCCGCACCCGTTCCACGTCCACGGCGCGGGTCGCTTCCTGATCCTCTCCCGCGACGACGTCGTCGAGCCGAACCTCGTCTGGAAGGACACCGTGCTCGTCCGCACCGGAGAGTCCGTCGACATCCTGCTCGACGTCACGAACCCGGGCCGCTGGATGGCGCACTGCCACATCGCTGAGCACCACGAAAGCGGGATGATGCTCGGCTTCGAGGTCGTGCCCTAGGCTCGTCGGAGCGCCTTCCGCATCGCCAGTGAGAGGGACGCTCGCACAAGCGAGGCCTCCGAGCATGAGGGTGGTAGATGGCAAGATCTCGTGAGGAACGAAGTCCAACAGGGGCAGCAGGGGAGCGGGTGTGCTCGCGGTACGGCTGCACGATGACGGCTTGAAGGTTGAGGAGATCGAGACGCCGTCGCCGGAGCCGGGCGAGGTGCTGGTGCGCGTGCATGCGGCAGCGATTACACGTGGCGAGCTGGAGTGGCCGGTCGATCGACTCCCGGCGATTCCGTCTTACGAGCTTTCCGGCGTTGTCGTCGGCAGCGGTGACGAGGTATATGCGCTCACGCCTTTCGATCGCGACGGCGTGGCTGCCGAGTACGCCGTCGTCCCAGCCGATGTGCTTGCACCGAAGCCCTTGCGGCTGAGCCACGTCGAGGCGGCAGGTCTGCCGATGGGCGGTCTGACCGCCTGGCAAGCACTGTTTGTGCACGGGCAGCTCGCCCGAGGCGAGCGGGTGCTGGTCACGGGTGCCTCGGGCGGGGTTGGGCACATCGCCGTCCAGCTTGCGC
>Ga0173483_10000231_pt1 | contig 15027 bp, 14 predicted proteins | sample NitcycUS178409R2_FD_122621 | JGI IMG/M metagenome (GOLD analysis project Ga0173483, IMG submission 122621) | Soil microbial communities from Arlington Agricultural Research Station in Wisconsin, USA - Nitrogen cycling UWRJ-S178-409R-2 (version... | ecosystem: Environmental > Terrestrial > Soil...
CGCATTCCGTCGCGCCGCCGAGACAATCTCCGCGCTCGAACCCGGCCAACTGGAACGCATGGCGAGCGACAAGCGGCTTCGCTCCCTGAAGGGAATCGGCGAAGCAACAGAGGCGGTGATCTTGGAAGCGCTGGCGGCCCAAGTCCCCGATTACCTCGCGAAATTGGAAGCGGAGCCGCAACCGTTTGCTGTTGCCGGCGATGCGCTTCGGAGAGCGCTACGAGGTGACTGTCACACGCACTCGCTGTGGTCCGACGGTGGCAGTCCCATCATCGAGATGGCGCACACTGCGCGTTCATTGGGTCATGAGTACATCGTGCTGACCGATCACTCTCCCAACCTCACCGTTGCCAACGGACTCTCGACTGAGCGCCTCATGCGGCAACTCGAAGAGATCGAGGGCATCAACGCTCAACTTGTCACTCAAGCAGAGGCGGGAGCGCCACCATTTCGTGTTCTCAGCGGCATTGAGGTTGACATCAACGAGGATGGAACTCTCGATCAGACCCCGGACGTGCTCGCGGCACTCGACATCGTCGTCGCGAGCGTGCACTCCAAACTGCGTTCACCCGGCCAAGTGATGACCAAGCGCATGCTCGCGGCAATCGAAGATCCGAACATGGACATCCTGGGACATTGCACCGGTCGCATCGTTGTCGGCCGTGGACGTCCGCAGTCCGAATTCGACCACGAGGCCGTGTTCACAGCGTGCAGAGAGAACGACGTCGCAGTCGAGATCAACTCCCGGCCGGAGCGCAAAGACCCTCCGCGCGATCTGCTGAAACTGGCCGTCGATATCGGCTGCCGTTTCTCAATTGACACCGACGCACACGCACCGGGTCAGCTCGAGTGGCAATACATCGGCTGTGACCGCGCCGCCGAATGCGGTGTCACCGAAGACCGCGTGATCAATACCAGTTCGGCCGGGATGCTGCTGGGCTGGAGCGCGTCGCGCCATTAAGCCTGCTTTGCCCCGTCAAAGTGCCGTAGCGATTGCGCGCTGACGTCCTCGGACAAATCGGCGCACATCCTGGAACCGTCCGCTGCCTTCGCTGTTTTAAGAGATCTCCTCCACGCGGCCTAGGCGGTAGATCGCTCGCTCCAGAAATGCATGGCGACGGGCGACCAGCACCTCGGCTGAGAGGTCGGGGCGGCCTTGCCCGGCAGCAAGGTCGTGCCATAGCTGCATGTCAGGTGGCGTCGCCAGCGCGGCAATGATGTCGAAGTAGGCCAAGTCTCGTAGCTTGCTCGGCCTGTCCCGGGAGTGTTGCTGGTAGCTGCGAAGGACCGCATCGGCCGCCTGAGAACCAAACATCAACATCGCATCCAGTCGGGCGGAAGCCAGGTCGATGCCCGGATGTCCGACTCCGGCGCAATCCCAATCGAGAATTGCGGTCAGTTTCTCGTCCCGCCACAAGGTGTTGCCTTGCCACAAGTCACCGTGCAGCAGAACCGATCTTCCAATCGGCGGCTCGCACTCGGCAAGCGTCTGCTCGGCTGCTATCAAGAGTGGCGCGGACGGCGAAGTGTCGCGACCGGTGCTGAAGTCCAAAATCTCGATCGGTCGGTGGCGGACTGGTAGGTGCTCGGTGGCTTCGAGCTCAATGTCATGCAGCGCGGCGGCAGCCGCACCAAAACGCTCTAACCGGACCACGCTACTTACCCTTGGGATTCGGCTCGTTCCTGGGCATACCGAAACTAGTAGCGCCGGCTGACGGGCCTCAGAACCGTCCGGATCTGACGCAAGCAGCTGGGGCGCCGGTATGCCGTGATCATTTACCACCGCCAGCGCGGCTGCCTCAGTGGCGATACGTTGCCGCTCGAGCAAGTCGTCCGGCTCTCCGAGTCGCAGAATCCCATGGCGAGGGCCTGCCGAGACCGACGCAACTGCAACCCGCCACGGCATGCCACCCATTTGAAGACCGTCAATGGCGATTACGTCACCACCCAGCACACGCGCAGCCCACGCGACAGCACGACCAGGCGGTGGAGTCCTACTGCTCGGGATCACTTGACGAGGCTATGACCTTGAGCTAATCAGGGCGCGTCCGGCGGGGACGATGTCGCAGCTGATGATCATCGACGAAGCAACGCAGACCAGATATCGGCTACTTGCTGAACGAATTCTGGGGGTGACGGCAGGCGCCGTGGACTTGTGGTGACAGGACACCCAGTGAATTCCTGTCGGGTCCATACTCAGTAATTGGAGAACCCCTGGAGAGTGAGGACGTGACATGGTGTGGCGGGCGGTTCGGTGGGTCCTGGGCCTGTATCTGCTCTTCGCTGTTGTGGGCCGTTTCGTTGAGGGTATGGGCGCCGTGCGGTGCGGCTGCGCGGCCGATTGCTGGTGTCAGCGTCCGGTTCTGAGCATCTTCCGGTGGGTGTTTCCCTGGCGACATCACTTGCGAAGCGAGGTTTGACGCCAACCGGTCCCCGAGATCGGTGGATTGTCAACGCTGCGATGCGGGTGTCTTGGTGCTGCCTGATGATTGCTCTGTTGAGAGGAAGTACTCATCATGGCTGGGCAAGCTGAGCAATCCGCTCAAACAGATATCTCGCCGCTGAGGTCGTGGATTGTCAGGCACCCGATCGCCACCTTCTTGGTGCTGGTGTATGCAACGACCACAGCCCTGGTCTTTGTCCCCAATGCGCTGACCGAGCCGGGACGTCTTCCTGGCGGAGCCACACCGCATGGGGTATTGGAGAACGTCCTCGGGTCGGCGGTGCCAGCATTTATTGTTACCGCCCTGGTGAGTAGTAAGGCTGGCGTGCGGGACCTCGCCCGGCGCAGCTTCCGGTGGCGGGTGCCGCTCCGCTGGTATCTGATCAGCCTGCTCGCTCCGCTGTTGATCTTATTGATTGCCGTCACGATCCTTTATGGTTTCGCCCCGCTGCGCACTCTCGGCCAGAATTGGTTGCTGCTGTTCACCGAATTCCTGCCGGCGTTGGTGATCATGATCTTGCTGAACAATGTGGCCGAGGAGATCGGCTGGACCGGGTTTGTCTTCACCCGATTCCAAGATCGTCATGGTCCGCTCCGCGCCGCCTTGTTGACGACGGTGTTCTTCTGGCTGTTCCACGTTCCGAGCTTCTATGTCGAAACGCGATCATGGGCGACCACAGCGCTGGCGCTGGGCATCTTCCTGCTGCCACATCTGGGCAGCCGAGTGATCACCGGCTGGCTCTACAACGGCTCAGGCTGCAGCGTGTTGATCGCCGGATTGTTCCATTCCATCCACAACGCCATCGTGAGCTCCACCGGCCTGGTGGCCGTTGTCGGTCTGCCACAGTTCGAGGTGTTGGTGATCATGGCCGGGATTGTCGTGCTAGCTGCTGTGATCATCGCCGTCGCTACCCGAGGCCGTCTCGGGCTCAACCGATCATCAGGACCTAGCGCGGCGACGTGAGTATGCCGACGCAGCTGGATGCCGGGGAACCACTCCGGACCTCCGCAGTGGGGCTGCGCATACCCGCTACCAGGCGTAATCCTCTGGTGCGGTCTGACGACCGGGGAAGATCTCATCGAGGCGGCGCAGCTGCTCCGGCGACAAGCTGAGCTCCACGGCAGACAGGGCGCTGTCCAACTGGTCACGAGTTCGCGGACCGATGATGGGTGCGGTGACCGCGGGCCGGTTAAGCAGCCAGGCCAGGGCCAGCGTGCCGGGCTCCGTCCCGACCTCCTCAGCCAAGTCCTCGTACGCCTGAAGCTCGTTCCGATGCTCGGCGAGGCTCTGCGCCGCGCGGCCCTCGAGTCGCCGGACACCGGTGTTCTCCTTCTTGATCACCCCACCGAGCAGACCGCCCTGCAGCGGTGACCAGGGAATGATCCCAAGGCCGTAATGCTCCGCGGCCGGGACGACCTCCAGCTCGATGTCGCGGACGAGCAGGTTGTAGAGCGATTGCTCGCTGACCAGGCCCATCAGGTTTCGCCGTGCAGCGGCAGCCTGCGCGTCGGCGATGTGCCAGCCGGCGAAGTTGCTACTGCCGGCGTAGAGGATCTTGCCCGCTTGCACCGCCACCCCGATCGCCTGCCAGATCTCCTCCCAAGGCGTGTTCCGATCGATGTGGTGGAACTGGTAGAGATCGACGTAGTCAGTCTGCAGCCGGCGCAAGCTCGCATCGAGCGCCCGGCGAATGTTTAGCGCCGACAACTTGCCCTCGTTGGGCCAACTCCCCATCTCGCCGTAGACCTTAGTGGCAATAACGGTGCGCTCCCGCCGGCCGCCGCCGCTGGCGAACCAATTACCGATGATCGTTTCAGTCTCGCCCGGCTCGCTGCCATAGCGGTTCGCGGTGTCGAAGAAGTTGATCCCCGCCTCATGGGCGACGTCCATGATGGCGTGCGCGTCTTCCTCGGAGGCTCTGGGCCCGAAATTCATCGTGCCGAGACAAAGCCGTGAGACTTGAAGGCCGGTACGGCCGAGATAGGTGAAGTCCATGCGCGCAGCCTTTCACCTTCGCACAGCAGACCATGATGGGCTCGTCTCCGGCAAGGCAGGATTGCCTCCAACCGGCTGCGATGCCGGCGCGAAATCGATATGGATACGTCCTAGTCAATTGCGATGTGGCATGGGATCCTCAGATGGTGACCAATCAGGAGCAGGTGCCGCCATCGCCTTTCCGCGATCGAGCCGTGACTTATCTTGAGCTCCCGGCGACTGACACCGCCCAGTCCTCGACGTTCTACCGCCAAGTCTTCGGCTGGGTTGTCAGTAGTAATGCCGAGCAAGGAAGCTTCACCGATGGCTCTGGCCACGTCATCGGGCACTGGCGCACAGATCTTGAGGCCGCGGGCGATCGCGGCGTTCGACCGTACATCTACGTCTCGAATCTTGACCAGATCCTTAACGAGGTCGCCGCTCACGGCGGATTTGTCGTGCAGACTCGATACACCGAAGGCGACCTGTGGGTCGCACGCTTTCGCGATCCGGCCGGCAACGTCATCGGCGTCTGGCAGCAAATCCCTTCGTCTCCGCAGCCCGACAACTAAGTTTTCGCACACTGCATTTCCCGGACTCAGATTCGTCAGTTCTGGCGACGACATTTGCTGCCGTTGATCAGGTCGACAGTCTGGATGTCGGCTCTTGGCCGCGGCTGCGGCAGGAGCCGCAAGTAGCGCCTGCAGAGAGGCTCCATCCAGACTGAGATCATGGCAACACAGACTGCATTCGCCCTCGCGGGTCTCGGCGGCAACAACGCCCACGGCGCCGGCTTCCTGGCCGCCGCCCAGGAGGTGGCCCGCGGTCGGGGGGAACCAAGTGGGATCCTGCCTGGCCTACGCATGATTTCCTGTACCTCTGGGGCGATCGCGACCACAGCAAGCTACCTTCGTGGAGGCGACCTGCAAGCAGAGCTCGAGGACCGAATCACCGCAATCAGGCGCGCGACGATGTTGCCCGACGGAGCATGGGCGGATTCGCTGCGACTGCCGGCCGTCACTCTCGGGACCGGCGTGCCCGGCGTCTTCGGCCCGTACTGGCAGGCCATGGCTGAGCACCTGTGGCGCTATGCGGCGGATCAAGTCATCAGGTCATGGCAGACGATCCCGGCGCCGCCAACCTTCGAGGACTTTCTCGACCTGTGGTACCCGGCCCGAACCCTCGTCCCGGAGCTTCCTGCAGTGTTCTTCGAACAGACCGCGGCCACCCTCAATGACAGCCATATCGGTGTCGCCTGCAACAGCTTCGACCCGGGCGCCGGCATCGAATACCTATACGTCAACGACGCTGGCATGACCCTGATTAGAGATCACCACGACCCGGACGCCGGATACGGCCAAGGTCGGGACGAGCGAGTCATCTACCAAGCGATCACGCCTGCGGCGCTGCGGGACGCTTTGTGGTTGTTCTATTACGGGTTCGACGGGCAGACGCAGGTCGATGGCGCCTATGCACGGTCGATCATTCTGGACGAACTGACGTTCGCGAAGCGCATCTGGGCCGTCAAACCGATCAATGACCGTTGGTTGGGCCGGCTACCGCGCAACCTGCTCGAGGTGCTGGACATGCAGACAGAGCTGTGGATGGGCTCCTCATACCGCGAGCAAGCTCGCACGATCGCGCTGGTGAACCGGCTCGGCAAACCGGGTAGGCGGGCCCTGCGCGAGGCCACCGGCAAGGACAAGGCCTACCACGCGATCGACCTGAAGCCCGTGGAGATTGGGGTGCAGCGGGGCTTCTTCAGCTACTTCGTAGAGGACATCACAGTGTTCCAGGACGCGTACGGTCAGGCGATTGCTCAGTTGGCCGCGACCCGTTGAAGTCGCCGTCTGACCCCACTCGATCAAGCCTCGACATCTGGTTCGGGCTCACCGTCAGCGACGCAGTGTGGGATAGGACTTGCCGACGGTGTCACGAGCAGGATGGGCAGCGCCGGCCCGCGGCCGGGCGAAGGCGCGCAGGAGCCTCTTGGTGATGTCTTGGACCAGCGTCTGGGTGCGTTTGCCATCATGACCGGCCAGCGCCTTGACCCAGCCCATCGTGCCAGTGTTGAACACCCCGGCACCGGACTTGGCGGAGTAGTAGGTGGTGTCGGCGTACCGGAAATTGCCGCATTGGACGGGAGAGTGCAATACGACATCAAGCGGCCGCGGTACCGGATGCCGCGGCTGAACCGCGTCAAACTCCGGTCCCAGAACGCCCGGGAGCCGGTCGCCGCGACGCAGCTTGGTGCCGGTCAGCAACCAGCTTGAAGCCTGGGCGACGACTAGATCTCCGTGGCCGGGGAAGCATCCATAGGAGGCCCCCAAGAGCCGGCCCGTCGGGTCTGCGGCGGGAGGTGACGGCCAGTTCGCCGTCGTCTGGCTCGGTTGTCGACGTGAGAGGGGGTCCTCGGCCGGATCCTTGTAGTTGACTTCGAGCCGGTTCGGGCCGACAGCTGTGGGCTGCAAGCGGATTCGCCGGTAGACCGCATTGGCCCCGAGAAAGGCCAGGTTGGTGCCCCGGTCCCGTGCCGTCGTCAGCGCTCGACGCATCGCCACCGAGTAGTACTCGTCATGACCCATCGAGATCAATCCGGTGGCGCCATACAACAGGTGCGGATTCGCGTGTAGGTCAACGTCGTCGGCGTACGCGAGCGGCAGTCCAAGCCGCTCGGCGAGCGCCACCGCCGGCAGCATCCGGGTGACAAACTCCGCAGCTCCCAGGCCCTCGGCGTAGGGACGGTCGAAGCTGACTGCACGGGCGCGATTGGCAGAGTCCCCCTTGCCGCGCGGTCCCCAGTAGAGGTTGCGCCCACCCCAATCGTTGTACGCCTGCCACGTGGTGGCGGGGGAGAGCAGCACCAGCCTTCCTCGGGTGCTCGGCGAACGTACGGTCAGCGGAACGTATGACGAACCGCCTTTGGTGTCCAGGCGGAGCAGATAACTCCCCGGCCGCCAGCCGGTCGTCGACACCTTGAGGGAGGGGTGCCAGGGAGCGACTGGGGTGAGTGTCGCCCCTGACGTACGGGGGCTGGTCTGACGACGGCCTTTCTGCCAGCGGCTGCGCCAGACCTGGGCCCCCTCCTTTCCGCCGTACCAGCCCATGCGATAGGCAGTGACCCGCCACCGCGGGTACCGAGTAGACACGTAGAGCGACACCGGCCGACCGGGCGCGACGCTTGTGCGGCTCGCGAAGCCTTGCACCGCGGGCACTGACTGCGAGTTCCAAGACATCCCAAACGTCGTATCGTGGCGGGAAATGCGCCAGTGCTTTGTGGGCAACTCGGGTACCTCGGGGGCACGGGTCGCAGTTGCACGCGGCGGCTCCGCTGTCGGCAGCTGCGAACGGGACTCAGTGTTAGACGGTGCCGGTGGCGTCGAGGGCGCAGAAGCCGAACACCCGGTCGTAACCACCAGGGTCACCACCGCTAACAGGCCCAGCAACCCCCGACTGAAGCTCACCCAAACACACTAATTTATCCGTGTGGCCCAGCTAGCCCGAAGTTGGAGGCTAACCGCGGGGCCCCTCCCAACACCCGCCCGTCTCTCTACGCTGGCTCCCACTTAGGCGTCTCGGACGGGCTCGTAGGTGAGGAAGGCAATGCCGTCAGCAATGGTCTGAGTATCGACAAGGCGCATGGGTTTCTTCTCGTTGATTTCGCCGAAGAGGCGCTGACCGGTGCCGAGCACGATCGGGTAGATCATCAGCCGCAGCTCGTCGACGAGGTCGTGCTCAATTAGCGTGCGCAACAGTTGGAAGCTGGCGTAGACGACGATGTCGCCGTTTACCTCTTGCTTCAGCTTCGAGACCTCGCTCACCACGTCGCCCTTGAGTATCGTCGAGTTGTTCCAGTCGGGATCTTCGAGGGTCGAGGACACGACGTACTTCGGCAGGATGCTCAACCTGTCCGCCAGAACGCCCCGCCTGGGTTGCCATCTCGCGGCGAAGAACTCGTAACTCCGCCGACCCAGCAGCAGGGCCTCGGCGCGTAGCGCCTCGTCGTACTTGATCTTGTCGAGCTCTTCGCGATCAGTGATCTGGCCTACCCAGCCGCCGACCCTGAAGCCCTCGTCGCCGGCCGGGTCCTGGATGACTCCGTCGAGCGAGACGAACTCGCTCAGAATGATCTTTCCCATTTCGGTTCTCCTTCGTTGGCGCGTCGAAACGTTGATGTAGACACCGCGATGTCGGAAAATTGGGCGCCGACTAACCGCCCAGTTCGCCCGTCGGTTGGTGTCTATACGAGGTAGAAGTGCCGCGAGCGAGGCGAAGAAGGTGACGCGGAGGGTGGCAACTGGCGACCTGATGTCCATGGCCAGTGGCGGGGACAGCGACACATTCCGGGAGCTGACCGGGCCGTACCGTCGAGAGCTATTGGTGCATTGCTACCGGATGCTCGGATCGTTCCACGATGCTGAGGACGCGCTCCAAGACACGCTGCTGACCGCCTGGCAAGGGCTCGCAAGGTTCGAGGGTCGCGCTTCGCTCCGCACCTGGCTGTACCGAATCGCCACCAACCGGTGCCTCAACATGCGTCGTGCAGCCAGTCGACGCCAAGCCAAGGAGTGGGACGTGCCCAATGTTGAACCGCCGAAGCCTCCCCGGCTCGGCGAGGTCGTCTGGCTGGAGCCGTTTCCCGACGCCATGCTCGAGGGGGCGATCCATGGGCCGCTCGGTCCGGAGGCCCACTATGAGCAGACCGAATCCATCTCCCTGGCTTTTGTGGCCGCCCTCCAGGTCTTGCCACCTCGCCAGCTCGCCGTCCTTCTCTTGCGCGACGTCCTTGGATTTCACGCGAGCGATGTGGCTGCCATGCTCGACTCGACAGTCGACTCGGTCAATAGCGCGCTCAAACGTGCGCGCGCCAACCTTTCGCGTGTCCGGCCAACGGCCAACCACGGTAAGCCGCCTCCCGCCTCGAACTCAGAAGCCGAGGATGCGATCGTGGCGGCGTTCGTCAGCGCGTACCAGTCCGCCGATCTCGACGCGCTGGTCGCTCTTTTGACTCACGACGTATTTGTCTCGATGCCACCGATGCCTTTCGAATACGAGGGCCGCGATGTCGTGGCCCGCTTCTTCGCCAGCCTGTTCGGCGCGGGCCGGAGGTTCGACCTGGTGCCGACGCGAGCCAACTGTCAGCCGGCGTTCGGTGCCTACCTTCGCACGCCTGCCGGCATCCGCCACGGAATCGGCCTCATCGTCCTCACGCTCAGCGGCGACCGGATCTCCGCCATGACCCGCTTCGACAACAGCGTGCTCCCATCCTTCGGCCTGCCGCGATCACTTCCGAGCAGATAGCCGTCGGTCGGTCTTGCGGAGGTGTGGCACCCGGGGGGGTCTACTCACCAGCTCTGCGAGTGTCTCAGACGCGCTGTTCCCCCACCAATGTCAGGAATATATCGATTGGTGTATTCGATTCACTTATATAGCCGATCTATGCGATGGATATCTCGACAGCCGTTTGAGCGTGCCACGCACAGGAGATTTCGTGACTTCTACCATGACAACCACCGAAGCTGGGAGTGCCCCGACCGCCCCAACCCGCGTCCGAGCCGACTTCTGGTTCGATCCGGCGTGTCCCTTCTGCTGGATCACCTCGCGCTGGATCCTGGAGACCGAAAAAGTGCGCAATATCGAGGTGCACTTCCATGTCATGAGCCTGGCCGTGCTGAACGAGGGGACCGATGTCTCCAATGACTATCGGGCCAAGTTGAAGTCCTCCTGGGGCCCGGTACGGGTGGCGGTTGCAGCCGCACAGTTCAAGGGAGAGCAAATCCTTTCACCTCTTTACACGGCGATGGGCACTCGGATCCACAACCAGGGCTATCAGGACCTGTCCACAGTGATTGTTGAGTCGCTCGACGAACTCGGCCTGCCGCCGGAGCTGGCTGAGGCCGCCGAGTCGACTGAGTATGACAACGCGGTCCGCGACAGCCACTATGCGGGCATGGAGAAGGTCGGCAAAGATGTGGGAACGCCAACGATTCACGTCAACGGCACCGCGTTCTTCGGACCAGTCATCACCCGTATTCCACGAGGTGAGGACGCCGGTCGGATCTGGGATGCCAGCGTCACCCTGGCCGGCTACCCCTACTTCTTTGAGCTCAAGCGCGAACGCAGGGACTCGCTACATTTCGACTGAACCCCGGAAGGGAAGCTACCGCAATCGCGCTTCCTGAACTGGGTAGTTCAAGATCACGACGCCTCCGGTGGCGTAATTAGGAATGTCTGCCAAACTGCCTGACCTTCTGGTGACGCCATCGCCGCGCCCAAGGCCTCCGCATCATCGAATTCGGCTTCCCATAACACCGAAATACGGTGATTCCCCTTCCGCAGCGGCGACGTCAAAGCTGTATCGCATGGTGCGCTGTCCTGGCAGTTTCGCAGCTAGGGGGATATGAGTGTTCTCAAAGTATTCGCGACAGGCCTCAGGGTCTTTTGGCGGGAGGTAAAGAACCAAGACTCTATGCATGGATGGCTCCATATCTGAATTGGCTTCAGGTTAACCGAACTACAAGGAGCTGTGCCCCTGTGGTTCGCGATGACCTACCGCAGTGGGGGTGCTGCGGGAACGTCGGTCGCGAAGCATGGTTAACGCGTCACGCGGGAAGTCTTGAGTCAGGAGATAGACCAGAGCCGCAGCCAGGAGCAGGTTCGGCATGACGTCGAACCCCAACGGACTGATGCCGACCAGGAAGAGGATCGTTCCCAGGATGCCGACCTTGACCCAATGTCCGCGGCTGAGGATTAGGGCGGCCAAGGTCAGCTCAAGAATCAACATAACGATCCCGAAGGCGCGTGGGTTGGGTTCCGTTAGGAAGAGACCGATCTGGCGGTAGAACAGGAGCGGTGCATGCTCAGCGAATCTGACGTATCCCTCCGGATTGGTGATCACCAAGAGTCCATGCACGACGAGGCCCATTACGCCGAAGAACACCCCGACGAAGAGCCGCGCCGCTTGCGGCCTGAGGAAGCAGAAGACGGCCATGGCCAGGACGAAAGCGCTCCAAACCAGCACTCTTATCAGCATCAGGGACCTCCGTTCGCTGCCTCCAGCCTGCCGGCGTCACAGATCGGGTGGAAGGGTCGAAAGTCTCAACCGGCTGGGGACGTCCGCGCTGAAGCATCCCGACTGAAGGGAATTGCATTCGCTAGTTCGGCGGGTCAGCTACCCCCGGCGCCACGATCGGCGCTCGGGTGGAACCGGCGGCGGCTGGCGGCTGGGTCGAGCAGGTCCGGCGCGCGTCACTTATGACTCGAAGACACAAGCAGCAGTCACGGGGTGAGGTCGGCGACGGTCTCCGCTTCGATGTCGGCGTCCCGCGGGCCGGTATTGGCGGTGGCCGGCGGCACGTCACGGTGCCGGCGCAGTCCGATCGAGAGCACCGCCGCGAGCCCACACAGCGCCGCGCCGCCAAACCACGCGTAGGTGTAGGTGCCGAATGAGTCGCGGATGATCCCGGCGGTAAGAGCGGCCGCTGCAGCTCCGAGCTGATGTGATGCGAACACCCACCCGAACACAATGGTGCCCTGGTCGCCGAAGAGCCGTCGGCACAACACGACGGTCGGCGGGACAGTCGCCACCCAGTCCAGTCCATAGACGACGATGAACACCACCATGCTGGGATGGACACTGTCGGCGAGCAGCCATGGCAACAACAGCAACCCCACGCCGCGGAAGCTGTAGTAGGCCAGCAGCAGCCAGCGAGGATCGATTCGATCGGTGAGCCAACCTGACGCCACGGTGCCCACGATGTCAAACATGCCGACCACCATCAGCAGACCAGCCGCCGTGGTCGTGGCCATCCCGTGATCATGGGCCGACGGGATGAAATGGATGCCGATCAACCCGTTCGTCGTCGCCCCGCAGATGGCGAACGCACCAGCCAGCGCCCAGAACGGCTTAGTGGTAGCGGCCTGACGCAGCGCGGCCAGCGCCAAGCGTGCCGCGTTCTCCCGAACCGGCCTAGGTGGTGTGACCGGACGGTCGCCGCCGTAGGGTGCCAACCCGAGATCGGCCGGGCGGTCACGAAGCAACACCACGACCAGCGGCAGCACCGCGACTGCCGCGGCAGTGATTAGCAGCGACGCGATCTTCCAGTTCGTCGCCTCTACCAGGTATGCCACCACCGGCAGGAACACCAGCTGACCGGCCGCGCCGCCCGCGGTAAGAATGCCCATCACCAGGCCACGACGCTTCACGAACCAGGCGTTGGCCACCGTGGCAGCGAACACCAGCGCCATGGAACCGGTGCCCAGCCCGATCAGCACACCCCAAGTCAGGACGAGCTGCCACGCCGCCCGCGCGAGCACCGACAACCCCGAACCGGCGGCGATCAAGAGCAATCCGACGCTGACCACTCGACGCAAACCGAACCGTTCCATCAGCGCTGCAGCAAAGGGCGCGGTCAGACCATAGAGCACCAAGTTGACGCTCACCGCGGCCGACATCGTCACGATCGACCAGCCGCCCTCATGCAATGGCACCATCAAAGGACCCGGTGCTGCCCGGAAAGCCGCGGCGGCCACCAGCGTGGCGAACGCTACCCCAGCCACCACCCACGCATAGTGCACCCGCGCCATCCCAACCTCCTCCGTGCTCACAGAGCCCGTATTGGGCCGCCCGTTCAGGTGGCCCTTCCGCTTATCACTCAGGTTCATCCCGAGCAACGCCGTAGGAGATGAACTCAAGCAGGCTGCCGTCTGGGTCACGGAAGTAGACGCTGGTTCCGTCGCCACCAGCTCCGGGTCTCGGCACCGGCCCCATCTCCACTTCGACGCCGTGTAGTCGAAGGTGCGCAACAGCTTCCTCGATCGGACCGTCCCAGCGAAAGCAGATATCGCTGTTGCCGGGGCGCACCGGCAAGCGGGCCACGTTGGTCTTCGGGTTGAAGCCCGGACCATGGACGTTGAGTTGCGTCCCCCCGATGCGAAAGCAGACCTGGCCGGCGCCGCGGTCGACGACCTCGACGCCGACAACCGCACGATAGAAGTCGATGGAACGTTCCCAGTCGGACACCGCGATGACCACGTGGTCTAGGCGAATGCCCGTCACGGGTCAACCTCCTCCTCGTCATGTCCGATGCACCCGACCCTAGGCCAGGACCCAACTCGAGGCATGCGACGCTGATCGTTGAATTCCCCCCGCCGTAACGAGAGTCTGGCAACGAGGGTGCTTGCCGCAGCGACCCCCGAAGTGCTGAGGATCCTCACATCCACCCGGGCTGTTTACGGCCAGAACCGACGCATATGGGGTGGCAAATGGTTGATGCTGACAGGAGTGTGGCGATGTCCTTCCCGCCCGACCGCTACGTGCTGGGTTTACTGGAGATCGACCAGACGCAGGTCGCGGTCGTTGGGGGCAAGGGCGCGCAGCTCGGGGAGCTTTCCCGGATTGAAGGCATCCACGTACCGGCTGGCTACTGCGTGACGACGAACGCCTTCCGGCACGTCATAGCGGACGCGCCGTCGATCGATGATCGGCTCGATCGACTGTCACGCCTGAACGCGGACGACCGGGAGGCGGTCCGCACGCTGAGCGCGGAGATCCGCCGGACACTCGAAGGGATCGCCATCCCTGAGGATCTGGCGGCGGCGATCACCGGCGCGCTCGCCCGAGTTGGCGAGGACGCCGCCTACGCCGTCCGATCCAGCGCGACGGCAGAGGACTTACCGACGGCCTCCTTCGCAGGGCAGCAGGACACGTACCTGAACGTCGTGGGGCCGGCGGCGATCCTCCAGCATGTCAGCCGGTGCTGGGCATCGCTCTTCACCGAGCGGGCCGTGACCTACCGGCTGCGGAACGGCTTCGACCACCGGAAGGTCCAGATGGCCGTGGTCGTGCAGCGGATGGTCTTCCCGGACGCTGCCGGCATCTTGTTCACGGCCGACCCCATCACAGGCAACCGGAAGGTTGCCGCCGTGGAGGCCAGCTTCGGCCTCGGCGAGGCCCTAGTCTCCGGCCTGGTGAACGCGGACGTCTACAAGGTGCGCGACGGCGAGGTCGTCGCCAAGGCGGTCGCTACCAAGCAGCTGGCCATCCACGCCCTGCCGGCTGGCGGGACACAGGAACAGGCGATCGACCCGGCGCGGCAGGATCAGCCGGCGCTGACTGATGCGCAGGTCGTACGGCTCGCGGAGCTCGGCCGGCGGATCGAAGCGCACTTCGGCCGCCCCCAGGACATCGAATGGTGCCTAGTCGACGACGGCTTCCAGATCGTCCAGAGCCGGCCGATCACGACGCTGTTTCCCATTCCCGATTCCGGAGACCGGGAGAACCATGTCTACGTCTCCGTCGGTCATCAGCAAATGATGACCGACCCCATGAAGCCCCTCGGGCTTTCTTTCTGGCAGATGACAACCCCCGCGCCCATGGCCGAGGCCGGTGGCCGCCTGTTCGTCGACGTCACCCAAAGGCTGGCCTCGCCGGCGAGCCGCGCCGGCATCCTGGAGGCCCTGGGGAGATCCGATCCGCTGACCGGGGATGCGCTGCAGACCATCCTCGAGCGCGACGGCTTCCTCCGGCCGCTCCCTGGCGAAGATCCCCCCGGGCCACTGTTTGGCGGCGCGCCAGTCCCCATCGAGACCGATCCGGCCATCGTCACCG
>Ga0173483_10000232_pt1 | contig 15023 bp, 11 predicted proteins | sample NitcycUS178409R2_FD_122621 | JGI IMG/M metagenome (GOLD analysis project Ga0173483, IMG submission 122621) | Soil microbial communities from Arlington Agricultural Research Station in Wisconsin, USA - Nitrogen cycling UWRJ-S178-409R-2 (version... | ecosystem: Environmental > Terrestrial > Soil...
AGAGCGCCGCGGGCGCGTCGCCGGTGACGGCGTCGAGCGCCTCGCGCGAAGGGTGCTCCGCCCACCCGGCGTCGCGCCAGCCGTGGCCGCGGATCCACTCTCCACGGGGGCGGTGCGATCCGACGCGGACGAGCGCCTCGTCGAGCGACGCGACGCCTTCGAGTTGGACGTCGCTGCGCGCGAGCGACCAGGTCGGGAAGTGGACGTGCGCGTCGGTGAAGGCGGGGAGGACGCAGCGGCCGCCGAGGTCGACGCGCTCCGGCGTCGGCAGCGCATGCTCGTGCGTCCCGACGCCGCCGACGATCCGCTCGCCCGCGATCGCGAGCGCGGCTGCTGTCGGGAGCGACGCGTCCATCGTCCGGATGACGCCGTTCGAGAGGATCACGGGCGGCAGCGTAGACGTCCCCGCAGGGCCGCCGCAGCCTCGCAACGGGTGACGAACGATACGATCGAGGCCCGACCGGAGGATCGATGACCTTCGACCGTCCGCTGGCGCTCCTCTCGCTCGCGGTGCTCGCCGCTCTCGTCGGCGCGTACGTCCGCCTGTCGCGCCGCCGGCCCCGCTATGTCGTCCGCTATTCGAACGTCGACGTGCTCCGCAGCGTGGCGCCGACCGGTCCCTCGCGGCTCCGGCGGCACGCCGGGGCGGCGCTCCTCACGGTCGCGCTCGTGCCCCTGTGCGTCGCCGTCGCCGGGCCGCAGGTCAACCGGTCGGCTCCGGTCGAGAACGCGACCGTCGTCCTCGTGCTCGACACGTCGCGGTCGATGCTCTCGACCGACGTCGCCCCGACGCGGCTCGATGCGGCGAAGGCGGCCGCGCAGAGGTTCCTCGAGCGCGCACCCGCGAGGCTCCGGGTCGGGCTCGTGACGTTTGCGGGGGACGTGAGTGTCGCCGCGATCCCCACCCACGACCGTCAGCGGGTGCGGCGCTCGGTCGCCGCGATCGACCAGTTCTCGTCCGGCGGTGGGACCGCGATCGGCGACGCGCTCGCCCGCTCCGTCGAGCTCGCGCGCGACACCTTCTCGGAGCCCGGGACGGCTGCCCCTACGACGGGGCCGATCCCGGCGCGCGGCGCGGTGACGATCCTCTTCCTCTCGGACGGTCGCCAGAACCGCGGGCTGATCCCGGCGGAGGAGGGGGCCTCGATCGCGGCCGACGCCGCGATCCCCGTCTTCACGGTGGCGCTCGGCACCGACCGTCCCGACGGCGCCGTCGGCAGCAGGTTCGGCGGCTTTGGCGGCTTCAACCGCGTCCCCGACCGCGAGACGCTGAAGGCCATCTCCGACCGAACGGGGGGCGAGTACTTTGCGGCGCGCTCCGCACGTGCGCTCGAGTCCGCCTACGCAGACCTCGGCTCCCGCCTCGGCCGCGCGAAGCGGCCCACCGAGGTGACGTCCGTCTTCGTCGCTGCCGCGGCTGTCGCGCTGGCGGGAGCGGCGGGGCTGTCGCTCGTCCGCCCCGCCGGCCTCCCGTGAGACGGGCGGGAGGACCGGCCGCGCCGGCCCTCCCGCGTACGCCTCACGCCCCCGACGGCAGGATGTTCTGGTTGACCCGGAAGACGTTGTCCGGGTCGTACATCGCCTTGATCCGCGCGAGCCTCGGGTAGTTCGGGCCGTAGGTCGCCTTCACCCGGCCCTGACCCTCGTCGTCCATCATGAAGTTGACGTACGACGCGCCCGCCGTGAACGGGACGATCGCCTCGTGGTAGCCGACCGTCCAGTCGCGCACCGCGGAGGCCGACGCCGGGTTGGGATCGCAGCCGATGAAGACCTGCGACCACGTCGCGTCGCGGTAGCCGAACGCCGTGTCCTCGACCGCGACGTCGTTGACCGCTCCGTCGACGGGATAGAAGTGGGTTCCGGCCTTGAAGCCGGGCATGCGCTCGTTCCAGTCGCGGTTGATCGCGATCGCCTCGTCGGGGATCTCCCGGAGGAAGGCTCCCCGCCAGTACCACTGGTCGCCGGGGCCGTAGAGCCCGTCGAACGCGCTGTTGAGCGCCGCGATCGGCATCCGGCCGACGCCGTGCAAGAGCGGCTCGACGGCGGAGACCATGGGCGCCATCGCCTTCTCCGCATCCTCGTCGGAGGCGTCGATCGCCCACACGACGCCGCACACCTTGCGCAGGTGGAGCTCCTCCGGGAACGCCTCCTTGACGGGCGGGATCGTGTGGAAGTTGAAGAACCCCATCACGTTGCGCGGGGCCGAGGGGAGCCATTCGCGGTAGATCCGCAGAAGCTCGTCCGCATCGTCGATCGCCCAGAAGGTCGGCCCCCCGACCACCGTCTCGAGCGGGTGGGCACGGAACGTGAACTCCGTGACGACGCCGAAGTTGCCGCCGCCGCCGCGGATCGCCCAGAAGAGGTCCGGGTTCTCGTCCGCGCTCGCGGTCACCTGCGAGCCGTCCGCGAGCACCATCCGGGCGGAGACCAGGTTGTCGACGGTGAGGCCGTGCTTCCGCGCGAGGTAACCGTGGCCGCCTCCGAGCGTCAGCCCGCCGACGCCGGTCGAGGAGATGATCCCCGTCGGCACCGCGAGGTTGTGCGGGCCGGTTGCGGCGTCGACCTCGCCCCACACGGCGCCGCCTCCGACGCGCACCGTGCGCGTCTTGGGGTCGACCGACACCGCCTTGAGCGGCGAGAGGTCGATCACGACGCCGTCCTCGACGCTGCCGAGGCCGCCGCCGTTGTGCCCGCCGCCCCGCACTGCGAGCCGCAGGTCGTGTTCCCGTGCGAACCGGATCGCGGCCGCGACGTCCTCGGCGCTCGCACAACGGGCGATCAGCGCCGGCCGCCGGTCGATCATCGCGTTGAAGAGCGCGCGGGCGTCGTCGTACGTCGGGTCGCTCGGCCCGATCAGGCGGTCGCCGAACGACGCCAGCTCGTCGCGCGCGCTCTCTACTGCAGACACGGTCGTGCTCATCCGTTCCTCCTCGATCGACGGTGGATCGCATTCGAGGGTAGGAACGGCGTCGTTCCGTGTCATGACCGGTGCTGACCGACTTCGCGGGCGGACGGCGCGTGCGTCATGATCAGTTCTGACTATTCGATGGCTGGAGGCCCTCCACTTCCCGGCCCGCTCCGGCTGCCGCCGACGTACGCATTCGCCGGACGGGCGCACGAGCTCGCGACGCTCCGCGCGTTGCTGCCGCGTGCCGCGGGGGAGGGCAGACGTGCGGCGCTCGTCGCCGGGGATCCCGGCTCCGGCAAGAGCCGCCTCGTCCGCGAGCTGGCGCGCGCGGTCGCGGACGACGGCGTCGTCGTCCTCTACGGCGACTGCGACGCGGTCTTCGGGACGCCCTATGGGCCCTTCCAGACCGCGCTCGAGCACCTCGTCGCGCACACCGAGACCGAGACGCTCGTCCGGCACCTCGGCCCCGGTGGCGGGGAGCTGACCCGCCTCCTGCCCGGCCTGGGGACGCGCGTCGGAGAGCTGCCCGCGCCAACCGCATCCGATGCCGACACAGAACGGCATCGGCTGCACACCGCGGTGACGGACCTGCTCGTCGGGATCTCCACGGAGGCGCCTCTCCTGCTCGTGCTCGAGGACGTCCACTGGGCCGACGCGCCGACGCTCCTCCTGATGCGTCACCTCGTCCGCTCGGGGGCGGCCGCGCGCATGCTGCTCGTCGCGACGTTCCGCGACGCCGAGGCGGAGGTTCCCGCCGAGCTCGCCGACGCGCTCGTCGACGTGACGCGCACCGAGGGCGTCGTCCGGGTCCGGCTCGGCGGGCTGTCGACGGACGAGGTCCAGGAGTTCGTCCGGCTCGCCGCCGGTGTCGAGCCGGTAGCGGCGCTCATCCAGGCGGTCCACGACCTGACGGGCGGCAACGCGTTTCTCGTCACCGAGCTCTGGCGCGAGCTCGTCGATTCCGACGCGCTCGAGATCGGGACGCATGCGGCCCGACTCGTCCGGCCCGCGGCGGAGCTCGGCGTGCCGACGACTGTCCGGGAGGTCGTCAACCAGCGGCTCGCCCGTCTCGAGCCCGAGGCCAACGAGATCCTCGAGCTCGGAGCGATCACGGGTGCGGAGTTCGAGCTGGAGACGGTCCGGAGGGCCGCGGGCGTCTCCGAGACGGTTCTGCTCGGCTCGCTCCACGAGGCGGTGAAGAGCGGCCTGCTCCTCGAGGCGTCCGGGCGCCTGCTGACGTATCGGTTCGCGCACGAGCTCGTGCGCCGTGCGGTCACCGACCGCCTGCCCGCGCCCCGGCGGGCGGAGATCCACCTCCGGGTCGCCGAGGCGCTCGAGAGCCAGGCCGACGGGCAGGCGCGGCTGGCGGCGCTCGCGCACCACTTTGCCGAGGCGTCGCCCGTCGGAGGTGTGGAGCGCGCGGTCGAGTACAACCTCCTGGCGGCCGAGTCGGCCATGCGCGCGGTCGCGTTCGGCGAGGCCGAGGACCGTTTTCGAACGGCGCTCGACCTCGGGCTGCGCGACGAGGCGGAGCGGGCGGCCGTGATGCTCAGGCTCGGCCAGACGTGCCACCTCGCCGGCCATGCCGACGCGGCGCTCGAGGCCTTCGCCGAGACGGCCGAGCTCGCGCGGTCGCTGGGCGACCCCGAGCTGCTCGCGCGCGCGGCAATCGGCTTCGAGGAGGCCTGCTGGCGGCCGGCCTTCCACGAGCTCGGCGCGGTGGAGCTGCTCGAGGAGGCGGCGGTGGCGCTCCCGGCTGACGACTCGGAGCTTCGGGCGCGCGTTCTCGGCGGGCTCGCACGTGCGCTCGAGCTCCGCGGCGACTCCGGCCGTGCGGCGCTGGCGCGCGACGAGTCGATCTCGATGTCGCGCCGTCGCGACGACCGGCGCACGCTCGGGATGACGCTCGCGCAGTCCTACTGGTCGCGCGGGAGCTCCTCCAACGAGGACGTCAACCGGATGCTGAACGAGGCGCGAGCGCTCGGTGAGGAGCTCGACGACGTCGATCTCCAGGGCGAGGCGCTCTCCTGGCTCGTTCCCTCGTATGTCGTGCTCGGCGACCACGACGCGGCGCGCGAGTGGCTCGGTCAGCTGCTCGCGGTCGCCCGCCGGTTGCGCCAGCCGTTCCTCTCCCATGTGGCCGAGCACTACGCGGGCGCGATGGCGCTCTGCGACGGCGACCTCGCCGAGGCCGAGGCGGCGGCGGCGCGCTCCCAGGACTGGGCGCGACTCTTGACGGGCCGCGACGCGGCGGGGGTGTTCGGGATCCAGATGTTCTCGATCCGGCGCGAGCAGGGCCGGCTCGCCGAGCTCGCGCCGCTCGTCCGCCTGCTCGACGGTGCCGCCCGGGACGGCGCCTGGCGGCCCGGGCTGATCGCGCTCCTCGCCGAGCTCGGCATGAAGGACGAGGCGTCGGCAGAGCTCGGCCGGGTGCTCGGCGCGGGGCTCGGGACGTTGCGCCCGTCGCTCTGGCTCGCCTCGCTCGTGTACCTCGCCGACGCGGCGGCGATCCTCGGTGACGCCGCCGCGGCCGAGGCCCTCTACGCCGAGCTCGCGCCGTACGAGGGGAGCAACGTGATGATCGGCCACCTCGTGGTCTGCTACGGGGCGGCCGACCGCTATCTCGGGATGATGGCCGCGCAGCTCGGCGACTGGGAGCGGGCGGAACGCCACTTCATGGCGGCGCTGGCATTCGACACGCGCCTCGGCGCGCGCACGTGGCTCGCGCACACCGCCTACGAGTACGCACGCATGCTCCTGGCGCGAGGAGCGGAAGAAGACCGAGGGAACGCCCAGGCGCAACTCGGCCTCGCGCTCGGCATCGCGAATGCGATCGGGCTTCCGACCCTCACGATGCGCGCGACGGAGCTCGGCGCCGACCTCGCCCCCGCGCCGCACCATCCGGACGGCCTCAGCGCACGCGAGGTGCAGATCCTCGCCGAGCTCGCCCGGGGCCGCTCGAACCGCGAGATCGGGCGTGTGCTCCACATCAGCGAGCACACGGCCGCGAACCACATCCGCTCGATCCTCCGCAAGACCCGCACGGCGAACCGCACCGAGGCCGCCGCCTACGCGCTCCGGCGGGGCCTCGTCCCGGCCGAGGGGTCGTAGTACGATCGAGTCATGCCTCTCTACGTGATCGAGCGCACCTTCGCCGAGCGGCTGGAGCTGCCCGAGGACGTCGTCCGCCGGATCGACGACGTCAACGCGGACGAGGGCGTCAGCTGGCTCTTCTCGTTCATCTCGGCCGACCGGCTGCGCACCTACTGCCTCTACGAGGCGCCGTCGCCGGACGCGATCATGGAGGCCGCCCGTCGCGCGAACGTTCCCGCCGACGAGATCGTCGAGGTGAGCAAGTTCGTGCCCGCCGAGGTCATCGGCTCCACGTAGCGGCCATACACTTCGTCGCGTGCCCTGGGACGTGCTGACCGACGAGCAGCGGGAGCTGCGCGACCTCGTCCGGACGCTCGCGCGCGAGCGGATCGCGCCCCGCGCGGCGGAGATCGACGCGTCGCACGAGTTTCCGTGGGACGTCGTCGAGCTGTTCCGTGACCAGGGCATCTTCGGGCTCTTCTTCGACGAGGAGGCGGGCGGCACGGGCACCGGGACACTGCTCGCCCTGATCGCGATCGAGGAGGTCTCGAAAGTCTGCGCGACGAGCGGGCTGATCCTCGCGGTGCAGGAGCTCGGGTCGCTCGGGCTCAAGCTCGGCGGCTCCGAGGAGCAGCGGGGATCGTGGTTGCCGCGGCTCGCCTCGGGCGAGGTGCTCGGCGCGTACGCGCTCACCGAGGCCGGCTCGGGCTCGGACTCGGCGGCGATGCGCACGGTGGCGCGGCGCGACGACGGCGAGTACGTGCTCGACGGGACGAAGCGATTCATCACCAACGCGGGGGTCGCGGGCCTCTACACGGTGTTCGCGAAGACCGACCCCGAGGCGGGACATGCGGGGATCTCCGCCTTCCTCGTCGAGCCGGACACGCCCGGCTTCGAGGTCTCGCGCCTGGAGGAGAAGATGGGCATCGCCGGCTCGACGACAGGGGAGCTCGTCTTCGACGGCTGCCGCGTGCCCGAGGCGAACCGGCTCGGATCGGAGGGCACGGGCTTCAAGCTTGCGATGCGGATTCTCGACCGTTCTCGTCCGGGCGTTGCGGCGCAGGCACTCGGTATCGCGCAGGGCGCCACGGACTACGCGCTCGAGTACGCGCGCAGCCGCGAGACGATGGGCAAGCCGATCGCGCAGCACCAGCTGATCGCCGCAAAGCTCGCCGACATGGAGACGAAGACCGAGGCCGCCCGCGGTCTCCTCTACCGCTTCGGGCAGATGTCCGACGCCGGCGTCCCGGAGGCCGAGCTGACGAAGGCGTCCGCGATGGCGAAGCTCATGTGCGGCGACGTCGCGATGGAGGTCGCGACCGAGGCGGTGCAGATCCTCGGTGGCTACGGCTACGTCAAGGAGTATCCCGTCGAGCGGTTCATGCGCGACGCGAAGATCACGCAGATCTACGAGGGTACCCAGGAGGTGCAGCGCCTCGTGATCGCCCGCGAGATGCTGAAGGAGTCGCGCGCCTTCCTGCTCGCCGGCGTCGCGTAGCGGGGGACTGGCCCGAAGAGGCCTGTCCCCCGTGACGCTCGCGGGGGTCAGTTCCCTGCGGGCACAGACCTCTGAGCCTTGCTCTCCCAGTAGCGGTTGAGCGCGCCCTGGACCTTGATGAACCACACGAAGGCTCCGACGATCGGGAGCAGGAGCCAGAGGCCGGTCCAGCCGGTGAAGGGAGCTTCTCGTCCGTCCGCCTTGAACATCTTCCCGACATCGGAGGGGATGAGGAACCAGGTCACGGGCGAGAGGACGATGTAGATCACGAGCCCGACGACGCCGCCGACGCCGATGCCGGAGTGCTCCTTCACCTCGTCCTGCGTCTTGAAGACCCAGTAGAGGGTGTAGATCCCGAGTGTCACGATCGCGAGGAGGATCGCGAAGCCGATGCCGCGCGGTTGCCCGAGCGGGCCGCTGGTGGAAGCTTGTGTGCTCATGGGGTCACGTTCTCCTTCTCGCTCGTGATGCCTGCGCCCTCGCCGTCGCCGGCCGGCGGCGTCGCCCGCGGATACCGCTCCTCCAGCGCCTCGACGTAGGTGGCGAGCTCGTCCGCGACGCCGCTGTCGTGGATCTCGACGACGTTCTCCGCATTCCGCTCGCCCGAGCGGGAGAAGTTGAACGACCCGACGAACGCGACGTCGTCGGTGACGACCACCTTCGCGTGCATGAAGTCCTGCACGCCGTCCGGGCGCCACGGCGTCGAGGGCTTGCCGGCGAACGCCGCCCGCTCGACGATCGTCTCGAGGAGCGGGATCTTCCACGCGCTCATCGCGTTCCGGCCCCACTGGCGGAAGACGTCGTCGACCTGGGTGTCGTCGACGACGCCGACGACGCGACAGCGGCGCTCGTTGACCACCTCGACGAGCGTGCCGAGGATCGGCCCGGCGGTCAGCACCGGCGACGCGATCCGGATGCGGCGCTTCGCGCGACCGATGTGCTTCGCCACGCGGTGCGACAGCGCGTCGCCGAAGCCCGGCGTGAACCACGGACGGACTTCGATGCCGCCGTCGAGCTCGACGGGCCGCGGCTGGACCGTTCCGGTGCCCTCGACGGCACCACGTTCCCAGAGCTCGTCGAAGGCGAGCGTGAAGGCGAACGCGAGCCGCTCCGCATCGAGCAACCGGACGACGACGTTCTCCTGCCGGGTCCACGAATCCTCGGTCCAGTTCATCGAGCCGGTCCACACGTCCGTCCCGTCCCGGACGCAGAACTTGTGGTGCATCAGGTCGGGGATTCCTGCGATCCCGCGTGTCTCGACGGGAAGCGCCTCGATCGCCTCGGGGCGGGTCTCGGGCGGCGGCGGCACCGGGATCGGGCCGGGGTGGTCGACGTTGTACATCAGCCTCACGTGGACGCCGCGCTGATGCGCGGCCAGCAGCGACGCGAGTACGAGCGCCCCCGCCTCGGTCTCGAGCCGGACGTCGTACAGCGCCAGGTCGAGCGTCTCGCGGGCCGCCGTCAGGAACGCTGCGATCTCGGACGCGACGCGGGACGCCGGCTGGCCACCGTCGGTGAGTGTCGTCAGCTCGATCGGCATGACGGCGCTGAGTACGAGGTCGGAGCGGATCTCGTGGCGCGCTCAGCGTAGACGAGCTGCCCCGTGGCTCCGCGGCTGCGTTCACGCCCCGCTCGCCTCGAGCCCGCACCGACAGCGTAGGACACCGCGGCGCCCGTCGCCGGGTCGACCTCCAGCCCGCCGGCGGAAACGGCGGGGCCGTGCTGAGCCGCTCTCATTACCGTCTCATGTCGCATTCCTACGCTGAGCCCGTGGAGCCCGTCGACATGGTGAGGCGGCTCCCCTCGCCGCGGCACGGCGTCGAATGACCCGCTCCCGGTTGCGCGCCGAACGGCAGATCCGAGTCGGCGGCGTCGCCATCTTCGTGCTCCTCCTCGCGGTGGCCACCGTCGGGTGGCGGACACTGGCGCAGGAGCGTCAGCCTTCCGAGTCCACCGCAGCGGGCAAAGCTTCGGCCCCCGCCCCACCGACCAGACGATCAGCGCCGCCGCCGCCATCACCTCGAACCGCTGCCGAGGCCGCGCTCGGGCTGTGGATGCGGTTCGGACGTCGATCGCCGCAGCGTTCGTTCGCTGCGCATGCCCGACCCGCGCGGAAGAGACCGCCGAGGTACAGGCGCCGATCCGCAACCTCGAGATCGCGCACGTTGCCCGAGTAGTCGTCACCGACGTCGGTCACCGGTTCGACGGCCTCCCCGGTGCGCGGGTCGACCACGGCAAGGTTGACCCGGCGCGTACCACCGCCCCCAGGGTGGCCGTGGCAATCACTGCTGCGAGCTTGTGATTCACGTCCACGTCCCTCCGCGGTCGTCAGGCAGCTCGCCCGGCGCCCCCGACCGTGGAACCGTTGGCCCGGCTCGGACGAATCCGTGCCTCGCCGTCTTCTCATTCTGCGCAGCGCCCCCGGCGGCGAATCGGCGCTCACGCCGACGGAGCTTGTGGAGAACTACCGACCCCTTGGTTCGTTGACTCAATATCTCATGATCTATTGAGATATGTGTACTCTGTGCGCGTGCCGCACAGCGTGCGTCCCGTCCACGAGGTCAAGGCAGGGCTCTTTCGCGTGCTCGGACATCCGGCCCGCGTGCGGATCATCGAGCTGCTCCGCGACGGCGAGCGCTCGGTCGGCGCGCTCCAGGCCGAGCTCGGGCTCGAGTCCGGGGCAACCTCCCAGCACCTCGCGGCGCTGCGGCGCGTCGGGCTCGTCGAAGCGCGCCGCGAGGGGACGAGCGTCTTCTACCGTGCCGCGGACGAGAAGGTCTTCGACCTTCTCGAGGCGGGTCGCGCCCTCGTCACGCGGCAGCTCGAAAGCCAGCAGTCGATGCTTCGCGAGCTCGCAGACACGTGAGCGTCGCGGGATCGGTGCTGGTCGGCGCTGCCGCGGTCGGCGCCGGTGGTCTCCTGACGCTCCTCCACCGGACGTTCGTCGCCGGTCTCGCTCTGCAGGCGGTGGGCTGCGTGCTTCTCGCCTTCGGCGGGCTCTGGGCCCTCGTCGCCGACGAGACAGCGGGGCTCGCCTTCACGAGCGCCTTCGACCCGCGCGTGGGGGTCGACGCGCTCTCCGGCCTCTTCCTCGGGATCCTCGGCGCCGTCGGCGTCGCGGCGCTCGTCTTCGCGACGCGCTACCTCGAGCCGTCGGGGAAGGGGCGGACGATCGGCGCGCTCACGGGGCTGTTCGTGCTCGTCCAGGCGCTCGTCCTGGTCGCACGCGACCCGCTCACGTTCCTCCTCGCCTGGGAGGCAATGACCCTCGTGCCGGCGGCCGTGATCCTCGTCTCCCGTGCGGACGAGCCGGCCCGGCGCAGCGTCTTCTTCTACGTCGCGCTGACGCACCTCGCGGGTGCGGGGACGTGGGTGGCCATCCTCCTGCTGGCGAGCGAGGGAGCGATCGGCGACCCGAGCGTGATCGCGTCCGGCTCCGGGGTCCAGGTCGCGATCGCCCTGGCCGCCCTGGTCGGGATGGGCGCCAAGGCGGGGGTGATGCCGCTCCACGTCTGGCTTCCGCTCGCGCATCCGATCGCGCCGGCGCACGTCTCGGCGCTGATGAGCGGCGTGATGATCAAGATCGCGATCTACGGGCTCGTCCGCGTCCTCGTCGAGTGGCTCGGCGTCCTGCCCGAGTGGCTGGGCGTGCTGGTGCTGGCTCTCGGCGCGCTCTCGTCGGTCGCGGGGGTGGTCTACGCGCTGTTCCAGCACGAGCTGAAGCGGCTGCTGGCGTTCCACTCGATCGAGAACATCGGGATCATCGTCCTCGGGCTCGGTGCCTGCCTCCTGCTTCGTGCCCGCGGCGCCGACGCATGGGCGGCATTCGCGCTCGCCGCTGCACTGCTGCACACCGTCAACCACGCGCTGTTCAAGTCACTCCTCTTTCTCGGCGCAGGGTCGTTCGAGCGGGCGGCGGGCTCGCTCGAGCTCGACCGTCTCGGTGGGCTCCTCCGCCGGATGCCGTGGACGGGCGGCGCCTTCTTCGTCGGCGCCGTGGCGATTGCCGGGCTGCCGCCGCTCAACGGGTTCGCCTCGGAGTGGACGACCCTGCAGTCGCTCCTGCACGTTCCGGCGTACGGCGGCGTTGCCGACGGGACGGCGGCCGCGATCGCGCTGGCCGCGCTGGCCGCGACTGCGGCGCTCGCCGCCCTCTGCTTCGTCAAGGTCGTGGGCCTCGTGCTCCTCGGCCCTGCGCGCCGCGACGCGGTCGCGCACGCCGAAGAGGCACCCGGGGCGATGCGGGCGGGGGTCGTCGCGCTCGCGGGCGGATGCGTGCTGCTCGGCCTCGCGCCGGGGCTGCTCTTCGGCTCGCTCGTCGGGCTCGCACCGTGGTCGGCCGAGGCCCCGACGACGGTCGGCCTCGACCTTCCGGGCACTGGTGACTTCCGCTCGGGCGGAGTCGCGCTCGCCCTCGCGGCGCTCGTCGGCGCGCTCGCGCTCGTCAGGGGACGGCGCGTGGCGGCCCGTGCACCGACCTGGGCGTGCGGCCAACTCGTCGAGCGGCAGCTCGACTGGACGAGCGCCGGTTTCACGAAGCCGCTTCGCCTCGTGCTCGAGGACGTCCTCCGGCCCGAGCGCGAGGTCGCGGTGCGGACCGAGGGCGGCGTCGTCACGGAGGTCGCCTACGAGGGCCGCGTCCCGCACCACTTCGAGGAACGGCTCTACCGTCCCGTCACGGCGCTTGCGATGTACGGGGCCCACCACGCGCGGCGCGTGCAGGGCGGCCGGCTCGGCGTCTACGTCGCCTACCTGCTGGGTCTCGTGCTCGTCGTGCTCGCCGCAGCGAAGCTGGGGGTGCTCGGATGAGCGGCACCGCGGCCGCTGCGACGGCCGTCCAGCTCCTCGGCGGGATCGCGCTGGCACCGCTGCTTCCCGGGCTCGTGCAGCACTGGAAGGCGCGGCTCCAGGGACGGCGCGGCCCCACGCCGCTTCAGCCGTACCGCGAGCTGCGGCGCCTCTGGGGCAAGAGCGCAGTCGACGTCGAAGGCGCGGGGATCGTCTACCGGCTCGCACCCTCGGTCGCAGCGGGAAGCATTGCGGTCGCCGTGCTGCTCGTCCCGGTCGCGTCCGACGCGCCCGACCTCGGCGTCGGTCGCGACGCGCTCGTGCTCGCCGGCCTGCTCGCGCTCGCCCGGTTCGCGGTCGCCGCGTCGTCCTGGGAGGTAGCGAACGGGTTCGCGCTGATGGGAGCGAGCCGCGACCTCACGATCGCCGTCTTCGTCGAGGCCGCGCTCGTGCTCGCGCTGGCAGTGGCCGCGCTCGTCTCCGGCACAACGGACCTCGTCGCGATGATCGCGGGGACGGCGGGGTCGGCGGCCTGGTCCGAGCCGGCATTGGCCCTCGGCGCACTGGCGTTCGCGCTCGTCGTGGTCGCCGAAACGGGGCGACAGCCCGTGGACAACCCCGACACCCACCTCGAGCTGACGATGATCCACGAGGGCCCCCTGCTCGAGTACGCGGGCCGGGACCTCGCGCTGCTGCAGTGGGCGGCCGCGGCCCGCCACTGGCTCGTCCTCGTGCTCGCGGCACAGGTCTTCCTGCCGCATGCGACAGACCCCCGTGTCCAGCTCGGCCTGCTGCCCGTCCTCCTGGTCGTGCTGTGCGGCGCGCTCGCGCTCACCGAGATGCTCGTGGCGAAGATGCGGATCCTGCTCGCGCCACGGCTGCTCGGCATCGCAGCCCTCGTCGCGCTGCTCGGCATCGTCACGTGGCTCGTGGAGGCCGCGTGAGCGGCACGCTCGCGTGGGCCCTCGTCGCCCTCGGCCTCGCCGTCGTCGTGGTGCGCCGCCGCTCCGTGGCGGTCGGGCTCGTGACGGCGCAGGCGCTGCTCCTCACGGGTGTCGCCGCGGCCGAGGCGGAGGGCGCCGACGACGTCGCGGCCGCGACGGCGCTCGGCGTCCGAGGGGTCGCGCTCGCGGCGCTGTTCCTCGCCATCGTCGCCCGCACCCGCGAGCCGCGGCCCGTCCGAGCAGGTGTCGCGCCCTTCGCCAGGGCCGGTCTCGCGATCCTCCTGGCGCTCGCGTTCGTCTGGCTCGTGCCGCCGGTCGGGCTCGAGTCCGAGCAGGCCGAGCGGGCGATGCTCACGCTGGTCGCGTTCGGCGCGGCCGTCGTCGCGACGCGCCGCGCGACGCTTCATCAGCTGCTCGGCATCGTGATGGTCGAGAACGGCCTCGTCCTCGGTGCGATCGAGCTACCCGGTGGCGCATCGCTCGCGATCGAGCTCGGCGTGGCGCTCGACCTCACGCTGATCGCGCTCGTCGCCGTCGTCTTCCACGAGCGGATCTTCGCCGAGTTCGGCTCCGGCGACACCGCAGTTCTGGAGAGCCTGCGTGACTAGCCGCGAGACGCTCGCGCTGGCCGCCGTGGCGCTCCCGGCGCTCACGGCGCTCGTCGTAGCCGTCGCGCCCCGGCGCGCGGTCCAGCCTGCGGCGATCGCCGGCCTCGTCCTCTCGGGCGGCGTCGCCATCGCGCTCGCGCTCGTCGCGCTCGCCGACCCCGCCGGCCTCGAGGTCAACGGCTGGGTCGTGATCGACGCCGCCGCGGGGCTGATGGTCGGCGTGACCGGCCTCGTCGGGCTGGCCAGCGCGCTCGTCTCCCCTGCGTACCTGGAGACTGCGGCGTCGGGCCTCTTCGGCGACCGTCACGGGACGCGGGCGTACTACGCCGCGTTGGCCGCGTTCGTCGCTGTGCTCACCGCCGTGCCGCTCGCGGGAAACCTCGGCGCCGCGTGGCTGCTCGTCGAGGCGACCACGGCCGCGTCGGCGATCCTCGTCGGCTTCAGCGGCAAGCCACGCGCGCTCGAGGCCGGATGGAAGTACCTCCTGCTCACCTCGCTCGGTCTCGGCTTCTCGCTCCTCGGCATCGTCCTCCTCGCGTCGGCGACGCCAGGCAGCTCGCTCGACGCGCTCTCGTGGCGCTCGCTGTCGGCGGACGTCCCCGAGGGCGAGGCGACGCTCGTCGGGTTCCTCCTGATCGTCGTCGGCCTCGCGGCGAAGATCGGCTGGGCGCCCGTCCACAACTGGCTTCCGGACGCGCACTCCGAGGCCCCGCCGCCGGTGTCCGCGCTCCTCTCGGCCGCGCTCCTGCCCTCGGTGCTGCTCGTCGCGTGGCGCGTCGAGCGGGCGCTCGAGCCCGCGATCGGGGAGAACACCGGGCGCTCCGTGCTGATCGGCTTCGGCCTCGTCTCGCTGGCGGTCGCCATCCCGTTCCTCTGGCGTCCGCTTGCCTGGAAGCGCCTCCTCGCGTACTCGAGCCTCGAGCACATGGGCGTCATCGCGCTGGGCATCGGGTTCGCGACCCCGCTCGCGCTCGCCGGGGTCGCGGTGCACATCGTCGGGCACGCGGTCGCGAAGGCGCTCGGCTTCTACGCCGCGACGCCGCTCCTGGGCCACGAGCCGCGCGCGGGCGGCCACGCCGTGACCGGCATCGCGCGGACACAGCCCGGCCTCGGCGCCACGATGGGGGTCGCGCTCGGCGCGCTCGCGGGGCTTCCTCCGTCACCGCTCTTCCTGAGCGAGATCC
>Ga0173483_10000233_pt1 | contig 15021 bp, 13 predicted proteins | sample NitcycUS178409R2_FD_122621 | JGI IMG/M metagenome (GOLD analysis project Ga0173483, IMG submission 122621) | Soil microbial communities from Arlington Agricultural Research Station in Wisconsin, USA - Nitrogen cycling UWRJ-S178-409R-2 (version... | ecosystem: Environmental > Terrestrial > Soil...
AGGTCGAACTCGACGATCGCCCCGCTCTCGACCGTCTCGATCGGCGGGATCGCCGGGTCCCAGGCGAGGTGGTATCGATCCCGCGCGATGTGGACCGCTGGTGTCGTCGCCATCGATGGACCCCTCAGCTGCCGGCGGCGAGTGCCGCCACCTGTGCCGATGCCCACGTCAGGATCGGCTCGCCGTGGCCGACGAGCAACGTCTCGAACGTGAGCGTCCCGAGCTTCACGACCGACGCCTTGGCCGCGGCCGCATCCTCGGTGAAGGACGGGTTCGAGCCGGCAAGCGCGCCGGTCGAGGTCCCCAGCGCGTCGCCCGCGACGAGGATGCCGCCCGCTTCGTCGAGCACCGCGATGTGCCCTGCGGTGTGCCCAGGCGTCGCCACGACCCGCAGCCCGAAGACCAGCTCGCCGTCTCCGACGGCGGTGAGCGGCCGTGGCGAGGTGATCGCGCCGAGATCGGCTTCTCCGGCATAGCCCGCCGCGGCCGCCGCGGCACCGAGCACCGCGCCGATGCTCCCCGCGTGGTCGCCATGCTTGTGGGTCAGGATCACGTGACCGACGTCCGCCCAGTCGACGCCTGCGGCCAGCAACGCATCGTGGATCGGTCCCTCGCTCCCGGCGACACCCGTGTCGACGATCGCCGCCTCCCCTGCCCGCACGAGCACGTACGCGGAGACGAAACCGAGGTTCGCCCGTTGCCAGGTGACGCCGCCGGCCGCGGAGGAGGGAGGCAGGCTTGAGGCGCCGTTGTCGATCGAGGACGCCGATGGCTCGGCCGATGGCGATGCGGATGGCGAACTCGAAGGCTCCGGCTCAGGCGATGTCGACGGGACCGCGGAGGCGATGGTCGTCGGTCCACAGCCGGCGACACCGAGGACCGCCAGCGCGATGGTCCCGCGACCGGCGTGGACGAGGAAGCGACGACGCGTGATGTCGATCGCGGCGTGCATGGTCGCTCGATGGTACGCCGATAGCGGAGGCCTGGATCCGAAGGGTTGCGGCGCGACCCGTCGCGCTCGTACGATGCGACAACCCTGCGTTGACACGTACGGGGTCCGTCCGCGTCCCGCCTTCGTGCGGGACATCGCCTAGGCGACTGGGATGCATGGACCCGCGATGGCAGCGAGGGCGGAGGAACACGCCATGGCGACGGTGACGTTCGACAACGTCAACAAGGTCTACGGTGATTTCCACGCCGTGAAGGACCTGAACCTCGAGATCGGCGATGCCGAGTTCATGGTCCTGGTCGGGCCGTCGGGATGCGGAAAGACCACCAGCCTGCGGATGATCGCCGGCCTCGAGGAGATCTCGAGCGGCACGCTCCGTATCGGCGACCGGGTCGTGAACGACGTCGCTCCCAAGGATCGGGACATCGCGATGGTGTTCCAGAGCTACGCCCTCTACCCGCACATGTCGGTGCGCGACAACCTCGCGTTCGGGCTGAAGTTGCGCAAGGTCCCCAAGGCCGACATCGAGCGGCGAGTCAAAGAAGCCGCCGAGACGATCCAACTCCAGAAGTTGCTCGACCGCAAACCGAAGGAGCTGTCCGGCGGCCAGCGCCAGCGGGTCGCGCTTGGCCGGGCGATCGTCCGGGAGCCGGCCGTGTTCCTGATGGACGAGCCGCTCTCCAACCTCGATGCCAAGCTGCGCGTCCAGACGCGGGCGGAGATCGCCCGTCTCCACCAGCGCCTGCAGACGACCGTCGTCTACGTCACCCACGACCAGGTCGAGGCGATGACGATGGGCTCGCGCATCGCGGTCATGAGCGAAGGCCTGCTCATGCAGGTCGGCACGCCCCAGCAGCTGTACGACCATCCGGCGAACAAGTTCGTGGCCGGGTTCATCGGCAGCCCGGCGATGAACTTCGACGACGTCGAGGTCACGGACGGTCAGCTGAAGGGTCCCGGCGACTGGTCGATCCCGGTCCCGCCGCGGGCGCGCGAGCAACTGACGGCGGGCCAGCGGGTCGTCGCGGGGTTCCGGCCCGAGCACCTGGAGATCGGCGAGGTCGACCCGGAACATGGCTCGTTCCGAGCACGGGCGGATGTCGTCGAGTACCTCGGCAACGAGGAACTGCTCCACATCAGCGCCGCGGACCAGGACGTCGTCGCGATCGTCGACTCGGACCATCGTGTGCGTCCGAACGACATCGTCAACTTGGTGATCCCCCTCGAGAAGGTCCACCTGTTCGACCCCGAGACGGGCGAGACCATCACCCAATCGCAGGCGCAGGTGGCAGCCTGACGGCCGATCGCCGGCCCAGCGACACGACGGCCCCGGAGGCATCCTCCGGGGCCGATCCGCGCGCGCCTGACTTGGGCGTCGAGGATCTGCGCGAACGCGTTGTCGACCGGAAGGTCGTGCATCGCGGTGCGTTCATCGAGTTCCGTGTCGACACCGTCGAGCGGGCCGATGGGACGCGGGCGACCCGTGATTTCGCGGGACACCCGGGCGCGGTCGCGATCGTGGCCTTGGATGCCGCCGGGCGGGTGGCCCTCGTTCGGCAGTGGCGGCTCGCCGCCGACGACGCGTTACTCGAGATCCCCGCCGGCGGCCTCGACCTCCATGACGACGGGTCGAAGGAGGATCCGGACCGTGCCGCGGAGCGGGAGCTCGAGGAGGAGACCGGCCTGCGGGCGGGCGCGTGGCGGAAGCTCGGCGCGTTCTACTCGGCACCTGGCTTCACCGACGAGCTGATGCACCTGTACCTCGCGACCGAGCTCACCTCGGCGTCGGAAGACGGCCGGCTCGGACCCGACGAGGACGAGCGGCTCATCCTCGAGTGGCGGCCGTGGCAGGAGGCCGTCAGGCTCGCCGAGACCGGCGGGATCCGCGACGCGAAGTCGATCGTGGGGCTGTTCTGGCTCGGCCGGGTGATGAGCGAGGCGCCGCCGATCTAGCGAGGCCGTTCCGGCGGGCCGTTCTGGCGGCCGTCTGGCGGGGCCGCTCTAGCGGCGCGGATCGGGAGCTGGGCCGAGTCGGGCGAGCGCATCGCGATACAGCGACGAATCGGGGCTCAACGCGCAGGCCATCCGGAGGTGGGTCCGAGCCTCCGCCCGGCGTCCCAGCCGCTTGAGGCTCTGCCCCAGCGCGTAGTGGGCGTACGGCGCGGAGGGATCGAGCTCGAGGACCCGCTCGAAGGTCGCGCGGGCAGGCTCGGGCTGACCGGAGTTGAAGTACGCCCGGCCGAGCGCTTCGAGGATCGACGCCTTGGCAGGCTCGAGCCGGTCGGCGCGTTCGAGGACGATCGCCGCCTGGGCGTGGTGCCGCCTCGCGAGCAGCGCCTGACCGCGCTGGAGCAGCTCGTAGGCCGTCTCGCGCTCTTCGGCGTCATCCGGTACTCGATCGTCCACGGGAGCATCGTGCCACGCCCTGCCGATGAAGGTCCGCGACGGGTCGGGCTAGCGGCCTTTCGGTCGTGTGGCGGACCGTCGCCGAGCGCGCTTCGTCTGGCGGGTCTCGAGCCATGGCACCAACATCGCCAGGCTCGCGTCGACCACGTCCTCGGGTGCGAGCCCGCGTGAGATCAGCGCGTAGTGCAGCGGCGGACCGATGACCGACGCGACCATGGCGACTGCCACCGGATCATGGCCGAGCGGGTTGGTCGATTCCCGAACGAGCCGATCGAACCGTTCCTCGTAGCGCGCGGCGGACCGCTCGAACGCGGGCGACATGGCCGGGTCGCCGGTGAAGATGAACCACCATCCCTGGCCCCGGCCGTAGAACGCGACCAGCTCGTGGGCCAGACGCGTGACGCGCTCCACCGTCGACTCGAGGCCATCGAAGATGTCGTCGTCTGGCAGGGCGAGGTCGCGCAGGATCATGTCGCCCACTTCCGTCAGCAGGTCGGGCTGTTCTGGGAAGTGGTTGCGGACCGTCGCCGGCGCGACGTCGGCGGCCTGGGCGATGGCCGGCACGGTGGCCGCCCGTAGACCCCCCGTCCGGATCAGCTCGAGGGTCGCTCGGACGATCGACGCGCGGGTCTCGGACATCTGCTCGGCCCGACGACCGAGTCGATAGCGGCGCGGCAATCTGCCCTCCTTTTCGAAGGCTTGCTCGATCGAAGCCCTGCTCGCTCCATCATTTCATTGACTTTTGAAGTCACTCAAATGATGATGCCGAAGACAGCCCATCACCCGCCGCTACGAGGTCAGCCATGCTCGCCGACTCCGACCTGTATCCCGCCGCCGGGGCATCCGCGGTCGTCGCGCTCATCGCGCTCGTCATCTCGGGCATCACCCTGGCCCTCTTCTTCGGCGGAGCCGGCGCTTTCTGGGGGCCCGTGAACGACATGTTCATCGTCGTGACCGTGCTCGCGCTGATCCTGCCGATGCTCGCCGTCGACCGACTCGCGGCCGACGCCGGGATCGGCTGGATGCGGCTCGTGACGATCGTTGCGGTCCTGGGCGCGATCCTGATCGCGGTCGGGCAGACGGCGCTGGTCCTGGGTTTCCTCAGCCTTCAGGGCTCGTTCGTGACCGGCGGCCTCGGTTTCATCCCGATCGTCGTCTGGCTCGTCGCGCTCGTCGTCCTGACTTTCGCCAGCGGTGTGCTCCCGTCGCCGGTCGGTGGGGCGGCCGTCGTGGTGCTCGTCTTGATCGGGGTGGAGGCCCTTGTCGGCTCGGCGACCTACGGCCCGCTCCTATGGATCGCGTCGATCGCACTGCTCGCGGCGATGGTCGCCTGGCTCTGGATCCTGTCGTCGACCCTGCTGGCCCGAGCTCCGGCCTGATCAACGGGGCCTTTCGGGAGGCACGGCCTCGGGCTCTGATCGCCGGGCCAGGGTCCCCGCAGTAACACCCCATGCTCCTATCGACCGACGAACCGCTGGAGGAGCCCGACAACTGGCCTTCTGGCTGTCGTTCAGAACACCGGGTGTCACGATCGGCGGCTAAGCCGCGGCGCAGCCGCCCGTAGGAACACGGGGTGCAACGAAGACGGGGGGCATCGGGGTGCACCGAAGCCGGGGTCAGCCGGGTCGGCCGGCTTCAGCCGTGGTCAGCCGGGTCAGCCGGGGTCAGCGTCGGCGCGGGACCGCGACCCGCCTAACTCGAGACCGGGTCCGCCACGAGCTGCCGATACACGGACAGGTCGACCGACTGGAGCCGCGGCGAGAACGTGATCCCCGGGATGCGGCCTCGCTTCGCGATCGGCCGACCGTCGATCTCCTTGATGTCGCCGGTGAAATCGATCGGCGACGCGCCGCTGATGTATGAGCCGACCGCATAGGAATCGACCGGCGCACCGGCCTCCTTGAAGTAGCGCACTCGATCCGGGTTCAGTCCACCGGAGACGACGATCTTGACGTGCTGGTAGCCCTCCTGGTCGAGGCGAGCACGGATCTCGGTGACCAGGTCGGCCGTGACCCGGCCGCGCTCGGACGGCGTATCCAGGCGGATACCGTAGAGCCGATCGCCGAGCGCGTGCGCGACGCGGAGCGCCTCCTCGGCCTCGTCCCTGAACGTGTCGACGAGCACGATCCGTGGCACGTCCGGCCCAAGATGCCGGTCGAACGCGAGTGCCGCCTCCACGGTGTCCCCGAAGATCAGGACCAGCGAGTGCGGCATCGTCCCGGTCGGCGCCAGACCAGCGAGCCGAGCTCCGGCCGGTGTCGACGCGCCCACGCAGCCGCCGACGATCGCCGCGTAATCGAGGACGTCCGTGATGTCGGGGTGGACGTGTCGGGCGCCGAAGCTGATCACTGGCTCCGGGGCGGCGATATCGACGATCTCACGGGCTGCGGTCGCCCAGCCGGTCGATTGCGCGAGCATCCCGAGCAAGGCGGTCTCGTAGAGGCCGAACCGGCGGTAGCGCGCGCGGATGCGGAGGACGACCTCCCGTGGCGCGATCCGATCACCGTCGGACAGGGCCTCGACTTGGGTCTCGCTCGAGTCGCATTCGGCGAGGACGTGACCGAGCAGGTTCTTCGCCTCGTCGATGCCGCACAGGACGGCCTCTCGACGGGTGAACACCTCCATCGTGACGAGCGGATCGAGGTCCTCCGCTTCGAGGATGGACTCCGCTCGGGCGAAGTACACATCGGCGGAGTCGCCGGACAGGATCTCGGTCGAGGGTCGCGCGCGCTGGATCCCCATGCGTCGGGCTCGGCTCCTGTGCGGACTCGTTGGGCATCGACGGTACCGCGGGTCGCGCTCCCTCCGGCTCCGGCGAGGCGGCGAGTGTAGTCGATGCGGCCGAAGCCGGAGGTCGGTCCGGCAGGCGGATCACTCGGGCAAGCGGTGTGCTTGCATGCGGTTCTGCCGACGCCGTCGACCGCGGCGGATGGTTACGAGGACCAGCGCGAGGAAGAACGACACCGCGATGACGATCGACGCGATACTGAACGCCCGGCCCTGGCCCGAGGGCTCGGCGTTCAGCCAGGCGGCGGTGGCTTCGTCGGCCGCCTCGGCCGACGAAGCCAGGTCTCCCCGCGAGAACGCGTCCCGAGCGAGGGCGAGGTCCGCCTCCGGCGTCTGGCCGACGAGGCCGAGCTGCATCAGCGGGGTCGATCCTGCCGGTCGATGGCCGACCGCGGTGGTGTAGTGGTCGATCGCCTGGAGCTCGGCACCGCCCTCGGCGACGGCGTCATCGAACCCGTCGTCGTCCTCGAACGCCTCGCGTAACGCGACGGGCGCCGTCAGGCCAGCGTCGGCGGCCGCCGTTTCGACCCTCGCTCGCAGGTCAAGGACATCGGTGGCCGACTCCATGAGCGCGGTCCCCTCATCGAAGCGCCATGCGCGCATCGCATCACGGATCGACAAGGGGACATGCCAGCCAGCGACGGCCTTCACGAACTCGGCGTACCGGGCGCGTGCCTTCGTGCGCGCGTCGAGCAAGAGCACGTCCTCGGGGCGTGCGACCCATGTCCGCCACAGGTCGTCGAATGGCTTGCCGGTGTGCTCTTCCAGCAGGTCGAGCAGCGCACGCCAATCGACCGGTCCGCCGACGATCTCCTCGCCACCTCCGGTCGGTTGGTAGGCGCTGATCCGGTCCGCGGCATCCGCCCACACCGAGCGCAGGCCGCGCTCACCGGCGCGCTTGCCGATCTCGCGCGCCAGGACGAGGCCGGCGGCATAGGCGTAATCCTCTTGCGCGACGTCGAGGGTGCCGACATCACCCCAATCGTTGAGCGGGATGCGCGACTTCTTGAGGGCGTCGGTGAGCTTGTCTGTGGTGATCTTGAGCTTCGCGTCCGCGGCCGCCAGCTCGCCGTAGTACGAGGCGAATGCCTCGTTCGACCAGCGGTCGGCGAGGAGGGACCCGTTGAACCAGGTGTGGGCCGCCTCGTGCAGGACGACGAAGTCGTCGGCGTAGTACGCGATCGCCACTTCACCCGCGGATGGGTCGAAGATGCCGGCATAGCCGCCCGTCGACCGGCTGACGGCCTCGGTGACGACCAGCGGCTTGTCGTAGTCGGGCCACTCGAGGCCGATGCGCTCGCCGAGCGCCGGCAAGCCGACGCCCAACACGCGCCGGATACGCTGCGCCCACGCCGAGTCGTCGGACCAGGCACGCACGGTCACCGACACATCGCGCCCCACGACGGTCGCCGCGACGCTGGTCTCGCGATACGCCCCCGGCCGGTCGCCGACGAGGTACGCGAAGAAGTCAAGCGGCTTGGCCAGGATGCCGCTGTTGAAGACGGTCCGGCCATCGGACGACAGGGTCGGGCTCGGGATCCGGCCGGCCTCGACGGCGACCTGGTAGCCCTTCGGGAACACGACCGTGACCGAGCTCCCGGACGTGTCGTCGCTCGCGAATGCCCAGACCGGGAACGACACGAGGGTGTCGCCGATCCGCAGGTCCCGTGTCGGCTTTCCGCCCGGGTCGCGGAGATCGAACGAGAGCCGGTAGCGCGCGGACCTCCCGGCCGACAGGTCGCGCGCCAGGTTCAGCCGAAGGAGGGTGTAGGACGCCGTGCGCCTCGCGACGCCCACCGTCGGCCTGCCGCTGCCCGCCCAGCTGAGATCGTAGTTGCTGGCACCGGGCAGGACGGCAAGGAAGGCGTGGTCGAAGAAGTAGCGCTTGGTCGTGGTGTCGCGCAGCCGGTTCGTGAGCGTCAGATCGACCGTGACGCGGACGCGCTTCTGCGCAGGCTGGACGTCGTAGCGCGCGGCCGAGACGATCGTGAGATCCGGCGTCGCTGCCCGCACCACCTGCGGCGCCGGGCCGGCGCCGGCGAGCGATCCGAGGGCCAGCAGCGCGGCAAGGACGACGCGGCCGAGTCGAGGTGCGGTCATCCAGCCGAACCGTCGTGCTCGTCGGGGTCGGGTTCTCCCTCGATCATCTCGCGCGCCGTGGGATCGGCCTCCGGCTCGAGCGCTGTCATCTCGAGCTCTGGCAGGCGACCGTCGTACCGCTCGAGGAACGCCGCGTTCCGGCGTTCGCGGCCGGCCATGTCCGGGATCTTCCCGCCGATCCACAGCCAGCCCGCGGATTCGTCGAGCAGCCGGTCGGCCAGACCGACGATGCGCGCCAGGGCCAGCCCGAGCTGGTCAGCGGTCGGCGGAGAGGCCGCGTCCGCGATCGGCAGCTCGATCGCGAGGAGCGGTCGCTCGTCCTCCCCGATCGAGAACTTGGCGAACGGGAACTCGTCGTTCCAGCGCAGGAGCTTGCGGTAGGACTTGCGGAACATGTCGCTGATCGGCGGGGCGAAATGGGCCCAGCAGATCAACGCGAGGGCGGGATCGAGGATGATCGTCACCCGGAGGTCGAAGCGGCGGCGACCGTCGAGCACGAGATCCCAGCTGGCGATCCCATCGCGCTCGGCCCGGTCGACGGGCTCGAGGCCCAGGTCGGTGAGCCAGCGCTCGACGTCGGCCGGGCGCACCGTAGGCGCGCCGGGGTCGGCGGAAGGCATGGCCCGCGGAGTCTAGCCGATTCGTCGCGGGGCGCCGTCCACGGCGCCACTCGGCGGCGCGCCGTTCACGGCGCCCCTCGGCCGCGCGCCGTCCGGCTATCCGCTCGAGGCCACCGCCTCTTCCACTGTCAAGTCGCGCCCGTGGGCGTGCGGATGCCGACGACCGGGCTTCATATCGACGGATTCGCCGCTCTTGATGACCTTCTTCGTCCAGTCGCTGATTCGGACGTCGGCGGCGACCTTCACGTTGCGCCCGACCCGAGTGCCGCGCGGCACGACCGAGCGCTTGCCGACGACCGTGATCCCGCTATTGAGGCGGCTCGGTTCCTGCTTGTTCGGCCGATCGTCGAACGGACCACTGCCGACCATGGCGCCCTGGCCGACGACGACCTGCTTGTCGAGGATGGCTCGATCGACGACCGCACCGGACCGGATTACCGAGTCGAACATCACGATCGAATCACGGACCACCGCCCCGACGTCGACCCGCACGCCGGGCGACAGGATCGAGTTCACGACCGTGCCGTTGATGATGCAGCCGTGGCTGATCATGCTCCGATGGACCTGCGCCGTCGGGCCGATCTTCGCCGGGGCGCGTTCCTCGGACCGCGTGTGGATGACCCAATCAGGGTCGTACAGGTCCAGCTCCGGTTCGTCCTCGAGGAGCGCCATGTTGGCCTCCCAGAACGACTGGATCGTGCCGACATCCTGCCAGTAGCCGGTGTAGCGATACCCGAAGACGCGCGCACCCGCGTCGAGCATCTCGGGCACGACGTGGCGGCCGAAATCGACCCGGTCATCGGAGAGCCAGCGGCGGAGCGCCTTCTTCGAGAAGACGTACACGCCCATCGACGCAAGGTCGCTCTTGGGTTGCTTGGGCTTCTCCTGCCACTCCGTGATTCGGTCGCCCTCGTCCATCGCGAGGATGCCCATCCGCGACGCCTCGGCGAGCGGCACGCGTCTGACAGCGATCGTCACGTCCGCTCGCCGCCGTCGATGCGCGGCGATGAACGGCGTGTAGTCCATCTTGTAGATGTGGTCGCCTGCCAGGACGACGACGGTGTCGGACGGATCGTGCTCGATGACGTTCATGTTCCGGAGCACGGCGTCGGCCGTCCCCCGATACCACTCGGCGACGCGGCCACGCGCGACATAGGGCTGCAGCAGCTTGACCCCGCCCTGGTTGCGGTCGAGATCCCACGGCCGACCGAGGCCGATGTGGTCGTTCAGGGAGCGCGGGTTGTACTGCGTCAGGACGACGACGTCATGGATGTCGGAGTTCACGCAGTTCGACAGCGTGAAATCGATGATGCGGTACTTGCCGCCGAACGGGACCGCGGGCTTGGCGCGCTCCTGCGACAGGATCGACAGGCGCTCGCCCTCACCACCCGCGAGGATGATCGCCATCGTGCGCTTTGCGGCCACGGTGCGCCTCCCGGTCGCTGGGATCCTGGTTCGGCGATGCTAGCACGCGCCTCGCCCGGCGCTCCCCCGCGCCCGTGTCAACGGTGGGTGAACGCCCTCGTTACAGGAACAACCTCGGGTTCACGAAGTCGCCATTGAGCTCGACCATCCAGTGCAGGTGGGCGCCCGTCGCGTGCCCCGTCGACCCCTGCGTGCCGATGACCGCGCCCTTCTTGACCGACTGACCGGCCTTGTACGGGCAGCTCGGCTGCATGTGCGCGTACCACGTCTTCAGGTTGCCAGCGTGGGCGATGACGACGATCCAGGCGGGATCGGGGCCATCGGCCCAGTTCCAGTCGCACTTGACGACGATCCCGGACGCGGCCGCCCGGACCTTCGCGCCCGATGGGCCGACCAGGTCGATGCCGTTGTGGAAGTGGTCGCAGCCGTGGCCCGGCGCGTAGTACTCGAACGTGCTGCATCCGAAGTCGCCGCTGACCGTGAAGCTGTCCATCGGCCAGCGCATCGAGCCGTTGAACCTGCTCGGGATGCGACCGCTCCGGACCTGGGCCGCGACGAGGGCGTTGATCTTCCTGGCCAGCGCGCGCTGGTCGGCGGCGGCCTTGGCGATGATGGAGGCGGCATTGCGCTTGTTGCGGATCAAGGCGGCGTAGCGCGCCTTCTGCTGGGCGAGCGTCCGGGCGATCTGCTTCTCGAGGCGGCGCAGCACCTGCTTCGTCTCCTGGAGCGCGCGCATCGCCTTGTCGAGGTCACGCTTCTGGGCGGCGGTCTGCTGGCGGAGGACGTTCGTGCGGGCGCGCGTATCCGCCACGGTCTGATGGATCGCGGCCAGCGTCTCCTTGTCCCTGGCGATGCCCTCGGCGAGGGCCTTGTCCTGCTCGCCGACGTCGATGTAGTAGCTCATTTCCGCGAGCAGGTCCGTGAACGAGCCGCCAGACAGGAACGTCTCGAGGGGAGACGTGCGATCGGTGTCGTACGCGCTCCGGACCCGTTCAGCGAGCTGCGCCCGGCGAGCGGCGAGCTCGAGCCGCTTCGACTCCTCCTCCGCCTCGACCCTGGTCAGCTCCGCGTCCATGGCCTTGAGCTGGGCGACCAGGTCCGCGTAGACCGCCTTCACCTGGTTGATGCGCGACTGCATCCGGGAGATCTTCTTGCGGACGGCGGCGAGGTCGGCCCCCACCTTCCGGAGCTCGGTCTTGGTCCCGGCGATCTCGGCCGCGAGGCCCTGCTGGAGGTCGTTGATGGCCGCGATCTGGGCCTTCTGCTCGGCGACCTCCTTCTTGAGCGCCGCCTGCTTGGCCTTGGCGTCGGACAGCTCATCGGCCGAGACGGACGGGCTGGACCCGGGCGCACCGAGGAGTCCTGTGACGAGCGGGATCAGGAGGACGAGCGTCGGGAGGTGGCGTCGGACGCGCCGCGGCGACCGAGGCGCGAGCGGGTTCGACCAACCCGTCGGTCCGGGGCGAGCGGCTGTCTGGCGAACCAGGCGATCCGCACGGAACGGGCGGCGGATCACGAGGGCGACGTCATCGTGGCGAGTTTGGCTCCGTAGGGCGATGCTGTCGTGGCGGGGCACAGCACCGGTCGACGGGTCACACCCGCCGGTCGGGATCGCCGTCCGCGGACTGGACACGGCCGCTTGACGACGCCGGATCCGGCTCCCCGGGATGATACCCCGTCGGGTCCAGAGATCGACTCGGGCAGTCTATCCGTGCGGGCGGCGTGCACCAGATGGGCCGATGGTCCTATCAGGTACCGGTGTAAGACCTCGATACGTGCCGCGTCATCTGCGGCATGTCGATCTTCCGCGCTCCGCTCGGCCGCACGATCCTGGCGATCGTCGTCGCTGTCGGCGCGCTTGGGTACGCCCCGGGCGTGTCGGAGGCACGGAGCATTCCGCAGGCACTCAGCGTGTCGCAGCCAGGGACCGAGTCGCCGGCGAGCGGCGCGATGCCACTCCTCGCCACGACCGCCGCCAGCGAGCCAGGCGTCGATTGCACGGCCGGCAACCTACCGCTGTCGATGGCTCGCGAGATCCGGGACGGCATGCTGCAGCTTGGCCCGTTCCGTGCCTGGCATCTGCCACAGAACCCGACCTGGCGCGAGAACCCGTTCCGGGACGTCAACTGGGTCTTCCGCTATCAGACCTTGCGCTTCGTCCTGCCACTCATCCGGATGTGGCATCGCACCCAGGACTCCTGGTACCTCAAGCGGGCCCTGTTTCTCACGCGCGACTGGGTCGCCGACAACCCCCGATCCCACCCCGCGTCCAGCTACGCCTGGAACGATCACACCACGGCGTGGCGGGCGATGGTCCTGGCCTGCATCGTGCAGGCGGTCCCGTCGGCAACCTGGGCACGTGCCGCCCTGGGCACACACGGCCGCCTTCTGGCCCAGTCCTGGTTCTATCGATGGCAGGGGAACCACGCCCTCAACCAGGATCGCGGCCTCATCGCCGCGGGCTGCACGCTCGGGCGCGACGACTGGGTACGGCTCGCTCGGTCGCGACTCGCGCAGCTCGTGGTCGAGAGCGTCGATTCGCAGGGCGTCACCAACGAGCAGGCCGTCTTCTACCAGTTCTACAACTACAGCGCCTACGGATCCGCGGTGGACCGACTTCGGCAATGCGGCTACGCCATCCCCACGGCGCTCTCTCGGATCGACCGGATGCCGACCTTCCTCGCCCACGCGACGTTGCCGGACGGCACGTACGTGATGATCGGCGACACGGGGCGACGTCCAGCGGTGTCCATCGTCGGGACCCATGCCGAGTTCGCCGCGAACGCCGGTGGCGCCGGCCCGAAGCCACAGACAGAGTTCGCCAAGTACAGCGCCGGCTTCGCATTCGGCCGCACCGGCTGGGGAGAGCGCCGCCCGTTCCGTGACGAGGCGATGTTCAGCCTCCGATACGGTCCCGGTCGTCGCTTCCACGGCCATGCCGACCACGGCTCGGTGACCCTGTATGGGAACGGCAAGCGGCTCATCGATGACAGCGGCACGTTCACGCTGAACCAGAACCGGTGGCGCGCGTTCGCGATCGGGCGGACGGCGCACAACGTCGTGACCGTCGACGGTGTCGCCTATCGAGCCTCCTCGTATGCCAAGCTCAGTTGGTCGCGCAGTGGCTCGCGACGGGACGACCTGACCATCGTCGACCGCGGCTATAGCGGCGTGACGCATCGACGGCGAGTCCTGTTCTCGCGGAACGTCGGTTATCTGGTCGTCGAGGATCGTGTCTCGGCGTTGTCGTCGCGCACGTTCCGCCAGCTCTGGCACCTGGATGTCGGGACAGCGCCGGTGGTCGCCGGTCGCACCGTCCGTTCGACGCGGGCGAGTGGCAACGTTCGGATCATCCAGCTGGCTGTCCGACCGACCCTCCGCATCGTGAAGGGCCGCTACTCGCCGATCCAGGGCTGGATCTCCGAGTCGTTGGTCCGCCGTCGACCTGCGCCGGTCATCGAGGCGATCGCCCGTGGGCGATCGGTGCGCTACCTGACGCTGGTCGTCCCGACGAAAGGGCCGAACGACCGCGTGTCCGTGACGAACGTCCGGCTCTCGAGCACGGGGTGGAGCTTCGACATCGACGTCGCCGGCGTCCGCGAGCACGTCCGAGCGACCGAGTGGAACTCAGCGATCACATCGCCGTGACCCGGGCCGTGGCCGGCTCCGATGCCATCACATCCTGATCAGCACCGCCCAGAGCGCGCCGATGATCAGGAACGGCCCGAACGGGATGAAGCTGCGCCGCCCGATCCGCCGCGTCGCGAGCAGCACGAGCAGCACGACCCCGGCCACGACGAGTCCGAACAGGGTCCCGCTCAGCGCCCGCTCGCCACCCACCATCAGGCCCATCCCGGCCAGGAACTTCACGTCGCCCATCCCGAACGCCCCGGCCCCGAACGGGATCGATGGCAGATAAAGGATCGCGGGGATCAGGACGGCCGCGAGGACGGCGAGCAGCAGCTCCCCGCCGACCAGTGGGTTGCGCCCCGTGATCGCGTACAGCAGCGCGAGCGGGATCACCGGCAGCGTCAGCTCGTCGGGGAGCACGCGCTGATCGAGGTCGGTCGCGAGGCCGACGATCAAGGTCACGAACCATGCCCCGAACGCGACGAGAGCCAGAGTGTCGCCCGCGAATCGGAGCGGCAGCAGCCCGAGCGCGATCGCCCCGATGGCGCCGCAGGCGACGGTCCGCCAGTCGACCTTCCGACCGGGTGGATGCTCCTCGTCGTGCTCCGGCCAGCGGGTCGCGAAGCGGTCGGCGGCGACGCCGAGCGTCCCGCCCGCGATCGCCAGGACGATGCTGAGGAGGTCGATCGTCAGGCGGCCCCGGCCAGCGCCAGCTCCACGAGCGTGGCGTGCGCGGTGCCCGTCGCGCCGCGCGCGCCGAACGGCAGCGCCTTGCGGTAGTAGCCCGTGCCCGCGATGTCGAGGTGGACCCAGGGGACATCGGCGAACTGCTGCAGGAAGAGGGCGCTCTTGACGAGCGAGCCATCGGCCGCGCCTGCGTTCTGGAAGTCGGCGTACCAACTCTCCATGTCGGGGACGTAGTCCTCGATCAGCGGCAGTTGCCAGTAGCGCTCGCCCGCTCGGCGGCCGGCGGCGACGATGTCGTCGTACCAGGCCTGAGGCTGCCCGAACGCGCCGGTCACGAGATGCCGGAGGGCCCGGGCCACGGCGCCGGTGAGCGTCGGGACATGGACCAGGTGCGTGGCCCGGGGCCGTTCCCCATGG
>Ga0173483_10000234_pt1 | contig 14999 bp, 17 predicted proteins | sample NitcycUS178409R2_FD_122621 | JGI IMG/M metagenome (GOLD analysis project Ga0173483, IMG submission 122621) | Soil microbial communities from Arlington Agricultural Research Station in Wisconsin, USA - Nitrogen cycling UWRJ-S178-409R-2 (version... | ecosystem: Environmental > Terrestrial > Soil...
ACGACTGGCACATGAACGTCCGGCCTTCGAACACGGAGCCGCTGCTGCGCCTGAACCTCGAGGCCCGCACGCCCGAGCTGATGGAGCGCAAGCGGGACGAGGTGCTCGCCGTCATCCACGGCGACGCCTGATCGCGGAGAACGATCGGCTAGTCTGCGGATGACCGTGGGCACCGATCACGTCTCCGGCATCGAGGTGCGGCACCTGGCGGCGCTCGAGGCCGTCGCCGAGGAGGGCTCGTTCCGTCGTGCCGCCACTCGCCTCGGCTACGTCCAGTCGGCGATCAGCGAGCAGATCGCCGCGCTCGAGCGGATCGTCGGCCAGCGCCTGGTCGAGCGCTCACGCGGCCCCGGGCCGGTGGCGCTGACCGAGGCCGGCGAGGTGCTGCTCGGCCACGCGAAGGCGATCGTCGCGCGGATCAAGGCCGCCGAAGCCGATCTGGGCGCGCTCTCCGACGGCGCGGCCGGCTCGCTGCGGCTCGGCATCTACCAGAGCGTCGGCGCGCGGGTCATCCCGCGGCTGCTGCCCCGCTACGCGCTCGACTGGCCCGCGGTCCGCGTGCTCCCGCGCGAGGCGCCGACCGACGCCGCGCTGTTCGAGCTCGTGGAGCGCGGCGAGCTCGACCTCAGCTTCGCCGACATGCCGCTCCGCGACGGCCCGTTCGACTTCACCGAGGTGCTCGTCGACCCGTACATCCTGCTAGTCGCGGCCGACTCGCCGCTGGCTGTCAACGGCCCGGTGGGCCTCGAGGACGTCGCTGAGCTGCCGCTGATCGGCCACGTCACGTGCCGCGTGCTCCCGCGCGTCGAGGAGGCGCTGCGGGCCCAGGGCGTCGAGCCGAACTTCGTCTTCCGCTCCGACATCATCGGCACCGTGCAGGCGCTCGTCGGCGCCGGCGTCGGCAGCGCGATCATCCCGCGGCTGGCCGTCGACGCGACCGACCCTTCCACGGCGATCGTCGAGTTTGCCGACGAGATGCCGGTGCAGCCGCGCCTGATCTCGCTCTTTTGGCACCGCGACCGCTACCGCTCGCCGGCCGCGCTGGGCTTCGTCGACGCCGCGGTCGAGATCTGCGCGCAGGTCACGGCCGAGCTCGACGGCGTGCTGCGGCCCCTCCATCGCCGCTCTCGATCAGCGTGATCGGCAACCTGCTTCACCGCCCGTGAGCGCTGCGGCTACCGTTCGCCCATGAGGGTCGTCCTGGTTGCTGCGGCCGCCCTGGCGCTCGCCGCCCCCGCGGCGGCCTCACCGCGCCTGACCCCGGCCGACCGGGCCGCGATCACGCGCTCGATCGACGTATTCGTGAACCACGCGGTCAAGCGCGTCAACACGGGCGCCTCCTTCGACGTGGTCGCTCCGGAGATGCGGCCCGGGATCACACGCAAGCAGTGGGCGCGCGGCGACATCCCCGCCTACCCGTTCCCGGCTCGCGGCACGACGCACCCGTGGAACATCCTCTACGTCACCAAGGAGGAGGTCGGCCTGGAGCTGGAGCTGATCCCGCGCCAGGGCGCGACCGAGCAGGGACCGATCATCTTCCACATCTACCTGCGCCCTGTCAGCGGCGGCCGCTGGCTGGTCGATTCGTTCATGCCGGTGGCGACGCTCGCGCCGCTCGACGCGAAGCAGACCAAGGTGCGCTCGGTGCGGGACTTCTCCCCGGGCGCGCAGGGCGACGCAAACAACGGGAGCCCCAGCCAGCTCAGCAAAGACTGGCTGCTCGTGCCCGTCGGCGTGATTGGCCTCGCGTTGGTCGTCCTCGCCGGGTGGGCCGTTTTCCACGGGATCCGCAACCGCCGGCTCGCCGGCCCGCGCGGCGGCACGCTTCCGCCGCTCCCGCCCAGCACCAGCTCGCGCGCTTAAGCGGTCGCGCCGGCCAAGCCGGCACGACCTCCTCGTCGGCATCGCAAGCGACGCCTTAGCATCCCCCGCGTGGAGCTCGAGCTCGGCCGCGAGACCGACCGCAAGCCGCCGTTCAAGTACTCGTCGCTGACGCGGGTTGGCTTCTCCGATACCGACGCCCAGGGCATCGTGTACTACGGCCGCTACCTACCGTACTTCGACAGCGCCCGCGTCGAGTACCACCGGCACCTCGACATGTTGCGGACGACGCCGCAGGAGCGGGAGTTCGTGATGCGGGCGAACACGATCGAGTACCACGCGCCCGCACGGTGGGACGACCTGATCGAGGTCTTCATCCGCGTCTCGCGCATCGGGCGAACGAGCATCACCTACGAGTGCGCCGCGTACCGGGTCGACGACGACGTGCTGATGGTGACGGCGACGCAAACGCTCGTGCTCGTCGACCTCGACGAGCGGCGCGCCTGCGAGATCCCGGGCTGGTACGGCGACCAGATCGCCGCTTTCGAACGCGGGGACCTCGAGCGATGACCGGCGCGCAGGAGGCGATCGACCGGATCCTCGACCGCGGCGGCTCGGACGTGGAGGTCCTGCAGGGCGTCGTCGACGTGCTCCACGAGCGCATCGACCACTACTCGTGGATCGGGATCTACCTGGTCGAAGGAGACGACCTCGTGCTCGGTCCCTGGAAGGGTCCGCAGGCGACGGAGCACGTGCGCATCCCGGTCGGCCAGGGCGTCTGCGGCGCGGCCGCTGCGAGCGGGCAGACCGAGGTCGTGGACGACGTGAACGCCGACCCGCGCTACCTCGCCTGCTTCCCCTCGACGCGCTCGGAGATCGTCGTCCCGATCGCGCACGAGCGGCGGGTCGTCGGCGAGATCGACATCGACTCCGATCAGGCGGCGGCGTTCGGCGGCGGCGACCGGGAGTTCCTCGAACGCATTGCGGTGCAGATCTCACACGCTGCGGCAGGAGCGGCCGCCGTCCTGTAGAAATTCGGACACCTCCTGGTCACAGGCCCGCAACGCTCCTGTCACAATTACCGAATGGCACCGCTCAACTACCTCGACGCCGGCTCCGGGAGCATGCTGCTCCAGATCGTCCTTGGCGGCGTGGCGGCCATCGGGGTGACCGCAAAGCTGACGTGGCGGCGCTTCCTCCGAACCCTGCGCATCCGCAGGGATGACGACGAGACCTAGCCCGAGCCGCACTCCGGAACCTGCCTCCTTCCGGGACCCGGAGGCTCGCGTCGTGTACTCGCCCGACGGCGAGGTGCTGCGCGAGCTCTCGCTGCGCGGGCAGGAGGACTGGGACGCACTCGAGTCGGCGCGCTTCTTCCGCCGCGCGCTCGAGGACGGCCGCATCGTCGCCACGGAGGAAGTCGAGCCCGGCGTGCTCCGGCACGAGCGGCTGCCGTTCGTCTCGTACCCGTACGAGTGGCCGTTCGAGATGCTTCGCGAGGCCGCGCTCCTGCAGCTCGAACTGCTCGACGAGGCGCTGAGCGAGGGATTCGTGCTCAAGGACGGCTCGCCGTACAACGTGCAATGGCGCGGGTCGGAGCCGGTGTTCGTGGACGTGGGCTCGTTCGAGCGGCTGCGCGAGGGCGAGCCCTGGGCCGGCTATCGCCAGTTCTGCGCGCTCTTCCTCTATCCGCTGATGCTGCAGGCCTACCGCGGCGTGGCGCCGCAACCGTTCCTGCGCGGGAGTCTCGAGGGGATCGAGCCGAGCCAGGCGCGGGCGCTCCTGCCGCGCTTCCGCCGGGGCGTGCTCACGCACGTCGTGCTGCACGACCGGCTCGAGGCGAAACACGCGGCACGCGAGCGTGACGTGCGCTCGGAGCTCAAGGCAGCAGGCTTCAAGAAGGAGCTGATCCAGGCGAACGTACGACGGCTGCGCAAGCTCGTGCAGCGGCTCTCGCCGAAGCGCGGGCGCTCCGAGTGGGCGGGCTACCGCGAGGCGGCGCCGTACACCGACGAGGACGCCGAGCGGAAGGAGCGGTTCGTGCGCTCGGCCGGGGCCGCGCGGCTCGCCTGGGATCTCGGCGCCAACGACGGCCGCTTCTCGCGCGCGCTCGACGCGGAGTACGTGGTCGCGGTCGACGGTGACGAGCGCGTGGTCGGCGAGCTCTACAGGACACTGAGAGCGGAGGGCTCGAAGACGATCTTGCCGCTCGTCGTGGATCTGGCGGACTCGTCGCCGGCGCGCGGCTGGCGCGGCGTGGAGCGGCGGCGGCTCGAGGAGCGCGGCCGGCCGGACCTCGTGCTCTGCCTGGCGCTCGTCCACCACCTCGCGATCGGGCGCAACGTGCCCTTCGCCGAGCTCGTCGGCTGGCTGCGGAGCCTGGGCGCCCGGCTCGTGATCGAGTTCGCCGACCGCGACGACCCGATGGTGCAGCGGCTGCTCGCGGCCAAGCGTGCGGAGGTGCACGAGTCGTACGGCCGCGACGAGTTCGAGCACGCGCTGCGCGAGGGCTTCCAGATCGCGCGCAGCGAGGAGCTCGGCTCAGGGACGCGCACGCTCTACCTCGCCAGCCCGCGCCTATGACAGAGCGGCAGGCCCTGCCGTTGCGGCTGGCCGGCCTGCACCTGCTCGTGCTCTGGTCGTTCGCGGTCGCGCAGCCGCTCCTCGACCTGCTCGGCCAGAACGGCGAGTTCTTCGCGGCACGCGGTTCGACCCGGTGGGACGCGGTCGTCTTCGCGTTGGTGCTCGTGTTCGTCCCGCCGGCGCTGTTGCTCGGGATCGAGTGGATCGCCGGACCGGTGCGCTGGGCGGTGCACGCGCTCTTCGTCGCGGGCCTGGTCGCGCTGTTCGTGCTGCAGACGATCCGCGGCGCGGGCGGCCCCGGGAAGCTGCTCCTCATCGGCGCTGCCGTGGCCGGCCTGGCGGGCGCGTGGCTGTACCTGCGGTGGCGCGGGGCCCGGCTAGTCCTGACGGTGCTTGCGCCTGCGCCGCTGCTCTTCCTCGCGCTCTTCCTCTTCAACTCCGACGTGTCGCGACTCTCGGTGGCGAGCGACGCGCACGCCGCCGCGGAGCGCCCGCGCGCGCCGGTCGTCCTGATCGCATTCGACGAGCTGCCGTTGAACTCACTGCTGGACACGCGCGGCAAGATCGATGCGAAGCGCTTCCCGCACTTCGCGCAACTCGCGTCCGGGGCGAGGTGGTTCTCGCGAGCGACGACGGTTGCCGAGGGGACCACGCACGCCGTTCCGGCGATCCTCAGCGGCCAGTTCCCGCGCGCCGGCGAGTTCCCGACCTATGCCGACCACCGCCGGAACCTGTTCACGCTGCTAGGCGGCGCGACGGCGTTGCATGTCGACGACGGCGAGACGCACCTCTGCCCGCCCTCGCTTTGCCCGGGGCTCGAAGGCTCCTTCGGCAGCCGCGCAGGCACGCTCGCCGAGGACACCGGGGTCGTCTACCTGCACCAGCTGCTCCCGGACGACCTCGCCGGCTGGATCCCGTCGATCGCGAACGGCTGGGACAACTTCCTGCGCGACGCGAGCACTCATTACGATCCCGGCCGGATCGACCCGGGCTTCCTCGCCTCGTTGCGGCCGCAGGAACGCCCGTCGCTCTGGTACCTGCACCTGATGCTCCCGCACAGCCCATGGCGCTACCTGCCCTCGGGCGCGCGGTACGACGTCCCTCCAGCGCCGGCCTGGGGCCCTGACGAGGTCTGGAACTCGAACCAGGCGGCGGTCGACCAGAGCTGGCAGCGCCATCTGCTGCAGCTCGGCTACGCGGACCGGGTGCTCGGCCGGCTGCTCGCTCGACTCAGGGCGACCGGGCTCTACGACCGCGCGCTGCTGATCGTGACCGCCGACCACGGCGTCAGCTTCCGCGCTGGTGAGAAGCGGCGCCCGCTCTCGCCCGCGAACCTGGAGGACATCGCCTACGTGCCGCTGTTCGTGAAGCTGCCGGGCCCGCAGCGCGGCTCGGAAGTGCCCACGCTCGCGCGGACGATCGACATCGTCCCGACCATCGCCGACGCGGTCGGCGTCCCGATCCCATGGCACGTCGATGGGCGCTCACTGCTCGCGAGGCGGCCGGCGGGCGGCGAGGTGATCCTGATCAAGGACAAGGGACGGCGTTTCACGATCCCGGCGGCAGCGCTCGACGCGCGTCGCCAGGCCGCCCTGCGCCGGCAGCTGCAGCTCTTCGGCTCCGACCAACCGCTCTCGACGCTCTTCGGCGTCGGGCCCGACCGCGGGCGCCTCGGTCACTCGTTCGACGGACGCCGCCGGGTCGACAGCGTCAACCGGGCTCGAGGCTCCGGCCCGCTCGTCCAGGTGAGCGGGCGCGCCTCGCACACACGCTCGGTCGCGGTGGTTGTCGGCGGCCAGATCGTCGCCGTGGCGCCGGTCGCGCAGGGACGTTTCTGGGCGCTCGTGCCGCGCAAGACGTTGCGCCACAACAAGCCCGGGGTCTACGCGATCGGAGGATGAGAGCGCCCGGCGCGCCCGGGCAGCCGCCACCGACCGGGCGCGCCGGGCGCCCGCCCGCCGTCCTCGAAACGGACGGGCGCCTAAGCTCTCTCACGGGAAGCCCCTCTCCCCTACCTCACGTTGTAGTCGGTCGCGCGCAAAGCGCCATCCCTCGAATGGGGTACCCCGCTCGTTCGAGGGACTATCCCTCGAACGGGTGATTCACGCGGATCCCCCTTTCGAGGGATTCGTTCTAGCTGGGTGTGACGCGGTAGGCGTCGAACACGGCGTCGACGTTGCGCAGCGCCGTGAGCAGGCTGCGCAGCGCCTTCACGTCGCCGACCTCGGCCACGTACCAGTTCTTCGCGAGCTGGTCCTCGACGTGACCGCCGTACTCGACGATGTTCGCGCCGTGCTCGGCGAACGTGCGGGCCACGTCCTCGAGCAGCCGCGGCCGGTCCCAGGAATCCACCGCGATCTGGACGCGGAAGCTCTGCGAGGCGCCACCGTCCCAGTCGACGTTGGTGAAGCGCTCGGGGTTCCGCATGAGCGACTTCACGTTCGAGCAGTCCTCCCGGTGGATCGTGATCCCCTTGCCCATCGAGACGTAGCCGACGATCCGGTCGCCGGGCAGCGGCGTGCAGCACTTCGCCAGGCGCACGAGCACGTCGTCGACCCCGGTCACCGTGATGCCGAAGTTCTGGCTCGCCGTGACGTGCCGCTCCTTCGGCGCCTTGAGCGGAACGGCCTCCTCCCGCACGACCCCCTCCGTCTTCAGGCGCTGGATCACCTTGTTGACGATCTGGCCGGGCTGCAGCTTCCCCGAGCCGAGCGCGAGGTAGAAGTCCTCGGCTTTCTTGAAGCCGCTCTCGCGGATCACCTGGGCGAGCACCGCCGAGCCCTGCAGCTTCCGGTACGGCAGGTTCTGCTTCTTCAGCGCCGTCTCGAGGATCTCGCGGCCCTTGTGCTCGGCCTCCTCGCGCGTCTCGCGCGAGAACCACTGGCGGATCTTGTTGCGGGCGCGCGCCGAGGCGGCCAGCGAGAGCCAGTCGCGCGAAGGCCCGCGTCCGCTCTTCGTCGTCAGGATCTCGACGAAGTCGCCGCTCTTCAGGCGGTAGTGCAACGGGACGATCCGGCCGTTGATCTTCGCCCCGACGGTCCTGTGGCCGACGTCGGTGTGCACCGCGTAGGCGAAGTCGATCGGCGTCGAGCCCGCGGGGAGCGCCTTGACCTCGCCCTTCGGCGTGAAGACGAAGACCTCGTCCTCGAAGAGATCGGTGCGGAAGGCCCTGATGAACTCGCGCGGGTCGGCCTCGTCCTCCTGCCAGTCCATCAGCTGCCGCACCCACGCGAGCCACTCGTCGTCGCGCGCCTCGCCGGCGCGGCCGTGCTTGTAGAGCCAGTGCGCGGCAACGCCGAACTCGGCGGTCTCGTGCATCTCGCGCGTGCGCACCTGGATCTCGAGGGGCCGGCCCTCCGGACCGATCACCGTCGTGTGCAGTGCCTGGTAGCCGTTCAGCTTCTGCATCGCCACGTAGTCCTTGAAGCGGCCGGGCATCGGCTTCCAGAGCGAGTGGATCAGGCCGAGCGCGCCGTAGCAGTCGCGCGTCCCTTCCTCGCCGTCGCGCTCGGCGATCACGCGCATGGCCGTGAGGTCGTAGATCTCGTTGAACTCGCGGCCCTTCTTGGCCATCTTGTCGTAGATCGAGTAGAAGTGCTTCGCGCGCCCCGAGATCTCTGCGGGGATGTCGACCTTCTCGAGCTCGCGCTGCAGCGTCATCGCCGCCTCGCGCACGTGCTCCTCGCGGTCGGCGCGGCGCTCGCTGACCATCGCCTTGATCTCCTCGTACTTGCGCGGGTGCAGCGTCGCGAAGGCGAGGTCTTCCAGCTCCCACTTGATCTTGTTGATGCCGAGCCGGTGGGCGAGCGGCGCGTAGACCTCGAGCGTCTCCTTGGCCTTCTGCACCTGCTTCTGCTTGCCGAGGTACTCGATCGTCCGCATGTTGTGCAGCCGGTCGGCGAGCTTGATCAGGATGACGCGGACGTCCTGCGCCATCGCGACGATCATCTTGCGGTAGTTCTCGGCCTCGGCCTGCTCGCGGCTCTGGAACTGGATCCGGGTCAGCTTGGTGACGCCCTCGACGAGCGTCGCCACCTCGTCGCCGAACTCCGCGCGTACGTCCTTGATGTCGGTGCCGGTGTCCTCGACCACGTCGTGCAGCAGCGCGGCCGCGATCGTCTGCTCGTCGAGGTGGAGCTCGGCGCAGATCTTGGCGGCGCCCCACGGATGGTTGATGAAGTCCTCGCCCGAGCGGCGCTGCTGGCCCTCGTGCGCGGCGGCGGCGAAGCGGAAGGCGCGCGTCAGCAGGTCGCGGTCGACGTCCTTGTTGTAGGCAGCGACGGACTCGATCAGCTCGTCGATGAGCTCCTGATGTCGTTCTGCAGACTCGAGGACCGTCATAGGAAAATTGTACTCCCGAGCTTTTCCCTAACCGCTACGCGTAATTCACGTCGCAGGAGGGAACGCCTGCGAGGCGAACGGTCTCTCTTCATGCGCAGACGACGACAAGAACGCAAGGCCGCACGGCTGGCGCGGATGCTGGTCGCGCTGGACTGCGCCGCGTGCGAGCAGCGCGCCTGGCGGCCGCGGCCGCGCGCGCAGTTCGGGGCGGTCAGTGCCGCGGGCGCCCGTCGTCCGTCTTGATGTAGCCCGGCGGGGCTTCGTGATGGGGCATTGCGCCGCTCGGGTCGTTCTTTATGCCGCCCGTGGCGGCCATCGCGTCGGTGTTCTCGACCCTTTCGCCGCCTCGATCGAACGGCCTCAGCGCGGCCCGCTTCAGCTTCTCGAGGATGCTCATGCCGAAAACGGTACTCCTGTCAGGCGGCGCGCGCGAGGCGGGGGTCGTGGAGAAGCGCGAGGAACCGCTCCGACTCGAGCAGGTGGCGCTTCGACCCGGCTTCCGCGAGCGCCAGCTCCTCGAAGATCGCCGCAGCGGCCGGGTCGCGCGCGTCCTTGCGCCACTCGCCCTTGAGCCACTCGCGCAGCTCGACGTAGCGGTCGTCGCACTCGAACACCTGGCGCACGTTCAGCTGCGGGGCGACGGTGCCGTTCCACTGGTTCGCCTCGAGCCGAAAGGCGACGTCGTAGTGCCCCGGTCGGCTGAGGCTGTCGAGCCGCCGACCCAACCGGAAGGCGATCGCGCTGCCCGAATCGCGGCCGTCGGCGCGCACGCGGAACTTGAGGTGCTTCCCCTCGCCGACCGCGGTGAGCTCCGCGAGCTCGCAGCCCGGCAGGAGCAGCGTCACGTTCGGGTTGCCGAGGCCGAACGGCGCGAGCCGCGCGAGCTCGCCGCACAGCGCGAGTGTGAGGTCCCGGCCGTGGACGAACGCGTCGACCGGCGTCGGCGGCCGCAGGTCGTCTTCTTCGAGGGTCGCGTCGCCGATCGCGGCGAACTGCTCGGCGAACGCCGGCACGTTTTCGGGCTTGATCGAGAGGCCCGCCGCAGCCGCGTGCCCGCCCCAGCGCTCGAGGTGGCCGGCGCAGCGCCGCAGGCCGTCGTGCAGGTCGAACCCTGCGACCGAGCGGCCGGACCCCTTCCAGTCGCCGTCGGTGCCCGCGATCAGGACGACCGGCCGCGAGTAGCGCTCGACCAGCCGTGAGGCGACGATGCCGATCACGCCCTCGTGCCAGTCTGCGCCGGCTACGACGAACGCGCGCCGCAGCCGCTGCTCTTCGGGCCACGACTCGATCTCCTCGACGGCCTCTCGCAGGATCCGCTCCTCCACGGCCTGGCGGTCGCGGTTCAGCTCCTCCAGCTGCGCGGCGAGTTGCGCGGCCGGCTCCCGCGCCTCGCTGAGCAGCAGCTCGAGTGCTGCTTCGGGCCTCCCGAGGCGCCCGGCCGCGTTCAGGCGCGGCGCGAGCCGGAAGCCGATCGCCCCCGCGTCGACCGCCGCCGGGTCAACGCGCGCAACGCGCATCAGCTCCTGCAGGCCCGGCTTCTGTGTCCGCGCGAGTTGGCGCAGGCCGGCAACGGCGAGGCCGCGGTTCTCGTCCAGCAGCGGAACGACGTCGGCGACAGTCGCGACCGCGACCAGGTCCAGGTGGCGCGCAAGCGCCTCTGAGCCCGGGCCGAGCAGCGCCTGCCCGAGCTTCCAGACCACCCCCGTTCCGCACAGATCGCCGAACGGGTAGCCGCCTCTGTACGGCCCGACCACAGGGCACGCGGGAAGCTCGTCGCCGGGCCGGTGGTGATCGGTGACGACGACCTGGAGTCCGTGCTCCTTCGCACCCTCGACTTCCTCGACCGCCGTGATCCCGCAGTCCACGGTGAGGACGAGTCCCACGCCCTCATTGGCCAGACGCGACAGCGTTTGGCCGCCCACCCCGTACCCCTCGTCGAATCTACTCGGCAGGTGGTAGCTGACCTCGGCGCCGAGCTCCCGCAGGACGAGCACGGCCAGCGCCGTAGCGCAGATGCCGTCGGCGTCGTAGTCGCCGTGGACGCAGATCTTCGTGCCGGCTGCAACGGCCGCGCGGATCGCCTCGCACGCCTCGCTCATGTCTCCGAGCAGGAACGGATCGTGCTCGGGCAGCCCTGCCTCGAGGAACGCGCGCGCGTCGGCCGGATCGGCGTAGCCGCGGCGGACGAGCACCGCCGCGAGGACGTCGCTCACGCCCAGCTCGGCGCCGAGCGCCTCGACCTCGGCCCGCTCGCACGGGTTCCGCAGCTGCCACGACATGGGCAGCCCACGGTACGGAGGCCCCCGGACGGAGCTTCAGCGACGAGCTATTCGCGGGGGAGCTCGAGCCCGAGCAGCGAGAGCGCCGCGATCAGCACCACCACTGCGGCCGCGATGCCGACGACGAGCCACGGCCGCCGCCGGCGCTGCAGCGCCTCCCAGCCGACCTTCGCCCAGAGCACGATCACGGCCGCCGCGGCGCCGAACGCAAGGACGATCACGGGCGCCAGCACCGCCGCGCGCTCGAGCGAGACCTCGAACACCCCGACCACCAGCAGCACGAGCGCCGCCGTGACGAGACCCGACGCGAGGACCGCCTTGGAGCTCACGTTGGCCAGTCTAGTGGCGTAGTTATCCTCCGCCCGTGGACGCTGCGGACAACTATTCGTCCGGTGACGACATCGTCGTCGAGTTCCTCCGCCTCCGTTTCAGCTTCAACGCGGCCGACTTCGCCCAGCGCGTCTGTGCAGCCGCATTCCGGCTCGGCCTGGTGGACGAGAACGAGCTGGACGAAGAGGAGACCGAGGACCTCGTCGAGCTGACCGCAGACGGCGTGATCGAGGAGCCGCGGAGCGAGCTCGGCCGTTACCTCGTTCGCCACTGGGAACGACTGTCGCTCGTCGAAGGAGAGTCGCTCGTCTACTGGCTCCGCAAGCTCGTGTTCCGCGGAGCCTGGCTCGACCACCGCGTCAAGGACGGCCGCCTCGACGTCACCTGGGACGAGGCCGCGGCGGAGTTCGCGTATCTCGAGCCGGGCGGCGACCGCGCGCTGCTGGAGCTCGCCCCGACGCCCTCCTGGCACGAGCTGCAGTTCCGCCGAGCTTGACTTCACACTTACGTAAGTCTAGGCTTACGTAAGTCGTGGCTAACCAAAACGGAAACGCCATGGATGCGCTGGGCGACCCGACCCGGCGGGCGATCTTCGAGCTGCTCTCGGCAGGGCCTCACGCCGTCGGAGAGATCGCCGAGCAGCTGCCCGTCAGCCGCCCGGCCGTCTCGCAGCACCTGCGCGTGCTGAAGGACGCCGGGCTCGTGGCCGAGCGCCGCAACGGGACGAGGCGCATCTACCGGCTCGATCCGGACGGGGTGGCGAGGGTGCGCGACTACTTCGACAGGTTCTGGGATGCGGCTCTGGCCGAGTTCAAGGCAGCCGCGGAGAGGAGTCAAGGATGACGACGCAGACGGATCTGACCGTGCGCAAGAGCGTACTGGTGAATTGCTCGCCGGAGGTGGCATTTCACGTCTTCACCGAGCGCAAAACGGACTGGTGGCCGTACGAGACGCACGCGGCCAGCGGCGAGAAGCCGGCGGAGGTGATCTACGAGCCGCAGGTCGGCGGCCGGGTGTTCGACCGGCTCGAGGACGGGCGCGAGAACCAGTGGGGAACCGTGCTCGCCTGGGAGCCACCGCACCGGGTCAGGATCAGCTGGAACGTCAACCCGGCCAACCCCACGACGGAGCTCGAGGTGCGGTTCACGCCCGAGGGAGACGGAACGCGGGTCGACCTCGAGCACAGCGGCTGGGAGGCCTACGGCGAGCGGGCGCAGGAGTCGGCCTCGAGCTACAACAGCGGCTGGGATCTCGTGCTCGGCCGCTACGTCGACTCGGTGAACGCCTAGCTCTCGGGCAGCGTGAAGCCGAAGGGCTCTTCCTCTTCGGCCACGCGCAGGGTGATGCGGACGACGGCGGCGACGGGGATGATCCACTCCTCCTCGCCGCCGTCCTCGACATGAGGGCTGAGCGTGAGGAACCCGGAACCAGGCTCCGGCGAGATCGAGCGCACCGGCGTCGTCGGGCCGTCGTGGAGCTCGACCTCGACGCGGGCCTGCTTGCCGTAACGCTCCATGAACGCCTCGATCCGCAGCACGATCCGCGCGACGAGCTCGTCCAGCGGGCCAGCCGCACCCGGGATCCAGGCCTCGGCCACTAGAACAGCGTGCGGTCGCCGCTCTCGGAAGCGCCGAGGTGAGCCCGCCCGAGCTTCGTAACGATCCGCCCGCGCGGTGTCCGCTGCAGGAAGCCGAGCTGGAGCAGGTACGGCTCGTAGACGTCCTCGATCGTGTCCGGCTCCTCGCCGAGCGCGACGGCCAGCGTGGAGAGGCCGACCGGGCCGCCGTCGAACTTCTCGACGATCGCCCGCAGCAGCGCGCGATCGGTGCGCTCAAGCCCCAGCTCGTCGACCTCCAGCAGGTCGAGAGCCTCCCGCGAGATCTCGGTCGTGATCGCGCCCTGGTGGCGCACCTCGGCGACGTCGCGCACCCGCCGCAGGATGCGGTTCGCGATCCGCGGCGTGCCGCGCGAGCGCCGCGAGATCTCGCCGGCGGCCTCGTCGTCGATCTCGACGGCGAGGATGCGAGCCGAGCGGCGAACGATCCGCGCGAGCTCCTCGGGCTCGTAGTGCTCGAGCCGAAAGGTCATGCCGAAGCGGTCCCGCAGCGGCGTCGTCAAGAGGCCGGTGCGCGTGGTCGCCCCGATCAGCGTGAACGGCGGCAGGTCGAGCGTCAGCGTGCGCGCGGCCGGGCCCTGGCCGACGACGATGTCGAGCCGGAAGTCCTCCAGCGCCGGGTAGAGGATCTCCTCGACGGCGCGGCTGAGCCGGTGGATCTCGTCGATGAAGAGGATGTCGCGCTCGCCGAGGCCGGTGAGGATCGCGGCCACGTCTCCCTTGCGCTCGAGCGCGGGGCCGGCCGCGGAGCGGAGCGCGACGCCGAGCTCCTCGCGGACGATGAACGCGAGGCTCGTCTTGCCGAGCCCGGGCGGGCCGATCAGCAGCAGGTGGTCGAGCGCCTCACCGCGCGCGCGTGTTGCCTCGAGCGCGATCGCGAGCTGCTCCTTGATCCTTTCCTGGCCGACGAACTCGTCCAGCGAGCTCGGGCGAAGCGACCGCTCGAGCTCGTCGTCCTCCGGCCGCACCCCGGGCGCGAGGAACTGCGTCTCAGCGGCGCTGCTCACGCCGCAGCGGCCTTTCCAGCGTTCGGGCCGGCGAACTCAGACGGCGCCGCGGGCAAACCCCGCGTCGCCTGACAGAGACACCGCAAGCGGCGTCTCATGCAGCCGCCCTGAGCGCCTGGCGCACGCGCTCCTCGGGCGGCAGGCTCGGGTCGGTCGCGGCCAGCGCCTCCTCGGCCTCGGTCACCGACCAGCCGAGCTCGACGAGCGCGTCGCGCGCGACCGCGTGGGGCTTGCCGGCGATCGGCGTCGGTTCCTCCATCGTGCCGAGCTTCTCCTTCAGCTCGAGTACGACCCGCTGCGCGGTCTTCTTGCCGATTCCCGGAATCGCCTCGAAGCGCGCCGTGTCCTCCAGCGCGATCGCGCGGCGCAGGTCGGCGGGCGGCGAGCCCGAGACGATCGCCAGCGCGACCTTCGGGCCGACCCCGGAGACCGCGAGCAGGTGCTCGAACAGCTCGCGCTCGGCGGCCTCGCCGAACCCGTAGAGCTGGAGCGCGTCCTCGCGGACGTGGAGGTAGGTCTCCAGCGTCACCTCTCCCCCGCGCTCGGCGAGCCGCGACGCCGTGGGCGTCACAGCCAGCGCGTAGCCCACGCCCCCGACGTCGAGCAAGACTCGTTCGCCGACGCGCGCGACGGCAGTTCCCCGCAAGCGCGAGATCACAGGGAGAGGTTAGGCGCGGGCGCGGACGTTCCTGCGCTAGCTCGCATGGGCCTTGAGCAACGGCGGCGCCAGGGCGTGGCAGATCGCGACGGCGAGCGCGTCCGCCGCATGGTGCGGCGTCGGCGGCTTCTTCAGCCCGAGGATCGTGGCCACCATCCGCTGCACCTGCGCCTTTTCGGCCCGGCCGTAGCCGCAGACCGCCTGTTTCACGCTCGAGGGCGGGTACTCAGCGCACTCGATGCCGGACGACGCGGCGGCGACCAGCACGGCGCCGCGCGCCTGGCCGACGGAGAGTGCGGTGCGGGCGTCGGCGCCGACGAAGGACTCCTCGAGGACGACCGCATCCGGCCCGAACTCCTTGATCA
>Ga0173483_10000235_pt1 | contig 14988 bp, 13 predicted proteins | sample NitcycUS178409R2_FD_122621 | JGI IMG/M metagenome (GOLD analysis project Ga0173483, IMG submission 122621) | Soil microbial communities from Arlington Agricultural Research Station in Wisconsin, USA - Nitrogen cycling UWRJ-S178-409R-2 (version... | ecosystem: Environmental > Terrestrial > Soil...
AGTATTCTGATCAGTGCCTGGTGAAATTGCAAGACCAGTAATTATGCCAGCAATTAATCCCAGAATTGCTCTCATATAAAAAACTCGATCTAAGGGCTCCAACGATTACTTCTCTCATTAAATAACACTTGGTTTAATTCCTTGCGGTTTTATGGTTCTATATAATAACAAAACTGGAATTGTAAGTCATAGCGATCTTTATCCTACTGGCTCTTGGTTAATATTTGTGATATATCCAACTTTGATTATGGAGTTATCTGGTGTTGAATTACGTTATTTAGTTAATGAGATTAAAAACTCGGTAATTAAAGGGTATTATGTGAGTAATATCACCGCAATTACAAAAGAGTCTCTCCTCTTCAAGCTACATCATTCAACTGAGCCTGATATAATACTAATGCTTTCGACCAGAGGGATCTGGATAACAAGGCTTAAGTTCAAACAAATTGAAGAAAATATGCTTCTAAGTACTATCAAAAATGAGCTTGAGAGAGCCAAGATCGAGTCTATCGAGCAGATTGGCAGTGAACGTATCATCACCGTGAAGTTTAAGCTCATGGATGGTAAATTAAGAACAATTGTCGGAGAATTCTTTGGCCAGGGAAATATAATATTATGCGACGAGAGTATGCAGATTCTTGCTATTCTTAACCCAATTGAAGTCAGGCATAGGACATTAAAATCAGGCTTTCGCTATACTCCTCCGCCTGTCCGTGGAATTGATGTGTTTGACTTATCGGTTGAACAACTGGGGTCTATGAGAAGCGCAGCAGAAAAAGATCTCGACGTTTTAAGGTGGATTGGAAGAAATATTTCTTTGCCCAAAAAGTTTGTAGAAGAAATAGCGAAAAGAGCTGAGGTAGCAAAAATGAAAGTAGTGCAACTTTCCGACGAGGACCTAAATAAAATATATACTGCAATAAGGGGGTTAGTTACAGATATAACTGAAGGGGGAAAAGATCATAATCCTATAATCATCATGGATGTAGATGGAAAGGCGGAAGACGCACTTCCAATCATCACAGATTATGCCACCAAATCAACATTTAAAAGCGCCACCTCATACATGGAGGCAGTAGATGAAGTTCTTAGCCGGGATATTTTGGACCTTGGGCGTAATGTAAGAACTATTGAAATGGCAAATCAGATAGCAATTCTAGAGCATGACGTAGATGAGCAAAATAAGGCTAAGGAAGAAGTTATTTCGAAATCCTTTGTGATAAGAAAACTTGCTACTGAGCTAATGACGCTATCGTATAGAGGTGTAGATAATTTTAACGATGATTTAATTAAAGAATTGCTTACCACAAGCTCCGCATCTATCATCAATGAAAAAGGGATGAAATTCTTGGAAGTAGTAGACGAACGCATTCAGATCGGCTACAATAATTTGCCCAAGGTAGCATCTTTGTTATTTTCAAGGGCTAAAGAAATGGAAAGAGGTAGTGACTCGATAGACGAAGCCAAAGCAATGCTACTTGCTCGTATTGATAAACTGCGGAGTCGGAAGGATATAATCCATAATAAGATCGTTATCAAACAATATGTCAGTAAAGAATGGTACGAACGTTATCGATGGTTCATAACAACTGATGGATTGTTAGCGGTAGGAGGGAGGGATTCTTCATCTAACTCTGCTTTGATTCGTAAACATTTAACTGAACAGGATATTGTATTTCATGCAGAGATTTATGGTTCGCCCTTCTTTATTATCAAAAATTCATCTGCAGTTAGCCAAATAGAGAAAAGCTTGTACCAGACAGCGCAGGCAACTGTGTGTTTTAGCAGAGCTTGGAAAGATGGATTATACAGTGCAGATGCATATTGGGTCAAGGCAGATCAAATAAAGAAAGGTGCGCCAACAGGACAATTTCTCCCAAAAGGCTCATTTGTTATTGAAGGCAAGCGCAATTACATAAAAGGTATTGAAATAAGGCTAGCAATTGGACTTATGGAGATAAGCTACAACAAAAGGTATGTTCTTGTCTGTGGACCTGCTGATGCAATCAAGAAAAGATCTTTGATATATTCGATTTTGATACCTAGCGGTATTGATCCAATGAATATTGCCAAAAAAATCAAAAGTGAATTTGTCAAAGCGTCTGCAGATGATATCGAGTTAGCAGGCTTTATCAAATCAATCAGTGTTGATGAATTTATCAGAACCATTCCTTATGGTCGGTCGAAAATTTCTTTGACTGAAAGAGGAGAGGGAAAAGGAGCATCGCCATCCTCGGAGGGAGGAGCATCCGTAACGTCAGCAACAACAACATCATCATCCGCACAGCCGACGATGACAAACACTTTAGCTAGGTAAAATGAGCAAAGTAATTAAAGGCATATTTTCGATCTAAGATCGTGGTCAAAAAGTCAGTCGGACAACACCGAGATGCTAACATGACGACTAGGGTACTCGTTAGAGATATCATGAATAGCCCTGTTATCTCTGCTTCACCTCAGGACAATATCAAAGATATTGCTACGAAGATGAAGGAGTATAGGATAGGCAGTATTGTAATTATGGAAAATGAAAAGGCGGCGGGAATTGTCACTGATTGGGATATAGTTTCGAATGCAGTTGTGAAGGATGTCAAGCCAAGTATGGTTAAAGCTCTAGAAATCATGCAAGAATTGCATACTATAGAAGGCGAAGAAGGAGTCACTGAGGCTGCTCGAGTCCTGCGACAGCACGGCATTAAACGTCTTGGCGTAGTTTATAAAAACAGATTGGTTGGCATCATTTCTGCGTCTGATGTTATCGCAGTCACCCCAGATCTAGTTGATGTGATTTCTGAAAAGGCAGCACTTAGGAGAGGAGAGATAGGACGATCCGCTGGCAACGTTTCAGGGTATTGCGACGAATGTGGTGAATGGTCAGATCTTTTGCAGTTCAATGAAGGAACTTTTATGTGCGAAGAGTGTAGGGGCGAGGCAGTTAGTTAGATTAAAGCCAATTTTTTTAGCAGATGCAATGCTTGGGACTGTGGCTCGCAAGCTACGCATTTTTGGTTTTGACACTTTATACATTAAAGACACCCATGATGATGATGTGCTAAAAATTGGGATCTCACAAAAAAGAATTATTCTAACTTGCGATAAGGAACTATTCAAAAGGATCGTAAAGGCAGGGGCTCCTGGTGTTTTACTTGAAGGATCGAATGATTTAGAAGATATAGTTCACGCATTATCTAAACAGGGGGTTTATTCCATAAGTTTTGATACGATGAATTCAAGATGTTCTACATGTAACGGAGTACTATCAAAAGAAAACTATGAGCAGATAAGAAAATATGTACATCCAAATGTCATAAAATGGCATAAAGACTTTTTTCGATGTGAAAATTGTTACAAAATTTACTGGGAAGGCAGTCACATTTCAGGCATTCGATCTTTAGCGAGGAATTTAGATATCAAAATCAAGGAAAAATTTGTGGAAAAAGATATAACCAAAACTAGTAGCTATGATAATTGATCTTGGATTTTTTTAGTCATTTAAAATAAGATAAATTCCAGCCATCAAAAAATAATTTATCTTGAAAAATGACATCACCGATATCACTCACTTTGGAGGAACGTATTTACAAGAATCATGTAGCAGGGCGGCTGTATTCAATAATCTAGATAGCATCGACTTTGAGCAAACCTATCTTTCATCTCAGTCTACAATATTGTTCTTTATGTCTCCTAACAAAAGGTTAAAATCACGTAACTTGGCGACCAGACTCTATAATGAGTTCAACTCCTGCGCTAGAGCAAACTATAAACAAAGTTCTCTCCCAGAAAGAAGCAGATTTGATAGGACAACTTGATTCTGCTTACCAAGAGTCGATATCTAATCTAGAATCATCTAGGACAAGATTGGAGTCCGAATATGCAAGAATTGTGGAAGGAGCCAAGAAACAGGCAGAAAACCTTCGCAGGCAAATCATCGGATCAAGTCGACTGGCTGCGAGAAACAATCAACTTATTCTTATTGAATCGGCTGTAAATGATGCTTTTGAAAAGGCCAAGGCAAAATTGGCATCTTCAAATAAAGAAGAAATTTACAAAGATCTTATTACAAAAATGCTTGAAGATAGCATTTCAGTCATAGGATCAGATCAGGTCATCGTTCAATGCAACGGTAATGATTTTGATTTGGTAAAGAGGATAATTTCTAATGTATTTACCAACAACAAAGCCAGAGTGACACTTTCGGATACGCCTATAAACGTCATTGGAGGAATTCGTGTAAGATCCTCTGATGGATCAACAACATATGATAATACTTTGGATTCGCGTATTGAACGGTTCAAACCTTTAATAAGGAAGAATATTGTGCAAATGATGAGAGGCGAGAAATAAGCTATGGTATCTAAAGGAAGAATCGTATGGGTCAGCGGTCCAGCTGTGAGAGCCGATGGTATGTCTTCTACAAAAATGTACGAGACCGTCGAAGTAGGAGAATCCAAATTAATTGGCGAAGTTCTCAGGTTAACAGGAGATACTGCTTTTATCCAAGTTTATGAATCTACATCTGGCCTAAAGCCAGGTGAACCAGTAATTGGTTCTGGTCAGCCACTTTCAGTTTTGCTAGGTCCTGGTATAATTGGCAAAATTTATGACGGAATTCAACGGCCACTCGAAGATATTGCTCAGAAATCAGGATCGTTCATCGGAAGAGGAGTAGCCACAACTCCTGTAGATATGAAGAAAAAATATAGGTTTGTAACCAGCGTGAAAAAAGGAGATGAGGTTAACGCAGGATCTATACTTGGTATCGTGGAAGAAACTCCTCTGCTAACTCACAGTATCCTGGTTCCACCTGACCACCGCGGCGGTAAAATCGTAGATGTTGCAAGGGAAGGTGATTATGACATAGAGCATGTAGTTGCCACCGTTGAAAAAGATGGCCACAAAAGTGAGTTGAAGATGTATCATAAGTGGCCGGTCAGGAAGCCGCGGCCATATGCTGAAAGATACGATCCAACCGTTCCACTAGTTACGGGACAACGCGTCATCGATACTTACTTTCCTATCGCAAAGGGTGGAACCGGTGCAATTCCTGGAGGGTTTGGGACCGGGAAGACTGTTACATTGCATCAGATTGCAAAATGGGCAGACTCTAAAGTAGTAGTATACATAGGATGTGGCGAACGAGGCAATGAGATGACAGAAGTACTTGTAGAATTTCCCCACCTAATAGACCCCAGGTCTGGACGTCCGCTTATGGAGAGGACCGTACTTGTTGCAAACACAAGTAATATGCCAGTAGCAGCGAGGGAGGCGTCAATTTACACGGGAGTTACAATAGCAGAATACTATAGAGACATGGGGTTTGACGTCGTGCTGGTCGCGGATTCAACAAGCAGATGGGCAGAGGCTCTAAGGGAAATGTCTGGTCGTCTTGAAGAAATGCCTGCAGAGGAAGGATATCCATCATATCTAGCATCAAGATTGGCTGAATTCTATGAAAGAGCAGGCCGAGTAAGAGCACTAGGCTCACCGGAAAGAGCAGGCTCAGTAACACTTGTCGGCGCGGTATCTCCTTCTGGAGCAGACTTTACTGAGCCGGTTACGACTCACACTATTAGGTTTATTAAAACCTTTTGGGCTCTTGATACCAGATTAGCCTACTCCAGACATTACCCTTCCATTAATTGGATGCAGTCGTATTCAGGATATCTTGAAGATGTGTCAAAATGGTGGAAGCAAAATGTAAGCGCGGAGTGGTACGATCTGCGAGCAGAATCTTATAACATACTTCAGAGAGAAGATACTTTAAAGGAAATAGTGAGACTGTTGGGTCCTGAGGCATTGCCAGATGAAGAAAAATTGGTTCTGGAAGTAGCAAGAATGGTGAAAATTGGTATTCTGCAACAAAACTCTTTTGATAAGGTGGATACCTATTGTGGCCCAGAAAAACAGCTAAAAATGGTAAAATTAATGGTAAACTTCTATAAGGAAGCTCAAAAATCTCTTAAGGAGGGTGCTTCTCTAGCCGATATTAGAGCCATGCCTATTATAACAACTCTTCTAAAAGCCAAATTTGAAGTTCCTGATGACCAGGTGGCGAAGTTGGATTCGATTAATAAACAAATGATTGATCAGTTTCAGAAGGTATCTGGACGTGAGGAGGTGAAGGTCGTTGTCTGAGACTACTACAGCAGGTGTTGAATACACCAGAGTAGCTGAAATCAAGGGTCCTCTTATGATTATAGAAGGCGTCACAAAGGTATCATTTGACGAGCTTGTGGAAGTTGAAACATCTGATGGTGAAAGGAGACTAGGCCGGGTAGTGGAAGTAGGCTACGGAAAAGCTGTAGTTCAGATCTTTGAAGGTACGACTGGCCTTGCAATAAGCGGTACAAGAGCAAAGTTTCTTGGTAAAACCATGACCATGCCTGTTTCGCAAGAATTACTTGGCAGAGTATTTGATGGGCTTGGAAGACCTAATGACGGACTTCCTGACCCAGTCGCAGATAGATTTATTGACGTGAACGGAGAGCCAATGAATCCAGAGCGCCGGGAATATCCAACATCATTCATCCAGACGGGCGTTTCGGTAATAGATGGGATGCTTACACTGGTCAGAGGTCAGAAACTTCCGATTTTTTCAGGTTCCGGAATGCCTCATAACATTCTCGCAGCGCAGATTGCACGCCAAGCATCCGTAGTAGGAACAAAAGAAGACTTTGCAGTGGTGTTTGCCGCTATTGGTGTTCAATATTCTGAGGCACAGTATTTCAAACGCAGTTTGGAGGAATCAGGTGCGCTTAGGAGAAGCGTCCTGTTCCTAAACCTTGCGGATGATCCAGCTATAGAGAGAATTATAACTCCGAGAGTCGCTTTAACGGTAGCTGAATATTTGGCATTTGATTTGGGAATGCATGTGTTAGCAATTCTAACAGATATGACAAATTATGCTGAAGCACTCAGAGAAATTAGCGCTGCAAGAGAAGAGGTTCCGGGTAGGAAGGGATATCCAGGTTACTTGTATACGGATCTTGCAAATAACTATGAACGTGCAGGCAGAATCAAAGGCAAGAATGGAAGTGTAACTCAAGTTCCGATTTTATCAATGCCGGCAGACGATATAACCCATCCAATCCCAGACCTGACAGGATATATTACTGAAGGGCAAATTGTCCTCGGCCGCGATCTCTTTAGAAAAGGCGTTTACCCACCTGTAAATGTCCTTATGTCTCTCTCGAGGTTGATGAAAGATGGAGTAGGCGAGGGAAAGACACGAGCTGATCACATGGAAGTTGGAAACCAACTGTACGATGCCTATTCAAGAACCCAAGAAGTAAGGGCACTTTCAGAGATCGTCGGGAGGGCAGGTTTGACTGGCATTGATTTAAAATATCTTGACTCAGGCGACATATTCGAAAGCCAATTTTTAAAGCAGAGCAATGACGAAAATAGAAGCTTGGAAGAAACAATGAGCAGAGCTTGGGATGTATTATCCACGCTGCCTGAAGGCGAGTTGACAAAGATAAAAGAGAAGAATGTGAGGCAATACTACAAAGGGAATAAGTAAACTGGTATGTCGTTTGGAACTAGAGTCAGCGCTACAAAAATTGAGCTTATTAAAATTAGGCGATCTATGCAAGTAGCAAAAATGGTCCACAAGATCCTCGACGACAAACGTGAGGTGTTATTAAAAAAAATTGACGAAATGATCGAAGAAGCTAACAAGGCTAGAGGGGATATATGGTCTCCACTTGGCGAAATATACACGGCTGTTTATGATGCTTATATGTCACTTGGCACTGCAACCTTAGAATCGGTCTCAGATTCAACTCCAAGCATTATGGAAGTTGATGTTAATGTTAGAAGAATCGTGGATGTAAAGATCCCCACCCTTCAAGTAAGGACTAAGGAGGGCGGCCAAGATCTATCTTATGGATTTGTCGAGACGAACGCGTCGGTAGACAAAGCAGCTAAACTTATCAAGAATATGCTTCCAAAAGTTTGCAAAGCTGCAGAGTATGAAAACGCCATATTTAGTTTAGCAAAGGAGCTTGAGCGCACCCAGAAACTTATCAACGCACTTGAATTTGTGATCATACCTCAGTACGAGGGTGCGGTAGCTTTTATACGTGCAACCCTTGAAGAGCGTGAAAGAGAAGAATTTGTTCGCCTTAAGAAGGTTAAAGTAGTGCTTGAGAAGAGAAAGGTTGCAGAACAGCAAGGCAGCGCGATTGAAAAGATATGACTGACGATATAATTGCCAGCCATTTTGAGAAGGCTCGAGCACGATTAAAGGCAGAACACGATTCGATGGTTCAAAAGATCAAAGAAGAAATTCAGCAGAGCAAGAAAAAGACGTTATCTAAAATTTAAATCTTCTAATAATTTTCAATCATCTGATATCGGCGTTTTTTTCCAAAGCCTATCTCCTGCACGGACCAGATTTTAAAAATCTGGCCTATTTAGTTATAATTAAATATGGCATTTATATTCGAAACTTTAATATGGAAAAGAGAGAATGCACTACAATTCCAATTTTGACTATTCTTATCACCGTTACTTTTACAGGTTTAATCTCCATGAACACAGCAGCTTATGCCCAGGCCCCTTCCACATCTAGTTCAGATGCAGGCTCGTCCAAACTTATTGGTGCAGGTTTGGCATTCGGTTTAGCCGGAGCCGGTGCAGGTATAGGACTTGGTTTCGTAGGAGCTGCTGGTTTAGCTGCTATAAGTGACAATCCAAAGATGCAGTCGAGAGTGTTTATCTTCGTAGGTATGGTAGAGTCAATTGCAATTTATGGTATCGTCATGATGTTTATTATTTTGGGCCAGAAATAGTAATGGAATCGAAAGGAGTTTTTAAACTCTTTTCTTCTATAATGTTATGACTGCAAAGATTTTGTCTTTAATTTTTTAATAATAAAGATCTTGGGCTTGTGTAATAATGGTAAAGTGAATTGAAATGGAAAGATTTTAAAGAGATTAAAATTTACTCTTAGGATGCGGTAACATGGGACAGGCCAAACTAAAGAAAGCTACCATAATCTTGCCTCGAATGGAAACACAAAAGGCAGTAAGCAAGCTAGCAGAATTGGAATGGTTCCATCCTCTTCAGAGCACTGCTTCTGAGCATACTAATCCATATCTTGATGACCTTTTGCTAAAGACTCAAAGACTATTTCAAGATATCGACGAGGTAGTCAGAGCTTTGGGGATTCCATTGGAGACAGGGATCATGGCCACCATGTTCAAAGGTGCTCCTCGAGGGAAGACAGATTATATTATTGATGACATCCAAGGCTTTGTTGCGGATCTTGAAGACAAGAGTAAGGCATTATTGTATGAGCCAAAAAAACTTTTGATGGAACAGAACAAGATTTCAAAGCAGATTGAAGAGTATAGCACTATTGAAGCTGCTCTTAAGATGGCAGCAAACCTCAACTTGGATGTGACGTCTCTTAGACAACTCAAAAGGTTCTTTGCAGATATTTTTATTATTGATTCTAAAGACGAAGAGGAGATTCGGAAAAGTCTTGGCGATCTTCCTCTGTATACAAGTAAACTTAATGAACAAAAGTCTTCGATCGTTGTATTTAGCTCGATAGAGGATTCAGAAAGAATAACTAAGGTGCTAAGAAGTTTCGGCGTCCATCCTCTTCAAATTCCAGCCGATATGCCTCAGAACCCAAGCATCGCTTACTCTCAGTCTCAGTCCAAAGTTAAAGAACTTGAATCTATATCCAAAGAGAATATCAAAAACATAGAAAAGATGAAGTTATCGTTGATGACTAAAATTCTATCTCTACACGAAGCCTCTAAAACTGCCAAAGACCTTCTGGAAACTACCCGAAAGCCCGGAGGCACAAAGAACTTTGCAATGATACAGGGCTACCTGCCTGTGAAAATGGAGAAGAAATTCAAGGATCTCACAGATGATTATGTCTCGATTGTGGAAGATGCATACGTCAACGAATATGATGAAAATGGTCAGGTGCTACCTACTCTTCTTACTAACAAGTCCTATACACGAACATTTGAAGTTATTACCGAGACCCAAGGAATACCTCGATATGGTGAAATTGATCCCACCCCTATCATTGCATTTGTCTGGCCTCTTTTCTACGGTCTGATGTTTGCAGACCTCGGCCACGGGCTATTGCTGTTTGGACTTGGTATGCTTATAAGACAGAGAGGAAATGGCACGATAAGAACATGGGGAACTCTTCTTGCAACTAGCGGTGCGGCAGCTGCTCTTGCAGGACTAGGAACAGGGGAGTTTTTTGGATACAATATAAAGGCCTTCGCTGTACTAGGTAATTATTTTGCCTATTTGCCCTTTGTAGGAGTTTTGAATGTATCTGAGCTTAGTTTTATCCAGGTAATAAAAATACTCAAAGTATCAGTGGCAATAGGGATTATCCACCTATTGATGGCATTCTTCCTAAGACTACATAAGAACATCCAAGACGGCAACAAGTTCTTTATATGGACACACGATATTCCCACTATTATACAATTTCTCGCCATAGCTGCATTAATACTTGCTGCTATAGGATCAGGCTATGATATCATAGGAATGTTTGGAATTAGCGGACATATACATAACGAACCAGTCCCGTGGGTCACTTTTGTGCTTGGCCATTGGGCTACAGTTGATTTAATAGCAAAGGCAGCAGTGCCGGTAGTTTTTGCCACCGTAGGGATAATGATATACGGAGGATGGAAGGAGCAAAAACTGGCAAAAGAACACGGACACGAAGAAGGAGGAGGTTTTATGGGAATTGTGATAGAAGTTATTCTTGTAAGGATTGTAGAAGTACTTTCTAACATCATCAGCTACACAAGAATTGGGATCATGCTGCTGGTGCATGCTGCATTGCTAGTAACGGTAAATCTATCGTTTGCGCATGGAGGAGGCTACGCAGTGCTCATAGGAGGTAATATAGGAATCATGCTAATTGAAGGCTTGATAGTATACATTCAGACTATTAGGTTGCACCTCTATGAGTGGTTTCCAAAATGGTATGTTGGAGAAGGCACAGAATTCAAAAAAATTGTGCCAAAGATGCTCTATTCTAACCTCGTCTGGAAAGATAGTGGGATTAAGGTTAGGAAAAAGCCGTCCATAACACTTGAAGAAAAACAAAAAGCATGAGGTACTGCAAGACAAATCGTTAAATTACGAAAATTTGACTGTATTATTATATGCAGAACGTTTCTCAAGAAAAGAAGGAAGTCGTGATGAATCTCTATGTGTCAGGTATTGGTGAAGAATTCATTGCAATGCAGCTTGACTTGGAGATCCCTTTGGTGATAAGTATTCTAAAGGAATTAAATGTATACAAGGGCATAGATACCACAGATACTGCAGGAGAATAAAAGAGAACAAGATGATAATATATAAAAAATATTATTTCATAATTTTTGATTAATCCCTATGACTAGTTTAATTTTCGTTCAGCAAATGTTTCTCTGGCGTGAACTAGGATAGACGTATTATGATTATCATATACATTAGCCTGTGTGAAAAATCTACTACTAAAGGTATTATGATGGATGGAACCCATACCTGATATCAAATGTAGTTTGTAATCCATAGTGTGACTGAATCTCACATTGACTCAGTATCAATTCATGAACGTGGTACTACTCCTTCGATCATAGATGATTTATGCCACAGATGACCTTTTGCTTTCAGTAATCTACTATCTATTGCAATAATATATGGGTCAACTAGCTTTTATTTTACAAATAGACTCGCCATGGTAGATACCTGTCAGGAAGACTGGTTAATCTATCTCTATATACTTCCAACTTCTTCCTATTATACAAAAGATTGGCCTGGACTTTCTTTAGTATCTCGTCTTACCAACTCAGTACTCCTTAATACCACTTTGCTTAGATTAATGGACATGAATAAAGCTTGGAATGCAATAACTGCGATACCAACTCTTGCTTCTCTATTGCTGGTTCTTCTTGACTATTTATTTCCACTAAATGGAACCGAAAAATTACTGATATATATTTTCGATTTGTTTGTTGTGATGTTGTTAGCAAGGGATTTCTACTCTAGGATCAAACAATCCGACCATAAGTTAAGATTTATTCTAATTCATTGGTATGAGTTTCCCGCACTGATACCATTGGTTTTGTTATCTGCTTTTCCTTATGATATTAGGTGGATTGCATTTTTCAGGACTGCTAGGCTCTATAGCCTGGTATCACAGTTAGGCACTAGCGAAATTGTTTTACTAGGATTGTTTGTTGCGGTCACTATAATTGTTGGAGCGTTCGCTGAATACATTGCTGAGGCTGGCAACTCAAATGCAAATATAACAACTCCTGGCCAAGCTCTATGGTGGGCTGTTGAAACAATTACTACTGTAGCATATGGTGAATATTATCCAGTTACATTTTTGGGAAAAATAGTAGCAACGTTGATTGCATTCGTAGGTATTGGAATGCTGTGGGCAGTTATTCCCATCCTCAGTTCTAAGTTCACAGCGGCAAGATTAAAACAAACAAAGTCAGGTCTTCTTGCCGATACAAAACAGCTAATAAAGGACAGAATAGATGATGTTGAAAAGTTAAATGAAGAAGACCTCGAGAGATTAATTAGCATGATACGATCGCTTAATGGGACATCTTCGGCTGCATAGGTAACTCGGCTCTCATTTAACAATCTTTTCCATAACTTCTCTATTGTGCATATCTACAAATAAACCCAATCAATTCATGCATGCTTTAGCCTACAATCATCATTATCTTTTGTATATGGAAAATAATCAGTTATCAAAACATTTGGTTCTATCTTTTATGTATTGGATTATTCTTTCGATACTACTTTTTTGATACGACACATCGCAGTATTAAGATAGAGAAATATCACAATAGTAGTAGATAATATTAGAATAGTTTTCCAGGCATTAAACGATACTTGTTCTGAAGGCACCATCGCAGACAATTTACAGTAACTCTATGACCCATCTATTTATAATTATTCTGAGATAATTAACGACGGAATGCCATGCCATACTTTAGATTATTCAATAACCTATAGCTGAGGATATTCTGCTTATCTTGCGCTCCTAACAGCCTAATTATTTGGTATTGGTACAACTAGCATGTTGCCTAACCGACATTTGTCTCCATATTTTGTAAGGAGAAATCAAATATGACGGAACTAATATAGACTCAAATATTTTTTCGACTAATATAGACTCGTAATTACGCAATACATCTAATGAATATTATACAAAATAGTAAGCTAATGCTGGTGAATGGCATCCAGAGATAATTGTTATTCATGCCATTTCAAAATCGAAAGGATGGATGGAAACGGAATTAGTAATATATATATGATTAGAATCGTTATAAGATAATATTTTGGCAAAAGCCTATCTTACTCCATACGGAGTTGGACTTGGTCATGCTAGCCGGCTCATGTTGGTTGCAAATAGGCTTAAAAATTGTGGTGTAATCATCAAATTCTCCTCGTATGGAGAAGCAGCGACATACATTTCAATGCATGGGTATAAGTGCCTAACAGTTCCACCTGTTGAATTCACTTGGAGTTTTGGAGGTGAATTTTCAATCAAGTATAGCATTGCAAATATTCCGCGCTGGTTTACAAACTTTTCAATACAAATTAATAAAGAAATCCACAATATGATAGAATATAATCCAGATATCATAATATCCGACACAAGACTGTCTTCAATTTTAGCAGCTAAACTACTAGGGATATCGTCTGTGGTAATTTTAAATCAAGCAAAATTATTACTCTCTCCTCGTCTTCATGAATTCAGGATTGCTAGACTTTTTGAAAAAATCAATGGCGAACTACTCGGTTCTTTGTGGTCAATGTCAGATAAAATCCTAATACCTGACCTGCCGCCTCCATATACGATAGCAAGTCACAACATATGGGATGTCAGTTCTATCAAAAAAAAAATAAAATATGTTGGATTTATGACACCAAAGCTGCATATTGACCAAGCACAGACTAACAAAGTAGCTCAGTATCTCAGCTTAGATAGATCAAGACCAATCATATTTGCTCATATAAGTGGACCAATGGAGACACGAATGATGATTATCAGAATTATAGTAGAGGCATGCAAATGTCTCAGCCATGATATACAATACATAATTTCTGAAGGAAGACCAACAGGCAATACACAACCTAAAAAGCTTGCAGGATCAGGATGGTACTATGAATGGTGCCCTGTACGAGACGAAATATTGGCAATGAGTAATTTACTGATAATTCGTGGTGGACATGCAGTTATATCACAAGCTATTCAGCTCGGGAAACCTATGATTTCCATACCCATAGAAAATCATGGTGAACAGTTAGGTAATTCTGAAAAAATTGCTAAAATTGGAGTAGGAATAATGTTACAAACAAAACAACTAAACACAAACATAATCATTGACGCAATTTATCAAATACTTAATCATTCTAAATACCAAGACAAGGCAAATGAAATAATGAAATTAACTGATAAATTAAATGGAACCAATAATGTCATGAAGACAATTCTATCTAGTTTGTCGAAAGGCATTTAAGTATCCTTTTCCTGAAATGGTAAACCCAATACCTGCAGGAATAATAGAGACAACTAATCGCCTTCACGTTCCTATTTCGCTAGATATATCTTATATCGCTGCACCTAACAGAATATTGATACTTTACAAAATGACATAGAACACCGCTATAATGAAAGTTCTCAACTACAGCAATTTATTTTCAGGTTCAGAACCCAAAAACGAGTACAAAGATAAAATATTTGAAGCTTGTGAAAAAGATGAGTAATAAGTTGAGTAATATTGTATTCATTGTTATTCAAATAATTTCTGATATCTCTACTACTACTTGTTTTGACAAAAGGAGCAAGATTTGAATATCTTCTAATCTAATATCTACAAATACTCGGATATTATAATGCGTGATGTTGTTCCTATCACATATGCAAAATGGATGTGTGTTCCACCCTTTACATAAATAGAGACAGACCTTGATTTCCTC
>Ga0173483_10000236_pt1 | contig 14956 bp, 15 predicted proteins | sample NitcycUS178409R2_FD_122621 | JGI IMG/M metagenome (GOLD analysis project Ga0173483, IMG submission 122621) | Soil microbial communities from Arlington Agricultural Research Station in Wisconsin, USA - Nitrogen cycling UWRJ-S178-409R-2 (version... | ecosystem: Environmental > Terrestrial > Soil...
GAGCAGTATCGCGGAGCCGAAGCCGCCGACGATCAGGTACTTGAGGCCGGCCTCGAGCGAGCCGACGAGCTCACGGTCGATCGCGCAGAGGATGTAGAGGCTGATCGAGAACCACTCGAGGCCGAGGAAGAGCGTGATCAGGTTGCTCGCGGTGGCCAGGAACACCATGCCCGCTCCCGCCGAGGCCAGCAGCGCGTAGTACTCGGCGATATGGTCGTCGGACATCGGCTCGCGGTAGGAGGTACCGATCGCGAGGATCCCGGAGCCCGCGATGATCATCGCCGTGAACGCGCCGAGCCGGTCGCGCTGGATCGCGTCGGCGATCACGCCGTGGCCGTTCGGGCTCTGGTCGAACAGGATCGCCGCGGCGACGAGGGCACCCGCGAAGCCGGCGAGCGCCACGAATGCGCCGACGACCCGCCTGTCGCCGGGCGGGACGAGCACGGCGACGAGGAGGTTTACGCCGGTGGCGGCGAGCAGGGCCAGCGGCGGCGCGAGGGCGGCCCAGTCGATCGCTGGGGTGGCGAGTGCGAGGAGGATCACGGCGACTGGCCCTTCGCCGCCAGCTCCTTCGACAGCATCAGCAGCTGGCCGGCCTCGGTTGTCGCGATCACGCTCCCCTTGTTCGGGATCGGCGGCGCCGAGGCGAACGAGCGCTCGGTGATGGCCGCAGGCCACGCGGACAGCACGAGCAGCAGTGCAACCAGCGGGACGATCACGGTCAGCTCGGCCGGGCGCAGGTCGAGCGCCGCCTCGGAGACCGCCGGCCCCGGGCTGCGGTGCAGCACGGCGGAGATCAGCCGCAGCATGTACATCGCCGCGAGCACCATCGCGGCCGCACCGACGATCGCGTAGCCATATCCGGTGCGGAAGACGCCGGCGAGGATCGCGAACTCGCCCGCGAACGCCGCCGAGCCCGGCACGGCGAGCGCGATCACGCCCGTCGTCATCAGCACCGTCGCTAGCGCCGGCCTCCCTCGCGCCATCCCTCCGAGCGCGCCGAGCTCACCGGTCGTCGTGCGCCGCTCGATCGCGCCGGCGAGAAGGAAGAGCGTCGCCGAGATGAGCCCGTGGTTGATCATCTGGAGCACGGCGCCGTTGAGGCCGAGGTCGTTGACCGCGAACAGGCCGAGCGTGATCAGGCCCATCTGCGCGAGGCTCGAGTAGGCGATCACGCCGCGCAGATCGGGTGAGCGGAAGGCGACGAGGGAGCCGTAGACCAGCCCGCAGGCTGCGAGCACCAGGATCGGGGTGCGCAGGTCCGCGGTCGGACCCGGGAACTTGGCGATCGCGATGCGCAGGAAGCCGTAGGCGGCGACCTTCGAGACAACGCCGCTGAGCACCGCAGAGACCTCCGGGGACGATTCGCGGTAGGCCCCGGGCAGCCACGCGTGCAGCGGGAAGATCGGTGCCTTCACGGCGAAGGCGGCGACGAAGCCGAGGAAGATCCAGTCGCTCCCGTTTGTGCCCGACTGGACGAGGTCGAACGTGCCCTGCGAGAGGCCGAGCACGATGATCGACGCGAGCATCAGCAGCGAGCCCGCCATCGTGTAGATCACGAACACGAGCGTCGCCCGCAAGCGCCCGGCCCCACCCCAGACCCCGACCAGGACGTAGAGCGGGATGAGCATCGCCTCCCAGAAGACGTAGAAGAGCAGGAGGTCCTGGGCGACGAAGACGCCGACGATCGCGCCCGTCAGCAGCAGCATCAGCCCGTAGTAGGCGCGCGGCCGCTCCCGGCCGGCCCAGACCGCATACCCGATGGCGGCCGCGAGTACGACCACCGTGAGGCCCACGAGCCACATCGAGAAGCCGTAGAAGCCGACGTGGTAGGAGACGTTGAGGTCGCTGAACCAGCTCTGCTGCTGGGCCAGCTGCAGCCCGGACTGGTCGAAGTTGAAGCGCGCCGCCGCGTCGATCCAGAGCGCGACCTCGGCGAGCGCGAACAGCAGCGCGGTCGAGCCGACCGCGAACGGCCGCAGCGGCAGGATCCAGATCACGAGCGCGCCCGCGGCCGGGAGCAGGATCAGCGCGGTGGTCAGCCAGCCCGGATCCATCAGCGGACCGCCACGAAGACGAGGGTGACGACGGCGACGCTCGCGGCGATCGCGAACGCGTAGGTGCGGACGAGCCCCGTCTGCAGGCGGCTGGTGTCCAGCCCGAGCCTGCCGATGCCCTGTGAGAGCTCACGCACCGAGCCGAACACGAGCGGCCGCTCGATCCAGCGGGCGAGCCCGTGCGCGATGAAAACGGCTGGCCGGTAGAAGACGGCGTCGTAGAGCTCGTCGAAGTAGAACTTGTGCTCGAGCGTCCGCTGCACTCTCGCGAAGCGCGGGACCGGCGAGGTGCGCGCGCCGTAGAGCACCCACGCGGCGCCGATCCCCGCCAGGCCTAGCAGCACGGCGAACACCGACGAGATGAGCTCTTGCGTCCCGCTCGCCTCGACGAGCGGCCGAGCGACCGGCTCGAGCCAGTCGGTCAGCGGCGTCCAGACGTTGGCGAACTGCAGGAAGCCGCCGATCGCGGCGAGCACGGTGAGGACGGCGACGGTCGAGGTCATCGAGAAAGGCCCTTCGCCGTGGTGCTCGCCGTGGGAGCCCTCTACCAGGTGCTCGCGCACGAAGGGCGTCGGCTCGCCCCAGAAGACGATGAACAGCATCCGAAAGGCGTAGAGGCCCGTCAGGAACGCGCCGATCATCCCGGCGACCCAGAGCAGCTCGCCGTACCAGCCGTGGTCGAGCGCGGCGGCCAGGATCGAGTCCTTCGAGAAGAAGCCCGAGAACGGCGGGATTCCCGCGAGCGATAACGCGCCGACCACGAAGGCGACGTACGTGAACGGCATCAGCTTCCGCAGCCCGCCCATCAGCCGCATGTCCTGCTCGCCCGCCAGCGCGTGGATCACGAGACCGGCCGCGAGGAAGAGCAGCGCCTTGAAGAAGGCGTGCGTCATCAGGTGGAACATCGCCTCCGGGTAGGCCGTGAGGCCCGCGCCGAGGAACATGTAGCCGATCTGCGACATCGTCGAGTAGGCGATCACGCGCTTGATGTCCGTCTGGACGAGCGCGATCAGCCCGGCCATCACCAGCGTGATCGCGCCGAGCCCGCCAGCAAGCTCGAGCACCTTCGGCGCCTGCTCGAACAGTGGCGCCGTGCGGACGATCAGGTACACGCCCGCCGTAACCATCGTTGCGGCGTGGATCAGCGCGCTGACCGGCGTCGGGCCTTCCATCGCGTCCGGGAGCCAGGTCTGCAGTGGGAGCTGGGCCGACTTCGCGACCGCGCCGCCCAGCAGGCCGAGCGCGATCAGGTTCATCGCCCACGGACCGCCGATCGTGTCCGCCTGGCGGAAGACCTCCTCGAAGTTCAGCGTCCCGGTCCGCTGGATGATCAGGAACAGCGCGAGCGCCATCGTCGCGTCGCCGATCGCGTTCATCACGAAGGCTTTCTTCGCGGCGGCGATCGCCTCCGGCCGCCGGTGCCAGAAGCCGATCAGCAGGTACGAGGAGAGGCCGACGAGGCCCCAGCCGACGAGCAGCATCAGCAGGTTGCCGCCCTGGACGAGCAGCAGCATCGAGAAGACGAAGATCGCCATGTAGGCGAAGTAGCGCCGCTCCTCGTCGTCACCCTCCATGTAGCCGATCGAGTAGGCGACGATCAGCATCCCGACGCCGGAGACGATCAGCATCATGAACGTCGAAAGCGGGTCGACGACGATGCGCAGGCCGAAGTCGAGCTGGCCCGCGGTCAACCACTGCCACAGGGTCGAGGGGTGGTAGCGGTCCTTGGGTGAGTCGCCGAGCAGCGCCACGAACGTGACGACCGCGGCCACGAACGAGACGGCCACCGAGACCGTCGCGAGATAGCCGGCGCCGCGGCGCGAGAGCCGCGTCCCGCACAGCGTGATCAGCAACGCAGCCCCGAGCGGCGTCAGCAGGCAGATCCAGGCGGCGACGATCATGGTGCTAGCCGCGCAGGGTCGAGAGCTTGTCGACGTCGAGGTCGAGCCGGCGCCGCGCAATCGCGACGATCAGACCGAGGCCGACCACGACCTCTGACGCGGCGACCGCCATCACCGCCAGCGCGAAGATCTGGCCGTCGCCCTGGCCGTAGTGCCGCGAGAACGCGATCAGGGCCAGGTTGGCGCCGTTGAGCATGATCTCCAGCGAGAGCAGGACGATCAGCGGGCTGCGGCGGATGAGCACCCCGAGCGCTCCCGTGCAGAACAGGAACGCCGCGACGCAGAGGTACCAGGTGACGTCCGGGCCCTTCACCGTTGCGTCTCCGCCGGGGGTGTGTCGCGCGAGTGGCTGCCGAGGATCACGCCGCCGACCGCTGCGACCAGCAGCACGATCGACGTGATCTCGAACGTGAGCAGCTGGTCGGTCAGGAACAGTCGCCCGATCTCGTACGGCCGCCCGAAGGAGGACTCGATGTCGGCCGAGTTCGAGAGGCGCCCGCCCGTCTTCAGCCCGATCACGACGACCACTTCGACGAAGATCGCGGCCGCGGCCGCGACGGCGCCGACCGTCTGCCAGCTCGGGCCGCCGTGCCAGGGGGCGTCGGCTCGACCGCCGAGGTAGGCGATCACGAACAGGAACATCACCATCACCGCGCCGGCGTAGACGAGCACCTGCGCCGCAGCCACGAACTCGGCCGAGAGCAGCAGGTACATCACTGCGAGCGAGGCCAGGTTCCCGATCAGCGACAGCGCCGAGTAGAACGGGTTCGAGAACGAGACCACCGCGACCCCGGTGCCGAGGCACGTGAAGGCCGCGGCGACCCAGACCATCCAGACCAGCACGTTCGCGGCGGAGGCGACGATCACGAGTGGGTCTTGTAGTAGGGGATCGGCGTGTCGAAGATCTCCGGGTCGGCGACCGGGACCTGCTTGATCGGCTCCGCGAGGAGCATGTCCTTCGTGTAGATCAGGTCGTCGCGGGAGTACTCCGAGATCTCGAACTCGTTGCCGAGCGTGATCGCATCGAACGGGCAGGCGAGCTCGCAGTAGCCGCAGAAGATGCAGCGGCTCATGTTGATCTCGTAGATCCGCGCGTAGCGCTCGCCGGCCGAGACGCGGTTGTCGGGCGTGTTCTCCGCGGCGACGACGCGGATGCAGTCGGCCGGGCAGGCGGCCGCGCAGAGCGAGCAGCCGATGCACTTCTCGAGCCCGTTCTGGTGGAGGTGCAGCCGGTGCCGGCCGCGGAAGCGCGGGTAGAGCGGCCGCTTGTACTCCGGGTACTGCTGCGTGATCGGCTTCTTGAAGATCTGCTTGAACGTGACCGCGAAGCCCTTGACGCTCTCGATGGGGTTCGGGTTCAGGCGCGCCATCAGAACGCCACCACGAGGGCCGCGGTCACGAGCGCATTGATCGTCGCCACCGGCAGCAGCACCTTCCAGCCGAAGCGCATCAGCTGGTCGTAGCGGAGGCGCGGCAGCGTCGCCCGCAACCAGAGGAAGAAAAAGATGATGATCAGCAGCTTGATCAGGAACCAGAGCGGCCCGAGCGGAGCCCAGGGCCCGTACCAGCCGCCGAAGAAGAGCGTCACGGCCAGGGCCGAGAGCGTGATCATGTTGACGTACTCGCCCATCTGGAAGAGGCCGAAGCGCATGCCGCTGTACTCGGTGTGGTAGCCCGCGACGAGCTCGGTGTCGGCCTCGGGGAGGTCGAACGGCGGACGGTTCGTCTCGGCGACGCCCGCGATGAAGAAGACCAGCAGGCCGACCACCTGCGGGGCCGCGAACCAGATCGTGTCGTTCTGCTTCTCCACGATGCTGACCAGGTTGAGCGACTGACCCATGATCACGACTCCGAGCACGGCGAACGTGAGTGAGACCTCGTACGAGACCATCTGTGCGCAGGTGCGCATCGAGCCGAGCAGCGAGTACTTCGAGTGGGACGACCAGCCGCCGACGATGAAGCCGTAGATCCCCAGCGAGCTCAGCGCGAAGATCAGGATCAAGCCGATCGAGACGGGCGCGACGACGCCGTTCACCTGGTACCCGGCGATGTCCCAGCCCGGGCCGAACGGGATCACGCTGAACGCGGCGAGCGCCGTGAACGCCGAGAGCACCGGCGCCGCGATGTAAAGGGCGTCGACCGCGCTCTCCGGGTAGAAAGCCTCCTTGCGGATCAGCTTGACGAGGTCGGCGATCGGCTGCAGCAGGCCGAAGGGACCCGCGCGGTTCGGCCCGTAGCGCAGCTGCATCCGGCCGAGGACCTTCCGCTCGACCCACGTCATGTACGCGAACGTGAGCAGCAGCAGGTTGATGATCAGGAACGCCTCGATGAGCGAGATCCACCAGGGGCTGGTCACTTCGCCACCTCGACCCGCCCGCCGAGGTCGCCTGCGTGCTCGGAGGCGATCCGGACGATCCCCGCGCGCAGGCTCCTGCTGACGCGGGCGCGGAGCTGTAGCGACGTGCCGTTATGGGACACGGTCACGAGCTCGCCGTTACCGATCTTGCGCCGCTTGGCGTCCTGTTCGGAGAGCTCGACCTCGGGCTCCGGGCGCTGGAACTGAAGCTCCGGTACGCGCTCGACCGCCGGTCCCGAGAACAGCGGCTTGTAGCGCACGAGCATCAGGCCCTTGCCCTTCGGCGCGCGCGGCTCTTCCGGCAGGTCCGGCGCTGGCGCCTCGCTGCGGGTGCGCAGCTCCGCGCGCTCGCCGACCTCGCCGAACGGAAGACCGTCGTAGATGCGATCCGAGAGCTCGGCGAAAACCGCCGACGGGAAGGGCGCCACCTCGACGTCGAAGCGCTCCGCCAGCCGCGAGATCCACGCGAGCTCGTCGGGCGCGGGCGGGATCGCGGCGCGACGCAGGCGCTGGAGGCGGCCCTCGAGGTTCACGTACGTGCCGTCGCGCTCGAGGTAGCTCGTGCCCGGCAGGACGAGGTCGGCCCAGCCGACTGCGAGGACGTGGAACATCGAGGTCACCAGCACCCGCTCGGAGCGCTCGGCCAGCACGCGCACGTTCGGGTCGGCGGCGGCCTCGTCGCCGGAGACGACCAGCAGGCCGATCGGGACGGGCGCCTCGCTCTCGCCGTCGTCCGCGGCCGCCCAGGCGTCTGCGACGCCGCGGCCGTTCGCCGTGCGCGGGAGGTGGAAGGCGCCGCTACCCGGTCGGTCTGCGAAGCCGAGCTCCCGCGCCAGGGCCGCAAGGTGGGCGCCCCCTGCGCCTTCCTCGCTCGACCAGACGAGGATCGCGCGCTCGCTCTCGCGCAGCCGCTTGCCCAGCTCGTCGTCCTTCCCGGCGAGGCTGCGGCAGGCCTCGAGGGCGTCGCCGCACTCCTGCACCTCGGCACCCGCGCGCCGCGCGGCTTTCAGCCAGAGGTCGACGATGGGCGCGCGCTCCGGCACCGGCTCGTCGCCCAGCACGACGACGAGCTCCGCATCCCGGATTGCCGAGAGCGGGAGGCGGAAGGCGTCGAGCGCCGCGCTTGTTTCCTCCGGCAGCACCGCCGTGTGCGCGCCGAGCCCGCCGCGCAGGAGCTTCCCGAGCGCGTAGGCCTGCTCGACCGTCTCGGAGCCCGAGAGCGCGGTGACGATCCGTCCCTCGGCGTCGCGCAGCAGTCGCTCGGCCTCGTCGAGCGCGTCGTCCCACGACAGCTCCTCGAGCCCGCGCCGGCGCACCCGCCGCAACGGGTCGGCGATACGGTCGGGCGCGTAGAGGTGCGTGTAGCCGAAGCGGCCCTTGTCGCAGAGCCAGCCCTCGTCTACCTCGGGGTGGTTGCGCGAGAGGACGCGCTTGATCTTGCCCTCGCGCGTGGTCGCGGCGATGTTGCAGCCCACCGGGCAGAGGCCGCAGACGCTCGGCACGTTCTGGATCTCCCACGGCCGCCCCTCGAAGCGGTACTGCGTGGACGTGAGCGCGCCGACCGGGCAGAGCTCGAGCACGTTCCCGGAGAACGGCGCCCGGTAGGGCCGGTCGTCGAAGGTCGCGATGACCGACGACGCGCCGCGGTTCTGCGCCACGAGCTGGCAGTCCTCGGAAACGCTCTCCGAGAAGCGCGTGCAGCGGTAGCAGAGGATGCAGCGTTCGCGGTCGAGCGCGATTGTCGGCGAGATCGGGATCGGCTTCTCCAGCGTCCGCTTGTCGAACTCCATCCGCGTTGCGCCGGGTCCCCAGCGGAAGGTCAGGTCCTGCAGCGGGCACTCGCCGCCCTTGTCGCACACGGGGCAGTCGAGCGGGTGGTTGACGAGGATGAACTCGAGCGTCGCGTTCTGGCCGTCGGCGGCTTTCGCGGACGTCTGGGCGGTGTGGATCTTCAGCCCGTCCTGCGCGGTCATCGTGCAGCCGGTCTGGAGCTTCGGCATCCCCTCGACCTCGACGAGGCACATGCGGCAGGCGCCGACGGCCGGGCCGAGCCGCGGCTCGTAGCAGAACACGGGGATCTCGATGCCTGCGTAGAGCGCCGCCTCGACGAGCCCGAGGCCCTTCGGCACCTGGATCTCCCGGTCGTCGATCGTGACGCTGACGAGCTCTGGCTGGCTCACGCCGGGACCTCGGCGACGGGGGCGTGGGTGTGCTGATCGGAGGGCGCGAAGATCCCCTCGATCGACGACTCGCCGTCGAGCGGGCAGCGGCCCTGCTCGACGTGCGCGACGAACTCGTCGGGCCACTTGTCCATATAGCTCTGCACCGGCCAGACGGCGAAGTCGCCCAGCGCACACAGGGACTTGCCCTCGATGCGGTCGCAGACCTTGCGCAGCAGCTCGAGGTCGTGTGCGGTCCCGTCGCCGGCCTCGATCCGCTCGAGCAGCTGCACCATCCAGCGCGTGCCCTCGCGGCAGGGCGTGCACTTCCCGCAGGACTCGTGCATGTAGAACTTCGTCGAGCGCAGCGCCAGCTGCACCATGCAGCAGCGGTCGTCGACGACGATCAGCGAGGCCGCGCCGAAGAACGTCCCGATCGCGCCCAGCGAGTCGTAGTCGAGCGGCACGTCGATCTGCCGCGCCGTCAGCGCCGGCACAGACGAGCCGCCCGGGATGACCGCCTTCAGCTGCCGGCCGCCGGCAATCCCGCCGGCGTGCGTGTAGATGAGCTCGCGCATCGAGGTGCCGAGCTCGAGCTCGTAGTTCCCGGGCCGCTCGACGTTGCCGGAGATCGAGAAGAGCACCGTGCCGGGAGACCCTGGAGTGCCGATACTCGTGAAGCCGTCAGGGCCGAGCTCGAGGATCGCGGGCACGGTCGCGATCGTGCAGACGTTGTTGATCTGCGTCGGCGCGGCGTAGAGCCCCTGGATGGGCGGGAACGGCGGCCGCGGACGCGGTTGGCCGCGCCTGCCCTCGAGCGAGTCGAGCAGCGCCGTCTCCTCCCCGCAGATGTAGGCGCCCGCACCCCGGTAGACGGTGATGTCGACGTCGCCGAAGATGCCTGCCGCGCGCGCTTCGTCGACCGCCCTCTGGACGATCTCGTACTCCGTCAGGTACTCGCCGCGGATGTAGATGAAGACGTTCCGCGACTCGATCGCGTGGGCGGCGATCAGGCAGCCCTCCAGCAGTCGGTGCGGCGCCTTCGCCATCACCTCGCGGTCCTTGAAGGCGCCCGGCTCCGACTCGTCGGCGTTGACGACAAGGTACTTCGGCTTCGGGCTCTTGCGGTCGAGCAACGCCGCCTTGCGGCCCATCGGGAAGCCGGCGCCGCCACGGCCGCGCAGGTTCGCCTTCTGCAGCTCCGCGATCAGGTCGTCGGATGTCATCGCCCGTGCCTTCTCGACCTGGCTGTAGCCGCCGATCGACTGGTACTCGGCGAGCTTCGTCAGGTCGTGCTCGTCGGTCCCGCCGAGCAGCATCTGCCTAAGCCCCACGGACACCCTCCACGATCGCCGGAACGTCCTCGGGGCTTACGTGCTCGCGGTAGCGGTTGTCCACGGCGACGACCGTGGCGTAGCCGCAGCCGCCGAGACACTCGACCGTGCGGAGCGTGATCGAACCGTCGTCGGTCGTCTCGCCCGGAGCGACGCCGAGCTCTTGCTCGAACGCCTCGACCACCTGCTGCGCCCCCGACAGCGCGCACGAGAGGTTCGTGCAGACCTCGATCGAGTGCCGCCCGACGGGCGCCTGGTGGAACATGTCGTAGAAGGACGCGACCGCCTGGCAGTACGCGGGCGTCAACTCGAGGGCGTCGCCGACGAGCTCGAACGACTCGAGCGTCAGCCAGCCGCCGTTCTGCTCCTGCGCGAGCCGCAGCGCCGGGAGGATCGCCGTGCGCGAGTCCGGGTACTGCGTCCCGAGCTTGCGAATCTTGGCCTCGAGCGTGTCGCTCATCTGTCGACCTCGCCCATGACCGTGTCGAGCGAGCCCACGATCGCGATCAGGTCGGCCACCAGCGCGTCGGACATGCAGGTCGCAGTGGCCTCCAGTGCCACGAAGCTCGGCGCGCGGAACTTGACCCGCCAGGGCTTCGGCCCGCCGTCGGAGACGACGTAGCAGCCGAGCTCGCCGCGCGCCGACTCCACGGCCACGTAGACCTCGCCCTCGGGAACGCGGTAGCCCTCCGTGACGATCTTGAAGTGGTGGATGAGGGACTCCATCGACGTGTGGAGCTCCTCGCGCGGCGGCAGCACGACCTTGCGGTCGTCGGCGATCCACGGCTCGCCTTCCATCTCCTCGAGCCGGTCGAGGCACTGGGCGACGATGCGGGTGGACTCCCGCATCTCGTCCATGTGCACCTTGTACCGGTCCCAGACGTCGCCGTTGCCGTAAACGGGGACGTCGAACTCGACCTGGTCGTAGGCGAGGTATGGCTCGGCCTTGCGCAGGTCCCAGTCGACGCCCGAGCCGCGCAGCACCGGGCCGGTCTGCCCGAGCGCGACCGCGTCCTCCGCGGAGAGCAGGCCGATCCCCTTGGTGCGCTCGAGCCAGATCGCGTTTTGGTCGACGAGCGCCTCGTAGTCGTCGACCGCCTTCGGCATCCACGAGCAGAACTTGCGGGCCTCGGGGTAGAAGCCCGGCGGGATGTCCTCCGCGAGGCCGCCGACCTGGTAGTAGCGCGTGTGCATGCGCGTCCCGGTGACCATCTCGAAGAGGTCGAGGATCGAGTCGCGCTCGCGGAAGCAGTACCAGAACATCGAGATCGCCCCGAGCTCGAGCGCAGCGGTCGCGAGCCAGACCAGGTGCGAGTGGATCCGGTTCAGCTCGGCGAGGCACATCCGCATCCACGTCGCCTTGCGCGGCACCTCGAGCTCGAGCAGCTTCTCGGCGGCCAGCACGAAGACGAGCTCGTTGTTCTGGAAAGAGAGGTAGTCGATCCGCGGCGAGTACGTGATCGCCTTCCACCAGGTCTTGTGCTCCATGTTCTTCTCGAAGCCGGTGTGGAGGTAGCCGATCACCGCGCGCAGGCCGACGACATGCTCGCCGTGCAGCTCGATCACGAGCCGCAGCACGCCGTGCGTGGACGGGTGGTTCGGCCCGAAGTTGATCTCGAGGACGTCCTCGGAGTCCCGCAGCTCGTCCGGGACGCGGAGGATCGTCGGCACGTGCTGCGGGATGCGCGAGCCCTCGTAGATCTTCGGGCGCTCCGGGGCGAGAGCCACTATTCGTCTCCCGAGAAGCGCACCGGCTCGCCGCCGAGCGGGTAGTCCTTGCGGAGCGGGTGCCCCTCCCAGTCGTCTTCCATCAGGATGCGGGCGAGGTTGGGGTGTCCCTCGATCGGGATGCCCATCATGTCCCAGGCCTCCCGCTCGTGCCAGTCGGCGGTCGCCCAGATCTGTACGACGCTGTCGACGGGCTGGCCGTCCTCGAGCCAGACCTGCACGCGCACCCGGCGCGCACCCGGCACGGCCAGCAGGTGGTAGTTCATCGAGAAGCGCTTCGGCTTGGGTTGGGGCGTCCGCGCGTACCCCTGGGAGCCGGGCGCGTTCAGGTCGCGGCCCGAGGAGGTTCCGATGTAGCCGGCCGGGCCGCGCTCGCCCCAGCCGAGGTAGTCGGTCGGCGTGATGTCGACGAGCATCGAGAACCCTTCCTGGTCGCGCAGGTGCGTGCACGCCTCCACGAGCCGCGGCGGGTCGACGACGAGCGTCGTCTCGCCGAGCGCCTCTCGCATCTCGACGAGGCCGGGGACGCCCTCGTAGGTCAGCTTGCGACCCCGCGGATCTCGTACGCGGGCGGAACCCCCGCCTTGATCTTCTCCTGCAGGCGGACTATCCCCTCGACGAGCGCCTCGGGCCGCGGCGGGCAGCCGGGCACGTGGATGTCGACCGGCGTGATCTTGTCGACGCCCTGGAGCACGGTGTAGTTGTTGAACATCCCGCCAGAGCTCGCGCAGGCGCCCATCGCGATCACCCACTTCGGCTCGAGCATCTGGTCGTAGATCTGGCGCAGCGGCGCCGCCATCTTGTGCGCGACGCGGCCGGAGACGATCAGCAGGTCGGCCTGGCGCGGCGACGACCGGAATACCTCGGCGCCGAAGCGCGCGACGTCGTAACGCGCGGAGACGATCGACATCATCTCGATGGCGCAGCACGCGAGCCCGAAGGTGTCCGGCCAGACGGAGCTCGACTGCGCCCACGCGACCGCCTTGTCGACGGTCGTCAGCATCAGCCGCTGCTCGAGGTCGCCGAGCTCCTGCTCGAAGACGCCCGGGCCTTTGCCCTGCCACAGCACTCGCTCGGACTGGAGCCCGTGATCGGCTAGACGCTTCTTCAGCGCCACTCGAGCGCCCCCTTCCGCCAGATGTAGACGTAGGCCAGGGCGAGGATCGCGATGAAGAAGAGGAACTCGACGAAGCCGAACCAGGCGAGCTGGTGGAGGATCACCGCCAGCGGGTACAGGAAGACGACCTCGATGTCGAAGACGATGAAGAGCATCGCCGTCAGGTAGAAGCTGATCGTGAAGCGGTTCGAGCTCGTCGGCCCTGCGGAGACGCCCGACTCGAACGGCAGCGTCTTGGCCCGCATCCGCCGGCCGGGGCGGGTCGCCAGCGCGAACGACGCGAACATCATCGAAGCCGGGATCGCGAGCGCGAAGAAGCCGTAGATCAGAAAGGGCAACCAGCTGTCCAGCACGCGCATCCTCCCCGGGTGAGCGAGCCGGAAGTTAGCACGTTGGCCAGGGCTACGAGCGAGGAGGAAAACGGCTCAACTATGCGGGTGGCAGGTGTTACAAGCGCGAGGTTCCGGAGGCCCCGGACGGGGGATCCGAGGGGCCCGAGGGCGTTGCTAGGATGCGACTGATGGCGACCACCGAACAGCCGCTGACGATCGTCTCGCTCACCGAGAGCGCGGCGGTGAAGATCAAGGACCTGATGGCCGAAGAGCCCGAGGGCGAGGCCTCGGTCCTGCGCATCGCCGTCCAGGGAGGCGGGTGCTCCGGCTTCCAGTACGCGCTCGGTTTCGACCGAGGTCCGCAGGACGGCGATCACGAGGTTGCGAGTCACGGCGTTCCGGTGGTCGTCGACCCGTTCAGCGCTCCGTACCTCGCCGGGACCGAGATCGACTGGGTCGAAGGCCTGCAGGCGGGGTTCGCGATCAACAACCCGAACGTCTCCGGCTCGTGCGGCTGTGGCCACTCCTTCCAGGTGGAAGAGGGCGAAGGGCCCGAGGACGCCGCCGGCTGCGGCACCGGCTGCTCGCACTAAGGCGTTCGCTTGCGACGCCGACCATAAGAGGCTGGGCCGGCCTTGCGGGGTCAGCCGTCTAAGCTTTTGGCGCCTTGAGCGCTGACGGCGTCGCGGACATCACGATTTTGGGAGCGGGCCCTGCGGGTCTGGCGGCCGCGTACTACGCCGGCCACCGGGACGCCTCGGTGCGGATCATCGAGAGCCTCGAGCAGTTGGGCGGCCAGGTCGCAGCGGTCTACCCGGAGAAGCACGTCTACGACGTGGCCGGGCACCCGAAGATCCTCGGCACGAAGCTCGTCGAGCTGTGCGCCGAGCAGGGCCTGCAGTACGAGCCCGAGATCCATCTGGGCGAGGAGGTGCAGACGCTCGACCGGCTCTCGCAGAACGGCGAGGAGCTGCTCGCGATCGGCACCGACAAGGGCGGCCCTTACGTCTCGCGCGCGCTGATCATCACGGCCGGGCACGGCGCCTTCGAGCCGCGGAAGCTCGGGATCGAGGGCATCGAAGACTGGGAGGGCCGCGGCGTCCACTACTTCGTCCGCGAGAAGGACACCTTCCGTGACCGAACGTGCGTGATCGTCGGCGGCGGCGACTCCGCGCTCGACTGGACGCTCGGCCTGCAGGACACGGCCAAGCACCCGATCGCGCTCGTCCATCGCCGCGACCGCTTCCGCGCGCTCGAGTCGTCCGTCAACGAGGCCAAGGCGCTCGAGTCGAGCGGCCGCGTCCGGATCATGACCCCCTGCGAGGTGCGCGAGCTGCACGGCGACGGGACGATCGAGGCGGTTTCGATCGAGAACACCGCGACCGGCGACGTCGTGCAGGTGCCGTGCGAGGCGTTGATCACGCTGCTCGGCTTCCACTCCCATCTGGGCGCGATCGCCGAGTGGGGGCTCGAGCTCGAGGGCAAGCGCCAGATCCACATCGACCCGAGGACATGTGAGACCTCGCTGCCGGGCGTCTATGCCGCCGGCGACGTCGCGGGCTACGAGGGCAAGATCACGCTGATCACGATCGGCATGGGCGAGGCCGCGATCGCCGCGAACAACGCGATCGCTCGGATTCGCGGTGAGAAGGTCCAGCCGAAATACTCCACTGACTAGTGGCTCGAGCAGAGGAACAACGGCAGCTCTGGGGAGGCGAGACGACGAAGGCGGTCAAGAACTTCCAGGTCTCCGGCGAGCCAATCCCAACCCCCGTGGCGCGGTGGCTCGGACGGATCAAGGCCGCGGCCGCGCGCGTGAACGCCGAGCTCGGGCTGCTCGACCCGGAGCCGGCCGAGCGGATCGCGGCGGCGGCGGACGCGATCGCCGCCGGGGAGCACGACGACCAGTTCCCGATCGACGTCTTCCAGACCGGCTCGGGCACTTCGACGAACACGAACGCGAACGAGGTCA
>Ga0173483_10000238_pt1 | contig 14919 bp, 16 predicted proteins | sample NitcycUS178409R2_FD_122621 | JGI IMG/M metagenome (GOLD analysis project Ga0173483, IMG submission 122621) | Soil microbial communities from Arlington Agricultural Research Station in Wisconsin, USA - Nitrogen cycling UWRJ-S178-409R-2 (version... | ecosystem: Environmental > Terrestrial > Soil...
ACCTGGCAATTGGTCATGGTGGTCGGCGCTGAGCAAGTCGCGGCAATCGATCCGTCACCCTCTTTCGTGCAGGCGTGCCACGACCGGCTGCCCGGCGTACGGGCTCGGGTGGCCGCAGCGGAGGCGCTGCCGTTCGCGGATGGAGTCTTTGACCGAACGCTCGCGCAGCTCGTGGTGAACTTCATGACCGACGCCGAGGCCGCCCTACGCGAAATGCGCCGGGTGACCAAGAGGGGCGGCATTGTCGCGGCCGCCGTCTGGGACTACGCCGGCCAGATGACATTGCTACGTCGCTTCTGGGATTCGGTGACAGCGCTTGATCCCTCCGCAGCCGACCTCGACGAGGGCCGCTCTATGCGGTACTGCACGCCCGAGGAACTAGAGGTGCTCTGGACGGGTGCTGGCCTGAAACAAGTCGGAATCTCTGAGGTCGTTGTCACCGCCGGTTACGAAGGATTCGAAGATCTGTGGGAGCCGCTCGAGTTTGGGGTCGCTCCGTCAGGCGCGTACGTGGCCTCGCTGCAGCCCGACCGACGAGCGAAACTAAAGGCTGATTTCCAGCAACGGCTCGGCGCCGGAAACAAGCCATTCCGGCTCGGGGCGCGAGCGTGGCTCGCAACGGGACGTGCGCCCTGACGCCAAACGATTATCAGCGCGGTAGAGGTGGCCGGCAGGCAAGCACCTCAGCTCGCCCGCGGAGTGGCAGCGGTCCGAATGAGCTCGGCACGACTGCCGTGTTGCCTGCTCTCAAGCCTTGACTTCGGGCGCCCGCAAGATCAGCTTCGCCACTGAGAAGAACTACCACGGCGAAGCCTGGTTCGAGCGTCGCCTCGCCGTCCAGCGCAATGCGCTCCAGCCGGAAGTACTGGTCTGCAGCTTGCGGCATCACGGAGGGCCCGAACCCAGCCGGACGAACCAGCTGACGGATCTCTTCAGCGGTTCGGCCCCGGCATTCGACCGCTTGCAGCGCTAAATCGAATCCCAGTCCAAGGTGCCCGTCCCGCTCCCCGTCCAATTCGAAGCCTTGCCACTCCAGCAAGATCGAGAGGTCCTCCGGCTCTTGCAGTTCTACCAAGAACAGACCTTCACCGGGCGCGTGTAGGACACCCGGCGGCACATAGACAATGTCGCCCGAATGCACCTCGATTCGGTGGAGCAGCCCGCGCATCCTGTTGACGTCTTGGCTCCTGATCAGCGACATGAGTTCATCCAAGATCACATCTTGCGTGAGACCCAGGTAAACCTCACCGCCGTCCAGGATGAACCACGCCTCCGCTTTGCCATGTGCCCTGCCCAGGTGCCGCGCCGCGAAGGACACATCCGGATGGGCATGAACGGGTAGCCGTTGGCCGGCATCCAATAGCTTGACGAGCAGACGGGTGTCGGCCCCGAAGCGGTCCACATGCGCAGCTCCCAGCCAGGCTTCGGGCTCCTCCTCGATTGCGGCCTTCAGCGATCGACCATCAGGAAGGACACTCAGCCCGAGTAACTCCTCACCGGCAAGCGTCGTGGTTGAGGCAACCCAGTCCTCCGGCTCCCGCTCGCCGGCGGGCGGCTCTCCGCGGAATTCGGTGATTTTTCGGCCACCGCGGTAGAACCTGTCCGGCGGACGATTAGACGGAAGCAGGACTAGGTCCACGAAGTTGTTCTCCTCCGTATAAGTGCGGCCAGGAAACCGCCAACAAAAGAATCGCCGAGACCGATGGTGGTGGGCTGCGCAACATCAAGGTTGAGGCCGGGTACGCAGCGTACGACTGAACCCATCCGTGCCTCGAGCGCCGCTGAGAACGCCAGAGCCGCCGGACGGCCGGGCAAGCTACGGGTCATTCCATACTGCTGATCGGTGTAATCGTCGCCATAGCAGTAACGAGTGGAGGCGACCCTGATGCCCTCGCTGAGTGCCTCCGCGTACTCACCGACTGCTTCGCCAAGCGCCAAAGACCAGTACTTCGTGTGCACAACCAGGGTTGGAGCTGGGATCAGACTTTGCAGCGTGCCAAGGGCGCGCTCCACTTCGCTCGCGGATAGCAGGTTGACCGACCAGTCCACCTCCGCCTGCATCTCGTCTTCGTTCATGCCATAGATATGTATGGACTCTAGTAGCGCGTTGCGCACTCGACTGCGGAAAGCGGGTTGATGGAAGGCGGCGTCCTCGTAGTAGACCAGTGCTCCCGACGGCAGCTGTTGCATATGCCTTTTTAGTGTGGCCAGGCGCTCGTCGAGCAGATTTTGATCTTGCATCGTGTTGAATCCGGAGATCAAGAAGGCGTCGGCTTCACGCAGCAGGGAGCCGAGTTGATCACTCAGTGCCAGCCAGGCATTCGCCGGGTCGTTGACATAGATCAGTCTGTTCGGGAAAGGCGCTGTTAGGTCGATGTCGCCGATCTGCACCCGAGTGCCTTGGTCGTACTGGACAACCAGGTGGGGATAAAGAGAGTCTTCCCGGGCGCTGGAGATGTAATCGCAGGATGGCGGTAGCAGGCGGCGTATCTGATCATTGACGCTGACCAGGTGCAGTGTGCATGGCACCCCAAGGCGGCTCATCGCAAGACCCGCCCGGACCGACGTACCGCCCAGACTTGTCCGCACCGCAAACCGTCGAGCGAACTGGCGCAATGTTTCCAACGAGGCGGCGTAGCGCTCGCCTCCGGCGCCGTGTTCTAGGTGCGCGAGCACCGAGACGATCAAGTTGCGCTCATCGATCACCGGGATCGACAAATCGAGCTCGCTCGCGTGGATGTCGTACTCGGCGACGAGTTGCTGGAGCATCGAGGATGACAACCTCAGCTCATAGTCGACGCAGCCCCCTAGCCCGAGCACGACACGGGAGGCCACCTCAGTACAGCGAAGCCTTACCAGCAGTGTCGAAAAGGTCGATCTTCTGTGCCGCCACTTCTTTCATCGCCTCGATGCACGGCGGCTGGATGAGAAGCGGTTCCCGGAGGCTTTGATCGGCAAGCACCTCTCGCATCTTCATGTGATAGGCGACCTTGATGTCGCTTGAGATGTTGATCTTGTTGATGCCGAGCTGGACTGCCTCGGCGATCTCGTCATCAGGGTTGTTCGAACCGCCATGCAGCACCAGAGGAATGTTGATCTTGTCCTTGATCTCTTTGAGCAGGTCAAGCTTGAGTTCGGGCCTCATCGCCGATGGATAAATGCCATGGGAGGTGCCGATTGCAACCGCAAGGCTGTCCACGCCCGTCGATTTCACGAATGCTAGGGCGTCATCGGGATTGGTGTAGATGATCGCGTCGCTACCGTCCTCGGCCTCGTTGTCGGTCTTGCCGATCGTGCCCAGCTCACCCTCCACGGACAGTCCCACAGCGTGCGCAGCATGAACCACTTTCTTCGATATAGCGATGTTTTCTTCGAATGGCAGCATCGAGCCGTCGATCATCACCGACGTGAAGCCGCTGTGTATTGCGGTCAGGATCTGCTCGTAGTTCGCACCGTGATCCCAATGGATTGCGATCGGCACAGCGGAACGGTAAGCGCGTAGCGCTACCGCGGCGATCATTTCCACGCCGACGTGATTCACCTCGTCGGGGTGAATCCCCAAGATCACTGGCGCATTCTTCTCCTCGCTGATGTCGATGATGCCGTTGAACATCGCGTAGTCGCTGATGTTGAAGGCCGGCACCGCGAAATAGTGTTCGTTCGCGATGTCCAAGATCACCTTGCCGGTTGTCAGCATTGTCCTTCTCCCTTTGGTTGCTTCAGCTCTTGACGGCGCCGGACGTGAGTCCACCGATAAACCGCCGTTGGAAGATCAGGAACAAGATGAGCACCGGAATGGAGCCGAGGATGCTCATCGCCATCATCTGATTCCACTCGTAGGAGTGCTGACCCATCAGCAGCTGGATACCGATGGGCACGGTTCGCATGTCATCGGTCCTGGTCAGCGTTAGGGCGAACAGGTATTCGTTCCAGGAGATCATAAAGGTGTAGATGCCGACAGCGATGAGCCCGGGAACCGAGATCGGAACGAGGATCCGCCACAGGGCCGTCCATCCGCGGCCGCCGTCCACCTTGACGGATTCGTCAAGCTCGCGCGGCAAGGTGTTGAAGTACGCCGTCGTCATGATGATCGCGTACGGCAGCGTGAACACCATGTGGGTGATGATCAGCCCTCCGTAGGTGTTGTACAGGCCGAGGGCCACAACGAGGCCGAAGAATGGAATCACAAGTGTGATCGGCGGTACCGCCTGCACACTGACTATCGCCACGTTGATGAATCGCTTGAGTCGGAACTCGTACCGGCTAAAGGCATAGGCAGCGAGTATTGCCGTGAGCAGCGTCAGCGCTGTCACCCAGAGCGCCACGATGTAGCTGTTCAGAAAGAATCTCAGATTGGCCGGGTTGCTCAAGATTTTCCAGTAGGCGTCGAATGAGAGGTTCGCTGTGATGAGCCTCGGAGGAACCTGGAAAACCTCGCCGTTCGTCTTGAAGGATGTCGAGAGCATCCATACGACCGGGAAGCCGGCGAAGACCGCCCCGATGCAGAGACCCGCGATGACACCGATCTTCATGCCGAGGCGATGCCGGGCCTGTCGAGTCGCCATCATGATCACCTCTCCCTCAGCTGGCGCACATAGAAGAACGCCATGATCATCGTGAGCAGCAGGACGATGACAGCGGCGGCGGACGCGGTGGCGAACTCGTAGCTGCTGAAGGCCTGCTTGTAGGTGTAGGTGCTCAGCATTTCCGTGACATTCAGTGGCCCGCCGCCGGTGGTCATCCAAATGAGTGCGAACTGCTGGGATGTCCAGATCAGATCGAGCACGGCCATGCTGATGAGAACTGGTTTCAGCTGCGGGATCGTCACGTTGAAGAACCGCTGGATGCCGTTGGCGCCGTCTACCGCGGCCGCCTCGTAAAGATCCGCCGAGATTCCCTGCAGGCCAGCCAGCAAGCTGATCATGAAGAACGGGTATCCGGACCAGATGTTGATAAAGGTCAGCGCCCACAGCGCGGTGCTCGGCGAGGCGAGCCAGTTGACCTCACTCTGCAGCACGCCGATGGAGGTGAGGATGTAGTTGATCACACCATATGGATCCAGCATGAGTCGCCAGATGACAGCCACGACCGCAATCGTGAACAGCCACGGCAAGATGTAGATGATGCGGAAGACGGCTTTGGTCAGTCCGCTCAACAAACCGGTGTTGAGCATCATCGCAAAGGCCAGCCCTAGGACGAGGTGGGCGATGGTGCTGAGGGTAATGAAGATCAAGGTGTTCTTGATGGCCGTCAGGAAGACGGGGTCGGTGAGCACTTTGGTGTAATTTGCCAGACCCGCGAAGACTGGGTTCTTCTGGACAATCACGTTGTCTTGGAACGAGTAGCTCACCACCATCGCGATGGGGATGACCATCAGAACAAAAATGAGGAGCAGCGTAGGCGAGATATAGCCGTACGGAGCGAGATTCCTCACAGCAAATGGCCGTCGCCTGCCCCGTGCCGAAAATGTTGGACTCTCTGCCTCCAGCGCAGCGGCTTCGGGGAAGACCGTGCGGTCGATGTTCGCGGGTTCCAACGAATTTCTCCTTGGAATCGGGGGCCGCGCCGGCGGTCCGGCACGGCCCCTCGTGGCCAGATAAAGCCTCAGATCACAGACGCCCAGGACTGTTGCGTCTTATTGAGGGCGTCGTCGACACTCTGCTTACCGGCGAGCACCAGCTGGAGGTTCTCAGCGAAGGTACGCATCAGGTCTTCGGACTTCGGCAGCCCCACAAACTCGTTCGCGGGGTATCCCTTCCGGTAAATATCAAAAGCCGTCTTGAACAGCGGATCACTCTTGCTGAAGTCCGGCTCAGCGGTGTTGTTGCCCGGGAAACCGTTTGCCAGGGTGCTGAGCTTGGCGTTCGCCTCCTTGCTCATTAAGAACTGGACCAGCTTGAACGCCTCCGCCTTGTGCTGCGTCGAGTCCGCGATGCCAACGCCCCATGATGCGTACGGGATGCCGCGCTTGCCAGTGAAACTGTCCTCGGCGGGGATCGGCGCTACGGTGAAGTGCAGGTCGGGACTGTTCTTCTTAATCAGGTTGATGTGAGCCATCGAGTCGATGATCATGCCGACCTGGCCGGCGGTGAACTTCTCGACCTTGTCCTGCTCTTTCATGGTCAGCGCACCAGGCGCAATGACGCCCGCATCGTTCAGGCTCTTGACGTAATCCACAGCGCTCTTCACCGGCGGACTGGTCAGGTTGGGCTTTCCGTCCTGGGTGAGCATGCTGCCTCCAGAAGCCCACAGCCACGACATCACGTCGTTCTGAACGCCGTTAGGCACCGCGGTGTCGAGCGGCAGAGCCCAGCCTTTGACGTTGCCGCCAAGCGCGCTGATCTTCTTTGCCGCATCGAGGAACTCCGAGCGGGTGCTTGGAACTGCCTTGACACCGGCTTTCGACAGGAGGTCCTTGTTCACAAAGAGCGGATAGACGAAGTTGACCACGGGAATCATGTAGGTCTTCCCGTCCACCTTGATCTGACTCGCCAGCTGACTCTCGTCATACTTCGCATCCGCCATGAGCGCCGACAGGTCAGTGATCGCGCCCTGCTTGGCGAAGTCATTCACCCAGGCACCGTCCAGGCCCACCACATCGGGCAGGGTCTTCGAGGCAGCACCAGATACCAGCTGCTGTTTGGTCGACGCATAGGGAGCGCTCAAGAGCTTGACCTTGATATTCGGATTCTGCGATTCGAACTCCGTCATGAGCTCCTGGAATGAGCCTTCCGGTAGCTCCGCCCCCCACCACTGTGCGAACTCCAGCGTGACGGCTCCGCCTTGTGCGCTCGAGCCCGCGGATCCCTCGCCAGAACCAGTGCCGCAACCGGCAGCTGCGACAGCCAGGATCGCTGCCGTCACCACTCCGAGAAGTCGCGTGCGGCGGCTCCGGAATCTGGTGGTCTCTCCAGTCATGTCTTCTCCTTTGCCTCCAGACCTTACGGTGGTGTGCAAGTCTGCGCGATTCTAACGCGTGCTGAAGCCACTCGGCAAGATGGAAGGCTGCAAAATCAAGGATAGATCAGCACAGTTTGGCGAAGTGCGGCAGAGCATCTGTCCCGGTTAAGTCTTCGATGCGCGGCGTGAAAGCCGGTCTGGCAAGGTCGTATGCGTATCACTGAAACTCAGGCACGCGTTGCTGTACTCTGCTGTTCTAGATGTGCCCGGATCAGGCAATCCGGCATGTTGTGCTGCAACTGCCGCAGAACAGGAGCCGACATGGTGAATGTGAACGTTGAGACTGAGGATCGGCAACGTCACCTCCCTGCCGGGCGCAAGGCACGACTGGCCGCGTACGTCGCCGAAACCGGACAGGTGACGGTCGCGGCGCTCGCGGAACGTTTCGGCGTCTCGATTGACACAATCCGTCGGGACCTGGACCAGCTCAGTGCCGACGGGGTGCTCGTCCGTACGTACGGCGGGGCTGTCAGCCTGTCGACTGTTTCGCGCGTCGACCGAGCAGTCGACATACGGCTCAATCTGCAGGAAGCCGAGAAGGAGAAGATCGCGGCGCTGGCGCTCGCATTGGTCGAGGACGGATCCACCATCATGATCAACGGCGGCACTACGACACTCGCCCTAGCCCGGAAGCTACACAATCACCGCGACCTCACAGTAGCCACGAACAATTTGCTCGTGCCGCCGGCGTTGTCCACCACAGCCATCCGAGACTTGTACGTTTTTGGAGGCGCAGTCCGCGTGACCACGCAAGCCACTATCGGTCCCGTCAGCCTTCGGGTGGCCGGAGGAACTGAGCTCGACATTCGCTGCGATCTTGCCTTGATCGGTGTCGGCGCGATTTCTATTGACGCCGGTTACTCCACGAGCAACGCTGGCGAGGCGGCCATGATGCGCGACATGATGTCGCGGGCGGCACGGGTCGCGATCTTGGCAGACTCTTCCAAGTTCGGCCGCCGACTCTTTGCTCAGATCTCCGAACTGGGAAGTGCCGATTATCTGGTCACTGACTCCACCCCACCGCCCGATCTTTTGGAGGCGCTGTCCGACCACGGTGTCGAGGTGATCACGGCAGAGACTGCACCCTCGGGCACGTGAGATCGAACTCGCTCGATACCGTCGTTGTGGCTGGCCGTCGACTCCAGCCAACTCCGGTCTTCGACACGTATTGGCGATTCGCGGCGGCGCGCCAGCAGGTGTACCAGGCTCGTTTGCGCGGGGATGCGCCACCGTGGACCTTAGACCCGATCTTGGCGTCGTACCGCTTCACTAACTGTTACCGCGCGTCTGATCGTGTCAGCCAATTTTTGATCAAGGAAGTGATCTTCTGCGGTGATCAAGATCCGGCCGAGGTTCTCTTTCGGATTGTGCTGTTCAGGTTCTTCAACCGCATCTCTACCTGGCAGCTGCTTATCTCGGCACTTGGCGAGCCCACGTGGGCGACCTTCCGCATCGACCGCTATGACCGGGTGCTGACCAGTGCGATTTCTCGCGGCGAGCGGATCTACTCCGCCGCCTACGTCATTCCCTCCCCCAGGTTGGATGCGCTGCACAAGCACACCAATCACCTCCTGCTGCTGCAACACATGATGCGCAGCGGGCTGCGTCACTGTATCCAGACAAGCGCGTCAATGGCGGACGCATTTCAGGTGCTACGGAGCTATCCAGGCCTGGGCGACTTCCTGGCGTACCAATTGATCATCGACATCAACTACTCAGCCTTGATCAACTTTGACGAGATGGATTTCGTTGTCCCCGGACCCGGAGCCAAAGATGGAATCTACAAATGCTTCGGTTCAGGCGGCCGAGGCCATGAAGCGGAGATCATCCGCTACATGAGCGATGCCCAAGAGGCACACTTCGCCCGGTTGGGACTGAACTTCTCTGGTCTGAAGGGGCGTCGCCTGCAATTGATCGATTGTCAGAACTTGTTTTGTGAGATTGATAAGTACGCCAGACTGGCCCACCCCAAGATCACCGGCCTCTCCGGAAGGGCTCGTATCAAGCAGCGCTATGTGCCGACTGATCAAGCCGTCACGTCATGGTTTCCGCCAAAGTGGGGCATCAATGGCCTGGTTGCTGCTCATTCCGTCTGAGTGCTGAATCGAGGATCGCAGCCGAATCTGGAGCAGGCGACATCGTGCTCAGACCCTGCGAGGGCCGGCCGCGTGCCGTAGGATCACGCCTCGTGAAGCGCCTCGCCTCAGGGCCTGCGCCACCCCCAACCAACTCGATGAGCCCCAAGGACGCCATTGATGTGGTGATCGCCTGGGTGGATGGGCGCGATCCAAAGCACCGAGCCAAGCGCAAGCACCATCTCGCCGATCCGGGCGGGGATGATGAACCCGAGCCGGTGGCCAGCAAAGAACGGCGCTTTTCAGACAATGATGAGATTCGCTTCTGCCTCCGCTCGATCCGCAATTACGCGCCGTGGGTCCGCACGATCTGGCTGGTCACGGATAACCAGGTTCCTGCCTCTCTTGATCGCCGGCAAGCCGAGCAGAACAATATCCGCATTGTCGATCACCGCGAGATCTTTCGCGGCCATGAACAACTGCTGCCGACGTTCAACTCATTGGCCATCGAATGCATGCTGTGGCGCATTGAGGGTCTGGCCGATCGGTTCCTGTATTTCAACGATGACATGATGTTGGTCGGCCCGGTCGAGCCCACAGACTTCTTCTCAAACGAAGGCACGGTTAATCTGCGGGGTCGCTGGAATAACTTGAACGGGAAACGCGAAGAGGAGATTAGCTTCTTCGACAGCACCAAGGTGCGAGGCGCCGAAATGCTTGGGTACACGTCGGAGCATTTCTTCTCACCCGATCACGCGATCTATCCGATGCTGCGACCCGCCATGGAAGAGCTATTCGAGGAGTTCCAGCCCGCCTTCCTCGCCAACGCCGCGTATCGATTCCGCAGCAGGAAACAGTTCTGGCCGATCTCTACACACAATCATTTATTGCTCAAGACGGACCGCGCACGGGTGGAGAAGCCCCAAAGATCGGCGCATTTTTCCAACCGCTATTGCCTGACGACAAGCCCGGAGGCCCTCGAAGCGCGGCTAAAGCAGCTTTCGGACGGCACGCTGCGTATGGTCTGCATCAATCACCTCGAGGTGGTCGTCGACAAGGTGCCCGAGGCGATGCGCTATCTATCGGAGGCGACCGGGCCCGCCGCGCCCTTCGAAAAGTCGCGTCGTACCACGTATGCGTCACGCTTGCGGTCAGCCGCACGTACTATCCCGTTGGCTCGGAGACTGGCGATCCGCTGAACCCGCCCTGAGCGAGCCGGGGACACCGCCCCCACTCTCGCCGCCAGCCAGTCTGGCGTCATCTGCATGCAAAGCCACTGCAAAGGCGCCCTTTCTAGCGTGCCGATATGTCGCATACACAAAGAAGACGGCCAATGATCATGTTGATCACTGGTGTGCTGGCGCTGACCGGATGCGGCGGTAGCGCTCCGAGCGCTAGCAGGTCTGCTCCGGTGTCGGACACGTCTGCCCAGTGGCCGTCGCTCCCTCCGGTGGTGAGCACCGAGCAGTTCTGTACCGTCAAAGTTCCGGCTGGGATCACCCAGCGGGCGCTTCAAGCGCCAGACGGCGTATCGCTGAACAGCGCATGGCTCGGCTCGGGAAAGACGGTAGCGGTCCTGCTGCATCAAGGGGATGGGGATGGCCTCTGTGGCTTCCTCTTTTACGCTGGTTTCCTTGCCAAACAAGGAATCCGGGTAGCCCTGCTCGACCTGTGCAACAACGGCCAGTCCTATTGCGTCAACCGCCAGATTGCCGACGACCCGGCCGCCCAGGTGAAGCTCATCGTCGACGCGGCGCGGGCGGAGGGTGCGCAGCGGATTGTGCTGGTGGGTGCTTCCTTGGGCGCCTCAGTGGCGGTAACCGCGGCCGCGGCAACGAAACCGGATGCAATCGTGATCTTGTCCAGTTCGGCCCAGGAAGAGCATTCCGACATTACGAAAGACGCCCCAAACGTGACGATGCCGGCTCTCTTTGCGTTCTCTCGTGCCGATCATGACGATCGCGTTGTAGTCAGAAGCCAACTGAAGAAGATGCCTGCCAAGAAGAAGGAATTCTTGATCTACGACAGCGGGCACGGCTACACGCTATTGCAGGATGTGATGACCGAAGAGTTCACCGGCCTCGCTATCCGAGTGGCGAAGTGGGTCAAGGGAAGCTGATACACGCCCCTCTCGGAACGCGCCCGGAGATCGGTTGCTAAATCATACATGCGCATATAGTATGTGCGCATGACATCTTCCTATACTTATACGCACAGCGTGGAGACCGACGTCAGGCCTGAAGTTATCTGGGCACTGTACGAGGACGTCACGACCTGGCCCAGCTGGGACGCACAGGCCGAGCGGATCACTCGCGATGGCCCGTTCCAGGCGGGCACCACAGGCACGATGAAGTTCGCTGGTCAGGACCCCTTGGACTATCGGCTCAGGAAAGTAGAACCGCTTCGCGAATTCGTCGATGAGACTCCTGTGGGTCCGCTCGTCGTACGAGTCAGCCACCTTCTTGAGCCGCTATCTGATGGCCGTACGCGGCTCACATACTCGGCCGAGATCGAGGGTCCCCAGGACGAGGCACAGCAAGTCGGGCCGATGATCACCGCCGATTTCCCGGAGACCATCGCATCGCTGATCGCCGTGGCCAAGGAGCGCTCGTCATAGCCGCGGCGCATCCCCGTTCCCGGTTCGACGCACCGGAGCAGAGCGCGGGCTTTCTGCTCTGGCGCGTGACACTGGCATGGCAGCGACGAATCCGCTCTGTGCTGGAGTCGCATCAGCTGACTCATGTGCAGTTCGTCCTGCTCGCGTCGTTGTGGTGGCTGGCCGATCATGACGATCGTCCGCCGACTCAGGCCCGGCTTGCTCAGAAAGCCGGCACCGACCCGATGATGACCAGCCAAGTGATACGCAAGCTGGAGGCGCGTGCTCTGCTCGAGCGAACGTTGGATCCCTCGGACAGCCGGGCGCGGCGCTTGCACCTGACGGCCGCTGGGCGGACCCTGGTCGGCCGAGCGCTTGCGGATGTCGAAGCCGCGGACGAGGACTACTTCGCTGCTTTGGGTGGACAACGCGTAGCGTTTCTACACGCTCTTCAAACGCTGGAGGCGGCATCGGTGACCTAGCCGTTGACCCGCGGTTCTGCGTCTCGGCGCCCCGGCGGCTCGGGCCTTAGGCAAACGATCAAGCAACGAACACAAATTCCCAGTCCAACCACTGGATATTTCAGTGCTATCACCGTAGCTGCCGCGAACAGACATAAAGTCGTGATGGATCGGAAATGCATAATCCTGCGTACGGTTCGTGAGACATCATTAACTGGAGTTCGGTCGATAAGTTCCCAAATCAAGGATATGTAAGTGACGTTGACGAGGAAGAAAACGGCTGGATAGAAGGCAACAGGCTGGGGAGCCAAAACACTTACGGCCATCCATGCGGTAGAGAACGGAAGCAGCGACATGGAAAACAGATGCGCAAAATTGAACCACAATAGACGAGGAGTCGCCTCCGTCGCCTAGGGCATCAGATAATGGTGATTGATCCAGAAAATTGCGAGGAATAAATAGCTCACTGCGTAACTTAGCCATGTAGGCCAAAGCAACAGGAGCGCCTTAAAGATGGGGAGCTCCGGTGGCCGCAGCTCCAAACACCAGCACTGTTATCAGGACTGCGAATGCACCGTCTAAGAACGCACTGAGCCGCTCCCGCGCCGCTTTGCCAAGCACCGTCATATCATTTCCTGTGCATTAAGGCCGAGTGCTACTTGGCAAAAGTGGCTGTCGTCCCGAACCTGCACGGGTAAGACGATCCTAGGAGTCGCGCGCTCGTAGAGGTCGAGCGGGGCAGTCAAGCAGCAAGATCAAAGATGCTGATGAGAACACCACACAGTGGGCGTGCCAAGCAGATACCGTTGGCGCGTGGGGGCATGGCAACGAGCCGATCTAGCTGAGTTGGCGGACTGGGTAGAAGGACTCCGGGCAGCAGCACAGAGGGCACGCGAGGACGGCAACGTCACCCTCGCTGATGCGCTTGATATCACTCGCTTTGAGGTCTATGAGGGCTATCTCGACGAGGAGCTGCACCAACAAAGCCAACCAAGTCGCTGATCGAAGGGTCTGGCCTCGGCGGCCATACCTCGCGCATAGTGTGAGCCGGGACGTGCCCGATATCGTTCGCGAACTTTCCAGTTAGCAGCCGGAGACCAGTCCGGCGGCCCCATTCGGCACAGCGACACCGCCCCGGTGGAGCCCTGGGGCACTCCTGACGAGGCCTACCTTGACAGCGGTGCACCGGTCACCAACGAATACGGGATCAGCCGAGCCGACGCGTTCACGGGCCAGATTGACTGGGTGAATTTCGAGGCAGGTGACGACATCCACGACCACCTCGTTGATCCAGAGCACATCTACCAGGTGGCCATGATCAGACAGTGAAGCTCTTTTGGTGCGTCGATCCGCCACAGAATGTCGATCTTGTTCTAGTTTTGGTTCCCATACTCCCTGCAGTCGACGCAAATGGGGATCAGATGGCCACGCAGTGGACTTTCCGGCGCTCCAACCTGACGGAGCCGGGGCCGAAACTGCTCTTCAGACTAAATGGCTCCATCGTATTCACGAAAGACTATGTCAAGCACACCTTGCTTTCTAAGAAAAAATATGGGCAGGGGACCACTGGCATCATTACGAGAATCCATAAGGGCCCTCTCTGCGGAATTACGCACTTGGACGTCCGCTTACCGGAAGGTGAGTTTGTACGTGAAGTGCCCATCGATTACTTCCTGGCATAGCTCGCGAGCATTCGTCATTGGTGCTCCAGCTTTCGCAGCCTGCAAGCTCCGACTGGTTGCACGACATAGTTGGCAGCTGTCCCGAGACATAGTTGGCAGCTCAATTGATCTTGAAGGTGCGCCCTGTCGCTCGACCGGCTCGTGACTGCCATCACCGTGGAGGGCCGTTCCAAAGTGCGGCGACCCGTAACGGCGCGTTTGATAGTTACGAGTGGGGGTAAATCCAGTCGTCTGCGGCGGCATGGTCGCGGCTTTCTGTTGGTTCATTCCTGGAGGACGTATGAGCGAAAACCCGAATCCCGCACCGGGGGCGACCCCACCGCCCGAGACAGCTCCCACAGAGCCTCCGGCAAGCAGCGCTTCCAGCACCGAGTGGCCCGTGATGGAAGAGGGCGCGCCGTCAGCGGCCGCGGCATCCGGCCCACCAGCTTCAGACACCTCCCCCGCGGTCGATCAGTCAAGCAAGGTGGCGCCCAGAGGGTTAAGTTATGCCGTCGACATCGTGTTCTGCATAGATGTGACGGGAAGCATGACGCCGATCATCGATCAGGTGAAAAGCAACGCGCTTCGTTTCTACGATGACGTTCAGTCGAATCTGACGGCCAAAGGCAAGAACGTTGATCAGCTTCGGGTGCGAGTTATCGCCTTCCGGGATTTTGCGGCCGACGGTGCGGCCGCCCTGGATGAGTCACCGTTCTTCACTCTGCCGGATGACCGGGCTGACTTCTCCGCGTTCGTCAATGGCCTGGTAGCCGAAGGCGGTGGCGACGCTCCGGAGTCCGGCCTGGAGGCGGTGGCACTTGCGATCGACTCCCCCTGGACGACGGTCGGCGATCGCCGTCGGCAGGTGATCGTCGTGTGGACCGACCAGCCCGCTCAACCGCTTGACTCTTCGGTCCTGCCTCCCGACATCGCCTCACGCGTGCCCCGCGACTTCAGCGCTCTTACTGACGCCTGGGAGGACGAGCAGGGTCGCATGGGTTCTAGCTCGAAGCGACTCATCCTGTTCGCACCTGACGGCCCGGGCTGGAGTGACATGTCCGGCGTCTGGGAGAACGTGGTTCACAATCCGTCCCAGGCAGGCGGTGGTCTGTCTGAGGTCGATTATGGAACGATTATTGACTCGATCGGCAACTCAGTGTGAA
>Ga0173483_10000241_pt1 | contig 14876 bp, 13 predicted proteins | sample NitcycUS178409R2_FD_122621 | JGI IMG/M metagenome (GOLD analysis project Ga0173483, IMG submission 122621) | Soil microbial communities from Arlington Agricultural Research Station in Wisconsin, USA - Nitrogen cycling UWRJ-S178-409R-2 (version... | ecosystem: Environmental > Terrestrial > Soil...
TTCGTTTTTTACAGAAATAGATTAACGTTATATTCATAAATCCCTTATCTTTGCAGAAGGTGAGATCGATTCTATGGACCTAGGCAAGAAGTATATGTAATGTGGCTTCTTTAGAAACATGCTAAGGACTCCGTTAACTTAAGCTATTTGTAGTTACAAAATACATGAATCTGATTCTATCCATTTTCATATGTAGATACAAGATATACATCCTCAACCAATTGCAGATATGTTTTCTATCACATGCATGGCTTTTGCATGGAAAGTTATCATCAAAACATTCAGTTCTATCTTTGATATTTTGAATGAACCTCTCCATGATATTCTATAGCTCAGTTCCATAGACAATATGCTTTAATCTTAACCCATCATCTGCAAGCATCGTTATTATACCAATGAGCTCCATCAGTATAGATTGGTTTATTACCAAATTTTGTTCTCAGTTGTTTAAAGAACTGATAACATACAAAGATCGTTCTTTCTGTTGATAAATAGAATAGCAAACACACATGCAAATTTGGTTTATAGGCTAACCATAACCAATAATGTTGACCATTTATCTTAAGCAGGGTTTCATCAACAAATATCTTCTGGACTTTTCGCTTTCCTATTACTACAAATCTATCTGCTAATATTGAATATTTCTGTAGCCATTTCCAAATTGATACGTGTGTTCTTTTTATAAGTGGCTCTAAGGATTTGCCTGCAAATCTATACCTTCTTGAGTTAAAATACAAGTAAAGACCATATGCTATTATGGATGGATTTGTCCTAATGCGCTTCATAATATCCATTACAATGAATCCATTAGGCGTCCTCAGCTTTAGGCAATACTATTGGATATTTGCTTAAGTTAACGGAGCGTTTTCTAATAAATAAAGCAATTATTCAGACAGCCTTCCTAGTTGCTACTATGTACATAGGGACCAGAGATAGCGTCACCCTTCATACACGGCCAGGCCAACAACTAATAAATAAGCATAAATTCAGATACCAAGTCCAGCTGTCTTCCTTATCCAAAGAGGCCTGTTAGGACCAGTCATTTGCCTAAATTTGAAGGAAGTAAAAGCTAGGAACTAGATTAATACCCACTGGTATCACTAATGCTCTACACGTGCACATATTATTATTATGGATGGAGAAACAAGACCTTTCTGTTACAGAACGACACAAATAGTAGCTTATTTTTTCATGCCTACCTATTCAGACTTTTCGAAGGTTTCAGAGAATGTCTTCAGATGCCATGAGTATTCATAACGCACCCAACCGATAAAAAATATAGGTGTACATTCAACACCGCTATTGATTCCTCTATTAAAGAGACATAAAGTATCCTATCATATGAAATCATATGACTCTCAGAGTTATATATCCAGTTGAAATCGCTATTTTGTATTCAATTATTGCACCTATTACAAATCCTATTAACACGAGATATCGAAGGTATATTCTTGTATATGGTCTTTGGTGATTGATGTGTCATAGCTAGGCTCTTCCTTTATCCTTATGACCTAATTCAACCGCAGTATCAAGGCGAGCATATAATGATGTATTCTATAGTATCCTTGATTAATGCAGTTAGTTTTTTATTGTCAGTATACTTGGAACACGTAAATTACTACTTGGCTTACATTTAGCTACTCTGTGGATTAATAATCCTTTCCTTTAGGGAGTATTTTTTTCCAGTAATTTGAGACAGGTAGCCCTCTATCTGCCCTATCATGTGCTCACGTTCACTATTATTTTCTCTTACCTCTTGCTTTAATTGATCCAATAATTTCTCAAGTTCTTCTAACTGATTATCACAGTTTCCCATTTCGCACTTTAACTCTATGGATTTCTTTGCAACTACCAGATCTTTGTTTTCATGCAATACATGCAGTTTGCGATTTATCCCTTTCGCCCTACGTTGATGTTCTGGAAGTGAGTTTATTATGATATCCATATAATATACAATTTTTTCTGTGTCCTTAAGCCTTATTTTGCCAGAGTTCACAGCTTTTTGAATTTCAAAAAGAAGCGAACTATAAGCCGAGACATCGGCATCAAAGATTTTCCACGGTTCTTCCGTCAAAACTCTAAGTCGGGCCAAGGTATCCTTCGTCATGCCATAAGAATATTTTGTAAACGCCCTAGATACATGGCTGTATAGGTCAAGAATTTCTCTATGGAATTCTTGCACCTCTTTTTCTGTAGCATCTATTTTTTCAAGGTTGCGATAAGATTCTTTAAATTGATTAGAGCTTTCGAAGATGATTAGTTGATTCTTCAGCTGGTCGTAATCGTGTTTCAGAGTCTCTGCTTGTCTACATATACTTTCAATTTTATCTTCTTTAGCTTTGGCAGATTCTATTTTCTGAGACAACATATTCAAAAGACCTATACATTCTGCGATAACTGCATTTTCTTCTTCAAACTCAGATGTCGCTGATTTTATCTTCTCAAGTAAAGATGAAAGTGTTTCAAATTCTCCCTTCAGTTTCCCAGCATATTTTTTCATAAATACATTCATAACTCTACTATGTGAACTGCTAACCTCACCAATGCGATCTATTATAGATTCCAATTTTTCTTTGAATTTTTTTACTTCATGGATCGATTCCAGCATAGGTAAATTCGATGACGCTTCTCTTCTAAGCGAAGATACCACAGTTCTTTTTGAATTTTCTACAATTGATTTGAATCTTACCTCTTCAAGTTTTATATCATCTCTCTCTAGGTTATTTACGATTCTATCTATAGACCCAAGAGACTTTACAACTGACTCTTTAATAGGTGAAAGTTTACTAGCCAAGGAGTTTATTCTTTCTGACTCGATGTGTTGCAAAAGTTCAAGTGCCTCTGAAACCGTTAATGAATTTGTAGTATCATGCAGTTGCCTAACACTAATATCTTTTTTCATTTCGTAGATATCATTTTTCTTCTTGAAGAGCCTGAAAGGAGGAGACAATAATAATATGTCTATAATCACCATAAAAAACTGTTATGCTTGAAAAGGCGATCATAAAGCATAAGTCAGGGTATTTAAATTAATTGTTGTAGATATATGCTAACCGCTGGCTGGAAGTACTTATTACATTTCGAACAGTGCATGTTAATGGCTTGCGACTAATAAATTTGCTATAGGTGCAGGCATCCTATTAGTATTTGGATTATCCATCTAAACCGTAATCTGTTCACTTGGTAATTACTAATTTCATTGTCTTATTTAATATCACTGCTATAGCGACCATCAAAAATAATAATCCTATGGTTGTAGATTGGGAAAATTCAGGAACAACAACGTATTGGTCTGAGTCAGCTAAAACTGAATAACTTTTGACTTTATATGTTTGTAATGCTTCAGTCACAGGAAACTCAAAAGCTGCTTCTGAATGCGATGAAATGTTTACTGGCTCTGTCTGACCCCTGCCGACAACAACTATTTTTCCATCCTTATTATATAAAGTAGCAATAATCATTGAATTTGTTGCATCTTCGGATCCTTCATTTACAACCCTACCTTTGATATAATACACCCCTGTTAAATCTAGCTTAGATGAATTAGAAGTGATGCGCAATGCTCTTACTTTCATTTCAGTCTGTTGGCCTGTTGCAGACAGCGTATAATTTTTTACATCATTAACAGTTTTGGTATCAATATATAGTATTTCAAAAGGAGACACATCCCCTGGGTTGAGAGTTCGTAGTTCTGATGATCGCCGGAATTGATTTAGCAGCTTGCCCTTTGAGTCATAGAAGGATGCCGTTACTACCACGTTTTTCATAGCTTTGTTTGATAGATTTTTCAGTTCTCCACAAACATGCATAAAATTAGTTTCATCCACGAACGAAGATGCTTTCTGAAATGCAAATTGCAGCTGTGGTTGTTGGTTTAATTTCCCTTTTTGTTGTGCTAATACAGCGCCATCTCTCCCCTCTACAGTAGCGATTGACAACAATAGCATAATACTAAGAAATAAAAAGATTTGCAACACGAGCAAACTTAAGAGAATTGATATTTAAGCATATTAGAAAGCGACATAAGTCTCAGACGTTTTGGTTGACAATCATATAAATCCACATCTAGATTGGCATGAAAAAGACGGTAGAAAATAAAGCTAAATCAATGGGAGGAGTTGAAAGCAGCAAAGGCATATGTTTCATATCTTAGCGCGTCAGATAAAAGCTGGGTTGACTTGGCATCTTCGGCTCTGTCTCCCGTAACCAAGAAACTGCGAAAATGCCGGTAGCTTTCTAACTCTGATTGAAATGATTGTATACTCAAGTCACGGGAATTGGAGTATTTTCCTGTGGATTGTAATTCTTTTGCTCTATCAATTAACGACTGAAATTTCGGCAGGTATTGATCAGTAATAGAAATCATAGTACCATTATTGTACTGCTTTGACTTCCATTTACCTATCTCAGTTTGGTAAGTTTGGGTCAATGTTCTTGAATCTGTTACAAGCCTCCCATAGGCTTCTGCGAAGGCCTGTTCCTTCGCATTTTCTAATTGCAATGATACGAGGAAAGATATTATCAATCCAATTACACCTAATCCGGCAAAAATGAAAATTCGCTCCTTTTGATTTTGTCTCATCAGATATGCCAACTGTTGGCAAGAGTCGTGAAATAAATGTTACAATAATAATAAATGTCTATTTTCTTATTTAAGAGATGCTTTCTACTTTCTTCCAGATAGTTCTGTCTTTGTGATCCATAAGCTCAACAGAGTATTGGTCAACTAATTTTTTTCTAATATCATCAGAGCTCTGAAATTTCTTTTCAGCCCTCAACTTATTACGTTTAGCGATTAATTCCTCAATTTCTTTTTTCTCCACATCTGTCGCTTCCATCACTTTAAGCCCAAGTACATTTATGAAAATCTTTAAGACTTTAAGCGCAGCCTGCGACATAGGTTTTGTAAGTCTATCGGCTGCAGCATAGCGATTTATTTCTGCAACAAATTTCATAAGTGCTGTTAGAGCTAATGTTGTATTCATATTATCATCCATTGCAGATAGAAATGCCTTCATAGATTCATCAGATAATTTCTGTATAGCTTTAAGTTCCCCTGGTTTTTCTCCACTGGCAAATAGTAATTCATATGCACACGTCTCTATCTGGCGCCATCTTTGCATGCATTCTGTAAGCAGCTTGTCTGTGTAATCTAGGGGCTTCGAATATTGAACAGAAATAGAATAAATTCTCAAGGTATTCATTCCCCAACGATGAAGAGCTTTTTGGATGCTCACAATGTTACCAAGTGATTTTGACATTTTTTCAGAATTGGTGGTGACCATTCCTATATGAAGCCATAGTTTGGCAAATTGTTTTTCAGAAAAAGCCTCAGATTGCGCTATTTCGTTTTCATGGTGTGGAAAAACCAAGTCATACCCGCCGCCATGAATTTCAAAGGTACTGCCAAAATATTTCAGTGCCATTGCAGAACACTCAATGTGCCAGCCAGGCCGTCCTTTGCCCCAAGGACTGTCCCACAGTGGTGCCTCTGAATAGAACTTCCACAATGAGAAATCCAGTGGATCCTCCTTAGATGGATCAAGCTCAACCCTATAACCTGATTTTAACTCCTCGATTGATCTTTTGGATAGCTTACCATACCCGGGAAAAGACCTTATACGAAAGTAAACGCCGTTACTGGAAACGTATGCGTGACCCTTTTCAATTAGCCCCTCAATTAAATTGAGCATCTCTTGTATATTCTCAGTTGCACGAGGATATTGATCGGCTCTCAGGACGTTAAGGCAGTCGAAATCTTCGAAATAACTATGGATATATTTTGCAGCTATATCTACTGGTGTTAATCCTTCTTTTTTTGCTCGGATGATTATTTTGTCATCAACATCTGTGAAATTTTGGATAATGTTTACATTATAACCTTTAAAAAGAAGGTATCTACGTAGAACATCGAACAAAATTATCGTCCTTGCGTGACCTATGTGGGAATTATCGTAAACTGTGAGGCCACACAAATAAATTCGAATAATATTTCCTGGATGATCTAGTTCTTCTACTAATCTTGTAAGGGTATTATATAGCCTCAAATTTGATCAATGTGTGGTTTGGATAATATATACGGATAAGGATGACGCAATAATTATCGCTGCACTAGATGTCTAAATATACATCATTTCCCTTTACATCTACTTTATATGTGGTTAGCTTTACACCAGCCAGATAATCTAGCAATTCACCTGTTCTAATATTATAATGCCACGAATGCAAAGGACATTCGACCACCTCGCCATCAATCCGTCCTGGAGCCAATGACCCATCTTGATGTCGACAAAGGGCTTCTATTGCATAGAATTTACCATTGGCATGAAATAAAGCAATTCTTGTACCACTAACATTGATTTCTTTTCCTTTTTTGTCGCCTATTTCAGATTTATGGGCCACTTTGAGCCACGCCATTTTTGAAAATCTTCTTATGTTAGAAGATAGGGTGATATAAAACATTTGCATAAATAAGTGAATCAGCGTTGGCTATAATTTATTCAATCTGTCAATGTGCATTGTTTAGACATTAGAATCTTATTTTATTGCCTTCATACAGCGATTAGCTACTCTTTGACGCACTTAATTGTAAGGATTGACTGCTCGAATTCCCGGTGGCATCGAAAAGGTAGGAAATGGCTCCAATGACTACCTCGACAAATAGAACCTCCAATACAAACAACAAGCAGCCCATGATAACTGTTAATGGAGGCTTTTGAGAGAGCACTTAAGAAATTTAGCTCTGCGATGACCTCGAGATATTCGATAAAAGTGTTGCAGCAGTAATCAGAAATTCAGTAAACTTCACAACATGGTTATCAGCATACTGATGATAAGGAATAATCAGGTCTCGACACTGCAGTAAAAAAGACCAGAATAATTAAAAAAACTATCGATGTTTAACGTTGCTTGTATTCAAAATAAACATATTACGAGATAACTTAAAATCCATCATGTATGTGCAATTCTACTAATGCTGGGGTCTAGTGAAGAAATCAAGAGCAGCAGTAGTAGTGGCAGGACCAGCAGTAAGAGTGCAATAGTTACTAGTGCTCTCCCCTATGCCAATGGCGAGATTCACCTTGGCCACATCGCTTCTACTTATTTGCCTGCAGATATTTTTACAAGATTTTTTAGGCTGCTAGGGAGAGAAATTTACCATATATGCGCATCTGATGATTATGGAACTCCTGTATTAATTAAAGCAGAAGAAGAAAACCTAATACCTGCAGATTATGTCGATCTATGGAATAAGCGTGACTACGAGGATTTTAAATCCTTTGGAATATCTTTTGATTTCTTTTACAAGACAAGCTCAAAAGAAAATGTTGAATTCGTTCAATATGTTTTCAAAAAGCTTTATGAAAAGGGCCATATTTACGAACAGGCTATAATACAGTTTTATTGCGAATTTGACGACAAATTTTTACCTGATAGATATGTAATAGGGAGATGTCCTAATTGTGGGGCCGAAAATCAATATTCTGATTTATGTGAGAAATGTGGCCGAGTTCCGGAGCAGATATTGGAGCCAAAGTGTTCCATTTGCGGAAGGCCGCCAGTTAAGAGAGGTAGCAAACATTATTTCTTTAAGCTTTCTAACTTCTCGCAGCAGCTAAAAGTATGGCTGAATAATAATGAAAATCTCCAATCTGATATAAGAAACTATGTAATAAATTGGATTAACGAAGGCTTGCAGGACTGGGACATAACTAGGGATTTATCATGGGGAGTACCAATTCCAATGCCCGATGCAAAGGGTAAAGTATTCTATGGCTGGTTTGATAATCATCTGTGCTACATTTCCACTTTAATTACATATGTCCAAAAAAAGTCTCGCTCAACTAAAACAGATGGGAAGAAATACTGGAATAACTCTGAGATATATCACTTCATAGGCAAAGATATCGTTTACCATCATTACTTGTTTCTACCTGCTATGCGCATGGGTATAGATGAAGAGTACAAATTGCCTGATTATATTCCAACAAGGGGGCACTTGATGCTCCATAACCAAAAAATCTCAAAGAGTCGAAATTGGTATATCAGCCTAAGGGATTTTATTGCAGCTTTCAACCCAGATTATTTGAGATTTTATATTGCATCAGTTGCTCCATATTCACAGGTAGATGTCAACTTTGACTGGAATGCCTTTTCTGAAAAGATAAATAATGAACTTATAGCAAATATTGGCAATTTCATAAATCGAGCGCTATTTTTTGTGCAAAAGACATTTGATGGCAAAGTTCCTAGGCCATCTTCAGAAAAGGATGTGGAGGATAGAGATAGCATAACCGAAATAGAAAAAATAGCAGATGAAGTGGGTTTTTTATTGTCGGAAAATGAATTAGATAAAGCCTTAAGAAGAATCTTGAAATTTACGACCCATTTTAATCAATACTTTCAGAAAAAAGAGCCATGGAGCAACAAGGCAACAGCTAATACTACGCTATTTATAGCTGTGAACGCTGTGAGATCTTTAGCAATTATGCTTGAGCCATTCATTCCGCTCTCATCTGAGAGGATTTGGTCTCAGCTAGGAATGGATGTCAGCGTTGCTGGCAGTATACATGAACAGCAGTGGAAATCAGTATCACAAATTAGAATACCTTCAGGCCATACCCTTGGAAAGGTGGAACCCATTTTCCGCAAGATTGAGTCAAAGGACATTGAGACACAAAAAGCGAAATTAAGCATATAAGAAAAAATGAAAAAGAATATAACAACAACCCGGGGACTAATGATAGGCCGTTTTCAACCATTCCACAAAGGACATCTTCAGCTCTCAAAGCAAATCCTTCGAGAATGTAACGAATTAATAATTGCCATCGGTAGTGCCCAATTTAACTACATTTACAAGGATCCATTCACGGCTGGTGAAAGAGTATTGATGATACACGCAGCGCTATTAGAATCAGGATTAGACCTTGCAAAATGCTATATCATACCTATTGCAAATGACGAGAATAATGCAAGGTGGCTTGGCCAATTAAAATCTATGGTTCCTCATTTTGACGTTTATACTCGGGCAACGAGTTTGTCAAAATTCTAGCACTACAACAGCCGATCCGAGTCAAAAAGCCGTTTTTCTCAAAAAAGGATGAATATAATGGGACAAACATTCGTAGGCACTTGGCAGCAGCTGCTGCTACCACCTCCTCGACGACACCAAGAAAAAAAAGTCAAAGTTGGAAGAGCTTAGTTCCAAACGCTGTTTCCAGATTAATAGAGGAAATAGATGGAGTCAATAGAATTAAGATACTGCTAGAATCAGACAGCAATCCGCAACAGTGGTGATGATTTGGCAAGGGCCTGTCCAGTTTGCCCTAATTGTGACTCAAAGAAGTTCAAGGTCATAGAGAATAGTTTAGAAAGAGTAGTCGTAGAATGCTTAAATTGTTCCAAGAGAATCCTTCTCCAGCAGAAAGACGGAATGAAAAATAGTTAGCTGATTTAATTTTAATTTAATCAAGCAATTGCAAGCAAGGTAATAGCGCATATATATAACGTGGGCCTCATTCAGTCTTATGCCCGCCAAAAGATGGTTTGATAATCAGGTAGATATAATAAAAGATCAGACAATCGCCGTGATTGGTTATGGTATTCAAGGCCGAGCCCAAGCTAGTAATATGAAAGATTCTGGTATGAAGGTTATTGTTGGCTTAAGAAAGAATGGAAAAACATGGAAAGTGGCAGAAGATGATGGTCACGACGTCCTAGAGGTGTCCAAGGCTGCTGATAAAGCCGACATCATCCACATTTTGATTCCCGATATGGAGCAGGCAGACATGTATAGCAAGGAAATTGCGCCATATGTGACAGAAGGTAAAGCATTAAGCTTTTCACATGGAGCAGCTATTTACTGGAAATGGATAGTCCCTCCAAAGAATGTCGATGTTTTGATGGTAGCCCCAAAAGGCCCTGGGCAGAGAGTTAGGGAACTATATCGTGATGGCTTTGGCACACCGTCACTAGTTGCCATCTATCAGGATCATACAAAAAAAGCATGGGAAAGAGCATTATCCATCGCTAAAGGCATTGGCAGTACTAGGCCAGGAGTAATTCAAACTACTTTCAAAGAGGAGGTCGAAACGGATTGGTTTGGAGAACAAGTTGATTTATGTGGTGGGACTCATGCACTCGTAATGAATGCATTTGAGACTTTAATTGAAGCAGGATACCAGCCTGAAGTTGCATATTATGAATGCCTTCATGAATTAAAACTGATTACAGACTTAATCCACAAATACGGAATTACTGGTATGTATAACCGGGTTAGTGAAACGGCAAGATATGGAGGTCTCTCCAGGGGTCCGCACATAGTTGATAAAGATTCAAAGAAAAAAATGAAAGATGTATTGAAAGAAATTCAATCAGGCCAATTTGCAGAAGAGTGGGTCAGTATTTACAGAAAAGAAGGAAAAGATTCCTTTGGCAGATATATGAGAGAGATCGAAGACCACCAAATTGAAAAAATTGGAAAAGAGATTCGCAAAATGATGTGGCCAAATGAGTCAGTTTAGCCCAACAATTATTTTGGCAAGTGAAAAAGTAAGGATCCCTTGAAGTAGGTTTTAGGCGGGCCTGATAGAGCCAACGTCGCCAATCTGCTGGAATCATTACATAGTCCATTTTTATCAGCCTACTGAATAATAATCAACTGCGTTTAGGATGAGTTGTTATTTTTGCGATAGGTCGGATTTTTGTAAAAAAATAATAGTTAGTTTGTATTGGTACTTAAGTCACGTTATCCTATGCTGTGCCCCATATATTGGGGTATTTCCAAAGTGGCTCTCAGTTTTGCTTGGATCGACCCAAATACTTATAGCGCTATTGCCCATCAGTTTTATAGAAATTGGTACACCCATAGCAGGCCCTGTCTTCAGTGATACAGTAGCTGTTCCATTATAAGTGGTAGCATTATTATTTTTTGTTGGGTTACCATTTATCTTAAAATCTGTTATAGTATGCTTGTGTGCCGCACTACCATTCAACATAAACATATTAAATGTGGCATTAAACGTTGGAGAATTGGAATTCATATTCTTAAAGTCCCATGCACCTGAAGTTACCCATGTTGGTTTTCCGTCTTTTCCATTTTGTATGCTAGCTATTGTTCCCATTTCAGTATCTGACTTTTGTGCATTTGCTATTGATAATGGAATGCTAAGTGCTCCGGTTGAAATTATCATTGCTCCTATCACAGCTATGATAGATGGTTTAACTGGTAGTGCCAGTCTGTTGTTTTTTGTCATCATCAAAAAATATCTAAGTAAATAACGTATAAGAAGTTTCTGTATCCTGATCCAACCTATTTGCTATACCTACTTATACTATTACAACATATTCTACTAAATGATATATTCTTTATAAAACAACATTTTTACGATTTGCTATTTCCTACTCCTTAGTAACAATTTCGGCAATACCTCTTCCATAAACGTCTTTGAATTCTCGAGGCTTTGCATCTTTAAATATATCCTTGCTACAATATTTGATAGAATATGCAGCCATCATATCCAAAATTGGTTGCAACGCCAGACCTTTTTCTGTTGGATAATATTCTATTCTTATTGGTTTTTCATGCGAGTAAACCTTACGCTTTATTAAGCCAAGCTTTTCCATCTCTCTCAACCTTACTGACAGAGTTTTGGGATTAGCTTTTTCAATTGAGTTTAGCAACTGGTTAAATCTATTTTGTTTGCCATTTATCATATTTCTTAAGATTAAAACTGTAAATTTTTTGCCAATAGTTTTAAAAGTGTTATTAATGGGACAAGACTTCATTTCAATGACAGTATCCGATGGATTTATTATTTGTGCAATAGCATTTTTAACGTTAGCGGGCCTAGCAATTTCCATAGCTAATATAAAACGCTATCTTCTTATATAGTTACCTTTGTATAGTAAATAAACTGCATGCCATTGAGTAACCGGCTAACTAACCAATAAGTAACTTTCATGTTTATATACGATTACTGTATTATAGTTACTTATGGCAAAATATCCAAATTTAATTTCTGAATTCAATAATAATGATTACAAAATCAATAAGAGGGATTCTTCTATTAATCCGCATCTGCAAAAATGTTCGAACTGTAAAAGCAGTCAAATAATTACAGATATTGAGTCAGGAGAGATTGTTTGCAGCAACTGCGGCCAGGTAATCTCGAATAATGCACTAGAAGACACCAGGCCAGAATGGCGTGTTTTTGGTGCCGAAGAACAGGCCAACAAAATTAGAACAGGTATACCAACTTCTCTTGCAAGACATGACATGGGGCTTGCTACGGTCATTGGAACTCCTGACAGGGATGCGAGCGGACATAAAATAGATGCAGCAATGCGCTCTATGATGGAGAGGTTAAGGACTTGGGATGCAAGGACACAGGCTCATAGTTCTACCGACAGGAACCTCAGGCACGCTTTTTATGAACTAGATAGGCTGAAAGATAAACTTGGATTATCAGATACAATAGTTGAGAAAAGCGCATATATCTATAGAAAGGCGCAGGAAAGAATGCTGATACGCGGCAGAACGATATCAGGAATTTTAGCTGCGGCAATATATATTGCATGTAGAGAACTGGGAACTCCAAGAACATTAAAGGACATAGCTGCAGACAGCGCCATAAAACTCAAAGAAGTTGCTCGAAGCTATAGAATACTATACTTTGAGCTTGACCTCAAAATGCCGCTGGTCGATCCAATGAAATGCATTGTCAAAGTGGCAAACAAAGCTAAACTAAGTGAAAAAACAAAACGACAGGCAGCAGAGATGATGAGGATGGTAAACAAAAGGGAATTGTCTGCAGGAAAAGATCCCATGGGTCTGGCAGCATCAGTATTGTATTTAGCAAGCCTAAGAAATGGCGACGGTATTACTCAGATGGATATTGCTGATGCAGCTGGTGTGACTGAAGTTACTCTCAGAAACAGAACAAAAGATTTGAGAAATAATTTTTTAAACTAGGTCCTAGTCAAGTTCGACCGTTTCCTTTTTCTTTTTCTTAGAATCCTAATTCAGAACAATGTTCTCAGGTAAAGGAAAGTTTGTTCTAGAAAAAGCTGTGCTATTAAGAGACATGAGAAGTCTCATTACAAGCCAGTTTTAGAGATATAATGATGATAAAAATACCCTTGATATAGCTATAAACCTAATCTCATTCTTACAGATAGAATTAGCTTAGCTGTCTTTCCAGCTCCTGAAGTAATTAGTCATATTCTAGATTAACATTATAATGAGTGTACTAATTATTGATCCGTTTTTGTTGGATGATGGTGTTGTGTTTGGAATATATTCTGCATCAACAGGTAAACCCCAATATCCTTCAATAGAGAAGAAACCCAATTGGATCAAGCTCTTAAATACACGTTTCTTATCGTCAACCTTATGCATAAGGGGATAATTCAACTGTTGACGTGCTGGTATTATAGTTGATCCTTAGGATTATAAGGGACAGTGACGGGTAATGATCAAAAGACAACTACACTTGAATAGTAAATTCAGCAATGATCAAGTTCCCGTAAAACACACACATCTAGGTACAGTCCATAATTGCATTCGAATAAAATTGCTCTTATCAGTATCAGTTATGCTTCATAATTGTTCCTTTCACACTTTATTTCTCAGACTATCCCTGAATACGGCTGCCTCCATATCACACCTATTGTTGAAGTGCAAGAAATAGAGATTAGTATCTCCAGTCCCTAGGTAAAAAAGCAACCACTAAAGGGCACCGAGTTAGCGAGGGCAAAGGCACTGATGGCTGCATTAAAGAAAGCTCATTACACAAACAAGCAGGCTGAGCATCCAGTTGCAGGCCCCTGGAGTGAAGCTACAGTTAAACTTTATACAAGGGTATAAATATTGAGGATTCGACTTCAAAAGGATAATAGACAATGGTTAGTAGCGGAATCTATCTCGGCCAGTATAAGTAATGCAAATTAGATGCCAAATATACGAAAAACCGTTTTAATACAAAAAGAATAAGAAGAGTTCTAGTAATTTATAGATTTTCTAAATACCTTTGGTACCTATTAGTTTGCCCCAGCGGCACCTTGCTCATATTCACTACCAGAATCCGTAGCACCAGCTGTTCCTTTTGTCATACCGCTTCTTCTGGCCTTTTCTGCTGCCTCTTCGGGATTTGTTCCAACTTGTCCTGGCTCTACAATTTTCTGATCACTTGGATCTCTCTTTACTGCGGTCGGTTCATGCTCTTTTTCTTTAGCAGGTGTCATTGCTTCCTTTGCTCTGTATTGTGTCAATGGATCATCTTTTCTACCTGCCTCTGTCCCGGCGGCTCCTTCTTCGGATTTTCTGTCCCGTAAGTTACTCGAGGAAGTATTACTCGTTTCGACTTTTGTAGTACTCGTTACTTTGTCTTTAGCATCGGTCATTTTTTCTTTCGTAGCGGAAGCACCTTCTTTCGTAGTACTTGTTACTTTGTCTTTAGCACCCTTTAATTTTTCTTTAACTTTATCTGTGACCTTACTCATAGTTAATATGTTAAAATATATTGTATTAATGCGTGTCTATAGAATTATTATATTCGAAAGTTCTAAAGTTATTCTTTAGTAACAGGATATAGTTTGCTCAGCATAACCCAAACTAACTGATAACCGCATCATTTCCGCCATTGTTTTTGTTATCTATCATCGACGACTTATAAAACGAGAATTCAGACCTTAATCTTTAGAAATAGGTCGCGACAGATACTTCAAGACAAGAACAAGAACATGAAGAACCAGACAAGATTCCGAATGTCTTATTTATTATCTTGACTTCTGGTTTAAACCCATAACACAAGAATAATTTTGATCGTATTTGACGGCGCTAAGGACGTCTGAATGGTTATGCTCAGTTAGGAAAA
>Ga0173483_10000245_pt1 | contig 14622 bp, 14 predicted proteins | sample NitcycUS178409R2_FD_122621 | JGI IMG/M metagenome (GOLD analysis project Ga0173483, IMG submission 122621) | Soil microbial communities from Arlington Agricultural Research Station in Wisconsin, USA - Nitrogen cycling UWRJ-S178-409R-2 (version... | ecosystem: Environmental > Terrestrial > Soil...
CACCAACCTCGGCTCGCCGCCCCTGCTCGCCATCGCGCTGGCGACGGTGGTGCTCGTGGTCGCCGCCTGGCGACTGGGATGGCGCCCCGTGCGGGACGGCGCCGCGGTGCTGCGCGGTGCAGCGGTGATGGCCCTGGTCGCGTTCCTCGCCAACGACTCAGGGCTGGTCATCCCGGCTTTCGTCGCGCTGGTGCTCGCGCCCCTGCTCGTGGCCGCCGGCGGCCGAAGCGCCCCGAGCTCAGTGAGCGGCCGCCGCGGGCTCGACGAGCTCCACGAGGATGCCGCGGGCGTCCTTGGGGTGGATGAAGTTCACCCGTGAGTTGCTCGTGCCGCGCTTGGGCTCCGGGTAGAGCAGGCGCATCCCGCGCTCGCGCAGGGTCGCGCTGACGGCATCCAGGTCGGCGACCCGGTAGGCGAGCTGCTGGATGCCGGGGCCGCTGCGGTCGAGGAACTTGGCGATCGTCGACTCGGGCGACAAGGGGGCGAGGAGCTGGATGCACGAGCCGGAGTCGCCCACGGCCATCATCGCCTCGCGCACGCCCTGCTCCGCGTTGGTCTCCTCGTGCAGCAGCGTCATGCCGAAGGTCGACTCGTAGAAGGAGATCGCGTCGTCCAGGTCCGGCACGGCGACGCCGACGTGGTCGATGGCGAGGAACAGGTCCGTGGGCAGGGCACTCATGGGTCCCAGCCTAGGAGCGGGTGCGTCTCGCGAGGACCTTCAGGTGGTGAGGGTCACCGCTGCCGGGGGGTGGCAGGGACGCGTCCCGTGACTAGAGTCGAGGGCGATCACCGACCCCGACCTGGAGGGCTTTCCGATGTCCACCGACCCCACCGTCATCGTTGCCGGCGCCCGCACCCCGATGGGCCGGATGAGCGGCTCGCTCAAGGGCTTCAGCGGCTCCGACCTGGGCGGCTTCGCCATCAAGGGCGCCCTCGAGAAGGCCGGCGTGGCCCCGCAGGACGTCGACTACGTCATCATGGGCCAGGTGCTCACGGCCGGTGAGGGCCAGCTCCCCGCCCGCCAGGCCGCGGCCAAGGCCGGCATCCCGATGACCGTGCCGGCGCTGGGGATCAGCAAGGTCTGCCTCTCCGGCATCGACGCCATCGCGCTCGCCGACCAGCTGATCCGGGCGGGGGAGTTCGACGTCGTCGTGGCCGGCGGCCAGGAGTCGATGACCAACGCGCCGCACCTGCTCGAGAAGAGCCGCGACGGGTTCAAGTACGGCGACGTGACGATGCACGACCACATGGCGAAGGACGGCCTGTGGGACGCCTTCACCGATCAGGCGATGGGCCAGCTCACCGAGACGGCCAACACCGGCGACCTCGCGTTCACCCGCGACGAGCAGGACGCCTTCGCGGCCCGCAGCCACCAGCTCGCCGCTCGCGCGTGGAAGGACGGCCTGTTCGACGACGAGGTCGTCACCGTCACCATTCCGCAGCGCAAGGGCGACGCCCTGGAGTTCCGCACCGACGAGGGCATTCGCGCCGACACCACGACGGAGTCGCTCGCCCGGCTGCGCCCGGCGTTCACCAAGGACGGCACCATCACCGCGGGCTCGGCCTCGCAGATCTCCGACGGCGCCGCCGCGGTGGTCGTCATGAAGAGGTCGCGCGCCGAGCAGCTCGGCCTGACCTGGCTCGCCGAGATCGGCGCCCACGGCGTCGTCGCCGGCCCCGACTCGACGCTGCAGAGCCAGCCGGCCCGCGCCATCGCCAGGGCCTGCGAGCGCGAGGGCATCGTCCCCACCGACCTCGACCTCGTCGAGATCAACGAGGCGTTCGCCGCCGTCGGCCTGGCCTCGACCAAGGAGCTCGGGCTCGACGAGGACAAGGTCAACGTCAACGGCGGGGCCATCGCCCTCGGCCACCCGGTCGGCATGTCCGGCGCCCGCATCGTGCTGCACCTCGCGCTCGAGCTGCAGCGCCGGGGCGGCGGCGTCGGTGCGGCCGCGCTCTGCGGCGGTGGTGGCCAGGGCGACGCGCTCGTCGTCAAGGTCCCCGCGCAGGGTTGACCGGGCTCTCCCCGATCGGCCCGCGCAGCGTCGACGTCCCCTCCCTCGTCGCCCAGGCGAGGGAGGGGCGTCCGCGTGCGGTGGCACGGCTGATCTCCCTCGTCGAGGACGGCCACCCCGCGCTGCGCGAGGTGATGGCGCTGCTCGCGCCGGATGCCGGTCGGGCGCACGTCGTCGGCGTCACCGGGGCGCCCGGCGTCGGCAAGTCGACGACGACCAACGCGCTCGTGGCCGCCCACCGGGCCGCCGGCCACCGCGTCGGCGTGCTCGCGGTCGACCCGTCGTCCCCGTTCTCCGGCGGTGCGCTGCTCGGTGACCGGATCCGGATGTCGGACCACGCCGCCGACCCCGAGGTCTTCATCCGCTCGATGGCCTCCCGCGGCCACCTCGGCGGCCTGTCCTGGGCCGCGCCGCAGGCCCTGCGCGTGCTCGACGCCGCCGGCTGCGACGTCGTGCTGCTCGAGACGGTCGGCGTGGGGCAGTCCGAGGTCGAGGTGGCCGGCACGGCCGACACCACCGTGGTGCTGCTCGCACCCGGGATGGGCGACGGCATCCAGGCGGCCAAGGCCGGCATCCTCGAGGTCGCCGACGTGCTCGTCGTCAACAAGGCCGACCGCGAGGGCGCCGACCGCACCGTGCGCGACCTGCGGCACGCGGCGTCGATGGGTGCCGGGGCGGACCCGGGTGGCTGGCGGGTGCCGGTGGTGCGCACCGTGGCCACCGACGGCACCGGGGTGGACGACCTGCTCGCCGCCGTCGAGGCGCACCGCGGGTGGCTCGGCATCGACGGCCTGCGTGAGCGGCGGGTTCGCCGCGCCGGCCGAGAGATCGAAGGGCTGGCGCTGGAGGCGCTGCGGGCGAAGGTCGGCGGGCTGCACGGCGACACCCGGCTCGACTCGCTCGCCGACGACGTGGTGGCCGGCCGCACCGACCCGTACGCCGCTGCCGACCACCTGGTGGCCACGCTCATCGCACACTGAAACCATGGCCCACGTCCCCGACCTCGCCACGAAGCCGACGATCAACGGGCGCCTGGTCACCCTGCGCCCGTTCCGCGACGCCGACACCGAGGTGATGGTCGAGGTCCTCTCCGACCCCGAGGTGCGGCGGCTGACCGGGAGCGTCGTGTCGTCGGCGGAGGCGCGGCGGCCCCAGCCGCTCGACGACCGCCTGCGCGACTGGTACGCCACCCGCAACGACCAGACCGACCGGCTCGACCTCGCCATCGAGGACGCCGCGAACGGCACCCTCGTGGGCGAGGTGGTGCTCAACGAGGTCGACCTCGAGTCGCTGACCTGCAACCTGCGGGTGCTGGTCGGCCCGCAGGGGCGCGACCGTGGGCTCGGTACGGACGCCGTCGGCCTCGTCACGACCTACGCCCTCGAGGCGCTCGGCCTGCGGCGGATCACCCTCGAGGTCTTCGACTTCAACCCGCGCGCCCGCCGGGTCTACGAGAAGGTCGGGTACGTCGTGACCGGGGTACGTCCGGGCGCGCTCGTGTTCGACGGGGTCGCCGTGGCAGCCGTCGACATGGCCGTGGACGCCGAGTCGTGGCGGCTCAGTCGGGACCCACAGCCGTGACCTCGGCGTGCGCGGGGTCGACCGAACTCGCCTCGGGCAGCTCCTCGCCCTCGAGCGGGATCGCCGACGGCACCCCGGCCGTGATCCGGCTGCCGTCGGCCCGTGTCCCACCGGTCCGCGGGCGGTTGCCGAGGGTTCCGGGGATCCGCGGCCCGTGCCCGTCGAGGGGGATGACGACCCGCTCCCGCTCGTCGACGGCGTACGTCGTGCCCTGCACGAACACCGGCACCGGCAGCTCGCCCGCCTCGACGTCGAAGGCCAGCGACGTGGGGGTCAGGGTCACCCGCACCCGGGTGCCGCGCCAGGTGACCCTGAAGGTCAGGGTCTGCCAGCCGTCGGGCAGGCGCGGGTCGAAGGACAGGCGTCCGTCGTGGTCGCGCATCCCGCCGAACCCGTTGACCAGGGCGCACCAGACGCCACCGGTGGAGGCGACGTGCAGGCCGTCGACGGTGTTGTCGTGCTGGTTGGCGAGATCGACGTACAGGGCGTCGAGGAAGTAGCCGAACGCCACCTCGTGGTAGCCGACCTCGGCCGCGACGACGGACTGCACGACCGCCGACAGGGTGGAGTCGCCGGTGGTGATCGGGTCGTAGTACTCGAAGTCCATGCGCTTCTCCTCGGCGGTGAAGCGGTTGCCCTGGAGGAACAGCGCGAGCACGACGTCGGCCTGCTTGAGCACCTGGAAGCGGTAGATCACGAGCGGGTGGTAGTGGAGCAGGAGCGGTCGCAGATCCTCCGGGGTGCGGCTGAGGTCCCAGACCTCCCGGTCGAGGAAGAAGTCGTCCTGCGGGTGGATGCGCAGCCCCTCGTCGAAGGGGATGTGCATGCCGGCCGCGCAGGCCGCCCACTCGGTGACCTCGTCGTCGCTGAGGTTCAGCCTCTGTGCGATCCGGGCGAACTCGTCCGGCTCCTGGCGGCGGGTCCAGTCCACCCACTGCACGGCCTGCTCGAGGTTGTAGCGCGCCATGACGTTGGTGAAGAGGTTGTTGTTGACCACGGTCGTGTACTCGTCGGGGCCGGTGACCCCGTGGATGTGGAAGGACCGCTCGCCGTTGCTGCGCCAGAACCCGAGGTCGGCGTAGAGCCGGGCGGTCTCGACGAGGATCGCGAGGCCGTCGCGCACCAGGAACCCCACGTCGCCGGTGGCGTTGACGTACTGCACGAGGGCGTGCACGACGTCGGCGTCGATGTGCACCTGGGCGGTACCGGCCGCGTAGTAGGCCGAGGCCTCCTCGCCGTTGATGGTGCGCCACGGGAAGAGCGCTCCACGCTGGCTCATCTCGCGGGCTCGCTCACGAGCGGCAGGCAGCATCCGGCTGCGGAAGTGCGCCAGGTTGCGGGCGATCTCGGGGCGCGTGTAGCTGAGGAACGGCGCGACGTAGACCTCGCTGTCCCAGAAGTAGTGGCCCTCGTAGCCCGAACCCGTGACCCCCTTCGCCGCGACCCCGTGACCGTCGGCCCGCCCGCTGGCCTGCGCGAGCGTGAAGAGGTTGAACCGGATCGCCTGCTGGATGGCACCGCGGTTGGGGTCGTCCGACGCGACCTCGACGTCGCTGGCCGCCCAGAAGTCGTCGTACCAGTCCCGCTGCTCGGCACGCCAGTGGTCGAGGTCGTAGCGAGCGGCCCGGTCGAGGGTGCGCCGGCAGCGATCGGACAGCTCGCGCACGGGCAGCCCGCGCGAGGTGTGGTAGGCCACCGCCTTCTCGATCCGCAGGGTGTTGCCCTCCTGGGCGTCGACGCGGAAGACCATCTTGGTGAGGTCCGGCTCGTCGCCCATGACGACCTCGTAGGGGTCGGCGGTGCGCAGCACGTGGTCGGCGGCGACGACCACGGTCATCCGCGAGTTCGCGCACTGGTAACCGAGCATCATCCGGTCGTCCTTGGCCATGTGGATGCGCGGCTGCAGCACCCGCCCCTCGAAGGCGCCGGCCTTGCGCGGGTCGGCGTGGACCCCGGCGGCGTCCGCCTGCAGGTGGTACTCGTCGACGCCGTCCTGGCGGTTGAGCAGCTGCGAGGAGACGACCAGCGGGGCGTCGCCGGAGAGCATGGTCACCTCGAGCGTGAGCACCACGAGGTGCCGCTGGGTCATCGAGACCATCCGGGTGGAGTCGACCTTGACCCGCTTGCCCGACGGCGTGCGCCAGACGAGCGAGCGCCGCAGCACCCCGTCGCGGAAGTCGAGGGCACGCTCGTAGTGCTCGAGGTCGGCGGTGCCGATGACGAGCGGCTCGTCGTCGACGTACAGCTTCATCAGCTTGGCGTCCGGGGCGTTGACGATCGTCTGGCCGGTGCGGGCGAATCCGTAGGCCGCCTCGGCATGACGGATCGGCCAGGTCTCGTGCAACCCGTTGACGTAGGTGCCGTGCTCGAACGCGTGGCGGCCCTCCTCCGGGTTGCCGCGCATGCCGATGTAGCCGTTCGCGACCGTGAACAGCGTCTCGGTGACGCCGAGGTCGTTGCGGTCGAAGTCGCACTCGACCAGGCGCCACGGGTCGACGGGGAAGCGGCTACGGTCGAGCGGGTCGGCCGAGGCGCGCCGGGGCATCACGCGAGCTCTTCGAGGTCGCCGACGACGAGATCGGCCCCGGCGGCCGTCAGCGTGTCGGCGCCGGCCCCGCGGTCGACGCCGATGACCAGCCCGAACGCACCGGCGGCCCCGGCCCGGACCCCGGAGACGGCGTCCTCGACGACGACCGAGCGGGCCGGTGTGGTGCCGCACTCGGTGGCGGCGTGCACGAAGGTGTCGGGGGCGGGCTTGCCGGCCAGCCCGAGCGAGGTGGCGACCCCGCCGTCGACCACGGTGACGAACCGGTCGGCCAGGCCGGCGGCAGCGAGCACCGCGGGGGCGTTCACCGACGACGAGACGACGGCGAGCGGCATCCGCAGATCGCGCAGCACGTCGAGGAGCGCGACCGACCCCGGGTAGGGGGAGACGCCGTCGCGGTCGAGGACGACGTTGAAGGCGTCGTTCTTGCGGTTGCCGAGCCCGCACACCGTGTTCGAGTCGGGCGGGTCGGACGGGTCGCCGTCGGGCAACCGGATGCCGCGCGCGGTGAGCAGGTCGCGCACTCCGTCGTAGCGGGGCTTGCCGTCGACGTGGGCGTAGTAGTCGGCGTCGGTGTAGGCCGAGGTGTCGGCGCCGGGGGAGTCCCAGCCGGACAGGAAGGCGTCGAACATCTCCGCCCAGGCGCGCATGTGGACCTCCGCGGTGGGCGTCAGGACGCCGTCGAGGTCGAAGAGGACCGCCTCGTGGTCCGACCAGGTCACCTGCATCGGTGTGCTCATACCCCGAACGCTAGGGAGAGCGGATCACCTGCGCAATCGACCGTCCGGTCCTGCCCAGCGCGTGGGCGGACGGCGGCGCCCCGCGGCGCTCGACTACGGTGCGGGGTGTGAGCCAGCCGGTGCGTCTGCCGTTCGACCCGATCGCCCGGGCCGGCGAGCTGTGGCGCGAGCGCTGGGGCGAGGACTCGCGGTCGGTGTCGATGGCGACGGCCACCTCCGTGATGCGGGTGCAGCAGCTGCTCATCGGCCAGTTCGACGCGATCGCCGGCCGGCACGGGCTCACCTTCGCGCGCTACGAGGCCCTCGTGCTGCTCGCGTTCAGCCGGGACGGACGGTTGTCGATGTCGCGCATCGGCGAGCGCCTCATGGTGCACCCCACCAGCGCCACGAACATCGTCCAGCGGCTCGCGGCGCAGGGCTTCGTCGAGCGGGTGCCCAACCCCGCCGACCGCCGCGGCGCCTTCGCCGTCATCACGGATGCCGGTCGCGAGGCGATGGAGGCCGTCACCGCCGACCTCGAGGCCGTCGACTTCGGGTTGCCGATGCTCGACGAGGCGCAGCACGAGTCGCTGTTCGCGCTGCTGCGCGAGGTGCGGATCGGGGCCCGCGACTTCGACCCCTGACCGGCCCACCGGGGGTGGCGTGCGTCACGTGAGAACGGGGCGGGATTTGTCGGCACGGGGTCGGGTTTGTCATGGTGGAAGGCAGCCCTGAGCCCGGACGCGTGTCCGGGACCCCCCGGACACAGCAAGGACACCCCCGACATGGCCACCATCGTGAAGCGCGTCGTCGGCGCGCTCCTGGCGCTCGTCGGCCTGGCGATCACCGCCGCCGGCGTCTGGTTCGCCACCCAGCTGGGCACGTCGGGAACGGCCGAGTTCGCCATGCACCCTGCCACGACCGACCCCGTGGTCGTCGGCCCCGAGGTCCTGAACCGGGTCGACGCGGACGTCGTCGTCACCGCGACCCCGACCGAGGGTGGCTCGGTGTTCATGGCGCTGGCCAACCCCTCGGACGCGACCGCGGTGGTGGGTGCTTCGCAGCACGTCACCGTCACCGGCGTGTCGGTGCGCGACTGGGCCCTGCTCTCCGGGACGACAGGCACCGGCACCGCCCCCGACCTCGGTGCCGCCGACCTGTGGCGCCAGCAGGACGACGCGAAGGGCCCGGTGACGCTCACCGTGCAGCAGTCCGAGGCCCCCGAGACCCTCGTCGTGAAGGCCGAGGGTGGCCAGCTGAGCTCGCTGACCATGGAGGTCACCGACAAGTCGTGGTTCGTCGAGGCGGTCGTCGGCGCCCTGATCGGCCTGTTCCTCCTCGTCGTTGGGGTCGTGCTCCTCACGGCGCGCCGCACCCGTCACCACGGTGACGTCGCCGTGCAGCCCGTGCCGCCCGTACCCGACGCGGCGGGAACCATCGACCCCGACCAGCCCGTTGGAGCCGGGGATGGGAGCGAACCGACGGTGCCCCTGCCCGCCACCGTGGTGAGCCCGCCCGAGGCCCCCGCCGCACCCGACACCACCGACTCGCCGGACCCCCACGACCCCGAGGAGGTCACCCGATGACCCCGCGCCCCCTGCCCACGACCAGGACCCTGAGCCGCCTGGTCGCCTCGACGACCCTGCTCGGCGCGCTCGTGCTGGCCGGCTGCGGCACCCAGGACGCCCTCGTCGGCCTGCACCCGGCCCCGGCCGAGCAGACCGCCGCCGCGCCGCTGGACGCCGAGGGCGCGACCGCCGTCGCCGCCCGGTTGCTCGCGGCCAAGGACGCCCCGGTCGGGGGCGACGCGAAGGCCGCCAAGGCCGCCCGGGCCGAGGTGCTCACCGGCGACGCCCTGCGCGTCGCGGACGCCCAGGCCACTCGTGCCGGTACCCCGGCCGGGACCACCGAGCTCGCTGCCGAGCCGCAGCCGACGATCGTGGCCCAGTCGCAGGGCCGCCAGTGGCCGCGCGCCATCCTCGCGTCGACGCTCGACGAGGCCACCAACACACAGTGGCTGCACGCCATGGTCTCCGACAAGCCGGACCAGCCGTTCCGCATCGCGTCGAGCGTGCCGATGTTCGGCGGCGCCGAGCTGCCCGCGCTCGGTGAACAGCTGGCCGGTGCGCCGCTGCTGGACACCGCCCAGAAGAACGGTCTGGCGGTCTCCCCCGCAGCTGCCGTCAAGGCGTACGCCGCAGCCCTCGCGCAGCCCAAGGGCAAGGCCACCGACGTCGTCGCCGCCGACGACCAGTTCGCGACCAGCCTGAAGACGGCCGCCGCCGCCCAGGCCAAGGCGCTCGGCAAGCTGGGCACCCTGGCGCAGACCCACGATCCCCAGCTCGACGACGCCATCACCTTCAAGCTCGCCGACGGCGGGGCGGTGACCTTCGGCCTGATGAAGCGCACCGACACGATCTCGGTCAAGCCCACCGCCAAGGAGCTCGTCCTGCCCGCGGAGTACGCGAAGCTGCTCGGCAAGAAGAAGGTCACCAAGTCGCTGGTGCTGAACAACCTCGAGCCGATCGTCATCGTGCAGCCGAAGACCGGCCAGGGCCGGGTCATCGGTGCGAGCGACCTGCTCGTCTCCGGCAGGGGCCGCTGAGCCCCCGTCGGCCACCCCTTTGACAGAATCGGGACCATGAGCGAGACCACCCCACCCGCGGGCACCCGCGGCGCCGTCGACCTGTCCTCCGTCGCCGGGCTGACGGCCCCCACCGCCGCGACCGCCGGAGCCGGGATGCCGGCCGGCGCCGTCCCCGGTGACGCAGGCCCGCAGCTCCAGCCCGCCGTGCCCGGAGGGCTGGTCGTCGAGGTCGACGCCGGCAACCTCCAGGAGGCCCTGAACCGCACCCTGCAGGTGCCCGGGGTCCTGGTGCTGTGGGGGTCGGCCTACCCGCAGACCCGCGAGCTGTTCGACACCGTGGTTCGGGTCGCCGCGTCCCTCGAGGGCCGGGTGCTCGTGCTCAGCGCCGACCTGTCGACGTCACCCGAGCTGCTCCAGGCGTTCCAGCCGCTGCTCGTCCAGGCGTTCGGCCAGCCGAGCGTGCCGGCGACCTTCGGCCTGCTCCAGGGCCAGCCGGTGCCGCTGTTCCCGGGCGTCGCCCCGGAGAGCGAGGTGCGTGCGGTGCTCGACCAGCTGCTCCAGGCCGCCGTGCAGAACGGCATCACCGGCCGGGTCGAGCTCGACGCCGTGGAGGGCACCGACGACACCGACACGCTGCCGCCGCTGCACGAGGAGGCCTTCGACGCCATCGAGCGCGGCGACCTCGACGGCGCGGCCGCGGCGTACGAGCAGGCGCTGGCCGAGAACCCCAAGGACCACGACGCCGAGCTGGGGCTCGCCCAGGTGCGGCTCATGCAGCGCACCCAGGGTGTCGACCTGGCCGCCGCGCGGGCCGCCGCTGCGGCCGACCCGACCGACGTCGAGGCCGCCATCGTCGTGGCCGACCTCGACGTGCTCGGCGGGCACGTCGAGGACGCCTTCACCCGGTTGCTCGACATCGTCCGCAGCTCCGCGGGCGACGAGCGCGACCGTGCACGCACCCACCTGCTCGAGCTGTTCGCGGTCGTGGGCAACCACGACGAGCGCGTGCGCAAGGGCCGCACGGCTCTGATGAGCGCACTGTTCTGACCCGGTGCCACCCAAGCTGCTCGACGACCACCTCCGGTTCCGTCTCGACCTCGCCGAGCCCGAGGTCACCGCCGTGGTGCTGCAGTGCGACCGGGTTGTCGCCGGGCCGCGCGAGTTCCGGCGCGATGCCACCGGGTGGGTGCTCGACGTGCCACGCCCCGCGCTGCACCGCCTCGAGTACCGCTTCGCCGTCGCCCGCGGCGACGAGGTCGAGGTGGTGCTCGACCCGGCCAACCCGGTGAGCGTTCGCACCGCCTTCGGCGACCGGTCGGTGCTCGAGCTGCCCGCCTACGACGTGCCCTGGTGGTTGTCGGCGCCGGCCGTCGAGGGCCGGCTGGAGGTGCTCTCGCTCGCCGGCGAGACCGCCGACGAGGTGCCCGTCACCGTCTGGAGCCCGGTGGACCTCGCCGACGACGAGCCCGCACCGCTGCTGCTCGTGCACGACGGCGCCGAGTACGACCAGCTCGCGCGCATCACGGCGTACTGCGCGGCCCTCGTCGCCGGCGGTCAGCTCCCGCCGCACCGCGTCGCACTGGCCAGCCCCGTCATCCGCGACGCGTGGTACTCCGGGTCGCCGCAGTACCTGCGGACCATCGCCGACGCCGGCCTGGACCGGCTGGGGGAGCGGTACGCGGTGCGCGGGCCGGTCGTCGTGGTCGGGGCCAGCCTCGGGGGCCTCACGGCCCTCCTGCTCGGCCTGCTGGCGGCGCCACGCGTGGGCGGCGTCTACGCGCAGTCGGGGTCGTTCTTCCAGGTGCGCCACGACGACTCGGTGAGCGGCTACCGCTACTTCGGGCGGATCTCCCGCCTGGTGCAGAGTGTGCTCGACATGCGGCACGCCGAGCACCCGCTCGTGGTCGGGATGTCGTGTGGCGCACTCGAGGAGAACGTCGCCAACAACCGTGACATGGCCGCCGCCCTGCGCCGGGCCGGGCACGACGTCACCCTTCGCGAGGTGCCCGACCTGCACAACTACACCGCGTGGCGCGACGCGCTCGACCCTGGCCTCACCGAGGTCCTGCGCCGCGTCTGGGGGTAGTGGCGGGGCCTCGTGGTTGCGAGGTCGGATGCCGACCGGCAGGGTGGGGTCGCATGGAGACCACCAGCGTGCGCCTGCCGGTGCCGGGTCATGACGGCGACCTCGCGGTGGTCCGCTACGGGTCGTGGGGGCGGCCGGTGCTGCTCTTCCCGTCCGAGGGGGGGTCGGCCCGGGACGCCGAGCACAACGGCATGCTCGACGCGGTGCGGCCGCTCGTCGACGCCGGCCGGGTGAGCCTGTTCTGCGTGGACTCGCTCGACGGGTGGTCGTGGTCCCACGGCGACATCCCCACCGAGGAGCGTGCCCGGCGGGGCCAGACCTACACCGCCTGGCTGTCCGAGATGGTGCTGCCCTGGCTGCTCGACCAGGTCGGTGGGGGGCAGGAGGTCATCACGGTCGGTGTCTCGCTCGGTGCCTACCACGCCGTGCACCTGACCCTGCAACGCGCCGACGTCGCCCCGCTGGCCATCGGGCTGTCCGGCAACTACGACCCGTCGACGTGGAACGGGTGGGGCGAGCTCGGCGATGCGACCTACTTCGCCAACCCCACGGCCTACCTCGCGAACATGGAGGGCGGCCACCTGCAGTGGGTGCGCTCGCGGGTCTCGGTGCTGCTCGTGGTCGGGCAGGGTGCCTTCGAGGAGTCGCCGACCCGCGCGCTGTCCTCGACCCGCGCATTCTCAGATCTGTTGGAACGCAAGGGGATTCGTCACGACCTCGACGTGTGGGGCCACGACAGTGCGCACGACTGGCCCTGGTGGCAACGCCAGCTCGCCCACCACCTGCCCCGTTTCGTCTGACCGAAGGAGACCGCATGGCCCCCACGACCGACCACCTGGTCGGGCTGCTGCTCGGTGCCGAGGAGGACTGGCCGACCGCCTTCGAGGCGCTGGCGCGCCGGCTCGGGGTACTGCGAGCGCCGGACGGCGGGCAGCACACCGTCACCACCGAGCGGCTGACCATCGAGCCCTTCAACCTGCGCGACAAGGCGCGGCACGAGCTGGTCATCGACCGACTCGCGCACTGGTACTACCACCCGCGCGAGTGGCTGAAGAAGGTCGCGCTGATGGACGACGTCTACCTGCTCAACAGCCCGTTCACCTTCCAGTCGATGGAGAAGCACTCGGCGTACTGCGCCCTGATGCGGCTCGGCATGAACGTGCCCGAGACGGTGCTCGTGCCCTACAAGCACCCCGTGGACAACTCCCGGTGGGCCTACACGTCGGCGCGCTACAACCGGTCCTTCGACCTCGAGCGGGTCGCGGAGCCGCTGGGCTACCCGCTGTACATGAAGCCCTTCGACGGTGGCGGGTGGCGCGGGGTCTCGCAGGTACGCGACCGGGCCGACCTGCACCGCTCCTACGACGACTCCGGCGAGATGCTGATGCACCTGCAGGCCTCGGTGCCCGACTACGAGCACTTCGCCCGGTCGCTGACCATCGGCCCCGAGACGATGGTGATGAAGTTCCGCCCCGAGGAGCCGATGCACGAGCGGTACGCCGTGGCCCACGGGTTCCTGTCGGAGGAGACCGGTCGCGAGGCGATCACCATCTCGCAGACCGTGAACGCGTTCTTCCGGTGGGAGTTCAACTCCTGCGAGATGCTCGTCAAGGACGGAGTCGTCTACCCGATCGACTACGCCAACGCCTGCCCCGACGTCGCCGTGACCTCCCTGCACTACTACTTCCCGTGGGCGATGAAGGCCCTGCTGCGGTGGACCGCCTACTGCGTGGTGACCGGGCGGTCGACGCGAACCCAGGTCGACACCGGGCCGTGGTTCGCGGTCGCCGACGACGAGCGCGACTACCAGGGCAAGCTCGACGCCTACCAGGCGCTGGCCGACGACTACTTCGAGACCGAGCGCTACCGCGCCTTCTGCGAGTCGGCCCTGCCGCACGTCGACGAGATGGTGCTCGAGTGGATCGACGGGCCCGACTTCGCCGCCTTGCTGCACTCGACGATCCAGCAGACGTACCCGCCGCACGAGTGGGACCGCTTCGAGGCGCACTTCGGTGGGCTGCTCGGGATGTGGGTGGGTGACGAGCGCCGCCTCCGGGGCGCGCAGGTCTCCACCGGCTGAGGGCCGGGACAGCCGTTCCCCCGGGTGAGATTCGCCGCACCGGCCGCGCGGGCTCGCCGGGTGCGCGATGATCCTGCGAGCCGGGCGCGTCCCGGCGCGGGACGAGGGCGTGCGAGGGTGCGACGCCGGGACAGGAGCCAGCGGTGAGCAGCAACGTCGAGGATGGTCGCGACCCGGGTCCACCGCCCGGCTTCGGCTTCGGTACGAGTACGGCGTCGTACCAGATCGAGGGTGCCTCGCGGGAGGACGGCAGGGGCACCAGCATCTGGGACACGTTCACGGCCGAGGCCGCCGCTACTCCTGCTGGTCGCTGATGGACAGCCTCGAGTGGGCCGACGGGTTCACCCAGCGGTTCGGCCTCGTGCACGTCGACTTCGACACCCGGGTGCGCACGCCGAAGCGGTCCTTCGACTGGTACGCCGACGTCATCCGCACCCACCGCGCCCACCGCGTGGGCCCCGAGTGACCCCGCCCACCCAGCCGGTCGACCGGTCGCTGCGCGAGCCGACCGAGTCGGCGCCGCGGCTGTGGGTGCTGTGGCTGGTGCTGGCCAGCGTCGGCCTGTGGTCCGGGTTCTTCGGACCCATCCAGGTGCTGTTGGCGCAGCAGTCCGAGGCCGTCTCGCCCGACCACAAGGAGGCCGTGCTGGCCCTCGTGACCGGCGTGGGCGCCCTCGTCTCGACGGTTCTGAACCCCGTGTGGGGCGCGTTCTCCGACCGCACCACGCTGCGTTCCGGACGTCGACGGCCCTGGGTCGTCGGCGGCGCGGCCGCCGGGACGGTCGCGATGCTGCTGCTGGCCGGGGCCGACTCGATCTGGATGCTGGTGCTCGCCTGGGCGCTCGCGCAGGCCGGGCTCAACGCGATGCTCGCGGCCGTCACCGCGACGGTGCCCGACCAGGTGCCCACGGGCGAGCGCGGTGTCGTGGGAGGCGTGCTCGCGATCGCCCAGACCCTCGGGGTCATCGTGGGGTCGGGCATCGCGGCGGCCACCGGCAGCATCGCGGCCG
>Ga0173483_10000246_pt1 | contig 14575 bp, 10 predicted proteins | sample NitcycUS178409R2_FD_122621 | JGI IMG/M metagenome (GOLD analysis project Ga0173483, IMG submission 122621) | Soil microbial communities from Arlington Agricultural Research Station in Wisconsin, USA - Nitrogen cycling UWRJ-S178-409R-2 (version... | ecosystem: Environmental > Terrestrial > Soil...
ACACGGCTACCCCCGATCGAGGCGTTCCGCCGGCTCGGCGTGCCGATGGCGGTGGCCTCCGATTGCAACCCCGGCTCCGCGCCCGGCGCCTCGCTCCTGCTCGCGATGAACATGGCACGGCGGCTTTTTGGCCTCAGCAGCGAGGAAGTGCTGCTTGGCGTAACGCGCCACGCCGCGCGTGCGGTGGCTATGGACCGCGAGCGGGGCGCACTCAGCCTGGGCCGCGCCGCCGATTTCGCCGTCTGGTCAATCGACGGGCCCGACGAGCTCGGCTACTGGGCGGGATTCAATCCCTGCAGCATGGTCGTGCGCGCCGGCGAGATCGTGCTCGAGCGAGCGGTGTAGGCTCTCGTCGTCCACTCCGCGTTGTCGGGCGTCGCGACATCCTCAATACCTCGTCCGGCGCCATGGAGCTATTCACCCGAGACTCGCATGTTTTCGAGTAATTCCGCGGGCGAGCTCGTCATGCGGGAGGACCTCTGGGCGAAGATCAGTAGTCGAGCGCATGGTCCTACAGGCGCGCGCGGTGCCCGCGCCTAGACTGACCCCAGTCGAGGTGTCGACACTGACGCTTTCCTGCGCACGGATGCCGCATGCGTTATGTAGCCCTCGCGACGGACTTCGACGGCACCCTGGCCCACGACGGCTGCGTCGATCCCTCCACCATCGATGCGCTCAAGCGGCTCTCCGCTTCGGGTCGCAGGCTTGTGCTCGTAACCGGCCGCGAGCTCGACGATCTGCGCGGCGTGTTCGATGCAACGGGACTCTTCGACCTACTGGTGGTGGAGAACGGCGCGGTCCTCCACCGGCCGTCGACCGGCGAGACCCGCGTGCTCGGTGCGGCTCCTCCACGTAGTTTCGTCGCCGAGCTCGAACGGCGCGGAGTAACGCCGCTGTCGGTTGGCGCATCCATCGTCGCCACTTGGCACCCGAACGAGCAGGTCGTGCTCGAAGTGATCCGCGAACTCGGGCTCGAGCTGCAGGTGATTTTCAACAAGGGCGCCGTGATGGTGCTACCCGCGGGGATGAACAAGGCGTCGGGTATGGCCGCAGCGCTCGAGGATCTGGGCCTGTCTCCCCACAACCTCGCTGCCATCGGGGATGCCGAGAACGATCACGCGCTGCTCGCCATGGCCGAATGCTCGGCCGCGGTGGCGAACGCCGTGCCCATGCTCAAGGCCAAAGCCGATCTCGTCATGGCTGGAGACCACGGCGCGGGGGTAATGGAGCTCATCGAGCGGCTGATCGATGACGACTTGCGGGACGTGATGCTCCGCAGGGACGAGCGGCTGCTGCTGCTCGGCACCCGCGCGGATGGCAGCCGCGTGCAGGTCTCGGCCGCGGGTCTCAACATTCTCATCTCCGGTACGTCGGGGAGCGGCAAGTCCACCTTCGCGACCGGTCTTCTCGAGCGGCTCATGACGCAGCATTACCAGTGCTGCGTGATCGACCCCGAAGGGGACTACCAGGAGCTCGGCAATGCGATCCTCTTCGGCAGCCCGCAGAACCCGCCCGAGATTCCCGCGATCTTCACCGCGCTCGAGCAGCCGGCGACCAGCGTGATCGTCAATCTGCTCGGCGTGAAACTGGAAGACCGGCCGGCCTTCTTCGCGACGCTGCTGCTCCGACTCCACGAGAGCCGCGCCCGCAGCGGCCGGCCGCACTGGATACTCGTCGACGAGGCCCACCACCTGTTGCCGGCCGACTGGCACCCGGCCCCGCAGCTTATGACCGAGGGCATGACCTCGATGATGTTCGTCACGGTGCATCCGGAGCAGCTCGCACGCGCGCTGCTGCCGAGGCTGGACATCGTCGCAGCGGTGGGCGATGCACCGGGAAAGCGGATTGCTCAAGTGGCCGCGGTCTCGCAGGAGGCAGTGCCGTCGAACGAGCCGGTCGCTCTCGACAGCGGGGAGGCGCTGGTATGGCTCCGGCGCACTGGCGAGCCGCCGTTCCGCCTTCGAACCGAGCCCAGCACCGGCGAGCGCCGTCGCCATCTGCGCAAGTACGCCGAGGGGGAGCTCGGGGAGGACCGCAGCTTCTATTTCCGCGGTCCGGATGCGCAGCTCAACCTGCGCGCGCAGAACCTGGTGCTCTTCATGCAGCTCGGCGACGGTGTCGACGCGGCCACCTGGCGGCATCATCTCGCCCGGGGAGACTACTCGCGCTGGATCCGCGGCAGCATCAAGGACGACGAGCTCGCAGACGAGGTGCAGGCGATCGAAGCGGCCGCCGGGCGGCTTGATCCGGCGACGAGCCGCCGCGAGGTCCGCACCGCGATCGAGAAAAGATACACGCTTCCGGCGTCGGCAGTGGCATCGTCCGAATAGGAAGCGCAGCCGCACACCACCTGCACGGCCCATGTCAGGCGCGTACCATCGCGCGTTTCCGACTATCCGCGGCGGTCGATGACCGCCATTTTTCACCAGATCCGCGCCAGCATGATCAAGCACGGGGAAGTCATTCACTTGAGCGCGTCCGACCTCGTCGGGCACCTCCATTGCCGGCACCTCACGGACCTGGACGTCGAGGCGCTCCACGGCCGTATCCAGCGTCCTCATTTTCACGATCCGCTGCTCGACATCCTCATCGAACGCGGCGCGCTCCACGAGCGGAGCTACCTCGAGCATCTGGCCGGCCGGGGGTGCCAGGTCGTCGAGATCGAAGGCGCGGGAGTCACGCAGGCGCTCGCAGATCGCACCCTCCACGCGATGCGCAGCGGCGCGCAGGCCATTGCGCAGGCGGCGCTGCTGCACGATGGTTGGGGCGGTCGCGCCGACCTGCTGCTGCGGGTCCCGACACCCAGTGCGCTCGGCGACTGGAGCTATGAGGCGATCGATACTAAGCTCGCACGCGAGACCCGCGGCGGAACGATCCTTCAGCTCTCCCTCTACTCGTACCTCATCTCCGTCGCGCAGGGCCTGAATCCCGAGCGAATGCACGTCGTGATCCCGGGATCCGGCTTCGAGCCGGAGAGTTACCGGACGGCCGCGTTCGCGGCCTACTACCGTTACGCGAGGCGACGGCTCGAGCGCTCGCTCGCGGAACGCACCGGGATCGGCACGTATCCGGAACCCAACGAGCACTGCGAGATCTGTCGCTGGCGCGTGCCCTGCGATGCGAGGCGACGGCGCGACGATCATCTCTGCCTCGTGGCCGGGATCCGCACGGTGCAGATCGACGAGCTCAGGCGGCACGACGTCGATACCGCGGCGGCGCTCGCCCGCCTGTCGCTGCCCTTGCCCTGGAAACCCGCGCGTGGCGCGGCACAGTCCTACGAGCGCACCCGGGAGCAGGCGCGTATCCAGGTGGAGGCTCGAGCTGCGAACCGGCCGATCTACGAGACGCTGCCACAGGCGGCCGGCCTGGGGTTGTCGCGGCTGCCCGCCCCTTCCGAGGGCGACGTATTCCTCGACCTCGAAGGCGATCCGTTCGTGGACGACGGCGGGCTCGAGTACCTGTTTGGACACGTCACACGCACGACCGAAGGAGACGCACGCTACGTCGAGGACTGGGCGCTCACCCGCGATGAGGAGAAGCGCACGTTCCAGCGCTTCGTTGCGCTGGTGATGGCGCGCTGGGCGCGCTACCCGGACATGCACGTCTATCACTACGCCCCCTACGAGCCAGCTGCGCTCAAGCGGCTGATGGGACGGCATGCGACCTGCGAGGAAGAGATCGACCGGATGCTTCGCGGCCAGCTCTTCGTCGACCTGTTCGCGATCGTGAAGCAAGGCATCCGGGCCAGCGTGGAGAGCTACACGATCAAGAACCTCGAGGCCTTCTACGACTACCGGCGGCCCGTGGCGCTGCCGGATGCGCGGCGAGCACTCGCCGCTATCCAGGGTTGCCTGGAGCTCGATGACCTCGCCGGCATCACCGACGACGTGAAGCGCATCATCGCCGGCTATAACCGTGACGACTGCATATCGGCGCTCAGGCTGCGCGACTGGCTCGAAGGCCTTCGGGCCCGCCTGATTGCGGATGGTGCAAGTCTGCCGAGGCCTGATCTCGGGTCGCCGGAACCCGCCGAGGAAATCAGCGAGCGGCAGCAGAGGGTCGCCGAGCTCGCAGCACGCCTCATCACGGAGGTGCCGGCGAACCTCGCGGACCGCAACCCCGAACAACAGGCCCGGTGGATCCTGGCGAACACGCTCGACTGGCATCGGCGGGAGCTCAAGTCGGCGTGGTGGGAATACTTCCGACTCGCGGCGTTGCCGACGGAGGATCTGCTCGACGAACGCTGCGCCCTCTCCGGATTGATCTTCGCGGGTGTGGCCGGCGGGACGGCCAAAGCACCGGTGCACCGGTATCGCTTCCCGCCACAGGAAGTCGAACTTCGCGGCGGTGAGTCACTTCGCGCCGCCGGCGGCGCGAAGCTCGGCGAGGTGACGGCCATCTCGCTCGAGGATCGAACGGTCGACATCAAGAAGCGTCGAGACACCGCATCGGTGCATCCGGATGCCGTGTTCGCACACGACCTGGTCGGAACGGACGTCATGTCGGACGCGGTCTTCCGGATCGGCGAGTACGTGGCCGCCAACGGGATGACAGGCGCCGGCCGCTTCCAGGCCGCCCGGGACGTGCTGCTACGGCGACCGCCGCGGCTCGGCGGCGACGAACCTCTCCATCGTCCCGGCGAGAGCGCGGTCGCCTCGGCGGTCCGGATCGCGCCGCGGCTCGCGGGCGGCGTGCTGGCGATCCAGGGACCGCCCGGCGCCGGAAAGACCTACACCGCCGCGCGGATGATCTGCGCACTCGTGCAGGCCGGCAGGCGTGTCGGGATCACCGCCAACAGCCACAAGGTCATCCGCAACCTGCTCGACGCCGTGATCGAGGCAGCCGACGAGCGGCGCATCGACGTTCGGTGCATTCAGAAGGTGACAGACCCGCAGGACGATGCTCATCGCATCCGGTTCGCCACGAAGAACGAGGAAGTATTCGCAGCCGTCGGAACGTCCTGTCAGCTCGCCGCGGGAACCGCGTGGCTGTGGTCGCGCGAGGACGCCTTCGAGGCAGTCGACGTCCTGTTCGTCGACGAAGCGGCGCAGATGTCGCTTGCGAACGTGCTGGCCGTGTCGCAAGCCTGCACGACGCTCGTGCTGCTCGGTGATCCGCAGCAGCTCGAGCAGCCGATGCAGGGCAGCCATCCCGATGGAACGGGCGTCTCGGCGCTGGATCACATCCTCGCGGGCAAGGCGACCATCGACGATACCGAGGGCCTGTTCCTCGAGGAGACCTGGCGTCTGCATCCCGACATCTGCGCGTTCACGTCCGAGCTCTTCTACGAGGGACGCCTGCGGTCGCATGCCGGGCTCGAACGTCAATCCTTGAAATCCACGAGCCGCTGCGCCGGCACCGGTCTTCGGTACCTGCCCGTTGCGCACCAGGGGAACCAGAGTTCTTCGCCCGAAGAGGCAGATCGGATCCGCGATCTGGTCAACGAGATCCTGGACGCACGCAGCACCTGGGTCGATCGTCACGGTCAGGAACAGCGCATCACGCTTGAGGACATACTGATCATCGCGCCGTACAACGCCCAGGTATTCGAACTGCAGGAGCGCCTGGCGGGCGCGCGCATCGGCACGGTCGACAAGTTCCAGGGGCAGGAGGCGCCTGTCGTGATCTATTCGCTGGCAACGTCCTCGCATTCCGACGCGCCGCGAGGAATGGAATTCCTGTACAGCCTGAATCGCCTGAACGTCGCGACATCCCGGGCAAGGTGCATCTGCATACTGGTCGCCTCACCCGCGCTCTTCGAGCCCGTCTGCCGAACGCCGCACCAGATGCAAATGGCGAACGCGTTCTGCCGCTATCTTGAACTCGCCACGGCCTGCTGAAGCACACTGCACCACTTACCAAAGTCAGTGGTGTCAGCTGACTGATCGCGCTGCCGCGCACGACATTACTCGCCGATACTTCCGCACCGTCCCTGACAGCAGTTCCAAGAGTATTTCGCGCCATGCGCGCTCATGCCACAGCAGAACCTTCGGAAACCTTTGCCCGCGGTGTGGCCCGCGATCCTTACCCGATGTATGAAGTGCTCCGCGACGCGGGGCCGGTCGTGTGGAGCGACGACGTGCTCGGCGGCGCGTGGCTGCTGACGCGCTACGCGGACATCGTCACCGCCCTGCAGGACCCGCGGCTCTCGGCAGCACGGGCCGATGCGTTCGCGCAGCAGTTCGACGGGGCTCGACAGCGGCAGCTCACGCCATTCACCGAGGCATTCGGTCGCTGGCTGCTATTCATGGACGCACCGCATCACTCGCGGCTGCGCAAGGCATTGAATTACGGCTTCAAGCCGGCTGTGCTCGAGGCCCTGCGGCCGAGAATCGAGCGCTTGGTCGACGAGCTGCTGCTGCCCCTTCTGTCGCCCGACATGAACCCGGACTCAGGCAACCCGCCGCGCGAGTTCGACTTCATCCGAGAGTTTGCGCATCCGCTGCCCGCGCGCGTGATCGCGGAGATGCTCGGCGTACCCGAGAGCGAGCAGCCTCGATTCATACGTTGGTCGGACGACATCGTGGCGTTCATGGGGAGCCTGTCCGCGGGGTTCGAGACCGCGCTCCGCGCGCAGGACGCGCTGCTCGACATGACGGCCTATTTTGGAGAGCTGCTTGCCCGAAGGGCGGGCGAACAGGATGAACTCCAGGACCTGACCGGTCTGCTCCTCGCGGCACAGCGGCGCGGCGAGTTCGCGGCGGACGAGGAGTTGCTGGCGCAGTGCTCGATGTTCTTCGCCGCCGGACACGAAACGACGCGCAACCTGTTCGGCAACGGCCTGCATGCGCTGCTCCGCCATCCCGATCAGGCGGCGCTGCTGCGCGTCGATCCTGGACTCATGCCCCGGGCGCTACGGGAGCTGCTGCGTTACGACAGCCCGGTGCAGTTCACAGGTCGCCGCGCGAGTGAGGACCTTAGGCTGCACGGCTGCACGATCCGGCGCGGCCAGCACGTCCTGCTCCTGATCGGGTCGGGCAACCGCGACCCGGATCGATTTGCCGATCCCGATCGGCTCGACCTCACCCGCGACCAGGGGCCGCCGCTTTCCTTTGGCTACGGACCTCATGTCTGCATCGGTGCAACGCTGAGCTACCTGGAAGCGGGCATCGCTTTCGCGCGGCTCGTGGCAGATCTGCCCGGCGTCCGTTGCCTAGACGCCGATCCGCACTGGGTCGACAACCCCGCCTTCCGTGGTCTGCATAGCCTCCGGCTGACGCGGGTGGCGTCAGCCGGTGTGACGCCGGAAGGCCTGGGCGAATCGAAAACCCGGGCCGGCGCCATGGACGGCACCGGTTCGTGGTCGACTGCTGGCTAGACCATCTTTGAGCAACGCTGGCGGCGGTGTGCGCATCCACGGGCCGGGTCTACCATGCGCGCATGCTTCAGGAAGCCGCCGGCCCGCACCAGGCCTGCATCGCGCGCCAGGGTCAACCATGAACGAACAAGTAGTCGTCAGCGCCCCGACCCGCGTGCTTCTCGTCGATGATCACGCGATCGTGCGCGAAGGGTTGCGCGCGCTGCTCGACCAGACCGATTCGTTGCAGATCGTGGGCGAGGCGGCCGACTGCACCGCCGCGCTCGAGCTCGTGCGCCAGCTGCGACCGGACATCGTGTTGATGGACTTCAAGATGCCGGGTCTGCCCGCCGCGGACGCGATCCGTACGATCCGCGCACAGTATCCGGCGACGCAGGTGCTGGTACTGACAAGCTACGCGGAAGACGCGCAGGTCGAGCAGGTTCTGCGTGCCGGTGCGCTCGGCTATGTCATCAAGAGCATCGTGGCCGCCGACCTCGTCCGCGCGATCGCGACCGTCGCGCGCGGCGAGGCGTGGCTGCATGCAGAGGCGCAGCGTTCGCTTGTCAACCGCATGCGCCGACCAGCGGATCCGAGCCCGCTTGCGCTCCTGACCGAGCGCGAGCTCTCGATACTCCGCCTGCTCGCGAAGGGTAAGAGCAATCGGGAGATCGGCCGCGTGCTGCACCTCACCGAAGGAACGGTGAAGGGCTATGTGAGCAAGGTGCTCGCAAAGCTCAAGCTCACGGACCGCACGCAGGCCGCCCTGCTCGCGGTGCGGCTCGGCGTCGACAGGGAGGACGGATGAATTCGCAGCTCGCATTCGCGTTCGACCGGTTCGTGCTCGACCCCGTCGCCGGGAGGCTGTACGGTCGGTCTGGCGCGTTGCCGCTGACACCAAAGGCATCCGCGCTGCTGGAATACCTCGCGTCGAACGCGGGTCGGCTGCTGACCAAGCGCGAGTTGCTCGACGCGCTCTGGCCCCGGGCGTACGTGACGGACGGCGTCCTCAAGGTGTGCATCCGCGAGATCCGGCGCGCGCTCGACGACGATGCGCGTACTCCACGCATCATCGAGACGGCGCACCGACGCGGGTATCGCTTCATCGCGCTGGTCGAAACAGTGGTGCCCATGGACCGCTCGCGACCGGTCGATCCGATCTGGATCTGCGGCGCTGCGCACCAGGCGGGTGTCAGCGTCGCTCACTGATCGCTAACCATTCCCTAACCCTTTGCTCATGAATCGCCGGATCGCGGCTCGTACAGTCCGCGCCCGGCAGAGGCACATGTCGTGCCCACTGAGCTCAAGGAGATCCCGATGAAGTATTCCCTCTATGTGGCGGTTGCGGCCGTGCTCACTACGTCACTGGTGACCTGGCGGCCGATCGAAGCGGCGACCGCGCCGGTCGCCAGGGCGCGCAGCTACGAGCCGCCGATTGTTTTCCAGGCGGCAGGACCCACCGCTGCGTCGATCCAGGCGGCGGTCGACGCGTTCCGATCCGAGCTGGGCGAGGTCAACAACGGTAACGCCTCAGGTCCACTTGCGAGCGGTCGTCGCGAGATCAACTGGGACGGCGGCGGGTCGACGGCGACCGCGATCGCGACAACGCCCTTCGCGGGGTTCCTGAATACCCGCGGCGCACTATTCGCGACGCCGGGCAGCGGCTTTGTCCAGGCGCCTTCGTCGGGTCTCGCCGAGACTTTCTCGAACCCGGACTACGCGACGATCTTCGCGCCGTTCAGCCCGGTGCGTCTCTTCAGCCCGATCGGCAGCAACGTCACGCACGTCGAGTTCTTCCTGCCGGGCAGCGCCGGCGGCCTGCTGGCGACCACGCGCGGATTCGGCGCGGTCGTGAGCGACGTCGACCTGCCGGACGGCAGCGGCCCGGGCGGCAAACAGGGCAACCGCAAGGCGAGCACGTTGGTGGAGTACTTCGCTCTCGATGGCGGGCTGCTCTACAGCAGCTTCGTCTCGGCGTCGCCCGGCGACGCAGGCTTTGCGTTCCTTGGTATCGCGTTCGACGATCCGCGCATCGCCCGCGTGCGGATCAGCACCGGGGATTCGGTGCCCGGCGCCGACGATGAGCGGCCGCACGACGTGGTCGTCATGGACGATTTCATCTTCGGCGAGCCGCAGCTCGTGCAATGAGGCGGTCGAGCCGGCCGGGGGCGTAACATCCTGCTACGCCCTCAGCCGGCCTGGCTCATGTCCACCGCCATCGACCGTCCCCCTGTTCACGTCAATCCCGACGTCCGAACACAGCTCGAGCTGCTGTCGCAGATGGTCGAGGAGATCTCCGGCGAGCTCGCGCTCGAGCCGCTCCTCGCGCGGCTGGTGGAACGTGCCTGCAAGCTGATTGGCGCGGACGACGGCGCGATCGGGTTGTACGTGCCGGAGCGCGACATCATCCGCACCGCGGCGAGCCATGCCATACCCGGGGCGCAACTTCACGCCGAGCTGCCCCGCGGTCACGGCTTGACCGGCCGCGTCCTGGAGCTCGGCAAGCCGGTCCGCTGTCGCTACGGCGACCTGCCCCACCCCAGCAGGACCGCCGCGAGGGAAATGAACATGATCGGCATGCCGATCATGAGCCGCGGCGAGCTGATCGGCGTGTTTGGTATCGGCGCGTGGCCACCCAAGCAGCTCGGAGACGCCGAGCAGGCGCTTCTCGAGCACTTTGCCCGTCACGCCGCCGTCGCGATCGTCAACGCACGCCGCTACGCCGACGAGCAACGCCGGGCGGCGCGCTTCGCCATGATCGCGCGGGTCGCCGGCCTCATCGCGAGCGAGACCGAGCTCGACCAGTTGCTGCAGCGGGCCGCGGACTCGATCCACGAGCTGCTCGGCTTCGCGAGCGTCGACATACCGCTGCTTGAGCCGCCTGACATGCAGACCCTCGTGATCAGGGTTCGAGGCGGCGAGTACAAGAAGCGCATCCACCACGTCGACCGGCTGCCGATCAGCAGCGGCATCATGGGTGCCGCGGCTCGCACTCGGCGCACCCAGCTTGTCAACGATGTGGCCGCCGATCCGCGCTATGTGACGCCGCCCGGGGTACCGCGCGCTGGTGCGGAACTGGCCGTTCCCATGACCTACGACGACGAGGTGCTTGGCGTCATCAACGTCGAGGGTGACGAGCGTTTCGACGAGCTCGACCTCATGAGCCTGGGGGTAGTCGCCGAGCATCTGGCCGTGGCGATCCACAACGCACGGCTCAAAGAGCAGTCGCAGCGGCTCGCCGTGCTCGAGGAGCGCCAGCGACTGGCGCGCGAGCTGCACGACAACGTGACGCAGATACTGTCATCCATCAGCCTGATGGCGCAGTCCCTGAGCGCGGCCTGGGGAAAGGATCCGCGCGACGGCGAGCGCCGCGCCGCGCGTCTGGGTCAGCTCGCACAGATGGCGTTCGACGAAATGCGCGCGCTGCTCGAGGAGCTGACGCCCGGCGAAGCTCCAGCCAGCGTCGACCGCAGCGCCGGACCCCTGCAGGTGCTCGCCGGGGCGCTTCTGGAGCAGCACGGCCTGGCGACGGCCGTGACGCGGCTGCTGCCGGTCATGGTGCCGGGCAGGCTGGCACTACATCTGGATTTCGATGGCTACGTGCCGCAGGCAAAGGCACGGGAACGGGCCCTGTTGCGCGTCTGTCAGGAGGCCGTATCGAACGTGATCCGCCATGCCGAGGCCGGACGCGTCAAGGTCTCCGCGCGGGTCGATGCGGAGCAGGTGTACCTCCGTGTATCCGACGACGGCCGTGGCGTCGCCGAGGACGCGCCGCGCGGACTTGGACTCGCAAGCATGGAGCGTCGGGTCGTCGAGCTCGGGGGCACGCTGCGTATGCGGCCGCGCCGGCCGCACGGCACCGTCCTGCTGGCCTCGATCCCGAGGCATGACGGAGTGCAGTAATCAGTCGGTCACATCCGGCTCAATGAAGCACCAGCCGATCTCGGGATAGCGCTCCTTGATCTGACGCTCGAGGCGATTGATGCAGTCAACCGCTTTATCGATCGACAGGCCGGGCTTCATGCGGATCTTGGCCGCCAGCATGACCTGCGGTCCGAACTGGATCGTGAGCGCGTTGAACAGCTCCTCGATGGAGTCATCCTCGGCGATCATCTGCTCGAGCCTGCGCTCGAGCTCCGGTTCGGCCGAGCGTCCGACGAGGAGTCCCTTGACGCGGAGCGAGATGAAAAGCGCGACGACGATCAGCACGACCCCGATCGCGATCGACCCTGCAGCGTCCCAGCGCGTATCGCCGGTCCAGTCGGCGGCTGCCACGAACACGAAGGCGAGCGCCAGCCCGATCTCGGCGGCAATGTCTTCGCCGAGCACGACGACGAGCTCGGCGTTGCGCGTGTGCTTGAGCCAGTCGAAAAACGGTCGTCCGCGCCTGATCTTGTGGATCTCCTTCAGGCACCCGAGCAGGCTCAGCGTCTCGAGCACGATCGCGATTCCGAGCACGGTGAGCGCCACCCATGCCTGGTTGAGCGGCTCGGGCTCGTGCAGCTTGTGCCAGCCTTCGTAGATCGAGAATAGGCCACCCATGCTGAAGAGCAGTAAGGCCACCACGAAGCTCCAGAAGTAGGTCGCCTTGCCGAATCCGAGCGGATGCTCGTCGGTCGGCGGCTTCGCCGACTGCTTGAGGCCGATGAAAAGCAGGACCTGGTTGGTCGCGTCCGCGGTCGAGTGGATGGCTTCGGCGAGCATGCTGCCCGAGTTCGTGTAGACCGCCGCGAACCCCTTGGTGATCGCGATCCCCAGGTTGGCGAAGAAGGCGTAGGCGATCGCCTTCGCGGAGGAGCCGTGGTTGCCGCTCATGCGAATCCGTAGCCGGATCGGGATGGGTCTCGGACAATACCGGGCCGCAAGACCGTTGCGCAACGCGCCTGGGACCGCTAGCGTGAGCGCATGAGGACCACGTCGTACCGTGGCGTGCTGGTCGTTTCCTGCGCGCTGCTCACGCTTGCGGGCTGCGGCCGCAAGGCGCCCGCTCCTGACGCGGCACCCCCGGTCGCTGCAACCGCCGGCGCCGCCGAGTCTCATCTTCCCAAGGGCATCGACTGGTTCGACGGCGACGTAGACGCCGCCTTCGCCGCGGCGAAGGCGGCCGATAAGCCACTGTTCCTGTATTGGGGCGCCGAGTGGTGTCCGCCTTGCTCGCAGATCAAGGCGACGATCTTCAACCAGCGGGAGTTCCAGGAGCGCTCGCGCCTGTTCGTGCCCGTCTATCTCGATGGCGACACGCCCAGCGCGCAGAAGCACGGCGAGACCTTCGCCGTAAACGGTTACCCGACGATGATCCTGTTCCGCTCGGACGGGAAGGAAATCACGCGACTGCCCGGCGGGGTCGACGTGACCCGGTACGCCACCATCCTCGACGTGGCGCTCGCCGATGCGCGACCGGTGACCGAGCTGCTGGCGGCTCAGCGCAAGGGCGATGTCCTGTCGCACAACGACTGGCGCCTGCTGGCCTATCATTCCTGGCTCACCGACGCCGGGCACACGCTGCCGGAAGCGGAGCGTATCGCTACCTTCCGGCAGCTGAGCGCGCGTTGCCCGGTAGAACTCGAGGCCGACTGCACACGGCTGTTCTTCGAGTATCTGTACTCGGCCGCCGCCGTGGCCGGCGAAGGCGGCGAGCCGTTCTCGGGCCTCGAGCGCGCCGAAGCACGCGAGAGGCTGCTGGGGCGGCTTGGCAAGCCCTCGGTGGTGCAGGCCAACGTGCAGAATCTGTCCTATGGCGCCACCCACGCCATCGGCTTGCTGTCGGACCAGGGTTCCCCGGAACGCGGCGACCTGACAGCGGCCTGGACGAAGGCGCTCGACATGCTCGCCAGTGGTGAAGCCGGTACGGCGCTTTCGGCACCCGAACGCCTCAACCTGATTCGCGCTCGCGTGGAGCTCGCGCGCCTCGACTCGCCCGCCGGTCCGCTGCCGCCGGAGCTGATCGCGCAGGCACGCGCCGAGGTTGCGAAGGTGGATGCGGAGGTGAAGGACGGCTACGCACGCCAGGCGGCTATCAATGCTGCGGCAAACCTGTACTGGGAGGCCGGCCTCGACGAGGACGCGAACCGGTTGCTGACCACGGAGCTCACGCAAACGGCATCGCCTTATTACTTCATGCTGTCGTTGGCGGATATCGCGCAGAAGGCCGGCCGCGAGGAAGAAGCCGTGGAGTGGCTCGCGCGTGCCTACGCCGACGCCAAGGGTCCGGCCACGCGATTCCAATGGGGAACGAACTACCTGCTCGGCCTGCTCGAGATGACGCCCGAGGACACGCAGCGCATCGAGCGCGCCGGGCTCGACCTGATCGGTGAGCTCGACGACAGCCCCGACGCCTTCTACCAGCGGACCCGTATGCGCCTCGAGCAGCTCAACACGAAGCTGCTCGACTGGGGCCAGGGCGCGGATCGCGCGCAGGTGATCGAGAAGCTGCGCGCGCGCACCGCCGAGATCTGTCGCGGCCTGCCGGAAAACGACGCGGGCCGCCGCAACTGCGAGAGCTTCCTCAAGCCGTCCGCGCCGCCTGCCACTGCGACCGCGTGATCGAATACTTGACCGCGGCACATTCTGCGGCGCTGCGCGCCCCGATCATGTCCTGCGGATATACGAAGTCCGTTTCGTAGCGCAGCCCGCACTTCCCCATCACCGCCCGCGAGGCGGCGTTGCCTGCGAGCGCACGTGCCGAGATCTTGTCGGCGCCGACCTGCCGGAACCCGTGCTCGACCAGCGCTGCGGCGCCCTCGGTCGCGAAGCCGCGCCCCCAGCTCGCGCGTCGCAGCCGGTAGCCGAGCTCCTGCTCGCCGGCATCGATGCGGTCCGGTCGAAGATGAAACCAGCCGTGAAATTCGCTGGTGGCGCGCTCCTCGGCGGCCCAGTAGCCGAGCAGCGGCGTCTCGCGGTAGATCGCGAACCAGCGTGGCAGGAAGACGTCGACGTACCGGTCGCGTGGCGTCGGTGCGCCGAAGGTGACGTAGCGCATCACCTCCGGGTCGGAATCGAGCTCGACCAGCCGGTCGACGTCGTTCGACGTGAATTGCCGCAGCCGCAGCCGCGCCGTCTCTAGCAGGACCATCCCCTCCTCCCGTACCCTCGCCTCATGGGCGAGACCATCTACGACTTCCGCAGCGACAACGTCGACGGCGCCGCGCCCGAGCTGCTCGACGCCCTGGTCGCGGCCAATGCCGGCACCGCGGGCCCCTACGGCGACGACGACTGGACGCGGCGCATGGTCGAGCGCGTGGGTGCGGTATTCGAACGCCCGGTCAGTGCGTTCCCCCT
>Ga0173483_10000247_pt1 | contig 14575 bp, 13 predicted proteins | sample NitcycUS178409R2_FD_122621 | JGI IMG/M metagenome (GOLD analysis project Ga0173483, IMG submission 122621) | Soil microbial communities from Arlington Agricultural Research Station in Wisconsin, USA - Nitrogen cycling UWRJ-S178-409R-2 (version... | ecosystem: Environmental > Terrestrial > Soil...
CTCCCGTGGCAGCAGGTGGGGGAGCGGCGCGGACGCGCTGCGCTCCGCCGCGAACTCCACAAGCGCGACTAGCACCCACGCCCCGGCCATCACGAGCACGATCACGAGCGGGCGCAGGTCGGCGAGCCCGGCGCCGACCGCGAGCAGAATCAGGAAGAGCGCCTCGAGCGCGAAGCGGAGACCGGGCCGGCCCGCAAGCATGGGCCGAGACTAGCTTGTGGTGTCGTCTTCGCTCGGCGGACCGTCGACCGTGTCCAGCGAACCAGGCGGCGGTGGGCCGGGCGAGCTCGGCGGCGAGGACGGAGGCTCCTCGGTCTCCTGCTCCTCGGTGGCTTCGGTTGCTGGTTCGGCAGGCCCCGCCGCGCGCAGCTGCGACGACGCCGGGCCCGGCGACGACGGTGCGGGCCCGCGGCTCGCCTCTGCGGCGGCCTCGGCGGCGCCGACGATCGACTGCGCGACACGCCCGACCGCGTCCTCTCCTAGCCCAGCTGCACCGAGCAGCTGCTCGGCACCTTCCTGCGCCCGGTGGATGATCGCGGCAGCCTGGCTGCGCGCCCACTCGAGCGTCTGCTCGACCTCGGCGCGGGTGGCGTTCGTCAGCTCCGTCGCCTGGTGCCGTGCCTGCTCGACCAGCCGCGCGGCTCGCGACTCGGCCTCGGCGAGCTCCTGGTTCGACTGCTGCTGCGTTTCCTGCGTCAGCTGGCGCGCCTCGGCTTTGGCCGCGTTCAGCACCTCCGCGCGCTGGCGCTCGCTCTCCTGCCGGTAGCGCTCGACCTCACCCTGACGGTCCTGCAGCTCACGCTGGCGGCGCGAGACCTCCTCCTCGGTGCGCCGAAGCTGCGCGGCGGAGGCCGTCTGCGCGTCGCGCTCGATCGTGTCGGCCATCTCCGCCGCGGCGCGGATCATGTGCAGCGAGTCCATGCGCACGGCGTGCCCGGTCGGCTCGGCGCCCTGGCCCGACGCCTGGAGGACGCGGAGCTGCACCTGGAGCTGCGTCGTGTGGCGCCGGAAGGCGTCGAACGCCTCGCGAACCTTTTCACGGTCGTAGCCGTCGGCCGCGCTCGGCAGGTCCTCGACCCGCGGCAGCGGCATCAACGACGGTGCTTCGGACGCTCGCTCTGGACCTTCGCTCGCCATGCTCTGGTTGCCTCCTGGCTCGACCTCGCTCGAAAGTATGACGGCTCGGCCGGGTGCCGTCAGGTCGTTTCCGGCAGCACCTGAATTCCGAGCTCGGCCAGGATCTCCTGCGCAATCGGCGTCGGCGCGCCGCTCAGAGGTTCCGACCCGCTCGCGGTCTTCGGGAAGGCCACCACCTCGCGGATGTTCTGCTCGCCCGCGAGCAACGCGACGAAGCGCTCCAGCCCCATCGCGAACCCGCCGTGCGGCGGCGCGCCCATGCGCAGCACCTCGAGCAGGAAGCCGAACCGCTCCTCCGCCTCCTCTTTGCTGATGCCCATTGCGGCGAAGACGCGCTGCTGTAGCACCGGGTCGTGGATCCGGATCGAGCCCGAGCCGAGCTCCCAGCCGTTCCAGACGAGGTCGTAGGCCTGGCTCAGCGCGCGCCCCGGGTCCGACTCGATCAGGTCCTCGTCACCCGGCCGCACACCCGTGAAGGGGTGGTGGCTGAACGTCCAGCGCTTGCCGTCCTCGTCCCACTCGAAGAGCGGGAAGTCGGTGACCCAGAGGAACTCGTCGCGGCTCGTGTCGATCAGGCCGAGCTCGCGGCCCAGGTGGTTGCGAACCGCCGAGAGCACACGGGCCACCGCGAGCGGCTCGTCGGCGCCGAAGAGCACCGTCGCCGACGGCTGCTCGGGCCGGACGGCCTCGATGAGCTCGGCCGAGAGGAACTTGGCGATCGGCGAGCGCACCTCGCCCTCCTCGTCGAACACGAGGTACGCGAGGCCCTTCCCGCCCCACTCCTTCGCCAGCTCCTCGAGCGAGCCGAGCTCGGCGCGCGAGAGCTCCTGCGGCACGGTGAGGTACTGGACGCTCGGGGCCTGCGCGAAGACCTTGAACTCCGAGTCGCGCGTCGCCTCGGTCAGGTCGTGGAGCTCGAGGCCGAAGCGGAGGTCCGGCTTGTCGGAGCCGTAGCGCGCCATCGCCTCGTGCCAGGTCAGTCGCCGGAACGGCCGCTCGGGCGGCGTGCGCTCGAGCGCCTCGAACGATGCGCCCACGGCGCCCTCGAGCGTCTCCCAGACATCCTCGCGCGTCGGGAACGAGAGCTCGAGGTCGAGCTGGCGGAACTCGAACTGCCGGTCGGCGCGGAGATCCTCGTCCCGGAAGCAGGTCGCGATCTGGTAGTAGCGGCCCATCCCGGCGACCATCAGGATCTGCTTGAAGATCTGCGGCGACTGGGGGAGCGCGAAGAAGCGCCCGGGTTGAAGCCGCACCGGCACGAGGAAGTCGCGGGCGCCCTCGGGCGTGGCCTTCGTCAGGTTCGGCGTCCAGATGTCGACGAAGCCGTGCTCGTCCATGTAGCGGCGGATCGCCGCAACGACAGTTGCAGAGAGCCGCAGGTTGCGCTGCATGTGTTCGCGGCGGAGGTCGAGGTACCGGTAGCGCAGGCGCGTCGACTCGTCGACGTTCTCCTCGTCGACCTGGAACGGCAGCGGCTCCGAGCGCGAGACGATCTCGAGCTCGTCCACCTGCAGCTCGACCTCCCCTGTCGGCAGGCTCGGGTTGACGGCCTCCGGCGCGCGGGCCGTGACCTCGCCCTCGGCGCGGATCACGAACTCGTTGCGGACTCCGTGCGCGACCTCCGCGGCCTGCGGGGCGCGCTCGGGGTTGATCACGAGCTGAGCGAGCCCGCCCTCGTCGCGCAGGTCGATGAAGACGAGGCCGCCGTGGTCGCGGCGCCGTGCGGCCCAGCCGGCGAGCGCCAGGCGCTGGCCCACGTGCTCCTTGCGCAGCTCGCCGGCCTCGAGGTTGCGCCATCTCATCGGCGCAGCCTCTCGGCGAGCTCGGCGGTCGGGACTTCCTCGTCCAGCTCCCCACGGCGACGGAGGGTCGAGCGCTCCGCGCCCCACTCGACGATCGCCCTGGCGCCGAGGCGGTTCGCCTGGGTCAGCTGGCCCTTGAGCGAGCGCCCTCCGTAGTCGACGTCGGCGCGCAGGCCGTGGCGCCGCAGCTCCTGTACGAGCGGGAGGACGCGTGGTTTGTCGCCGGCATCATGCAGCGCGACGAAGACGTCGATCTCGTCGGGCTCGGGCTCCGTGCCGGCGCCCTCGAGCGACAGCAGCAGCCGCTCGATCCCGGCGCCGAAGCCGATGCCCGGCGTGGGTTTCCCGCCGAGCTCCTCGATCAGCCCGTCGTAGCGGCCGCCGCCGCAGATCGAGCTCTGCGCGCCGATCGCCTCGTCGACGAACTCGAACGTGGTGCGCGTGTAGTAATCGAGGCCGCGCACAAGCGTCGGGGCGAGGGTGAACTCGACGCCGTAATTCTCGAGGTGCGCCTGCACGGAGTCGAAGTGCGCGCGGCACTCGTCGCAGAGCGAGTCGCCGATCCTCGGCGCGTCTTCGAGCGCTTCCTGGACGCGCTCGCTCTTCACGTCGAAGACGCGCAGCGGGCTCGTTGCGCGCTTCTGACGCGCCTCCTCGTCGAGGACATCCTCATGCTGGTCGAGCCAGGCGGTGAGGCGCTCGAGGTACTGGGGACGGCAGTTCTCGTCGCCGATCGAGTTCAGCAGCAGCTCGTATCGCGTGATCCCGAGGCGTGCGAGCAGCTCGTCGTAGAGCTGGATGATCTCCGCGTCGATTGCCGGGTCGTCGGAGCCGATCGCCTCGACCGAGAGCTGCCAGTGCTCCCGGTAGCGGCCGCGCTGCGGCGCCGAGTAGCGGTACATCGTTGCGATCGTGTAGAGCTTGACCGGCTGCGCCTCGCGATGGAGTCCGTGCTCCAGGTACGCGCGCGCGATGGGCGCCGTGCCTTCCGGGCGAAGCGTGAGTGAGCGGCCCCCGCGGTCCTCGAACGTGTACATCTCTTTCTGGACGACGTCAGAGCCCGCACCCGACGTGCGCTGGAAGACGGCCGTGTCCTCGAAGCCGGGGGTCTGGATCGGCCGGTAGCCGTAGAGCGAGCAAAGCCGCTCCGCCTCGCCGGTGATGAGCCGCCAGCTCGGCTGCTCGGCGGGGAGGATGTCGTGCGTGCCTCGCGGCGCCTCGAAGGTCGTCACGAGGCGCGCAGTGGAGCGAGGAACGGGTTGCGCTCGAGCTCGACGCCGAGCGTGGTCGGCGGGCCGTGGCCCGGATAGACGGTCGTCTCGGGCGGGAAGCGTTGGCTGAGCGTGCGAATCGAATCGACGAGCGTCTCCCAGTCCGCCCCAGGAAGGTCCGTGCGGCCGACGGAGCCGGCGAAGAGGACGTCGCCCGAGAACAGGCATTCGTCGGCGTGGAAGGCGAGGTGCGCCGGCGAGTGGCCGGGGACCTGCAGCGTCTCGAATGTGATGCCCGCGAGCTCGAGCGTCTCGTCGCCCTGGAGAAACGTGTCCGGCGTATGACCGCGGGCGACCACGCCCGCCGGCACGAGGTCGGGGAGGTTCTCGAGCAGCGCGCGCTCGCCCTCGGCCATGTAGACGGGGGCGCCGGTTCCCTCCGCGAGGTCGGCAACGCCGCCGAGATGATCCCAGTGTCCGTGCGTGATCAGAATCGCTGCACAGCGAGCGCCGGCGCGCGCGAGCTCGAGCCGAAGCTCGGCCGCGTCGCCACCGGGGTCGACGACCACGGCCTCCGTGGCGTCGCGCGAGGCGCGAACGACGTAGCAGTTCGTGCCGATCGGGCCGAGCTCGTAGCGGTCCACGACGATGCCGGTGCGCGTGCTCACGGGAGCGCTGAGTCTAACGAGGCGTTCTCGGCCTTTTGGCTCGCCTCGCCGCGGTGCGGTGGGCCTCCGAGCTCTTCGCGGCATGCGCTCTGTGTAAGGCGCGCCCAGCCTCCTCCCCGCTGCGAGCCTAGCGGCGGCAGGCGCACGTGTCTGTGCCGAGAGCGTGACGGGAGCGCGCCGTGTACGAGCGTTGCGGCGCGATAGGGTGCAGCTCCGCGATGCAGCGCTGGAACCTGCGCGAGATCGAGACTCCCGGCGGCAGCCGCTCGCCCGTCGTGCTCGATTCCGACGAGTTGGGCCGCGCCGTGCTGCTTGCGCTCGATCCCGGCCAGCAGCTCGGCGACCATCAGGTCAAGGAGCACGCGTTTCTGCTCGTGGTGGATGGGTCGGTGCGAGTCGACGTCGGCGGCGAGGCAATCGACGCTCCCGCGGGGATGCTCATCCGGTTCGAGCCCGACGAGCGCCACGCCGTCTCGACCGAGGAGGGCGCGCGGCTATTGCTCTTCCTCGCGCCGTGGCCGGGCCCAGGCCACTACCGCGGCGGCGACGAACAGGTCGTACGGACCGCCGGCTAGCGGGCCTCCGGCTACCGCTTCTTCGGCGAGCTGCGTGTTGGCGCCTGGCCGCTTCGCCTCAGGTAGGCGCGGTACATCGCGCGATCCATGAGGTACATGAACGGGACGAAGAACGCGGTGTAGACGACAGCCACCGCGAGCCGCGACAAAATCGGCTGGCCGCTGTTGATCAGCGAGAACGCAATGAAGATCAGCGGCCCGAAGATCAGGGCGCGCTTGACGACGCGGTTCCACGAGGGCGGCTGCACTTCCTTGACCGGGCGCCCGCCGCGACCCTTCTGAGCGGGACGCTTGTCACTGCGCTTCCCGTTCCGGCGATCGTCGCGCGGCTTCGCGTCCTCCGGCTCGACCTCGCGGCCCTCCCCGTCGAGATAGACGATCTCGTACTCGTGCCGCTTCTCCTTCTGGCGCCGGCGCCGCTGCTTCCTCGTGGGCATCGTCGCAAGCGTAGCCTCAGCGCGTCCACGCGACACGCCCGCCCTGGATCACCGTCGCAACGAGGTCGCCCCCGAGGTGGTAGGCGAGGTGCCGCCAGTCGGGCGCGCTCAGCAGGACCAGATCGGCGTCGAAACCAGCCGCGATCCGTCCGCACCGGTCGGCGCGGCCGAGTACGTGTGCGGCGTTGACGGTGCAGGCGCTCAAGGCTTCCGAAGGAGAGAGGTGGAGCTGGGTCGAGGCGAGGCTGCAGACGAGCGGCAGGCTCTCGCAGAACGCGCTGCCCGGATTGAAGTCGGTCGCGAGCGCGACGGCGGCCCCAGCGTCGACGAGCGCGCGCGCGGGAGGCATCGGGCGGTCGAGGAAGAGGGCGCTTGCCGGCAGCAGGACTCCGACCACGTCGCTCTCCGCCAGCGTGCGTACGCCGGCCTCGCCCGTCGCCTCGAGGTGGTCGATCGACCGGGCGCCCAGCTCGACCGCGAGCTCGACCGCCCCGAGCTCGTTGAACTGATCGCCGTGCAGCCGCAGGACAAGACCCGCGTCACGACAGGCCGAGAGGTAGCGGCGCGCCTGTTCGACAGTGAACGCGCCCTCCTCGACGAACACGTCGGCGGCCTCCGCGAGTGACGCGGCCTCGGGCAGGACCTTCTTCAGCACGAACTCGAGGTATCCGTTCGCATCCTCGAACTCCGGTGGCACTGCGTGCGCGCCGAGCCACGTCGGCACGCCGCCGGCAGCGGAAACCGCCCGCAGCGACGCGAGCTCGGTCTCCCGGTCGAGCCCGTATCCCGACTTGCCCTCGAAGGTCGTCGTTCCGGCTTGCAGCATCCAGCCCCGGTGCTGCTCGACCGCAGCGCGCAGCTCGTTCTCCTCCCCGTCGCGCGTCGCGCGCACGGTCGAGAGAATCCCGCCACCGGCCGCGTGCAACTCCTCGTAGCTCGCGCCGCCCGCGCGCAGCGCGAACTCCTCGACGCGGTCGCCCAGAAAGCACGGGTGCGTGTGGCAGTCGACGAGACCCGGGATCGCGCAGAGTCCGGATCCGTCCACCTCCTCGATCTCGCCCTCGACCGCGCCGAGCTCGGACATCGCGCCGCTCGCGACGATTCGGCCATCCTCGCACAGGACAAAGGCTCGCTCGATGACCTCGACCTCGCCCAGCTCCCTTCCGCGGGCTGGCGCTCCCGCCGCCGAAGGCGTCGCTAGCTGCGCCAGGTCGCGGACGAGCAGCGTCCCCGCCCCGTTGTGTTCGGTCATGCGCCTGAAGACGGCGGCAGCGGCACCTTGAGGCCGTGCTCATCGGCCGTGGAAATTGCCTCCGAGTAGCCGGCGTCGGCGTGGCGAAGGACGCCCGTGCCGGGGTCGGAGGTGAGCACCCGCTCGAGGCGCTCGGCCATCTCGTCGCTGCCGTCGGCGACGACCACCATGCCGGCGTGGATCGAGTTGCCGATCCCGACGCCGCCGCCATGGTGGACGCTGACCCAGGTCGCGCCGGCGGCGACGTTCACCAGCGCGTTCAGGATCGGCCAGTCCGCGATGGCGTCGGAGCCGTCCAGCATCGCCTCGGTCTCGCGATACGGCGACGCCACTGAGCCGGAGTCGAGGTGATCCCGCCCGATCACAACGGGCGCCTTCACCTCGCCCTCGCGCACGAGGTCGTTGATCGCGACGCCGGCGCGGGCGCGGTCGCCGTACCCGAGCCAGCAGATCCGAGCCGGCAATCCCTGGAAGGCAATGCGCTCGGGCGCTAGCGTCAACCATCGCTGGAGGGCGCCGTCGTCCGGGAAGAGATCCAGGAGCCGACGGTCGATGGCGGCGATGTCGCCCGGGTCGCCAGACAGGGCGGCCCAACGGAACGGCCCGATGCCGCGGCAGAACAGCGGTCGGATATAGGCCGGGACGAAGCCCGGGTATGCGAATGCTTCCTCTACCCCGGCCTCCAGTGCCTCCCCTCGTAGGTTGTTGCCATAATCGAAAACATAGCTGCCCCCTCGGACGTACTCGAGCAGCGCCCCGACGTGGCGCGCGATCGACTCGCGGGCGCGGCGTAGGTACGCGTCGGGATCGCGCTGGCGCAGCGCGGCGGCCTCCGCGACGTCCAGCCCCACCGGCACATAGCCGTTCAGCGGATCGTGCGCGGCGGTCTGGTCGGTGACGAGGTCGAACCGTTCTCCGCGCCGTGTCAGCTCCGGCACGACTTCTGCCGCGTTCCCGAGCAGACCGACCGACAATGCACGCCCTTCACCTGCCGCTGTGCGCACACGCGCAAGAGCATCGTCGAGGGACTCTGCTGCCTCGTCCAGGTAACGCGTCTCGAGCCGGCGCTCGATCCGCGCCGGATCGACCTCGACGCACAGGATCGCCGCACCGGCAAGCGTCGCCGCCAGCGGCTGCGCGCCGCCCATCCCGCCTAGCCCGGCGGTGAGGATCGTGCGCCCGGAGAGATCGGCCGCGCCGAAGTGCTTCTCGGCAGCCGACACGAACGTCTGGTAGGTGCCCTGCAGGATCCCCTGGCTGCCGATGTAGATCCAGCTGCCGGCCGTCATTTGGCCGAACATCGTCAGACCAAGCGCCTCGAGCCGCCGGAACTCGTCCCAGGTCGCCCAGCGCGGGACGAGCAGCGAGTTCGCGATCAGCACGCGTGGCGACGACGACGTCGTGCGGAACACACCGACCGGCTTCCCGCTCTGGACGAGCAGTGTCTCGTCCTCGCCGAGCGTGAGCAGCGACCGCACGAGCGCCCGCAGCGCCTCCGGGTTTCTCGCCGCTTTCCCGGAGCCGCCGTAGACGATGAGCTCCTCCGGCCGCTCGGCGACCTCGGGATCGAGGTTGTTCAGCAGCATCCGTAGGGGCGCTTCGGTCGACCAGGAGCGCGCGTTCAGCTGCGTCCCGCGCGGCGCACGGATTGCCGAGAGATCGCTGCAGAGGGCATCGACCGTCGCGTCGACGGAGCTGGTCGCGCTCACGGCTGTTGCCGCTCCGCTTCGCGTTCACGCGAACGGATCCGCCACCACGTGTACGCGGTGGCGAGCAGGAACGCCGCCACGCCGCCGGACAGCGACCGCACGAGGCCGCTACCCGTCGCGTACGCGATCACGAAGACCAACGCGCCGAGACCGGCGTAGGCGAGGGCGCTGTCGCGGTACGGCCGCTTGGACTTGTGGCGGGCCGGGTTCGTGCCGTTGCCGCTGGTCACCGCAACTGCCCCGCCTCAGACTCGACCGCCTCCACCAGCGATCCGTCGCAAACAGCGTCGGCGACGGCCTCGATGTCGGGAGTCAGCGGCCGGTCGTCCCGCAGCCGCGGCGACAGCGACCGCACGAACTCCCGCGCTGCGCGCACGCCGACCCCGGGTTGCAGCGGCGCGAGGAACTCGACGCCCTGCGCGCCGGCGAGCAGCTCGATCGCGAGCACACGTTCCCCGTTTTCGAGCACTTGCCAGGCCTTCAACCCGGAGGCGTTTCCCATCGAGACGTGATCCTCCTGCCCGGCGCTCGTCGGGATCGAGTCCACCGCGGCCGGGTGCGCGAGGACCTTGTTCTCGCTCACCAGCGAGGCCGCGACGTACTGCGGGATCATGAAGCCCGAGTTGAGCCCGCCGTCGCCGGTCAGGAAGGCCGGTAGGCCACCGGAGAGGCTCGGGTTCACCAACCGCTCCACCCGCCGTTCGGCGATGTCGGCGAACTCCGAGACCGCCATCGCCAGGGCATCCAGCGCGAACGCGAGCGGCTGCCCGTGGAAGTTCCCGTTCGAGACGAGCATGCGGTCCTCGACGAGCACGAGCGGGTTGTCCGTCGCGGCGTTCAGCTCGGTCGAGACCGTCCTCGCCGCGTAGTCGAGCAGATCGCGCGAGGCACCGTGCACCTGCGGCGCGCAGCGCAGCGAGTACGCGTCCTGGACCTTGTCGCACCAGCGGTGGGACTCGTTGATGGCGGAGTCCTCGAGCAACTGGAGCACGTTCGCCGCCGAGTCGGTCTGGCCCTGGAGCGGGCGCAGGGCGTGCACCTGCGGCAGAAAGCTCGTGCGGGAGCCCTGGAGCGCTTCGAGCGACTGGGCGCAGGCGATGTCGGCCACCTTCGCGAGTCGGCGAGCTCGCACGATGCCCAGGGCGCCGAACGCGGCCATGAACTGCGTACCGTTCACGAGGGAGAGCCCCTCCTTCGCTTGCAGCCGGACGGGCTCGAGGCCGACTTCCGCCAGCGCCTCGGCTCCGGACAGGCGACGGCCGTCGACCGTCGCCTCGCCCTCCCCGATCAGTGGCAGCGCGAGGTGCGCAAGCGGCGCGAGATCGCCGCTGGCGCCGACCGAGCCCCGGCTCGGGACGTGGGGGAGGACGCCGCGGTTGAGGCACTCGACGAGCAGCTCGACGGTCTGGATCCGCGCCCCCGAGTAGCCCTTTGCAAGCGCGTTTGCGCGAAGCAGCATCGCTGCACGAACGATCTCGTCCGGGTAGGGCTCGCCGACCCCGCAAGCGTGGCTGCGCAGCAGTCGTAGCTGCAGCTCCTCAGTCAGCTCCTCGGGAATCGAGCGCGAGACGAAGCGCCCGAAGCCGGTATTGACGCCATATGTGTGCTCTTCGCGGCCGTGCGCGGCGTGCTCGACGATCTCGCGCGCGGCGGCCATTCGCTCCCGCGCCGAGTCGGCGAGGCTGACCGTCCGGCCGCCGAGCGCGACCTCCCAGACGTCGTCCAGAACGAGATCGTCGCCCGTCAGCGCCTTCCTCTCGATCACGCGGCGAGTCTATCCCGCACCTGCGGTGGTTCCCGGCGGCGCGAGCACTCCTCACTACGGTTCGCCCGGCCTCCTCCCCAGGCGAGCGTATCGGTGAAGTCCGCGCGCGTCTGTGCCGGGTTCGTGACGAAATCGTGACGCCCGCCCCGCCGTTCGCCGACCTTCAGTCCAGGAGCCGCAGCTCGAGCACGCGCGAGGCGTCGAAGCCGTCGATGCGCAACGCCGCACCTGCCGCGGCGGCGGCAGCGCCCGCCGGCATCAGTCCGACAAGCTCGGACCCGACCACCTCCGCCCCGCGTGCCGCAGCCTCCGTCTCGACACGCGCAACGATGTCGTGCAGCGCCGCGGCCTCCCAGTCCTCGACGTTCATGCTCACCTGCACGAGCCCGGCCGACGGGAGGTCGAGCCCGAGCGCCCGCACGCCCACAAAGCCGCCGCCTCGCTCGCGCACCAGAGCAGCGATCTCCCTCGCCGCCTCGAGCGTGCCGCGCAGGTTGACGTTGAACGCGATCAGGGGCCGGCGCACCCCGACCAGCACGCCGCCCGCGGCCTCCGACAGCCGCCGGGGCCCGAACTCCGGCGCGAGCTCCCCGGCGTCGACGCGTCGCTGCAGCTCGTCGGGACCGCCACTACGGAAGAACGCCGGACGGCGGCCCTCGCCGAGGTCGCCGTACAGGAACACGGGCAGCGAGAGCTCCTCACCGACCCGCCGCGCCAGGTCAAGCCCCGCCCCGCGCGCCGCCTCCGCGTCCGCGGGGTCGAGCGGCACGACGGGCACGACGTCCGCTGCGCCGATGCGCGGGTGTGCCCCCTCGTGCCGCCGCAGGTCGATGAGCTCCGCGGCGCAGGCGATCCCCGCGAGCAGCGCCTCGACGAGCTCCTCGGCCGACCCGACCAGGGTGAAGACCGAGCGGTTGTGATCCGTGTCCGCGTGGACGTCGAGCAACCGGGCATGGGACCCGAGGGCGTCGGCGAGCGCGTCGATGGTCGTACGGTCTCGCCCCTCCGAGAAGTTCGGGACGGACTCGAGCGGCCGCAGCACGCGCGTAGTCTAGGAACGTGAAGGCGTACTACGACCGCCGTGCGCCGGAGTACGACGACTGGTGGCGAGGCTCCGGTCTCTTCGCCGATCGCGACCGTCCCGCCTGGAACGAGGAGGTCGAGGCGCTCTGCAGCGCGATCGCATCACTCGAGCCCGCGCGCACGCTCGACGTCGCCTGCGGAACCGGGTTCCTCACCCGCCACCTGCGCGGCGAGGTCGTCGGCCTCGACCAGAGCGAAAGCATGCTCGAGGTGGCGCGCCGCCAGGCACCGAGCGCCACCTTCGTCCGTGGAGACGCGCTGTCGCTCCCGTTCGACGACGGAGCCTTCGAGCGCGTCTTCACCGGCCACTTCTACGGTCACCTCGAGCCGGAGCAGCGCGAGCGCTTCGTCGCCGAAGCACGCCGCCTGGCGCCCGAACTGGTCGTCGTCGACTCCGCCCTGCGTGAGGACGTCGAGCCCGAGGAACAGCAGGAGCGCGTCCTCAAGGACGGCTCGCGCTGGGAGGTCTACAAGCGCTATTTCGAGCCGGATGCGCTCGCCCGCGAGCTCGGCTCCGGCCGGACGCTGTTCGCGGGCCGCTGGTTCGTCGCCGTCCGCTCTTGACGCGGCGGCACTCGCGCTACCGCTCCATCGCCTCCCTCCAGCGCGATCAGCGCGTCTGCCGCGCATGCGCCGAGGCCGGCTACCCGCTCGAGTCGCTCTCGATCGTCCAGCCGTATGAGGGTCAGCGCGCCTACATGTTCGGCCAGGCGCCGGGCGCGGTGGAGGGCGAGCAGCGTCGGCCGTGGCGCGGCAGAGCCGGCCGAACGCTGCGACGGTGGCTCGAGCTCGACGAGGACCACTTCTACGCGACCTTCTACTGCGCCTCGGTGACGCGCTGCTATCCGGGCAAGGCGCCGACCGGCCGCGGTGATCGCACCCCGACGCCGCGTGAGCAGGAGCTCTGCGAGTTCTGGCGCACGTGGGAGCTCGAGCTCATCCGGCCGCGCCTGATCGTCCCCGTCGGCGGGCTGGCCGTTCGGCGGCTTCTTGGGCTGAAGAGCGTGACCGAGTGCGTCGGTCAGCATTTCGAGCACGACGGTGTGACGGCGATCCCACTCCCCCACCCGTCCGGTGCCAGCAGTTGGCTCAACGACCCGGCGAACCGCGCCCGGGTCACCGAGGCCGCCGAGCTGATCCGGGCCGAGCTTCTCCGGCTCGACCTCGAGCGTGGCGGCGAGGCAAAGGCCCGGCGCTAGATTTCGAGGGTGCAGGAGACACCCCGCTATCGCAACACGTTCGCGCGGTTGCTGGGGTTCCTTCGGCCCTACAAGGTCTCGCTGATCGTCTCGATCGTGCTGGCCGCGGGGTCGCAGGGTGCCGCAATCGCGCTCATCTGGCTGACGAAGAACGTCATCGACGACGCGCTCGCCCAGCGTGACCGCGAGAAGCTCTGGCTCTACGTCGGCGCGGTCGTCGCCTGCGGGATTCTGCGTGCCTCGCTGATGGCGGCCCGCCGCCTGATCTCCGGCCGCCAGGCGCTCGCGGTCGAGATGGATATGCGGCAGGGACTCTTCGCGCACCTCATCCGGCTGTCGTTCGGCTTCTACGACCGCCACCAGACCGGACAGCTGATGTCGCGCGCGACCGTCGACCTCCAGGGGGTCCGGTTCTTCCTCGGCTACGGCCTGATCTTCCTCTTCCAAAACGTGATCACCGTCGTGTCGGTGACGGTCGTGCTGCTCGTATTCGAGTGGAAGCTCGCACTGATCGCGCTGGCGATCACGCCGGTGCTCGTCGTTCTCGCCTACCGCTACAGCCACATCGCCCACCCGACCCTGCGCGAGGTGCAGCAGAAGCTGGCCGATGTCGCGACGGTCGCGGAGGAGAACATCGTCGGCGTCCATGTGGTGAAGTCGTTTGCGCAGGAGCCGCAGGAGTCGGCGAAGTTCCATGCGCGGTCGGAGGCGGTCTTCCGGGAGACCGTGAAGGCGAACCGGCAGCGCGCAACGTACGTGCCGTTCATCTCCTGGGTGCCGCTGTTGGCACAGGCCGCCGTCCTCCTCGTCGGGGCCCGGATGGTGACGAGCGGTGAGCTCACGGTGGGCGGCTTCGTAGCCTTCAACCTCTACCTCGGCATGCTCGTGATGCCGCTGCGCTCGCTCGGAATGTGGATCGGGCAAGCTCAGCGCGCGACCGCTTCGGGCGAACGGATCTTCCAGATCATGGACGAGCCGCCCGAGATCGCCGAGCGACCAGGCGCGGCGGCGCTGCCGGATGGGCCAGGCGAGGTGCGCTTCGAGAACGTTCGCTTCGAGTACCTCGAGGGGCGGCCGGTGCTCGAGGACGTCGACCTCGAGATCGCGCCCGGCCGCACGATCGCGCTGATCGGCCAGACCGGCTCCGGCAAGACGACCCTCACGTCGCTCGTGCCGCGCTTCTACGACGTCACCGGCGGCCGCGTGTTGCTCGACGGAGTGGACGTGCGCGAGGTCACGCTGCGGTCGCTGCGGCACGCGGTCGGCGTGATCCCGCAGGACCCGTTCCTCTTCTCGGCGAGCGTGCGCGAGAACATCACCTTCGGCGCGCCCTACCTCGGCGACGACGAGGTCGAGCGGATCGCGCGGCTCGCACAGGCCCACGAGTTCGTCGCCGAGCTACCGGACGGCTACGACACGGTGATCGGGGAGCGCGGGATCACGCTCTCCGGAGGGCAGCGGCAGCGGCTCGCAATCGCGCGGGCGCTCGCGGTCGACCCGCGGGTCTTGATCCTCGACGACGCGACCGCTTCCGTGGACGCGACCACGGAGGCGAAGATCCGAGTCGGCCTGCGCGAGGCGATGCGCGACCGGACGACGCTGATCATCGCGCATAGGCTCTCGACCATCGCCCTCGCCGACGAGATCGTCGTGCTCGACGAGGGCCGCATCTGCGCCCGCGGCACGCACGACGAGCTGCTCGGGACGAGCGCCGTGTACCGCGACATCTACGAGCAC
>Ga0173483_10000248_pt1 | contig 14568 bp, 10 predicted proteins | sample NitcycUS178409R2_FD_122621 | JGI IMG/M metagenome (GOLD analysis project Ga0173483, IMG submission 122621) | Soil microbial communities from Arlington Agricultural Research Station in Wisconsin, USA - Nitrogen cycling UWRJ-S178-409R-2 (version... | ecosystem: Environmental > Terrestrial > Soil...
CCGAGCATCGCGATCCGGTGGTCGCCCTGGGAGCTCATCGAGCCGCCCTTGGGGCGCGTGGGAACGCCTCGGATCTCGAGGCCGTCCTCCGTAGCTGTGACCCGGGCGCCGAGGGCGCGCAGCGACGCCGTCACGGTCTCGATGCGGTCGGTCTCCTTCACGCGGAGCTCCCGAGCACCCTCGACGCGGCTCGTCCCGTGGGCAGAGGAAGCGGCGAGCGCGAAAAGCGGCAGCTCGTCGACCAGGAGCGGTACCTCGTCGCCGGTCACGGTCGTCGCGACGAGCTCGGCCGAGAGGATCTCGACGTCGCCGACCGGCTCGCCGCCGCTGCGGTGTCGGTGGAAGATCGTCACGCGCGCGCCCATGCGCGCGAGGACGTCGAGGAGCCCGGTGCGGCGGGGGTTGAGACCGACGTCGTGGATCGTCAACTCCGAGCCGGGAAGCAGCGTCGCGGCCACGATGAACGGCGCGGCAGCCGAGAAGTCGCCGGGGACGACGACCTCTCCGAGCGAGATGCGCTCGGCCGGGCCGACCGAGATGCGGCGCTGCTGGCGCCTCACCTGAACGCCACCGGCCTGCAGCATCAGCTCGGTGTGATCGCGCGTCGGCAGCGGCTCGACGACCGTCGTGCGGCCCTGCGCGTAGAGCCCCGCGAGCAGGACGCACGACTTCACCTGTGCACTCGCGACCGGCAGCTCGTAGCGGATGCCGTGGAGCTCGCCGCCGTCGATCGTCAGCGGCGGCGTGCCGTCGGTGGTCTCCACCACGGCGCCCATCTGCGCGAGCGGTCCGGCGATCCGCTCCATCGGGCGCCGCCGGAGCGAGTCGTCACCGGTCAGCTCGAAGCGACCGGGCTCGCCGGCGAGGATCCCGGCCAGCAGGCGGATCGTCGTACCGGAGTTGCCGCAGTCGATCGGCTCGCCGGGATCCCGGAGGCCGCGGAGGCCGACGCCCTCGATGCGCAGCGCGTCCACCTCGTCGTCGTGGACCGTGGCCCCGAGCGCGCGAACGGCACCGATGGTCGCCTCGGTGTCCTGCGAGCGGCCGAAGCCGCGGACAATCGTCTCCCCGTCGGCGATCGCTCCGAGCAGGACGGCCCGGTGCGAGATCGACTTGTCGCCCGGGACGGCGATGTGGCCGCGCAGGGCGGCCGCCGGGGCGATCTTCACGGCGCCAGCACCGGCGAGACGACGACGCCGTAGCCCTGGGACTCGAGCAATGCGGCCGCTCGCTCGGCCTCGCTCTTGCCGGTCACGAGCAGCGTCAGCGTCCCGCCGCGCTCCGGTGAGACGTGGTGGAGCTCGAAATCCTCGATGTTGATCCGCTGCGCGCCGAGCGCCTGGGTGATCGCGGCCAGCACGCCAGGACGGTCGGGGACATGGACGCGCAGTTGGTGCAGCTGTCCTGGATCGGGGTACGCATCGGCCAGCATCTGGCGACGGTTGCCCGCGGCCTCGCCGATCCAGCGGGCGAGGAATCCGGCGTCCCCGGCCTCGAGCGCGGCCTCCAGCTGCTCGATCCGGCGGCGGTGCTCGGCCAGCGACTCACGGAGCGGCGCGGCGTTCTCGACGAAGATGTCGACCCAGATGCGCGGGTTGGCGCCCGCCACTCGCGTCATGTCGCGCAGCGATCCGCCCGCTGCCGCGAGCGGCTCGTGCCCCTCGACGCGCGTGGCGCCCGCCTGGTTGACGAGCAGGTTCGCGAGCGCGTGCGGCAGGTGGCTGGTTAGCGCCACGAGACGGTCGTGCGCCTCCGGGTCGACTGCGACCGGCGTGGCTCCGAGCGCCGAGACGAACCCGTGAACGAGCCGGTGGCGGGCAGGATCGGTCTCCGCGGCCGGGGTCAGGAACCAGGTTGCACCTTCGAAGAGCTCCGCGTTGGCGTGCTCGGGGCCGCGCGCCTCCGAGCCGCAGACGGGGTGCCCGCCGACGAAGCGGGTCGAGCCGCGCGCCACCGTCGAGACGCCGGCCTTCGTCGAGCCGACGTCGGTGACGGTCGTCTCGTCAGTGGTCGCACCGAGCACCGCCTGCACCTGGGCGGCGAGCTGCGCGACGGGCGCCGCAACGACGGCGAGCTCGGCACCGGCGACGGCTGCCTCCAACGAGGGCGCGCGCTCGTCGACGGCGCCGCGGTCCGCGGCGGCACCGAGCGCAGCCTCGTCGGGATCGAAGCCGGCGACCTCCTTCACCACCCCGGCGCGCTTTGCCGCGAGCGCGACCGAGGCCCCGATGAGGCCGGTCCCGACGATCGCGAGGCGCCGAAGCTCCACGGGGGCCAGGCTAACCGCGCAGCGCGGGCGCGGGCAGGCGGTCACAGGCGGGTCCCATCCCTAACCCCCACCCACCCGGGGATCGATCACGCTAGCGGCGAAGGTGTGACGTGTGTGTGTCGCGGGCGTGGCGGAGGTGTGGCTATTCGTCCACACCGCGCGGCGGCGAGCCCAGCAGCCTCAGCCGATCTGCTTGCCGAGCAGCTCCGCGATCTGAGCCACTTCGCGGGCGAACTCGCCGAACTCCGCGGTCGGAATCTGCTGCGGCCCGTCGCACAGCGCCTGTTCGGGATTCGGGTGCGACTCGACGATGATCCCGTCTGCCCCTACTGCTGCGCCCGCTCGGGCGAGCGGCAGAACGAGGTCGCGCCGACCGGCCGCGTGCGACGGGTCGACGATCACCGGCAGGTGCGTCTCGTGCTTGAGCACGGCCACGGACCCCAGGTCGAGCGTGTAGCGCGTGGTGCGCTCGAACGTCTTGATCCCGCGCTCGCAGAGCACGATCCGCTCGTTGCCCTCGCGCGCGACGTACTCGGCCGCCATCAGCAGCTCCTCGACCGACGCCGACGGCCCGCGCTTGAGCAGCACCGGCTTGTCCGCCCGGCCAACCTCGGCCAGGAGCATGAAGTTCTGCATGTTGCGCGCGCCGATCTGGATCACGTCGGCCGCCTCGAGCACCGCCTCCACGTGCCGCGGGTCCATCAGCTCCGTCACGACCGGCAGGCCCGTCTCCTCGCGGGCCTCCTGCAGGATCGTGAGCGCGTCCTCCCCGAGCCCCTGGAAGGTGTACGGCGACGTGCGCGGCTTGAACGCACCGCCCCGCAGCCACGTCGCTCCCGCCGCCGCGACCGCCCGCGCCGTCTCGAGCGTCTGCTCCCGGTACTCGACCGTGCACGGCCCCGCGATCAGCCCGAAGTACTCGTCCCCGATCTTGCGGCCGTCGACCTCGATCACCGTCGGGTCCGGCGAGACCTCGCGGGAGACAAGCTTGTACGGCTTCAGGATCGGCAGGACCTGCTCGACCCCGGGGTAGCCCTCCAGAGGCAACGTCGCCAGCAGCTCGCGCTCGCCGATCGCGCCGATCACCGTCGACTCGCGCCCGCGCGACACGCGTGCGTCAACCCCGGCTTCCTGCAGCCGCGCGAGCACGTGCTCGGTCTGGTCCGGCGTCGCGCCGGTCGCCATCACGATCAGCAGTTCCGGGGATCCGTTCGTTGCCACGGCCATCTCAGGCTACCGCCGAGGTAAGTACCCACTGCGGGTTGCCATACTGACCCGGATGCGCATCTTCAGCGGGATCCGGGCCTCGGGCGAGAAGACGCTCGGCAACTACAGCGGCGCCTACCGCCAGTTTCTCGCCAGGCAGGAGGAAGCCGACGCGTTCTTCTGCATCGTCGACCTCCACTCGATCACGACGCCGTTCGAACCGGACGCGCTGCGCGAGGCGACGCTCGACGGCGCGGCGATGCTCTACGCCGTCGGCCTCGACCCCGACCGCTCGACGATCTTCGCCCAGAGCCACGTCACGGCCCACGCCGAGGCCGCCTGGCTGCTCGGCTCGGTGGCGAGCTTCGGCGAGCTCCGGCGGATGACGCAGTTCAAGGACAAGGCCGCCGAGCAGGATTTCGTCTCCGCCGGCCTTTTCAACTACCCCGTCCTGATGGCCGGCGACATCCTGCTCTACCAGGCGGACGTCGTTCCTGTGGGCGACGACCAGCGCCAGCACGTCGAACTCACGCGCGACATCGCCGAGCGCTTCAACCAGCGCTTCGGCGAGACCTTCGTCGTCCCGGAGGTGTCGATTCCGGAGCAGGGCGCCCGGATCAAGAACCTGCAGGAGCCCGAGCGGCTGATGTCCACGACACGCGGAGCGCCGCAGGGAGTCGTGCGCGTGCTCGACCCGCCCGACGTCGTGCGGAAGAAGTTCAAGACCGCGGTCACCGACTCGGGCACCGATGTCCGCTACGCGCCGGACGACAAGCCGGGGATCTCGAACCTGCTGGAGATCATGTCGGTGGCGACCGGGGACGACATCTCGAGGCTCGAGGCTCGCTACGACGGCGGCGGCTACGGGCGCTTCAAGGACGAGGTGGCGGAGGCGGTGGTCGAGCTCTTCACACCCGTGCGTGCCCGCTACGAGGAGCTGCGCGGGGACGAGTCGCAGCTGAAGACACTCCTCGCCCGCGGCGCCGAGAAGGCGCGCGAGAGCTCCGCGCCAACGCTCGAGACCATGTACGAACGCATGGGCTTCGTCAGGCTCTAGAGCGCCCGAACCACAGGTGGGCACTGGTGTCAGGTTGGTGCATGAGCCTGCGCTCGGTTGCCTTCATTCGCACCGAGGTATAGGTTCCTCGGCGGCTTTTCGAGTCAACGGGGAGAGGAGCATCTTGATGAGACGTTGGGTCCGCTGGCTCGCGCCCGCATTGGTCGGCGCGGCAGCGATCATCCTTACCGTCGCGGCTGGCACGGCGACGGCTCGAGGCGACGGGCGACCGGTCGAGAAGGTCGTCATGTTCGCCTCCGACGGCATGCGCCCGGACCTGATGGAGCGCTATGCGAAGCAGGGCTTCATGCCCACCTACAAGAAGCTGATGAAGGACGGCGTCACCGGCGCCAACGGCATGGTCCAGGCCTTCCCGCCGAACACGGGCGTGGGCTGGTACACGATGGCGACGGGCACCTACCCGTCCGAGCACGGCTCGACGAACAACACCTACTTCCGCAGCGGCGACACGTTCAGCAACCGGACGTCGTTCTCCGCGGCGGGCACGATGCAGGCGGACACCATCGCCAACGCCGCCGAGCGTGCAGGCAAGAAGGTCGCGCAGATCGACTGGGTCGGCGGTGCGGCGGCCAACATCCAGGGACCGACCGTCGACTTCACGAACTTCTTCTCCAACCGCGGCGTGCTCGTCGGCCAGGCCGACGCGACCGAGCAGGCCGGCTCCGCCTTCTTCGGCGTGACCTACCAGGTCTCGACCGCGCCGGTCGCGGCCTCGGGGTGGAGCAGCGTTCCGACCGGCGACCCGGCGGCAGCGCCCAAGGAGACGACCTGGACGATCCCGACCACGTTCGGGGCGCAGAACCCGACGCGGACGTACAACGTCTACTTCTACGACAGCGTCACCGGCGGCGGCGCGCGCTACGACCACGCGATCGTCAGCCCGGTCGGCAAGACCGGGGCGTCACCGTCGGTCGACCTGAAGGTCGGCGACTTCCTTCCGATCAAGCTCACCGGCGCGAACGGGCTGATCGGCGCCCGCGCCGGCCAGACGGTCGGCCACTACGTGAAGCTGATCTCGCTCGCGTCCGACCTGAGCAACTTCAAGCTCTACGACACCTCGCTCGCGCGCGCGATCGCCAAGTGCGGCACGCCGTGCAACGGCCTGCCCGCCGGCGGCCCGGGTGAGGACCGACTCGAGAAGTACATCGCCGACAACCTGCTGCCGTGGGCAGCCGCCGACTTCGCGCCGCTCGAGGGCGGCGTGGTCGACGAGGACACCTACATCGAGCAGGGCCGCGACCTCGAGCGGGCCTACAGCCTGCAGGTGATCAACTACATCCTCGGGACGCTGCAGCCCGACACCGACCTCGCGATGGTCGGCTACCCGTTCACGGACGAGGTATCGCACCAGTTCATGGGCCTCGTCAGCCCCACCGACGCCAACGGCAGGCCGAACCCCTGCTACGACGTCACGCCGCGGTTCGACGACGTCCAGTGCACCGGCCGCGGCACGGCCAACCGCGTCGCGATCCGCGAGGGCTACATCCGCAGCGGCTACGTCGATGCGGACGAGAAGCTCGGCATCACGCGCGAGCTGATGGGCGGCAACCCGACCACGTTCGCCGGCTCCGACCACGGCTTCGCGCCGCAGTCGTACGCGGTGAACGCGCAGGCGGTGTTGAACGCCGCCACGGTTCACAACACGGTCACGAACACGGACGTCTCGCTTCACGCGAGCAATGCGAACGCCGCGAACTGCGGAGCCGCGACCAGCGACCTGACGAAAGCCTGCTGGGCCGGCGGGACGATCCAGGTCTACGTGAACACGACCCTCCCGAACGGCATCACCTACGCGGCCGTGCGAACGGCGGCGCGGAACGCGTTCGTCAACGTGACCGACCCGGCGAACCCGGGCGTGCAGGTGATCTCGCAGGTCCTGAACAAGGAGGACCTGCGCAACGTCGACGGCTCCGACTCGCTGCATCCGAACCGCAGCGGCGACATCGTGGTGATCACGCGGCCGCCTTACCAGTCGGACGCGGGCACGAACGGCCAGGTGATCGCGCTGTCCCACTTCTTCGGACAGCACGGCTACGAGCCGAACTACGTCGACCTGGCGAACAACATCAACATGCACGCGGTGTTCGTCCTGGGCGGCCCCGGAGTCGACAAGAAGAACGGCATGACAGGCCTCAGGGCGATCGACGTCGCACCGACGATCTCGTTCCTGATGGACATCCCGGGCCCGCAGAACGCCCGCGGCCGGATCCTCTTCGACGCCGTCTCCAACACGGCCGACCTGCGTGAGGTCACGATCCTCGACATCAGCGACTACCACGGGCAGCTGCCGCCGCTGACCGAGGCATCCGACAACCTGGCGGCGCCGCTCGTCAACCCGACCTTCACCATCGGTGGGTCGGCGTTCCTGAAGAAGTACTTCGAGCTCTACGAGGCCGAGGCGGCCCTCTCGGGCAAGAACGCTTCCGGCCCCGTGATCGAAATGGCCGCCGGCGACTCCGTCGGAGCAACGCCGCCGATCTCGAACGCCTTCGGTGACACGCCCACGATCGAAGTGATGAACATGATGGGCATCGACATCGACGGCCTCGGGAACCACAACTTCGACCGAGGCGCCGACTACCTGCGCAACACGCTGATTCCGCTCGCGGACTTCCCGTACGTCTCCGCGAACGTGGTGGACGCGAACGGGAACACCCCGGCCGAGTGGTCGAAGTCACACATCTTCGACCTCGGGCGCGGGATGAAGGTCGGCTTCGTCGGCTTCACGAACGACGACGCGTCGACGCTGACCAAGCCGGGCGCCTTCGATCCGTTCCCGGTGCCGCTCGGCGACCCGATCCCGGCCGTGAACGCCGAGGCGGCGCGGATCGCCGACCGTGTGAACGCCGTCGTGGCGATGGGCCATTACGGCGCCACCGGCGGCACGCTGACTGAGCCCACCGGGCCGCTGGCGAACCTCGCCGACGGCGTCTCGAACGTGGACGCTGTGATCGGCGACCACACCGACTTCCAGGTCCTGGCGACCAGGTCGAACGGTGTGCTCGTCACGGAAAACCGCAGCAAGGGGCTCCGCTTCACGCGGGTAAGGCTCGTGCTCGCGCCCGGCCAGGGCGTCGTCTACAAGACGGCCGACTTCCACAAGCCGTGGAACATCGGCGTGACGCCCGACGCTGCGATTCAAGCCAGGATCGACGAGCTGAACGCGGCGCTGCTGCCAATTCTCGGCACGCAGGTCGGCGACTCAAACGTGGCCATCCCACGGGCCGACTCATGCGCGGCCGCAACCGGCCGCACCGACGGCCGCGCGTGCGAGTCGCTCGTCGGCGACGTGGTCACGGACGCGATGCGTCAGCAGTACGGCACGGACTTCGCCATCACGAACTCCGGCGGACTCCGCGACAACATGACCTGCCCGCCGACGGACAGCGCGACGGACTTCTGCCCGGCCAGCCTGTACCCGTTCGCGTCGGGCCACTTCCCGATCACGCGCGGGCAGGTGCTCGCGGTGCTGCCGTTCGGCAACCAGTCGGCAACGGCCAACGTCGACGGGGTGCTCCTGAAGGAGTTCCTCGAGACGGCGGTCGCACCGCCGCCGACGACCGGCACCGGTCGCTTCGGCCAGTTCTCGGGCCTCTGCGTCCGGTACAACATCGAGGCCCCGGCCAAGCAGTTCGACGCGGCCGGGAACGGAATCCTCGGGACGGGTAGCCGCGTCACGAACGTCGTCCGCCAGGCGGCCGACGGCACCTGCGACTTCGCAGCCGGCCCGCCCGTCGGGCTGACGGCGGCGGATCACTACACGCTCACCATCAACGACTTCATGATGACGGGCGGGGACGGATACCCGAATGTGAGGACGAGCGCGGCCACGCAGGACCTGCTCGACCAGGACGTTGCCGACTACATGGCGACGCTGCCCGGCGGCACGGTCACGCCGACCATCCAGGGACGGGTCAAGTGCTTCGACCCGACCCCGGCGGCGCCCAACTGCGTCGTCGGCTCGACCTAGGCAGGCCGCTAGGGAGCTACTGGAGCCCGCCGCCTCGTGCGGCGGGCTCCGACTCCCACCAGTGCGGCGAGCAACAGGGCCGCGGCAGCAACCCCCGCGAGGGCGAACAACCAGGTGGGGGTTCCACCGCCTTCCTTGCCGGCGACGCGGTCCGGCGCGTAGCCGAGGAAGCCGTTGATCGCGAAGCGCTTGCCGTCCGCCAGGCCTGGCACGCGCCACGTGAAGATGCGCTGGATCCGGTCGGGATGCTCACGCACTCCCTCCGGCGGCTCGCCGGCGGTCCAGTGGATGCGGTGGTCGTGCCACTCGTAGGTGACACCGGGGGTGACGCGGTGCCAGCTCGGCGGCGCGCCGGCGTCGGCGGCTCCCGGTGCGAGCGGCCGCGGCCGGCGGAAGCGGTTCAGGTGCGCGGCGGGCGAGCGGGTGTTCGCCCAGACGCCCTGCTTGTCGAAGCGAAGGTACGGCTCGCCCTCGTAGCCGAGGACGACGATCGTCTTGCCGCTGTAGTTGCTGATGCGGAGCCGGTCGTCGCTACCTAGTACGACCGCGTCGACCCCGAGCACCGGCGGTTCGAGGGCCGAGACCGTGGAGACGTAGCCGGTCAAGGTGCTCCCGCGGTGTCCCGAGGCGTCGCCCGGAAGTACCAAGGCGGTTAGAAAAAGCACGATCGCAGCCCTTTTCATCGCGCTGCAGTCTGCCGGAACGGTGTCGCTTGGACTACCCCATATCGGGCTCTAGATTCGCGCCCGAAGCCTCGCCAACCACCGAGGAGGGCTCATGAAGGGGAGACGGAGGAGCGTCCTAGCTGCGCTTGCGGTCGTGGCGCTCGCTGCGGCCGTCGTGCTCGGCGTGTCGTCGCGCTCGGTCGGCACCAAGCCGGCTGCGGCGGCGCCCGCGAGCGGGTGCACGTTCGCCAACGGCATCAAGCACGTGATCCAGATCCAGTTCGACAACACGCACTTCCTGCGGGACAACGGCAACGTCCCGTCCGACCTCGAGCAGATGCCGCACCTGCTGAACTTCATCAAGGGCAACGGCACACTGCTGACCGACGACCACACGGTCCTGATCTCGCACACCGCGACCGGGATCCTCTCGACCCAGACCGGCGTCTACCCCGACCGCATGGGGCAGCCGGTCTCGAACAGCTTCCGGTACTTCACTCCGAGCGGGGCGAGCCGCACCGGCGTCGCGTTTGCGTACTGGACCGCGCCGCTCTTCGACCCGGCCGGGCCCCCGTTCCCGCCCGCCGGTCAGACCGACCTCACACCGGAGATGATCAACGAGAACGGCAAGATCGCGCCGGCTCCGTGGGTGCCGTTCACCCGCGACGGCTGTGATGTCGGCGAGGTCGCGACGGCGAACACGATCCTCGAGAACACGGGCATCGACATCCCGTCGTTCTTCGGCCCCGGGTCGCCCGAGGCGATCCAGGCGAACGCGGACAGCCCCGGCGCGTCGGCGACGCAGACGTTTGCCGACTACGTCGGCCTCGGCGTCCACTGCGCCCAGGTCTCGGCGATCTGCTCCGCCTCGACCCACGCGCATGCCGACCTGCTGCCGGACGAGCCGGGCGGTTACAGCGGGTTCAACGCCCTGATGGGCGCGAAGTACGTCGACCCCGTGATCCAGCCGAACGGGCCGATGACGGACCTGAACGGCAACGTCATCCAGGACCAGAACGGGCACGTCGGCTTCCCCGGCTTCGACGGGATGGAGGCCACGGTCTCGCTCTCCTGGGTCGCGCAGATGCAGGAGGCCGGGATCCCGGTGACCTACGCGTACATCTCGGACGCGCACGACGCGCACGGCACCTCGGGGAACATCCACTTCGCATACGGCCCCGGTGAGTCCGGCTACACCCAGCAGCTGCACGACTACGACCACGCGTTCGAGCAGTTCTTCAACCGCCTCGCCGCGGACGGGATCAACAAGTCGAACACGCTGTTCCTGTTCACGGTTGACGAGGGCGACCACTTCGTCGGCGACCAGCCCACCCCGGCGGGCTGCGACGGCGTCACCACCCCGTGCAACTACAACCGCGTGGGCGAGATCAACGCGGACCTGCGCCGGATGGTCCTGACGCAGTTCGGCGACCCGACCAACTTCACGGTCCACTCGGACGACGCACCGAACGTCTACATCACGGGCAACCCGTCGCAGACGGCTCCGGTCACCCGGAACCTCGAGCGCGAGATGTCGCACCTCAGCTGGCTGAACCCGTACACGGGGTCGGTCCAGAACAACATCATCGTCGCGCAGGCCGACAAGACCGAGATGAAGACGCTCCACATGGTCACCGCGGACCCGGCAAGAACGCCGACGTTCACCCCGTTCGCGGATCCGGACTGGTTCTTCTTCGCCACCGGTGGGGCGGCGTGTGCAACGCCCGCCACCTGTGCGTCGATCCCCGCGCGGACGAGCCAGAGCTTCGCGTGGAACCACGGCGACATCCAGGACGAGATCGCCTCGACCTGGGCCGGGTACGTCGGGCCGGGGATCAGGAACCTCGGCGAGGACAACGACGTCTGGACCGACCACACCGACCACCGGCCGACGATGCTGACGCTGCTCGGCCTGAAGGACGACTACCAGACCGACGGCCGTGCGGTCACCCAGATCGCGGACGAGAACGCGCTGCCCGTCAGCCTGCGCGTCCACCATCCGAGCCTCGAGAAGCTGTCGGGGACGTACAAGCAGCTGATGGCGTCGTTCGGCTCCTTCGCGATGGACACGCTGGTCGCGTCGTCGCGTGCCCTGGCAAGCAACTCGCCAGGCGACCAGACCTACACCGACACCGAGAACGCGATTGCGTCGCTGACGAGCCAGCGCGACGCGCTGGCGTCGCAGATCCGGGCGGGAATCAACTCGGCCGAGTTCGACGGCGTCAAGTTGAGCGAGAACCAGATCAAGGACTGGACCCGGGCCGCCGACGACCTGCTCGCGCAGGCGCACGGCCTGGCTGCCTCGTCCTGAGCTGATCCACCTCGGAGGGCTCGAGCTCGCGCCATGCGCCGGGCTCGAGCCCTTCGAGCGTCAGGCCTGCGTAGCGGCTGCGGTGCAGACGCGTGACCGGGTGGCCGACCGCGGCGAGCATGCGCTTCACCTGGTGCTTGCGGCCTTCGTGGATGCTCAGCTGGACGGTGCCCGGGCGGAGGAGCCTGGCTTGGGCGGGCGCGGTCGGGCCGTCGTCGAGGTCGATCCCCGTGCGGAGGCGCTCGAGCGCCTCTTCGGTCGGGTCGTCCTCGACCCGGGCTTCGTAGACCTTCTCGACCTCGTAGCGCGGGTGCGCGAGGCGGTGCGCAAGCTCGCCGTCGTTCGTGAGCAGAAGCGCGCCGGTCGTGTCGGCGTCGAGCCGGCCTACGGGGACGACGCGCGCCGGGTGGTCGACGAGGTCGACGACCGTTCGGCGGCCCTGTGGGTCGCGCGCGGTCGTGACGGTGCCGGTCGGCTTGTGCAGGAGCACGTAAGTCAACGGCTGGAGCTCGACGCGGCGGCCGTCGAGCTCGACGCGGTCGCGGCTCTGGACGAAGGTGTTCAGCTGCCCGGGCTCGCCGTTGACAGTCACCCGGCCGGCCTTGATCAACTCGTCCGCGCCGCGGCGCGAGGCGACGCCCGCCCGCGCGAGGAAGGCGTTCAGCCTCACGGTTGTTGCGGCATGGCGAACGTCTTGCCCCCCGCGGGCCGAACCACAACCCGGCCGCCGGAGGTGTCGTCCCGGATCAGATCGAGGACGATTCGCGCAATCTCGTCGGCGCTGACGAGCCTCGGGACCTCGGCGCGCTCTTTCTCGGTCATCGACGCAAGGCTCCGTTGGACGGCCGGCGTGTCGACCCAGTCCGGGCACACGCAGCTCACGCGGACGCCTCGCGTCTCGCCCAGCGCACCCGCGAGGCGCATCATCCCGGCCTTGGCGACGGCGTACTCCGGTGCGGCGTGAGGGCTCAACCCATAGCCGGCGATCGATGAGACGTTCACGATTGCGCCACCCGCGGTCATCTTGTCGAGCGCGAGCTGGGTGGCGACCATCGCGCTGCGGAGATTGAGGTCGAGGGTGCGGCTCCAGTGCTCGACCGGCGCCTCCGGGTAGTACGGCTCGGGCGCGCCGCCCGCGTTGTTGACCAGGACCCCGAGTTCTGGGACACCGCCGATCAGCGCACGCAGGTCGTCGTCGGCGAGCGCGTCGGCGTGGACGAAGCGGCCGCCCAGCTCCTCTGCGGTGCGCGCTCCCGCCTCGTCGTCGACGTCGGCGACGACGACCTCGGCGCCCGCCGCGGCCAGCGCCCTTGCGATCGCCCGCCCGATCCCGGCCGCCCCACCGGTGACGATCGCGGCCTTGCCTTGGACGTCCACGGCCGGAGTATGGTCTGCGCGTGCCGCACTACGTCTCGCTCATGCGCTGGACGTCCAAGGGTGTGGCGGGCCTGCCCGCGTGGCGGGAGCGGGTCGAGGAGGGCGAGCGGATCGTCGAGGAAGCGGGCGGCTCGCTGGTGGGCGTCTACGTCACGCTCGGGCGCTACGACGTGGTCGAGATCTTCGAAGCGCCCGACGACGACACCGCTGCCGAGATCCTGATGAAGCTCCAGCGCCACGGCGCCGAGCACACGGAGACCCTGCGCGCCTTCACGCGCGACGAAGCCGAAGCAATCATCCGCCGCCTCTAGCGCGTCACACTTTCGTCACCGGGTCGCCACACTTCCGCCGAACAGTGACTGTCACTGTGACTGTCACTGTTGGAGTTGCGCTCAGGCGGGGCGGCGCTCGGCGACCGACTCCAGGCGTTCGCGGATCTCGTCCGTGCTCTCGCCGAGGTCGTCCACGCGCGGCAGCGCGGACAGCGAGTCGAGCCCGAAGACGCGCTCGAAGAGCGGGGTCGCGCGGTACCGAACCGCCCCGCCCACGCCCTCTTCGCGACCGGCCTCGGCGATCAGCCCGCGCTCGACCAACCCGGCGACTACCGAGTCGGCGGCGACCCCGCGGACGCGGGCGATCTCCGGCCGGCTGACCGGGCCGAGGTAGGCGACGATCGCAACCGTCTCGAGCGCCGCAGCAGAGAGCCCCCGCTCGACGGGCCGCTCGAACAGCCGTCCGCACGCCTCGGCGGCTTCGCGCGAGGCGCGGAAGGCCCAGCCACCGGCCACGTGCTCGAGCACGATCCCGCTGCGGCCCTCGGCGTAGCGCTCGCCGAGCAGGCGCAGTGCAGTCTCGACGCGCTCGGCGTCGTCGTTCGCGGCCTCGGCGAGGTCGTCCACCGACAGCGGTTGGGACGCAACGACCAGCAGGGCCTCGATCGTCCGCGCAAGCCGGTCGACCGGGCTCGCGGTGATCAGGCGGAGCGGGCGGTCCATTCCGGTCTCCTCTCCTCGGAAGCAAGCGCGGCCCGGCGCACGCGGATCGGTGCGAAGGGCGCGGCCTGCTCCAGCGCGACCTCTCCCCCGCGCCGGAGCTCCAGCAGCGCCAGGAACGCCACCGCCTGCTCGATTCTCGACATCCCCTCCACTTCCGCGTCGAGGTCGAAGACCCTGCGCCGCGAGAGCACCGCTCGGAAGCGCTGGAGGAACTGCGCCACCGGCGGGAAGCGAAGCTCGAGGTGCGCCAAGGACACCGAAGGAGGCTCAACGGCGAGCGCGCGCAGCGCGGACGCAAGCGAATCGGGCTTCTGCGGGGCCAGCCGCCGCTGCGGCCTGGGCGCCAGCGGCGCAGGCCCGAGACGGAAGAACCGGTCGCTCTCCGCCTCCAGCCGCTCCGCCAGCCAGGCCGCGGCCTCCTTGGCGCGCCGGTACTCGGCCAGGCGCCGTGCCAGCTCCTCGGCCGCCTCCTCGGGCTCGAGCTCGGAAAGCTCGGCCTCCTCGTCCGGGAAGAGCCCGCGCGCCTTCAGCTCCAGCAGCGCCGCCACCAGCACGAGGAACTCTCCGCAGGCCTCGAGGTCGAGCTCCTCGCGCTCCGCGAGCCGCTCCACGAACGCCAAGACGATCCCGGCCACGTCCACCTCGGCCAGGTCGAGCTCCTCCTTCAGGACGAGCGTCAGCAGCAGGTCGAAGGGGC
>Ga0173483_10000252_pt1 | contig 14508 bp, 11 predicted proteins | sample NitcycUS178409R2_FD_122621 | JGI IMG/M metagenome (GOLD analysis project Ga0173483, IMG submission 122621) | Soil microbial communities from Arlington Agricultural Research Station in Wisconsin, USA - Nitrogen cycling UWRJ-S178-409R-2 (version... | ecosystem: Environmental > Terrestrial > Soil...
GGAATTAAAATTCGATAGTCCTTTCGGGTTAGATCGCCTTCACTTGTTATTATGGGGGCATAGTGATCGATTTCCCTCCTGAAAGTATAAAGACGGTAGATCGCAAAGCCAACTGCCACCCATATGATAGTTATAAACCAGCTTAGAGGGTCTACAACCAATAAGTAAATAGCTAAGCCAAGTTTAAGGAATATTCCTACTAAAGGAATAGCTGGAAAGAGAGGTGTCTTGAATCCATATTTTAGCTTATCACCATATATCCTACGGATAGTGATCACCGCAATGTTTACCTGTGTAAATAAGAGCAGAAAAATAACGCCAGCTGCAATGGCTATTTGCGCCAGGGGAAGTCCATAAGCCATTACCGCCATAATAATACCCGATATCAGAATTGCGTTATGAGGCGTCTTATTCTTTGGATGTATCGAACTTAGCTGATGCGGCAGGTTATAATGTCTACCCATTGCAAACGCTACTCTCGCTGAAGAAAAGGAAGTTGCGTTAAGGGCTGCTAATGTAGAGATCATACCTCCACCCAGTATGACAAAAGCTCCGTAAGGCAAGAACAATTCAGCAGCCTTCATTATGCCAAGTTCGCCATAGTTACCGATGAATTTCCATGATGGCATTCCAGGTGGAAATATTGCCCCTATCGAAACAAAAGCAATAAGGCAATACAAAACAACTACTGCGGTCAACGAGATGAATATAGCTTTTGGAATATTTTTCTTTGGATTTTTTACTTCCTCTCCGGTTTGAACAATTACTTCATAGCCTTCAAATGCAATAAATGTCAAGCCCATAGCAGCTACAATTCCAGCTACTCCCATTGGCATAAAATCTGAAAAATTCATTTGCCAATTAGGATGATTATATATACTCCAAAATCCAGCTCCTATCAGGGCAAAGATGATGCCCAGCTGAATTATTGTGACAATATCCCCTGTCTTACCTGTTTCAGACGTTCCCTTAATATTGATATAAGTAAATGCTGCTATGGATGCTACTGCTATTAACTTATCAAATGGAATAATAATTCCAAATAGTGCATGGTTATTATTATCAATAATATGCGTCATCTTTAATAAGCTGCTAAGAAATGAGGCAAAGCTTACAGCATATAGGCTACCTGCAACTATGTGTGCAAACCATGCCATCCAACCACTTATAAAAGCATTTGGTCTTGGCAGTCCTTCTCTAACCCAGAGATAACCGCCACCAGCCTCAGGCATTGCGGAACCTAATTCCGCATATGCCATAGCAGTAAAGAGAGTAATTATCGCATTAATTATAAATGCTATAATAACTGCACTACCTGCAAAACCTATTGCAGTTCCAGTTAGGACAAAGATTGAGCCACCTATCATAGCTGCTACCCCTACCATAATGATATCCAAGAGACTCAATGAGCGAACCAAAGTATGCTTGTGGAGATGATCGGGCGATGATACTTGTGACTCTCTATCGGCACTGCTAGCCAATTAGTATCTGTTTCTTTTGAACTGAGAGATTAAAATGTTACGAGAATTGCTATATATACATATATCTTACTCTGAACAACAACCAAATTTAGTGAAAATGAGAGATATTACAAAACTTTAACAATCTTGAAAATCCAATTTACCGAAATTAGGGATGTTATTAGATTGAATACTTACCAAAGGGCTCATCCAAATTTTATGCTGTTGAAGAGTGATGGCGACACAGAAAAGATGACCTCTTTATAAAAAGATAATTCTCAAATTCCGGATATAAAGAAAGCTATCGCTGAGCATTATAAGAAAAAGTTTCAACCTTAATGTAGCCAAGTACTTGTTAACAAAACGTAAATTGACGAACCTATATTAGAGAAATAGATGCTTGTTGTATGATATAATTTTCGTTTTTTGGTAACTTTCTAAGAAAAGTAACAAGGTATATTTAAAGAATTTAATTTCACCTTGTGCGTAAATCTATACACAAACATGTCTTAGAAACAAGGCTGTTGCGCCTGATAGGACATGCAGAGATGGAAAAAGAGATTGAAAAAAATTGCTCAAGACAAAGATAGATTAGATATAGACACAGAACAACAACAACAACAACAATAACCAGTAGAATTGGATTAAAAGGAATTGAAAAAATAATTCGTCCAAATGCAGCATCACAAATTAGTGCTGGATCAAATGTTGCTCCATTATTGCCAGTCACAAATTCAGAATCCTCCCGTTAATAACTGATTCTTAGACAATATTCCTGCTAGGATTTTTCCTGGGCGGGCTTTATAACCTGGTACGCCGACACCAATTACAATCATCGTACTCTTATCTTTGGCGTGTGGAGAGAAAAACTCAGTGACTGCATCATCATAAAATGTTGAACCTGAAGCACCTATCCCTTGAGCGTAAGCCGATAGGTAAATTTTTCCAGCGATAACACCAGCTTCTAATTGGGATGCCCTATAACCCCTATTACCTAGGGCCTTTAAAACTGACTGCAAGTCGGTCATTAGAAAAAATACGACACTAGCATCACTAAAAAGGGCCTGTCCCAAACAAAGATATCCAGACATATCTCTAGACACATTTATTCCAAGTTGCTCTAGAGAATTTGTAGAACGGTTGAAAAAATAACTTCCACGCTGTAGTCCATTTATGTCATTAACTATCATGTAAACATCGACGGTGCTATCTTGATCTTCTTTAATGAAATCAAGCGGTATGCCTCTCGTTGAGCTATAAAGTATATTGGATAATTGTGTGAAGGAGATTGATGTCCTAGTAAATCGACGCGATGAGCCACGGCGTAGGATAACTTCTCCTAAACTAGTAGAAGGAGGAGCAGATGAGGAAAGCTCTTCATACCTTATTGGTTGAGAATATAATATCGCTGTATTCAAATCTCGTTTCTTAAACGCAGTTGCGCTATTAGCCCAGTCTTTGACTTCTTGTATACTATGAAGGTAGGAAGCATGATGTATTTTCCAGATTTCAGGATACTCGATCTCCCCTTTTTTTGATAACGGTAAAACTTCTGGAGTGGGCAATGAGGGCATCATTTCCTTAGCTTTTATCTCTGGCTCTTTAGATAAACCTATATCAATAGCAGCCATTGCTACTGACGATTCTGTTTTATCATCCAAACGGAGCAGATGATTGACTATATTGTCAATAAACCCCATGATTAAACATGAGTGTACGCTATTAGAGATACAAGTTGCAAGTAAGTTAGCAGCTATAACCCCAGCATCCCAGAACCAGTGGCGATATGAACGAGATTGATACTTCCATGCATTTCTCCATGCAAATGAGGTTAGTACAATTGTAACTGGTGAAGCCATTATATTCCCATTGTCTCCTGCTGCAGAGGATAATTCGGCTCGATAGTCGCCTATACGAAGCTCTGTAAGCGTAAAATCTCCCGGGCAAAAGTGATAAATTCCACTCCTCAAACCAGGTATGTCTTTACAAACAACGTACAACTCAATAGGATATAAAGCGCCTGTAGCAGATGCGGCACGCATATAATAATTACCAAAAGGATACTTCATCTCTCTTGTAGTGCCAGCTGAAAAAAATAAGATCTCTGCTAATTTTTTTATATCTAATATCGGGGTTGTTGTAGACCTAACTGGCTTAATGCCACTGACAGAAGTAATCGCATCAAGGCTGGGTTTACAAAAATGCTTTGGAAGGGGTATTGATGGTAATTTAGTGTAGATTTTAAAAGCTCGAGGTTTATTCTCCCAGTCCAAATAGTGACGCGATAGCTGTACACTGATTTCTGAATGTTTTGTTGCTTCATGATATTCTAGAGCATATCTAATCTCACGATTCACAAGCTTATATTATCACCAAATTTGGTACAAAAATATGAGCGTTTGCATTATTCAGTTCTTTCAGAAATAATATTATAATATACATATATACCCACATACAGCATAATAATTTTATAAGAATTTAATCCGACAGATTTTTGACAAAAGCGACTATTGTACCATTAATATACGTTTTTCACTTGTCTTATCTTTATTGTCCTTCCTTAAGTTTTCCTGATGATATATAGACTAAACCTTAGAGCCTACAACATTATTTACTGAAGATTATCCTAATTATACAAGATAAAATACACAAGTAAGAGTTAAAATTTTGATAAATTTACAGATCAAGAAAACTATAAAGATAGATATATTTGCAAAGTATAAGTCTATTGTTCAATGCCAAGCAAGTCGGAATTCCTATTCAATAGAGCAAAGAAAGTAATTCCTTCGGGGGTCAATAGTCCTGTCCGTTTTTACGAACCATACCCTTTCTTTGCAGTATCTGGTAAAGGTAGCAAAATTGTTACTGCTGATCATAAAACTTGTGTTGATTATTGTATGGGCTATGGGGCGCTTTTACTTGGTCATGCTTATGCTGCAGTAAGTGAATCTGTAAAATCTCAAATTGACAATGGAAATCTGTTTTGTGTTCCAACTGAAAAAGAAGTAAAATTGGCTGAATTAATTTCAGAGATTGTTCCATGTGCAGAAATGACAAGATTGGTAAGTACGGGTTCAGAGGCAACAATGAATGCGATAAGACTAGCACGCGCATTTACCCAGAAAAAGAAAGTTATAAAATTTGAAGGATGCTATCATGGTGCTAACGATTATGTTCTCGTTAAGGCTGGATCCGGTGCAACAGGAATTCCAATCTCCGGAGGAACGATTGAAGAAGTGTCATCACAGACATTGGTCGTCCCTTACAATGATTCGATACAATTAGAACAAGTAATTAAAAAAAATGAAGATGTAGCATGCATCATAATAGAGCCTGTAATGGCAAATATGGGACTAGTATTACCTGAAAAACAATATCTCAATGAAATTAGAAAGATCACTCAGCAAAAGGACATTGTATTGATATTTGACGAGGTTGTTACTGGCTTTAGGCTTGCATTGGGAGGCGCAAGCGAATTCTTTGGAATTAAACCAGATCTAGCAACATTTGCTAAAGCCATGGGAAATGGATTTCCTATAGCAGCAATTACTGGTAAGAAAGAAATAATGCAGCAATTAGTTCCTAGTGGCGAAGTATACCAAGCCAGTACTTATGCTGGGAACCCAACCTCTGTTTCGGCAAGTATTGCAACAATTGAAAAGTTGATTGAAGCAAAGGATGAAATCTATCCAAGAATTGCTAGGACATGCGATCGCATAGTTGATGGCATTAAGGATGAATTAGAAGGAATCAATCTAAACTTTATACTAAATAGTATTGGTTCTATGTACCAACTATTCTTTACTACTAATAAAGTCAATGATGCCAAAAGTGCAAAGAAATCTAATACCATTATGTTCAGAAAGCTTTATGATGAACTGTTGAGGAGGGGAATTTTTATACCCCCATCACAATTTGAGACTTGCTTTATTTCTTATTCTCATAATGAAGATGACGCTGATAAAACTGTTGATTCATACAATGATGCATTGCGTAAGGTGAAAGAAGTATTATTATAGAAAGATCAAAGGTAGGGACGAGAGGCAGCAGACTAGCCGTTGCTCAGACACAGATTGCATTACACTCATTGAAAAAGGCCTATCCATCTATCGACTTTGAAGTTGTTACAATAAGTACTAAAGGTGATGTTGACAAAAGGACGTTGTTTACCATAGATGAAAAAGGAATTTTTGAAAAAGAAGTAAATGAAGCCGTCATTAAAGGGAACGTTGATTTTGCTGTCCATAGTTTGAAAGACATTCCTTCTGATCTTTCGAATGAATTAACTATTGCATGTATCCCAAAACGAGCTAAACCCAATGACGTCTTAGTAAATGAAAAAAAAATAAAATTAAAGAATCTTCCCACGGGTTCGATAGTAGGGACAAGTAGTTTAAGACGGGCCATTCAAGTAATAAGGAAACGACATGACTTAAATGTCAGGCCTATTCGCGGAAACGTAGAGACAAGAGTCAAGAAATCAATAACAGGAGAATATGATGCAGTAATTCTTGCAGAAGCAGGCCTAACAAGACTTGGGATGAGAGATGTTATCGTAGAAAGGTTAACTATTAAAGATTTTTTGCCATCTCCAGGACAGGGTGCAATAGCAATTATATGCAGAAAGGATAATAAAAAATTAATCAGAGTTTTAAGGAGTATTGAAGATCAGCAGTCTAGGGCCGAAATTGATGCGGAACGTTCACTGTTGGAAAAAATAGAAGGAGGCTGCAGATTTCCTGTGGGTGCCTATGCGGTTACTTCTGATGACAAATATAAAATCACGCTGTATGCTAATGTATTTTCTGCAGATGGAATAAATTCTATCAAAATAAGAAAGATCGGTGATAGCAAGGAGCCGAGTAAACTAGGAACAGAGGTTGCAAATTTGCTTTTTAAGGAAGGTGCCACGAAATTAGCAGAAGGATGGCGCGACGCAGTAAAAGAGTGGAATCAGAGATTATGAGAAGCACCGGTAAGGTTTTCATCTGTGGTGCTGGACCCGGAGATCCAAAATTAATCACTGTCAAAGCCATGGAAGTTTTGAAGAATTGTAATGTAGTTCTCTATGATAGACTTGTTAGCAAAGAGATTATCAATCAAATCCCCACCACTACAAAAAGGGTTTATGTTGGCAAAGCCATTGGCGATCCAAGAACACATCAAGATAGCACTAATTATCTGATGGTTGAGTATGCTAGAAAAGGTAAGAGCGTTTTACGCCTAAAAGGTGGTGATCCATTTATCTTTGGAAGAGGAGGAGAAGAAGCTGAATATCTATTTCAACATAATATTGAATTTGAAATAATCCCCGGTATTACGTCTGCTATTGGTTCAGCTGCTTATGCCGGGATACCTCTGACTCACAGGCAATTTGCCTCTTCGTTAGCTATTGTTACTGGCCATGAAGATCCTGAAAAAAAGGAGCCAATCGTAAAATGGGGGAAATTGGCTGAGGTAGTAGATACATTAGTCATCCTTATGGGAATAGAAAGACTAGAATCGATCTCATATAATTTGATAAAATATGGTATGAGCAAAACTACAGAAGTGGCTATTATTGAAAATGGAACTACAAAAGAGCAACGAGTAATTAAGGGAACCTTATCTAATATTGCAAAGAAAGTCAAAGAGACAAAAATGAAACCACCCGCAATTATCATAATTGGAAGAGTTGTTTCTTTGCACGAAAAGCTCGCTTGGTTTAACAAGTGATTTTATTGCCAGCACGTTTGAATAATAAAATACTAGCAATAACAAGAAAGGACACATATGCTCATGAGTTTTCACAACTAGTAAGTTCAGAAGGAGGCAAGACCATTTCATTGCCTACAGTTGAGATAGTCCCAAAAGATCCAAAATTTGTTGAAGAATTTATTAGTACTATAAAGAAAAATGAGCATGATTATTGTGCATTTATGAGTTCACAGGCTGTTAATGTATTATTCGATCTTGCAATGAAAATAAACAAAACTGAAAACGTTATTTCTGCATTGAATTCTAGAACTATTATTGCAGTTGGACCAAAAACTAGATGGAGCCTGATAAACCATAGAATAGATGTCAAAATGGTACCAGAAAGGTACTCTTCTGAAGGATTAATAGACCTCTTCTCTAAGATGGATCGCATAAAGGGAAAAAGGATCATTATTCCTAGAAGCGGAGCATCAAAAGAATTTGTTCGAAAGTCTCTCTCGGACCTAGGGATGATTGTGGACGAATTATTTCTATATACCTTAAGAACTTCTCAGACAAATAGTATTTGGAAGGATTTTACTTTACTACTAGAACAAAAAGAGGTAGATGCTATTATATTTACAAGCGCATCCACAGTTGAGTCATTCTTTGAAATTATGCAGAAATTGTCATATAATACTCACTCATTATTGAAAGCTGTTAAGGCCATAATTGCCATTGGCCCTCTTACTAATGAAGAGTTGATAAAGAGAAATATTCGATCGTTAGAAGCTAAAGAGCATACTATAAAGGGCACATTTGAGCTTGCAAAAGCCGTACTGGGTGAAAGTAAATGACGTACTTTGGACTCCTAATGTGATATTTGTATTGGTTGGTATTGTTGTGTTAGTAGTAGCATTTTCTGCCATCGCTTTCTAGATAATAGCAACGTCGCAATTTTTTGGAGGTACCACTCTTAGTACCATTGAGAATAGTTTTCAGTATCTGCTGTCTTGTCGTTTGCATCTTTATACACAAAATATATATAAAACATAACGCCGTTATACTTAATGTATGACTACTGAGAACCTCAATATGGATTATAGTAAATATGACTTTAAGGACTCTACTGAACTCTATGTATATTTGAGCAAGAAGGGCCTATCTAGGGGCACTGTTGAAGAGATTAGCAAGATGAAGGGTGAACCAGATTGGATGAGGGAATTTAGGTTGAGATCCTATGATGTTTTCATGAGCAAACCAATGCCAAATTGGGGCGGGGATATGTCAAAGATTGATTTTCAGAATATATATTATTATGCAAAGGCATCTGAGAAGCAAAGCAAGAGTTGGGACGATGTTCCAGAATCTGTAAGAAATACCTTTGATAAACTTGGAATTCCGGAAGCAGAAAAAAAATTCCTTGCAGGTGTAGGCGCTCAGTACGAGTCTGAAGTGGTTTATCACCATCTGAAAGAAGATCTGCAAAAACAAGGTGTAATATTTATTGACACCGATACAGCAGTCAAACAACATCCGGAACTTATGAAGAAGCACTTTGGGAAAGTCATTCCACCAGAAGACAACAAGTTTGCAGCATTAAATAGCGCTGTTTGGTCTGGCGGATCTTTCATTTACGTTCCCCCAAACGTAAAGGTTGACCTTCCACTGCAGGCATATTTTAGAATTAACGCAGAAAATATTGGTCAGTTTGAAAGGACCTTGATTATTGCAGACGAGGGCGCCGAGGTTCATTATATTGAAGGATGCACAGCACCAGTTTACACTACTGAATCTCTACATTCTGCAGTCGTAGAATTGATTGCAAAGAAAGGTGCCAAGATCAGATATACTACAATCCAAAACTGGAGTAAGGATGTATACAATTTGGTAACTAAAAGAGCATATGCATATGAAGATGCCACAGTTGAGTGGATTGATGGAAATCTCGGTAGCAGATTAACCATGAAGTACCCTGGTGTTTATATGCTTGGAAAAGGCGCTCATGCTGAAATAGTATCAGTTGCATTGGCGAATGGTGGTCAGCATCAGGATGCGGGTGCAAAGACAGTACATCTAGCGCCAAATACAACATCTAGAATTACAAGCAAGTCAGTCAGCAAAGACGGCGGTAGAACAACATATAGAGGATTACTTCACGTTGCAAAGGGAGCCACAGGCGTTAAGTCAAATGTCAGATGCGATGCATTACTGTTAGATGAAAAGTCAAGAACTGATACCTATCCGTACGTTGAAGTGAACGAAGAAGATGCAACAATCTCCCATGAAGCGACTGTAGGAAAGATCGGTGAGGAGCAAATCTTTTATCTAATGAGTAGAGGGTTTTCAGAATCTGATGCACTATCACTGATCGTTGGCGGATTCATGGAACCATTTACAAAAGAATTACCAATGGAATATGCAGTTGAGCTGAACAGACTTGTAAAGCTTGAAATGGAAGGCTCAGTCGGATAGATACTGAAAAGTTCTTCTTTTTCTTTTACGCAGAAGGTGAATTGAGTTGGTAATTTTATCTTCGATTGACAGCAACCATATCAAATCATTAATAAATGAAAATAATGAGCCTATATGGCTTTCTGAAATGAGAGAAAATGCATTTTCTAAATATACCGAGCTTCCTTCTGAGGTTTCTCCACTTTATAAAAAATATTCTGGCGTTAATAGTTTGAAACCAGAACATATCTACCTGCCAGACAAAATCATTAAGTCTGAGCCCTATGAGGAGCTAAAAGATAGACTTGAAGAATTAGAACAAGGAATCAGTATCTTACAAATTGGTTCTTCAATAAATCGAATGTTCATTCCTGACAAGATTTTAAAACAGGGAGTTATTATTTCAGATCTTAATGAGGCCGTAATAAAATACGAAGATCTCATCAAGAAACAGCTAACTATAAATCAACTCAACTATTCCGAGGACAAATTCCTTGCATTGGAAGTGTCTGCTTTTCATTCTGGTCTTTTTGTCTATATTCCAAAAAATGTCATAATTGAAGATCCGATCCGAATTATTAACTCGTTGCCAGATGACGGAACCTCTTCGATAACACGAAACATAATTGTCGGTGATGTGGGCTCAAAGGCGACTTTGGTCCAAGAGATATATGCTCCTCTAAAAGCAAATAGAAAAGATGTTCAACAGACGTACTTTGAATTGATGGAATGTCATGTTGGCCCAAATGCTCATATCGAAATGGTGACGTTGCAAGCAATGAGTGCAGATACCGCTAATTTCTCGAACAAAAAGAGTTTCATAGAGAGAGACGGAAAAATGTCATGGTATCTTGGAATGTTTGGTGCGCAACTGTCAAGATATAAGGTTGATAGCATAATGAAAGGATCTGGATCTTCTGCAGAAGATGTTGAAATTATATTTGGAATTGGAAATCAATCATTTGATGTTACCTCTAATCTAATTCATCATGGTCAGAATTCAAGAGGACGGGTGCTAGTCAAATCTGTAATGAAAGATACTTCAAAATCATTATTCAAAGGCATGATTAAGATTGGCAAGGAAGCCAAAGCAACAGAATCGTATCTTGCGGGTCATGCAATTCTACTTGACAAAGGAGCTAAATCAGATGCAATTCCAGGACTTGAAATTGAGACCAACGAGGTAAAAGCAACGCACTCTGCCTCAGTAGCACAGATTGATGAAGGGCAGATCTTTTATCTAATGTGCAGAGGGTTAAGTAGAGAAGCTGCAAAGCGAGAGGTTGTAAATGGATTCCTCGAGCCGTTGTCGAGAAAGATGGGTCCAACTATAAGGGCATGGGTCAATTATCTAATTGAAAACAAATGGTCTGGCAAACCTCTTATGCTTAAAACAGATGAAGCAATGGAACAAATCTTAGAAGTAGAAAAGTCTAGATACCGGGAAACTCAGGACATTTTTGAGAAACATTACAAGTATAGATAGATGGTAGTAGTAGTTTATCTGGTTATCTGATATGTCAGAATGGATAAAGGCCTGCAAGGAAAATTCATTAAAAAATGGTGATCTCTTAGATTTCGATTTTGGCGATAAAAATATATTGATAGCCAAAGCAGGAGACAAAATTTATGCTACAGATAGAATTTGCACTCATGCTTATGCCGATCTATCAACAGGCTTTATGAATGAGAATGAAAAAACCGTCACATGTCCTCTACACATGTCTGTTTTCAAATTAGAAGATGGTACTCCTCAAAATCTCCCTGCAGAAGAGCCTCTAAAAACTTACAGTGTAAAGATACAAGACAACTGGGTTTATATTTTAATGGAGTGAATTATTAATAATAATGCAGAAAATTGCTCTGAATGTTTCCAAAATTCGGGAAGATTTTCCCATATTAAAACGTAAGATTAATAGAAACAAAACGCTCGTCTACTTTGATAATGCTGCTACTACTCAGAAGCCACTGTCTGTAATTAATGCAATTCATGATTACTATATGAATTACAACTCAAATATTCACAGAGCTGTTCATCAGATGGCAGAAGAAGCAACCATTGCCTATGAAAGAACTAGGGAAGAGATTGCCAAATTCATCAATGCCCACTCTACTGACGAAATAATTTTTACTCGCAACGCAACTGAAGCAATTAACTTGATATCATACTCATGGGGTCGTGCAAATGTCAAGAAAGACGACTACGTCGTAATCACAGAAATTGAACACCATAGCAACATAGTCCCGTGGCAAATTCTTACTCAGGAAAAGAGAGCTAAACTGCTGTACGTTGGTGTTGATGATAGCGGATACCTAAAGATGGAAGATTACAAAAGGTATATTGAAAGCAATAAAGTTAAACTAATTTCTGTAAGCCACATGTCAAATGTACTTGGAACAATAGTGCCTATAAATGAAATCATCAAAAAGGCACATGACAAAGGTGTTAAGGTAATGGTGGATGGAGCTCAATCTGTTCCTCATATGCCTGTAGATGTGCAGAACATGGACTGTGATTTCATGGCATTTTCTGCTCACAAAATGCTAGGACCAACAGGTGTGGGAGTGCTATATGTAAAAAGGGAAATACTTGACAAAATGTCACCATTCATGGGAGGGGGAGATATGATAAAGGAAGTTCACAAATATGAAACAAGATATAATGACCTTCCATACAAGTTTGAAGGTGGTACCCCTAATATTGCAGATGTAATTGGATTTGGAGCTGCTATAGATTATCTTAACGAAATTGGTATGGACAATATAAGAGAACATGAAATCGATATTACAAATTATGCCATCAAAACTATTACCGATGTAAAAGGCGTAATTGTTTATGGTCCGTCCAGTTCGAATCATAGAGGTGGGATAGTATCATTTAATATTGGAGATATTCATCCACATGACCTTGCTACTATAATGAACGATCATGGATTAGCAATCAGATCTGGTCACCACTGCGCACAAGTATTGATGGAGAGATTAAATGTGGCAGCAACATCGCGCGCAAGTTTTTATATCTATAATACCAAAGAAGAGGTTGATATATTCATAAATGCACTCGAGGAGGCAAGGAGGCTGTTTAGGATTTGAGTGACGATATATACCGTGAAATTATTCTGGATCACTATAGAAATCCTCGGAATAAGGGCAAATTATCAAATGCAGATGTAAGTATTCACGACAGTAATCCCCTCTGTGGGGATGAAATTGATATTCATTTAAAAGTAGAAAAGGACAAAATTAAGGAGATAAAATTTGAAGGTAGAGGATGTGCAATTAGCCAGGCAAGTGCTTCTATGCTTACCGAGATGGTAATGGACAAACCCTTGACTGTAGTAAAAGATCTCACAACGAAAGATGTTTTAGAAAATATCGGGCTGATGAACCTTGGACCCGCAAGGATCAAATGTGCATTACTATCGTTAAAGGTGCTTAAATTGGGCATGGTTAACTACTACGCAGATAAGGATCCCCAGTCAGCAAAAAAATTAACAGATGACTCTGAACTCTATTAATTCAAGTGAAATATACACACAACAATCGTTATCACTTAACAGTAACTCTAACAGTACAGTACGTGAATATCCAATATAATGTAGCCGGCGTAAGTCATTACTAATCACTTCACCCCGGAAAGTTATTTCCGGAGAAGTACCTATTACTACGAAAGTTTCTTAACTGCTGATACTTAGTACTGGCTAGCTATTGACATCGATGTGATAATCCTGTGTCTTTGCATCCTTTTTTCATTCCATTGACAGAGATTAGTGTTGCTAACTTTTTAAGGAGAGATAACTAGCACTTGATCAGCTGCACGATCAGTCAAATATATAATTCCCTTAGAATTCACATCAATATCGATGTTATCGATTGATCCAGTGGCTGTATTGATAGACCATTTATTGATAAATTTACCATCATTGCTAAACTCTTGTATACGACTATTGCCTGTATCAGCCACATAGACATTGCCTTTAGGAAATACTACAGTCATACCAGTTGGGTTGTAGAATTGACCATTACCGCTACCTAGAGAACCCCATGTCATAAGGAACTTTCCATTTTCATCAAACTTTTGAATACGATTGTTGCCAAAGTCAGCCACAAAAAGATTCCCTGCAGGATCAACAGCTACACGACCCGGATTAGCAAATTGACCAGGACCAGAGCCAAGCGAACCCCATTGTCCAACGAATAAACCATTGCTAGAGAACCTCTCAACACGATTGTTTCCCACATCAGTTACGTAGACATTTTGCTTGGATTCATCTTCGTCAATACCTATTGGAGTTTGAAACTGACCAGGACCAGAGCCAGAGGAGCCCCACATAGCTACAAACTTACCATCGCTAGTAAACTTTTGTACACGATCGTTTCCTGTATCAGTTACATAAACATAACCACGGGTATAATCTAACGTAATGCCTATTGGGTTATTAAACTGACCAGGACCAGAGCCAGAGGAGCCCCAGGTCCTAATTAGTGTACCATTACTGCTAAACTGAAGAATACGATCTTTGCCGGTCTCTACAATGTATGCATTACCTTTAAGGTCAAGTACAACGCCAGCCGGATCATCAACACTCAATGTTTTTAAGACAGATTGCGCATGTGCTGGAGACTCAAGAGTAACAATGCTCCTATGGTTATTGGTAATACCTTCTGATATCTATTCAGAGTAAACATACTTTTAAAAGATAATGCGACTGCAGAATTTAAGCAAATCGACAGATCTTTACGATAACTTTTTCGAAACAAAGTTCTAAAGAAATTATATATATTGATATTATACTGTCTAGAGAAAGGACAACGTACTCGATTTGTGTATAACGATATATCTTGAAACTCGCTATCGTTATATCTGCCAAACCATAAGTGTGAATATCCTGTTGATGGATTTGATATCAAATGCAAC